>ENA-UERG01001894-UERG01001894.1-human-gut-metagenome-genome-assembly--contig:-NODE-1894-length-16140-cov-4.687916_pt1 | contig 16140 bp, 14 predicted proteins | sample MGYA00242954_ERZ507954 | MGnify/ENA primary metagenome ERZ507954 (study PRJEB26167, sample SAMN06115478) | human gut metagenome | host: Homo sapiens | place: China:Sichuan | collected 2015-01-21... | reverse complement strand
AAAAATAAATTGCTTATGATTTAAAACTTGTACTTCTGAAAAATTTGGTATATACTCTAAATAGGATTTCGGCGCAACGCTGGAAAATATTTAACATAATACAAGGAGGAGTCAGTAATCATGGCATTTATTGACGAAATTAAAGAGAGAGCAAAAGCAGACAAGAAGACAATTGTTTTGCCAGAATCTATGGATAAGAGAACATTTGAGGCTGCTGAAAAGATTTTAAAGGAAGGTATCGCTAATCTGATTATCATCGGTACACCTGAAGAAATCGCTGAAAACAGCAAGGGCTATGATATCACTGGTGCTACAATTGTTGATCCGTTCAACGATCCAAACAAGCAGAAATATATTGATAAATTTGTTGAATTAAGAAGCAAAAAGGGTGTTACACCGGAGATGGCTAAGGAACAGATGGAAAAGGATTACATGTACTATGCATGTTTAATGTGCAAGTGCGGTGATGCAGACGGTGCTGTTTCAGGTGCATGCCATTCTACAGGCAATACAATCAGACCGGCATTACAGTTATTAAAGACAAAGCCGGGCATTGGCAGCGTTTCAGGTTTCTTCTTAATGGAAGTTCCAGACTGTGAACTCGGCGAAAACGGATTATTCGTATTTGCTGACTGTGCTGTAAATCCAGATGTTGATTCTGAAAAACTTGCAGAAATCGCTATGTTATCAGCAGAAAGCTTTGAAGCATTTACAGGCGCAAAGTCTAAGGTTGCTATGCTTTCATTCTCATCATACGGTAGTGCAAAGCACGACAGAGTAACAATGGTAGCAGATGCTGTAAAGATTGCACACGAAAAGTATCCTGAACTGACAGTTGACGGTGAACTTCAGTTAGATGCAGCACTTGTTCCTGAAGTAGCAAAGTTAAAGGCTCCGGACAGCAAGGTAGCAGGACAGGCTAACACATTGGTATTCCCATCTCTTGAAGCAGGTAATATCGGTTATAAGCTGGTTCAGAGACTTGCAAAGGCAGGTGCTTACGGTCCTGTTCTTCAGGGTCTTTCTATGCCTGTTAATGACTTATCAAGAGGATGTTTCGCAGAAGACATCGTAGGTGTTGTAGCCATGACAGCTGTACAGGCTCAGAACGCAGGCAAGTAATTAAAGTTAGAGGAGATTAAAAGTAATGAATATTTTAGTATTAAACTGTGGTAGTTCTTCATTAAAGTACCAGTTAATCAACATGGACGATGAGAGCGTATTAGCAAAAGGTCTTGTAGAAAGAATTGGTATTGAAGGTTCTATCCTTACACACAAGCCGACAGGCAAGGATAAGTACGTTGTAGAACAGCCGATGAAGGATCACAATATTGCAGTTAAGCTCGTACTTGATGCACTTGTAGACGAAACACATGGTGTAATCAAGAACGCTGATGAAATCGCAGCAGTAGGTCACCGCGTACTTCACGCAGGCGAAAAGTATAAGGAATCATGCCTCGTAAATGAAGATGTAAAGAGCGTTGTAAGAGAATGCTTCGACTTAGGACCTTTACATAACCCTGCAAACTTAATCGGTATTGAAGCTGTTGAAGCTGCAATGCCTGGCAAGCCAAATGTAGCAGTATGGGATACAGCTTTCGGCGGAACAATGGAGCCAAAGGCTTATCTGTATGCAATTCCACGCGAATACTATGAAAAGTATCATGTAAGAAGATACGGCTTCCACGGAACAAGCCACAGCTTTGTATCAAAGGAAACAATCAAGTTTGCAAACCTCGATAAGGATTCAGCAAAGGTTATCGTATGCCACCTTGGAAACGGTGCTTCTATTTCAGCTTCTATCGGCGGTAAGTGCGTAGATACTTCTATGGGTCTTACTCCGCTTGAAGGTCTGATTATGGGTACAAGAAGTGGTGATTTAGACCCTGCAATCATCGAATACCTTTGCAATCATGAAAACCTTACAGTATCAGAGATGCTGAACATTTTAAATAAGAAGTCCGGTGTACTCGGTATGTCAGGCGGAATCTCAAGTGATTTCCGTGATATCAAGGCTGCTATGGATGACGGCAACGAAGTTGCAAAGCAGACACTGGAAGCATATGCATACAGAGTAGCAAAGTATATCGGTTCTTATGTAGCTGCAATGAACGGTGTTGATGCAATCACATTTACAGCCGGTGTTGGTGAAAATGCTGCATGGTTAAGACCAATGATCTGCCAGTATTTAGGATATTTAGGCGTGAAGTTAGACGAAGCAGCAAGTGAAAAGGCTGTTGGTGAAGAAATGATTATTTCTACAGAAGATTCTAAAGTAAAGCTTTGCGTAGTTCCTACAAACGAAGAATTAGCAATTGCAAGAGAAACATTAGCATTAATTCAGTAATTGTATGTATGGTGTTGGGAAAGAGGCTTGCAGTAATGCAGGCTTCTTTTTTTAAAAGAAAATGTAATTTTTCATTGACAAATGAAGATACTGTGCGTATAATAGACAAAGTGTGGAAAATACATATCGTATTTGGTGTGGTTTGACACATGAGATAGTGTGAATTGGAGACAATTATGCTAATTGATTTAAGAAATCTTTTATCTGGTGCAAAGGATGACATGACAGTATCTGCGCCGCTTGAAATGGAAACATTCCGGACGGCACTTGCAGAATATCCTGTTATGGAAAAGCAGCCTGTAGAACTTGTGCTTACAAGAACAGGCAAAGACAAGCTTCATATTTCCGGAAACGGATTTGTGGCTTTGGAAATTCCTTGTGACCGTTGCTTAGAACCGGTAAGAACCGAGATACATTTTGATATTGACAAAGATATTGATATGCAGGAAACTTCCGGCGAGATAGAAGATGAGGAAGAAAAAGACTATATTGATGGATACAACCTCGACGTGGACAAACTTGTTTTCGGCGAAATTCTTCTGTTGATTCCAGGGAAAACCCTTTGTAAGGAAGACTGTAAAGGTCTGTGCCTTCGCTGCGGTGCGAACCTGAATGAGGGGGAATGCGGTTGTGACAGAGAGTCCTTAGATCCAAGAATGTCTGTTTTCAAAGATATTTTAAACAATTTTAAGGAGGTGTAACCATGTCAATTTGTCCAAAGAATAAATCTTCAAAAGCAAGAAGAGACAAGAGAAGAGCTAACTGGAAAATGAGCGCTCCAAATCTTGTAAAATGCAGCAAGTGTGGAGCTTTAATGATGCCTCACAGAGTATGTAAGTCTTGTGGCTCATACAACAAGAAAGAAATCGTTGCAGTTGACTAATTTTTATTAGAATCTGCTATTAGGAGCTGTGTGCCGGATATCCGGTACATGGCTTTTTTGATTTTTAACAGATGTCTGTTTTGGAGCGAAGGCAAACATCTATGATGGCAGATGAGAAAACGCCTGTGCGGATTTCTCATCGCCGCTTCACAACAAGTTTTTTAGAAATGAGGATTATATGTTATATATTATGCGGCATGGAAAAACGGAATGGAATGAATTGCACAAGCTTCAGGGACGGACGGATATTCCACTGAATGAAAACGGAAGAAAAATGGCGCGGGAAGCAGGAAAACGGTATCGGGAGATTCATTTTGACATCTGCTACTGTTCACCGTTAATACGGGCAAAAGAAACGGCGGAACTGGTGCTTGAAGGCAGAACTGTTCCGATTGTAACGGACGACCGTCTTATGGAAATGTGCTTTGGCGAATATGAAGGAATTGAAAACAGCTTTGCATTGCCGGACTGCCCAATCAATCTGGCATTTCAGGCACCGGAGCGTTTTGCGGCGGATAAGGGTGCGGAAAGCTTTGAAGAACTGTTTGCCCGTACCGGCGATTTTCTTGAAAAGGTTGTAAAGCCGCAGCTTGCACAGGGAAAGGATATTCTGATAGTAGGACACGGTGCAATGAATTCAAGCATCGTCTGTCAGGTAAAGAAACTACCGCTTACGCAGTTCTGGTCTGCCGGAATAGAAAACTGTAAGCTGATGCAGCTGTGTTGATACAACGCTTGATTTTAAGACACAGATATAGTAAAATTATCAGATAGAAGACGCTTGGAAAGGCAGGGCTATTTTAGTGAGTGAAAAAGTAATCGTTGCACTCGATGCAATGGGTGGAGATAACGCACCGGTGGAAATTGTAAAAGGTGCGGTAGAAGCAGTGAAAGAAGAAGCCGGTTTACTCGTAAAGCTGGTCGGCAGGGAAGAACAGGTCCGTGCAGAACTTGCAAAATACACTTATCCGCAGGGACAGATTGAAGTGGTTGATGCACCGGACGTTATTGAAACCGGTGAGCAGCCGGTTATGGCAATCCGCCGGAAAAAAGATTCTTCCATGGTACGTGCGCTGACAATGGTCAAAGAAAAGAAAGCAGATGCATTTGTATCAGCCGGAAGTTCGGGCGCGATTCTGGTAGGCGGACAGGTTATCGTGGGTAGAATCCGCGGCGTGGAACGTCCCCCGATGGCACCGTTGATTCCGACAGCAAAGGGTGTTTCTATTTTAGTAGACAGCGGCGCAAATGTCGATTCCAGACCGTCCTTTTTAGTCCAGTGGGCAAAGATGGGCTCTATCTATATGGAAAATATCATGGGTATAAAAAATCCGAAGGTTGCCATTGTTAATGTAGGTCTGGAAGAAGAAAAAGGAAATCAGCTGGTAAAAGAAACATATCCACTGTTAAAAGCATGTAAGGATATTAATTTTATCGGTAGTATTGAAGCGCGCAACATTCCAAACGGTGATGCGGATGTTATAGTCTGCGATGCATTTGTGGGGAATGTTATTTTAAAGCTGTACGAGGGTACGGCAAAGATGCTCTTATCAAAGGTAAAGACCACATTAATGTCCAGCTTAAAGACGAAAATCGGCGCACTGCTGATTAAAAATTCGTTAAGCGATACGATGAAGTCATTTGATGCAAAGCAGTACGGCGGTGCACCGCTGATTGGTTTAAACGGACTGGTGGTAAAGACACATGGCAATGCAAAGGCGATGGAAGTTAAAAATTCGCTGTTACAGTGCGTGAAATTCCAGCGTGAAAAGGTCAACGAAAAAATTATTGCTTCCATTTCGGCAGAAAAACTGGACGAAGCAGAAGCGTGATGATGAATACGAGAATGCCGTGACATGTAGTGCCTGCGGCAGATGTCTGATACAGATATCAGGTTATTAAATGTAAAGAAGAAAATTATTGCAGAGGTTTTAAACATCGATACCGATAAGATTACAATGGAGTCTACTTTTGTAGATGATTTAGGTGCGGATTCATTAGATGTGTTCCAGATTATTATGGGAATTGAAGATACATTTGATATTCAGATTCCGGAAGATGCCGCAGAGCATATTACAACAGTTGCCGAAGCTGTAGAACAGATTCAGGCAGCAAAAGCACAGTAAGACAGCATAAAAGCAGAAAGACAATGAGGCTGTAGGTACAGCCTCATTCTTTGCACATATTGTGAAGAAGCCATAAATCAAAGCTTCTTCACACAGCAATTTGCCTCCGGGCGAAGGCAAATTGCTTTATTGCAGATGAGAAATCGCCTGCGCGGATTTCTCATCGCATCTTCGCGACAGTGTCGCTCAGAAATGGTGATTAATATGGAGAATGATGATGAAACATAATACCGATTTAGACGGATTTCAGAAAATAATACAGTATCAGTTTAACAATATCGGACTGTTAAAAAATGCGCTGACACACAGTTCTTATGCCAATGAAAAAAAGACAGGCAATTACAAGGATAATGAACGTCTTGAATTTTTAGGTGATGCCGTGCTGGAACTGACATCAAGTGAATTTATTTATACCGGCAATCCCGATATGAATGAAGGAAAAATGACACGGCTGCGTGCAAGCATTGTCTGTGAACCGACCCTTGCGATGTGTGCAAGACAGATTCATTTGCAGGAATATATCATGCTTGGCAAAGGAGAAGACTTAACAGGCGGAAGAACAAGGGATTCGATTATCTCAGATGCGCTGGAGGCACTGATTGGCGCGATTTATCTGGATGGTGGTTTTGCTAATGCAAAAGAATTTATTCACCGTTTTGTGTTAAATGATTTGGAGAATAAGCAGCTCTTTTATGATAGCAAGACCATTTTACAGGAGGTTGTACAGGCACACGGTCTGGAGGTGGAGTACGAACTGACAGGTGAAGAAGGTCCGGAACATGATAAGAAGTTTCATGTAATTGCAAAAGCAGGGGATTTATTTGTGGTAAAAGGCACGGGACATACCAAAAAAGCGGCGCAGCAGCAGGCGGCATACAACGCTCTGCTTCATTTGAAAAAGAATGGAACACAATTTATGCCGAAAGGAAAGTAATCAATGTATTTAAAAAGTATAGAGGTGCAGGGCTTTAAGTCTTTTGCCAATAAAATTGTTTTTGATTTCCACAACGGAATCACGGGCATTGTAGGACCGAACGGTTCGGGAAAAAGTAACGTTGCCGATGCGGTCCGCTGGGTACTGGGTGAACAAAGTGCCAAGCAGCTGCGTGGTTCAAAAATGGAAGACGTTATTTTTGCGGGAACAGAGGCAAGAAAGCCGGTCGGCTTTGCATATGTGTCTATTACACTGGATAATGCAGACCATGCACTGCCGGTTGAATATGATGAAGTTACAGTGACAAGAAGGGTGTACCGTTCCGGTGAGAGTGAATACCAGATGAACGGACATAACTGCCGTCTGAAAGATATTTCAGAGCTGTTTTACGATACCGGTATCGGAAAAGAAGGCTACTCTATTATCGGACAGGGGCAGATTGACAAGATTTTAAGCGGTAAACCGGAAGACCGCCGTGAGCTGTTTGACGAAGCGGCAGGAATCGTGAAATTTAAGCGCAGAAAAGCTTCGGCACAGAAAAAACTTGACAGCGAGCGCGCCAATCTGGTACGTGTCAACGACATTTTGTCCGAACTGGAAAAGCAGGTTGGACCGTTGGAAAAGCAGTCCGAAAAGGCAAGACAGTATTTAAAATTAAAGGAAGAATTAAAAATTCTGGATGTCAATGGCTTTTTGCTTGAAACGGACAAGTTAAAGGCAGATTTAAAGGGGCTGGAAGATAAGCTTGCCATTGCGGATTCGGATCTGGCACAGGCAAAGGAAAGCTATGAGGCGACCAAGGCAGAGTATGAGAAAGCCGAGGAAGAATTAAACCGGATTAATGAGCAGATTGAAACACACAATACGCAGCTTTCAGAAAAAGAACTGACAAGACAGCGTCTGACCGGTGAAATTCAGGTTTTTGAAGAACAGATAAAGACGATTCAGGTCAATGCAGCACACTATCAGCAGCGTATGACTGCCATTGAAAATGAAACAGCACACAAAAATACGGAGATTGATGTATTAAACAAGCAAAAGGAAGAACTTTCGGGGCAGCTTGCAGCTTATGGCAGTAAGCAGGAAGAAGCACAGAGGGTTCATGAAGAAATTCTCGCGGAGATTGAACGCATAACAGTAGAGATTGAAAACCGCCAGAATTCCATTTTTGAGATTTTAAACGAAAAATCAACGATTAATGCGGATAATCAGAAATATAAGACGATGCTTGAACAGCTCAACATCCGCAAGGCGGAATTAAGCAGCCGCATTATCCGCGGAAAGAGTGAAGAAAGTGCGCAGGATTCGGTAATCCGCACACAGACAGGACAGCTTGATACAGCCAATGAAGCGATAAAGAAGCTGACGGAACAGATTGAACAGGGTAATGCGGAGGTTGTCCGTTTAAAAGAGCAGATTGCCAAAGGCAGCTCTGAGATTGATAAAAAACAGCAGCAGTATCACAGGGAAAAGTCCAGACTGGAATCGCTTGTCAACATTACGGAGCGGTATGACGGCTACGGCAACAGTATCCGTAAAATCATGGAATTAAAGGAACAGCGTCCGGGCATTTTAGGTGTTATTGCAGATATTGTAAAAGTAGAAAAACAATACGAAACAGCAATCGAAACGGCACTGGGCGGAACAATCCAAAACATTGTTACGGATAATGAAAATACAGCAAAGGATTTGATTGCCTATTTAAAGCAGAACCGTTTCGGACGTGCAACATTTCTTCCGCTTTCGGCAATTCAGGTGCGCAATACCTTAGAGGGTGAGCCGTGCATGAAAGAAAAAGGTGTTATCGGTGCGGCAAGCGATCTGGTACGCGTTTCATTTGAATATGAAAAGCTGGCAAAATACCTGCTTGGCAGAATTCTTGTCGTTGACAATATTGACAATGCGCTTGCGATTGCAAGAAAGTACAGACATTCGTTAAGAATCGTAACACTGGAGGGTGAACAGCTTAATCCCGGCGGTTCCATGACAGGTGGTGCATTTAAAAATTCAAGTAATCTTTTGGGACGAAGAAGAGAAATTGAAGAATTAAAAGCTGCGGTATCGGCAGTCAGCGCAGAGATTACAAAGTCCAAGGAACAGGTTGCAGGGCTTCGTGCAGAGCTGGCAGAAGTGCGTCAGGCATTAGAGCAGAGCAATAAGCAGATGCGTGAGGAGCAGCTTTCCAAAAACACGGCAGAGTTAAATCTTAGACAGTCCATTAACAAAAAGAAAGAAATTATTGCTTCTTACAGTGATGCATCGGAAGAGGCTGCAAAGCTGGAAAAAGAGATTTTAGAGATTGATGAGAGTTTAAGCCATGTCAGCGGCAGCCTTGCAACGCTGGATACGCAGAATGAAACATCACAGAAAGAAATTGATGAACTGACAAAGCAGTTAGAGGAAGCAAAGCAAAAGGAAAGCAGCTATATCGAAAATACGCAGGCAATCAATATCCAGTATTCGGCAACAGTACAGAAGGATACTTTTATCAGTGAAAATATTGCCCGGCTTCAGGCGGAAATTGAACATTCTGAAGTGGAAAAACAGCAGCTTTCCGAAAATCTTTCCGCAACCAATGTAGAAATTGAGCAGAAGCACCGCCAGATTGAATCAGTCAAAGGACAGATTGAACAGGCACAAAAGGATGCGGAAGCGATACAGGCGCAGGTGTCCGAATACAGAAAGCAGCGCGAAGAAGCTAATACGAAAAATAAGGCATTTTTTGAAAAGCGCGAGCAGTTAAACGAACAGATTGCTGCACTGGATAAAGAAAGCTACCGTCTGGCTTCACAGCAGGAAAAGTTAAACGAAGCCAATGATTCCCTCGTGGATTACATGTGGAATGAGTACGAGCTGACTTATAGTTACGCACTGGAGCTGCGGGATGAAACCATGGAGAATCTCGGTGAAATCAAGAGGCAGATTCACAGCCTGAAATCCGATATCCGCGGACTGGGTGATGTCAATGTCAATGCGATTGAAGAATACAAAGAAGTGAATGAACGCTACATCTTTTTAAAGACACAGCATGACGATCTGATTACGGCGGAGCAGTCACTGATTCAGGTCATTGAAGACCTTGATACCGGTATGCGGATTCAGTTTGAGGAAAAATTCAAGGAAATCAAAACTGAATTTAATAAGGTATTCCAGGAGCTGTTTGGCGGCGGACGCGGTACGATTGAACTTGTGGAGGGTGAAGATATTCTTGAAGCAGGCATTGTGATTATTTCACAGCCGCCGGGGAAAAAATTACAGAATATGATGCAGCTTTCCGGTGGAGAAAAAGCACTGACGGCAATTTCACTGCTGTTTGCCATTCAGAATTTAAAACCGTCACCGTTTTGTCTGCTTGATGAAATTGAAGCTGCACTGGATGATTCCAATGTCGGCAGATATGCGAACTATCTGCATAAGCTGACGAAGCATACGCAGTTTATCGTCATTACACACAGACGCGGTACAATGGCAGCGGCAGACCGTCTTTATGGTATCACCATGCAGGAAAAGGGTGTTTCAGCACTGGTTTCTGTGGATTTGATTGCAGACGATCTGGAAAAAGAAAAACCGGCTTCATAAAAAAGCAAAAATAAAGAATAAAAAATCAGATAAAGAAAAGAGGGAAGGTATGGGATTATTCAGTAAATTAAAGGAAGGTCTGACAAAGACCAGGGATAATATCGTATCGGGCATTGATTCGGTATTCAGCGGATTTTCATCAATTGATGATGACTTTTACGAAGAACTTGAAGAAACGATGATTATGGGCGACATGGGTGTGCGTGCCACCGAAGAAATCATCGAGGAATTAAAGCAGAAGGTCAAGGAAAACAAAGTTAAAGACCCACAGGCGTGCAGACAGCTTCTGATTGATACAATCCGCGAAAAAATGGATCTGGGTGAAAATGCGTATGAATTTGAAAACCGCAAATCCATTGTTATGCTGATTGGTGTCAACGGTGTCGGAAAGACAACGTCTGTCGGAAAGCTTGCGGGACATTTAAAGGCGATGGATAAAAAAGTTGTAATGGCGGCGGCGGACACTTTCCGTGCGGCGGCGATTGAACAGCTTACAGAATGGGCAAACCGTACAGGCTGTGATATCATTGCACAGAGTGAGGGGTCTGACCCGGCGGCAGTCATTTTTGACTCCATTGCCGCTGCAAAAGCCAGAAATGCCGATGTACTGCTCTGCGATACGGCAGGACGTCTGCACAACAAGAAAAATCTGATGGAAGAACTTCGTAAGATTGACAGAGTAATTGAAAGAGAGTATGCTGATGCGTATAGAGAAAATCTTATTGTACTGGATGCCACAACCGGTCAGAATGCACTGTCACAGTTAAAAGAGTTTAAAGAAGTGACGGATATTACAGGTATTATTCTTACTAAAATGGACGGAACGGCAAAGGGCGGCATCGCTGTTGCTATTCAGGCAGAATACGGTATTCCTGTAAAATATATCGGTGTCGGCGAAAAAGTAGAAGATTTACAGAAGTTCGATTCCAATACATTTGTCAATGCATTATTTGACGTGGCAGAAAGTGAATAAAGATTACAAATAGCAAGAGAATGGAGAAGGTTATGGAAAAATTAACATTACAGAAATTTGAAGAAGCAGCGGAAAAAGTAAAAGAAGTTACCTTGCAGACGAATCTTGTATACAGCGAGTATTTCAGCGCACAGTCCGGCAACAAAGTATATTTAAAGCCGGAAAATATGCAGTATACAGGTGCTTACAAGGTACGTGGTGCATATTATAAAATCAGCACCATGTCAGAAGAGGAACGTAAAAAAGGTTTAATTACCGCATCAGCCGGCAACCATGCGCAGGGTGTTGCTTACGCTGCAAAGAAGTACGGTGTTAAGGCAACTGTTGTTATGCCGACAACAACACCACTTATCAAAGTAAACAGAACCAAGGGATATGGTGCAGAGGTTGTATTATATGGTAATGTATACGATGAAGCCTGTGAATACGCATTAAAGCTTGCAAAAGAACAGGGACTTACATTTGTACATCCGTTTGATGATTTAGATGTTGCAACAGGACAGGGTTCTATCGCGATGGAAATTATCAAAGAACTGCCGACAGTAGATTATATCTTAGTACCAATCGGCGGCGGCGGACTTGCAACCGGTGTATCAACACTTGCAAAGCTGCTCAATCCGAATATTAAGGTTATCGGTGTAGAACCGGCCGGCGCAAACTGCCTTCAGGAATCCATTAAGGCAGGGAAAGTCGTAACACTGCCGACAGTCAGCACAATCGCAGACGGTACAGCCGTAAAGACACCGGGTACAAAGTTGTTCCCATACTTACAGAAAAATCTTGACGACATCATCACCGTACCGGATGAAGATTTAATCGTAGCGTTCCTTGATATGGTAGAAAACCACAAAATGGTTGTTGAAAATTCAGGTCTTTTAACCGTAGCGGCTGTAAAGCAGTTAAATGTAAAGGGCAAGAAGATTGTATCCATCCTTTCAGGCGGAAATATGGACGTTATTACCATGTCATCTGTTGTACAGCAGGGACTTGTCCAGAGAAGCCGTATCTTTACCGTATCCGTACTTCTTCCGGACAGACCGGGCGAACTGGTGCGCGTAGCTTCCATCATTGCAGAAGCAAACGGAAATGTTATCAAACTGGAACACAACCAGTTTGTCAGCATCAATCGTAAAGCAACCGTAGAACTTCGTATTACAATTGAAGCTTTCGGTCACGAACACAAAGAAGAAATCGTAGCAAAGCTTGAAAAAGCTGGACTGCGTCCAAGAATTGTAAAGGTCAATATTTAAGAAGAAATTCTGATTAGAATAAAAAGATATACATAGATATGCATACAGCCCCCGCAGGGTTCGGATAGAACCGGCGGGGGCTGTGTCAGTTAGACCACCCGAATCCACTCCACAGTCGGCAAATGAAGCAAAGTTGCCCGCCCACCCACTCCACAGGCGGCAAGCGAAGCAAAGCCGCCGTCCACTGCCACCCCCGTCCGGGATGCCACCACATTCAAGGAAGAACCATAAGGGCAGCCGAAGTTAAGTAACACGTTGAGGATGTCCCTTATGGTTCTTCCGCCACTTCACACTTTTTACATACATTTTACACATTTCTTCCATTTCCAACCGATAATATAATACCTATCAAAGGCAAAAACGAATAAGCATATGCCGGGCAGGAACGGCGGAAAAGGAGAAAGTTATGATAAATTATAAAAAATTGACGGTGGCGCTGATTTGCGGGACAATCCTTACATTTCCAATTGCGGGATGCGGGCTGACAGCGCAGACAACAGAAAATACAGCAGCGACAACACAGCAGGGCATTACATTAACGTCATCCCAGAGCGTAGCAGACACCTCTGGACTGACACTGGAATTTGACGAAGAAGATACAGTTACATCCTATGACAGTACGACAGCTTCTTATGTGACATTAAGCCAGAACGGCAGTACCGTCAAAGGAAGCGGTGTCACGGCAGACGGCTCGACCGTGACGATTACGCAGGCAGGAACTTACGTTTTATCCGGTACACTCAGTGACGGAAGTATTGTCATTAATACAGAGGATAAAGCAACTGTCCGCATTATTTTAAACGGTGTGGACATCAGCAGTTCGACAACAGCGCCGTTTATCGTACAGAGTGCGAAAAAAGTCATTGTGACACTTGCGGATAATACCGTGAATAAATTTACGGACAGCGCAAGAAGCACAACAGAAAGCGAGGATTATTCAGCAGCATTTTATTCAAAAGCAGACCTTGTATTGAACGGAAGCGGTACATTAAATATTAATGCAGGATACCGCAACGGCATTAAGAGTACGGATGATTTAAAAGTGGTTTCCGGTACGTATCAGATTACAGCGGCAGAAGACGGTGTGATTGGAAAAGATTTGCTCGGTATTGCAGACGGTAACTTCATAATCAAATCCGGTACGGACGGCATGAAGTCAACTTATGATAAAGATACGACAAAGGGCAATATTATCATTGCAGGCGGTACATTTAAAATCGAAGCGGCAAGTGACGGTATTCAGGCAGAAAATATTTTAGATATACAGAATGGTACATTTGACATTACAACAGGAAACGGTTCAGCGGCGGTAGACATGAAGAGCGGTGACAGCGGCGCAATGGGCGGCATGGGAACCATGGGTGTTCCGGGACAGAACGGCAGTGCGGGAACTTCTGCATCATCAGCTTCAACATCTTCCGATACGGATTCTGTCAGCATGAAGGGTTTAAAGGCTTCCAATGCGATTTATATCTGCGGCGGAGCGATTACACTGGATACAGAAGATGACGGTATTCACAGCAATGATTCAATTACGATTGAAAGCGGAAATATTTCAATCCGTTCCGGTGATGACGGTGTTCATGCAGATTCCAGCCTGACAGTAAACGGCGGCGCTATTACAGTCGGTTACTGTTATGAAGGTCTGGAAGCAAAGGACATTGTGATTAATAACGGTGATATTACAATCAGCGCAGAAGATGACGGTATCAATGCTTCGGACGGTTCTTCTACGACGCAGACAGGCGGATTTGGTATGGGTGGTCAGAACCAGAGCAGCAGTAACAGTGCTGCTCTGACAATTAACGGCGGTAATCTCTATGTAGAAGCAGACGGTGACGGACTGGATTCTAACGGCAGCATTACGGTAAACGGCGGTACAACCATTGTATGCGGTCCGACATCTTCCGGTGATACAGCAGTGGATTTTGACGGCGAATGTGTATTAAACGGTGGTACACTGATGGCATTCGGTTCAAACGGTATGGTTGAAACACCGACCTCTGCTTCGAATGGAAGCTGCATTGTGGCTGGATTTACCTCACAGCAGGCAAATACGGCATTCAGTATAACAGACAGCAACGGCAGTACAGTTCTTAGCTATACACCGGAAAAAGCCTATGCGGCAGCAGTCTGCTATAGCAGTGATTTAAAGAGTGGCCAAACCTATACCGTAACGGCAGGAAGTACATCCCAGTCCATAACCGTAAACAGCAGCGTGACGACTTCAGGTATTTCATCTATGGGCGGCGGCGCACAGGGCGGCGGACAAATGGGCAGCGGTCAGCCGGGCGGCATGCAGTCAGGAAACGGTACAGGTGGTGATGCCAGCGGAAATGCAGGCGGTGGTATGAGCCTGCCGGACGGCACAACAGATGGTCAGGGAAATGCACCACAGATGCCGGATGGAACACAGGGAGAGGTACCGGGTCTGCCTGACGGAACAACCGGCGGCGGTCAGATGGGCGGTCAGCCGGGTGGACAGCCGGGCGGCAATGCTGGTGGAAACGGCGGCATGAACGCTCAGAACAGTTCTTCTAACGGCATCTAAAAAGGAAGGCTGTTTCGTCGGATAACCGGTCTGCCGGACAGTCTGTAAGAATATGAAAAAATAATTTTGCAATACGCAAAAAATATACTATAATAGGAAGTACTACAGAATTAGATGAAATGGGGTGCTTCCGGAATGATGAAAAATCATCCTTATAAAAAATACATATATGCGGCAGTGAGTCTGTTTGGTGTGATTGTCCTTTCAATCATCGTCTTCTTTATCATTTTCAGATATGGAGAAATCAAACAGGCACTGCGGCATATTTTTAATACTCTGATGCCGTTTATAATCGGAGCGGCGCTGGCGTATATGATTTGTCCGCTGTGCAGGACAATTGAAAAGTTTTATCTGCGGATACTTGAAAAGACAGAGCGGATAAAACAGGCAAAAAAGGAAAAGCTGGCATTGACGGCAAGTGTTTTTACGGGAATCTTTATTACACTGGTTGTCATTTATCTCATTATCATTATTATTGTACCGCAGCTGATTACAAGTGTGATCCGTCTGGTTCAGATTCTGCCGGATAGCGCGGACAGACTGGTAAAGTGGTTAGAGAAAATGTTAAATTCCAACGAGCAGCTTCTGGCAGTTTCGCAGGAGCTGGTAGATAAAGGGTATCATTTTATTACGGACTGGCTCTCAAACGGACTGTTAGAATCCGTAGAAAATATCGCAACGGGATTATCAAGCGGTGTGATCAGTTTCTTTACGCTGATGCTGAATTTGTTTATTGGTGTGATTGTGGCAATATATTTACTGCTTTCAAGAAAGAAACTTGCAAGACAGGGGAAGCTGATTTTATATAGTATTTTCAAAAAAGAGGCAGCGAATTCGATTATGGATGAAGTTTATTTTGCAGATAAGACATTCAGCGGATTTATTAATGGAAAAATTGTTGATGCCGTGATTGTTGCGGTAATCTGTTACGTCGGCATGATGCTGTTTAAGGTCATCACCGGGGCACAGGTGACAATGAGTGAGGTGCTGGTTGCCGTGATTGTCGGTATTTTTAATGTGATACCGTTTTTTGGCTGGTATATCGGACTGTTTGCATCGGCACTGCTGATTTTAATCGTCAATCCGGTACAGTGTGTATTTTTTGTGGTATTTGATTTTATCTTACAGCAGATTGACGGTAACATTTTAGGACCGAAGATTCTTGGTGATACGACAGGGCTTTCCAGCTTCTGGGTGCTTTTTTCGATTCTTTTATTTGGGGATTTGTGGGGATTTGCAGGAATGTTAATCGGCGTTCCGGTATTTGCCGTGATTTATCACATTATATCCCAGCTGGTTGCAAAGGGACTGCGCCGCAACGGACAGGAAGAAATGCTTGTACAGTACGAGCGGGATTTTCCGCCAAAGCAGCCGGAAGAAACAATTGTACGGAAAATAAAACAATAAAAATTAAAAGTGTCAAGTATTTTTGCTTGACACGTATTTGCTTCTGTGATAGTATAAATTTTGTCATTCGACAGAAAACTGTAACACAGA
>ENA-UERG01001893-UERG01001893.1-human-gut-metagenome-genome-assembly--contig:-NODE-1893-length-16148-cov-5.094083_pt1 | contig 16148 bp, 11 predicted proteins | sample MGYA00242954_ERZ507954 | MGnify/ENA primary metagenome ERZ507954 (study PRJEB26167, sample SAMN06115478) | human gut metagenome | host: Homo sapiens | place: China:Sichuan | collected 2015-01-21... | reverse complement strand
CGACAGACCAAGAAAAATTGAATCACAAACAGGCGAATGAGAAATTTTTTCGCGTCCAAACGGCGCGGCGGATGAAAGGCTCTCATTCGTCTTTTTTGTTTCTCAAAATCAAAAATCGAAAAGGGGAATTTTGAAATAGATGGACGAAACAGAAGTGTACCGCTGCAAAAAGAACCCCGTCTCCGAAGAAACGGGGCAAGGAGCAGCAATCTGTATCTGCTGAAGCATTGAAAACGGGGGAGGACATCAGCAAAGGGGAGTCCGCAAAAAGATAAATTTCCTGCCAAGACGGAACTCTGCCTGTTTGCTGACCCCTGCCCCGGTTCACCGTGAGCGGGGAAGGGGAAGAACCCACTTGAAAGGATACGGTTGGAAAAAGTGATTCCGCTGTTTCGAATTTCTTCACTTTTGTTTTGGATATTCGTGTATGTTTTTCGGTATTCACTTGGGGCATAGAATTTATATTGTTTAAAAATCTTTGGAAAATTCTCTTGATATGTACCCCAAAAGTATTTAACATTTGGGGTGCACTTCAGTTCCGCTGCGTGTTCTTCACATTTTCATATCAGGACTCCAAAGAGCCGGATGGGCGTTTTGCCACCCTCGGCGTGCCGTTCCGGATAGATCCGGATTTCCCGGACGGGAATCTCTGGGCGGGGATTGGGGAGCGTCCAGCCGTACACGGTGCGTGTGCCGGTGTCGGAATCCGGCAACGGAATGACATCCGTAAAATAAGCCAGTGCGCCAATCCATTCATCGCGTGGGATGACCGCGGTCGGCTGGAAATCCGAAGCGGGGATCTCGCCCTCCGTGTCGGATTCGTCCTCCACATTTTTTATGAAACCGGACGGCAGATCCGTCCCGAAGCCACCATGTAGGTCTCCGGTTACCACGCCGTATTCCATAGGGTATGCCTGTGCGATGCCGTCCTCCCAGATCAGGGTGCAGAAGCCGAGGATGCGCGGCGCGGGGTCGCGGAAAAACCAGGTATAAACACGGGAGAATGTCGCAGTTCCGTTCAGATCAGCCGCCTGCAGCAGGGTGATTCCGGAACAGCATCGACCGACGGGAACGGTCACATGGGAATCTTCGCCGCAGAACGGAACCGACAGCCGTGTCCCCGGCGATTCTGTTCCGTCCAGAATCATGGATCCTGCCGGTGTCAGCAGCGTTTGTTCCTTCTGAGGAATCGGTGTCGGCAGTCCGCGCACCATTGCGCGAAGCATCGGCATCATCCGGTTGGTGTCGGACATCCATTCGTCCCGTACTACATCGCAGAAATCAGTTCGCCAAAGCACTGCGGCGGAGAAGGCGAGTTCAAAAAACCAGCCGTTCCTGCCGATCTCGTTTTCGTCCGCAACGCACCAGGTGGAGACCTCCGCACCTGTGACATTCGGACGGCGGGAGCGCTTTTCCCATCCTGAGACCGTTGTGCCGTGGAAGTTCCCGTAGATCTCGCGAAATCCGCGATCGGCAAATTCCTGCTCGGAGTGGAAGGAGGAGGTATAGCACCAGTCCAGCATGGTAATGTCCCGCGGGATGCGATCGATTGCGCCGAAGCAGGCGGGCTTTTCGTAATGCCGCCCGTAACAGCCGTCCTTCACAATCGCGTCCCCCATGCGCTTTCCGCCGGGCAGTGCAAAATTTTGCAGGGATTCACCCCACATGAACAGCCGGACGCCAAGTTTTTCATAAATGCCGTGCAGGCGGTTGATTTCGGTTGCCAGCAGTTCCGCGCCGCTGTGCGTCCGGCACTTCGGGCAGACACTGAGAATGCGGATTTCGTCATGACCGATGGAAACACGGTCAAAGCCGATCAGGCTGTGTAGCTCGGTCGCAATGTCGGTGTAGATCCGGTAGGACTCCTCATTCAGCGGGCAGCAGGTATCGGGGTATGTCTCATACGGAATTTCCGCGATTTCCGGATGCGCGAGGGTCAGGTAGTAGCTGTGACTGAGCGCCTGAATTTCCGGAATGACCTCCATTCCGAGAAACCGGACGTGGCTGACGATGCGCATCAACTGATTCTGGGACAGCACATCGCCGCCCGCCAATTCGATGTGCGTGGAGTCCTTCCACCAAATCTGCGAGCCCTGCAGTCCCTGCGGTCCGCCGGGGTAGTTTTTTGCCTCTCTGCAAAAGCGCCTCCAGGCATCGGCAAGCTCCGGGTGACTGCGGTATTCCACCCCGCCGCCGATTTCCAGAAAGACCGTGTTGTATTTCAGGTACGCCAGAGCATCCAGAATGCGGCAGAACGTATCGATTCCGTCCTTGGGCGGCAGATAGAAATGCGCGCCGCGCAGGGGGAGATACGGCGCGTCCGAAACGGTCAGACACGGGAGCGTGCGGTCGGGGCGGATCAGCTGGGACAGGGTCGCGGCGGCAAACACGAAGCCCCGGCGCCCGCTTGCCCGAACGGTTACGCCGTCCTTTCCGCAAAGGATTCGGTAAGCGTCCGTGTTCCGCGAGGAGTCCCGCTCCAGTGTCAGATTGCCTTCCCCGCAGTGAAAATCCGAACGCCGGAGGATGTGCAGAAACGCGCGGGCATCCTCTGCGCAGTCCGGGGGCGCGGTGATGCCGCCGTTCAGTGCCGTAACCCCGTCTGACGGGGTGATGTGTCGGGGGAGAGGGAAGATCGGAGGGAGTGTCATGATTGCTGTTCCTTTCCGTTGCGCATACATTGCATTTGATATTTTTTCGGTGTGACACCGGTGATTTCCTTGAAGGATTTGGAGAAATAAGCGCTATCGTTGAACCCGCACGCCATTGCGACATCGGTCACGCGGCAGTCGTTTTTGGAGAGCAGTTTCTGCGCCGCCGTAATGCGGGTGAGCATAATGTAATCGTTCAGCCCGATCCCCGTAACTTTTTTGAATAGCTTGGATAGATAGCCGCTGCTGATGGCGTATTTTTTGGACAGGACATCCAGATTCAGCTCCTGCGAGATGTTGTCGGCAATGTATTTGGCTACTTCCATAATAATCCGGTAGATCTCCGGGTATTGGGGCGGTTCTTTTGCCTGATCCTGCCGGTAGCGGGAGATCAGGATGAGTAGCTCCTGCAGATACAACTTTTGCATTTTCCGGTAATCCTGCGGGTGTCTGCTACTTTCCTCTTCTATGAACGCCAAGAGCTTGCGAATGCAAGGGAGGTACTCCGGGCGAATCCGGATATGCCGGTTTTCCGACATCTCGCGGATGTAGCGCAGATACTCCGGACCGACGAAATCATCGTCAAATACCAAAATCATTCGGCTGATGTCCGTGTGGTTGGAGCAGTCCGTTTGGTGATAGATTCCTTTGGGGATGAATGCGAAATCGTTCTGTTCCAGATAGTAAAGGTCATTTCCGATCAGATAGGTTACCTTCCCGCGCTCCAGAAAATACAGCTCATGGTGGTTGTGAAAGTGGATCACCGGCATTTTGGTTCCAACCGGATATACCTTATGTTCAAAGAAATCAATCTTGTCCGTATGGAAAACTGCCATCTCTGCTCCAATCCCTCCGGAGGCCGTCCGGAGAACCTTATTGTCTCTATTATAGCACGCCTTTTTTGAAAAGTCAACCAATTTTTTGTTTTTTTCTCTGAAACAAGCCTGAAAAGTACATGAAAACAGAAAAAAATAGTTGTATAATAAGATCAGTTAGCATGGGAAATTGGAGGTTTTTTTATGGTTTACCGTGACGGAAGGGCGGAACAGGTGAAAATCGCTTACATCGGCGGCGGCTCGCGCGGCTGGGGCTGGGGGCTGATGAGCGATCTCGCGTCTTGTGGGGATATGTCGGGAGATGTTTATCTTTACGATATCGATTTTTCCGCAGCGCAACACAATGAGGTGATCGGCAACCTTTATCGGAACGCCGAGGGCGCGCGCTCTGTGTGGAATTATCATGCGGTGCGGAGCGCAGGGGAGGCACTGACGGGAGCGGATTTTGTTGTCATCTCGATTCTGCCGGGTAATTTTGACGATATGGAATCGGATGTTCACGCGCCGGAAAAGTACGGGATTTACCAGTCGGTCGGCGATACCACGGGACCCGGCGGAATCGTCCGGGCAATGCGGACGCTTCCGATGTATGAGGAGATTGCCGCGAATATCCGCCGGTACTGCCCAAAAGCCTGGGTTATCAGCTACACGAACCCGATGTCGCTTTGCGTCAAAACGCTTTACCGGGTGTTTCCGGAAATCCGCGCGTTCGGATGTTGTCATGAAGTATTCGGCACGCAGAAGGCGCTGGCGGTGGCTCTGCTGAAATGCCGCGGGGCGGAAGCCGAGCGGCATGAGATCAAGGTTAATCCCGTCGGTGTCAACCATTTTACATGGCTGACGCACGCCCGATACCGCGACCTGGATCTGTTTCCCGTCTGGCGGGAATTCGCGGAGCGCTATGCCGCAACCGGATATACCGAAAACCTGGATAAGAACTGGATGAACAATTCCTTTTCCTGCTCCAACCGGGTCAAATTTGATCTGTTCCTGCGGTACGGTGTCATTGCCGCCGCAGGAGACCGGCATCTGGCGGAGTTTTGCGAGGGCGGGTGGTATCTGCGGAATCCGGAGACCGTCCGGGAATGGGGATTCGGTCTGACAACGGTGAAATGGCGCAAGGAGGATCTTGCAAAGCGGCTGGCGAAAAGCGAGGGCTACCGCAACGGAAGTATTTCGGTTGCAATCAAGAACACCGGCGAGGAGGGGGTGGAGCAGATGCGCGCCATTCTCGGACTGCGGGAACTGGTGACGAATGTCAACCTTCCGAACGTGGGACAGATTCCGAACCTGCCGCTGGGGGCGGTTGTGGAGACCAACGCGGTGTTCCGCTCCGGCAGTGTCACTCCGGTGTTTGCAGGGGACGTGCCCAAAGCGATTTACCCCTTGGTGGCGCGCGTGTCCGGGCAACAGGAGGCGCTGTCGGATGCCATTGCACGGCGGAACGGAAAGGATGTTTTCAACGTTTTTCTCAACGATCCGCTGACGACCTGCTCCTATGACGATGCCAGACTGCTTTTCCGCGAAATGGTCGCCAATACAGCATCCTATCTGTCATCCTACGATCTGACGGGAATCTGAAGAACCCGCAGAACGGATTGGGGGAGGTGAGAAAAGCCCTTGGTTGAATTTCAGTGTCCAGACTGCCTTGCCTGAAAAAATCAGAACCGGTCTCCGGAGAACGGAGAGAAAGGAAATAAAATGAAAAAAGTAATGAGATGCCTGATAGCCCTGCTCCTGTGTGCATGCCTGTTGCCGTCCACTGTTGCCTGCAAGAACAACAAACCTTCGATAGAATCGGGGAACTCCTCCGACGTTGAAACAAAGCCGGGAAACCTGCCGGCGGAGACGGATGAGGACGGGTATGTACTGGATGATCTGCCGGACAATCCCGCATTTGACAAGACCGTTCGAATGCTTTACTGGGAGGATGTGGAGAATGTTGAATTTGATGTGAGCGATCCTTACGGCGACCGCATCAGCAACTCCATTTATATGCGCAATCTTGCCGTAGAGGAGCGACTGGGAATCAAACTGTCCTTCCATGGGACGGCCGGCAATTACGGAAACCTGGACAATTTCCTTGCAACTGCACAGGCGGGCTCGATTTCCGGGGATTATGATCTGTTTGCGGGCTACAGTATGAGCGGCGCATCCCTGGCGATCAACGGGCTCTGCCTGGATATGAAAACGCAGAAATATCTGAATTTCGAAAAGCCGTGGTGGCCGGAGTCCCTGACCTCGGAGACGACAATCATCGACAAGCTGTTCTTCGCCTCCGGCGACATCTCCACCAATCTGCTCCACATGATGTATGTGGTGTTCTATAACCAGGAAATGATCGATGCCGTCAGTCTGGAGAATCCGGTGGAGCTGGTGGATGAGGGCACCTGGACCTATGAAAAAATGTTCGATATGGCAAAGGGAATGTACTTGGACACCAATTCGAATGATATTACAGATCAGGATGATCAGTACGGTTTCAGCGCCGGAAAAATGCACTATGAGGCCTTATTCACGGGTGCCGGAATCAAGACCATTGAGAAGAACAATCTGGGCTGGATGATTGTTTCCCCAACTTTCAACTCCGCCAAGACCACCAAACTGCTGGATGACATCTGCACGTTCGTCCACGGTTCGAATGACGGCTTTTACGGTACCACCTTTGAAAAAGGACACACGCTGTTTGCCATTGACCGCTCCTACTATGCAATGATCCACAAGGAAGAAATGTCCTTTACCTACGGCATTGTGCCGATTCCGAAGTATGACACGATTCAGGAGGGCTATGCCACCTGTCTGGGCAATCCCTTTACGGTTTACTCGATTGCCAAGTCCAGTGTCATTCCTGATATTGCAGCGGCAACGCTGGAGTGCCTTGCCTCGGAAGCGTACCGGAAGGTGACGCCGGAGCTGTTTGAGGCAACGATGAAATACCAGTACAGTGACGTTCCCGCTTCCGCGCGGATGTACGATCTGATCCGTAATTCGGTTATCATTGATCTCGGAAGAATTTTTGATAAGGAACTGGGTGGCTACCCGCACACGCTGTTCAGTAATCCCATTGCCAAAAACGCGCCTGAAAGTTTTAGCAGCAGTTACAGAACGGGTGAGGAGACCATGTTGGAACGGTTGAAAACCAACATTAACCCGGCATTCTCAAAATAAAAGGCAACCGATATGAAATTACTTCCGGAAGGATATATTGCAGTGCAGAGCACTGCGGACGGAGTTCTGCCGGACAGCTTCCGGTTCGGCGAAACCGTTTGGGCGGTACGCCACGGCTCAGGAGGCGGCGGATCACGCATACGCCGCCCCGACCGAACAGCTCCCCGGCATGCCGGAGCTGTCCGGGTGTCCGACCCTGCTTTTCTCTGCGGGAGAGCACCTTGTGGACGGTCTCCGAATCAGCCGATCGGTTGCGCTTTTCGGTCAGGGGGCCGGCATCTCGCCGAACCGTTCCTTTGACGGCGAGACCTGCCCGCAGGAGAATCCGGCGCGCGGGGAGGGAGAATCCGTACTGACGGGAACATTCTACCGCGGCATGATCGATCTGACCGAGCCGGAGGTCCGGACATTGATCTTTGACGGCTTTACCTCGCGCGACGTCCGATTCCGCGACTTGCGGACAACGGGCGGCGAGGCGCGCCTGATTTTCCGAAACCTGATTCACCGTGGACCGTGCGGGCATACGCTGTACTACTTCTCCAAGCCGCGTACGGATGGCGGAATCGTCAGAAACGTCACGTTCTCGGATATCCGGCTGACCGATTTCGACGATTTGGACTACGGCAACTGTTTTGTTCAGCTGACCGCTGCGCGGGCGCTGTTCGAGCGGGTCGTGATGGATCATACCGGGTTGTTCTTCGGTCTGACCGATCTTGTCGGCTGTTTTTCCAATGCGGTGACCAATGTGCCGGTGGCGGAATATACGTTGCGGGGCTGCTGGTTTGGCAATCTCGGCGGGGGCATCCGTACTGCCTGCCGCGAACTGCTGACACGGGGAGCACCGGAAGTCGGCATCTGTCTGACTGTCGAAAATACCGTATTTTATCGCGTCGGGGTCGGTGAAGAGCCGGTTCTGTCCCTGATGCTTGCCAATTCCGCCTGCCGGGTCTCTTTGCGCGGCGTGATCGTTACAGATCCGGCCGGCGGGAGAGCCGCGGCAATCCGGGTCTGCGGAAAAGGCAGGAACCTGGTGATTGGAGAGGACTGCCGGTTTGACGGATTCCGGGAGCGCGTTGCCTTTGATCGGCTGTATGACGGGGCGATTCCGACCTGTGTGGAGACCCGTTCCGAAGCATTTCGGACGCAAACGGAGGATTCGCATATCGTGCGGGCACTGTGCGATGCCGATTTTGCCGGGTTGGAGCGGCACTACGCCGGGAAACGGGCGTATTATGGCGATCTTCATGTGCACACGCAGTGCGGCGGGACCAGCGACGGAACCTACCCGATGGAAAAATGGGTCGCGGAGATGGATCGGCTAAAGCTGGATTTTGCCGCGGTTGTGGATCATCGGCAGATGCGCGGGTACTTTCTCCCGGAGTGGAGCGAGGAGCGTTTTATGATCGGCACTGAGCCTGCCACACGGCTGCAGGATCTTCGCGCAGGGCGGAGCGGACAGAACGAGTTGCATTATCTGATGCTGTTCCCGCACAAATATTCCCTTGCCATGGTGCTTGCCAATTTCCCGGAGTTCCGGTTTCACGGGGATGAGCTGACGGGGCGCTTCCGGTATCCGGATTTTACACGCGAACGGATGGCGGAGCTGAGCGCATACGTTCAGTCCATTGGCGGTATTCTCGTTCACGCTCATCCGAAGGTGATGATGGCTTCGGATGACCCGTTGGACTACGATCTCGGCGAAGGAACGTTCATCGAAACGATTTACGGAAATCCCGAATCGACTGCATCTCTGAAGGATTATCAGCTGTGGGAAAAGCTGCTGGCGCTCGGAAAGCGCATCCGTATCTCCGGCGGATCGGACACACACGGCGGAGTGAGCAACCGGGCAGTCTCCACGTTTTATACGGCGGAGCGTTCGGGAAATACGTTTTTCGAGCAGATGCGTTCGGGAGATTTTACCGTTGGCGCCTTCGGCTTGCAGATGCTGATCGGAGACACCCCGATGGGTACATCTGTCGCTTACCGGGACGATCTGATTCTGGCACTGCGTGCAGGGGATCCCTTCCGGCCAACCTTTTCTGCGGGAGATGCGTATGAATTGCGGATTCTGACTGACCGCGGTGTGGCGTATGCTTCGACGTGGGATGGAGAAGCGCCGCAGCGGGTGGCTTTGCAGGTTGAGCGGCGTGCCTTTTACCGGGCGGAGATTTTTGATCTGACCAAGGGCTGTCGCGTTGCCATCGGCAATCCCATTTGGCTGGATTCGCGACAGAGGGAATAATTGTAAAGGGGAAGCGGCCGGGAATGCGGTCGCTTCTCTTCCAAAGGAGAATGTTACACATGAAAAAAGTATTGCAATACGGCGAGGGAAATTTCCTCCGTTCGTTTGTGGATCTGTATTTTGAAACCCTGAACCGCGAGGGCGGGGAATGGGCGGTGGAGATTGTCAAGCCGATTCCCTTCGGCTCTCTGGACGCCTTTGCGCGACAGGAAAACCGCTACCATGTGATTCTGCGTGGCGTGAAGGACGGGAACGCCGCCGAGACGGTTTACCCCGTTTCGGTTGTGGAGCAGGCGATCTCTCCGTTTGACGACTTCCCCGTATATGCGGCGTTGGCGGCCGACCCCGCGCTTGCCGTCATCGTCTCCAACACCACCGAGGCGGGCATCTGCTACCACGAAGGGGACAGCTTTGACGGCTTTGCGGAGATGACCTATCCCGCCAAGCTGACAAAATTCCTGTATGCGCGGTTTCGGGCGGGGCTTCCGGGTGTGTATCTGCTCCCCGTGGAGTTGATCGGGAACAACGCCGACGAGTTGTTCCGCTGCGTGGAGAAGTACATCGACCTCTGGCAGCTGCCAGAGGCGTTCCGCGAATGGAACCGCACCGAAAACTTCTACTGCAATACGCTGGTCGACCGCATCGTTTCGGGCTTTCCGCGCGACGAGGCTTTACGCGAAAGGCTTTGGAAACTGGTTGGGGAGCGGGACGATCTGCTGTCGGTTGCCGAGCCGTTCGGGCTTTGGGTCATCGAGAACAAAGGAAAGATCGCCGATCTGCTCCCCGCAGGACACCATAACATTGACATCATCCTGACCGATGACATTGCCTACTACAAGAAGCGCAAGGTGCGGGTGCTCAACGGCAGCCACACGAATCTGGTGGCGGCCGGACTCCTGTCGGGCGCAGAGACGGTCTACGACTGCATGACAAACGAAACGCTTTACCGCTTCTTCCTCGCATCGCTGGAGGAAATCGTTCCGTTCGTTTCCTCCGACCGCAGCATGACCGAGCGATTTGCCGCCGATGTGGAAGAGCGCTTCCGCAACCCGTACCTGAACCATCAGCTGACGAGCATTGCACTCAACAGCATTTCCAAGTGGCGGGCGAGAGTCCTGCCAACCTTCCGCGATTTCTTCGCCGCAAACGGGCGGATTCCCGAACACCTGACGGTCGGCTTCTCCTGCCTGATGCACCTGTATCGAACGAAGTATGCGGAACTGAAGGACGATGCGGAGGTGCTGTCCTTCTTCGCATCGGGAAAGCCGCTGAAGGACTTCCTGTCCGACCGCACGGTCTGGGGCGAGGATCTGACCGCTTACCCGCAGTTCCTTGAAACCGTGACCGCGCAGACCGAACGACTGGCGCGCGGGGAGAGTCTGCTATGACAAAAGACGGACTGTTGGTCATCAACCCGCGCGATAACGTGGGCGTAACGCTGACCGCGCGCGGAGAGATTCCCGCAGGGCATAAGATTGCGCTGCGCGACATCGACGAGGGCGAAGCGGTCATCAAATACGGCGCGGTCATCGGCAGGGCAACAAAGCCGATTCACGCGGGCGAGTGGGTGCATACGCACAATCTGCGCACCCATCTGGACGAGGCGCAGACCTATACCTACGAGCCGAAGCCGATGGAACAAGCACCCGCACAGCATGGAACGTTTCAGGGCTTTCTCCGTCCGGACGGTCAGGTCGGAATCCGCAACGAGATTTACATCATTCCGACGGTTGGATGCGTGAACGGAATCTGCAAACGCTTGGAGCGTGTGTCGCAGAAGCTGATCAGGGGGTCATTGGACGGCATCTATGCCCTGACCCATCCGTGGGGATGTTCCCAACTGGGGCAGGATGCGGCAAACCTGCGGGAACTGCTCTGCTCGATTGCGCGCAACCCCAATGCCGCGTTTGTCCTGTTTGTGGGGCTTGGCTGTGAGAACAACCGCCTGTGCGACATCCGCGAGAAACTTTCCGACCGCGACAATGTTGCCTACCTGACCTGTCAGGAGGTGGAGGACGAACTGACCGAAGGCTATCGGACGCTCTGCGATTTTGCCGACCGCGCGGCGGAAATGTCGCGGGAAACGGTGGGGTTGGAGCAACTCTGCATTGGTCTGAAATGCGGGGGAAGCGACGGCTTTTCGGGACTGACCGCCAATCCGCTTGTCGGGCAGATGTCCGACCGTCTGGTCGCCTGCGGCGGGCGCGCGGTTCTGACCGAAGTGCCCGAGATGTTCGGCGCGGAACAGCGGCTGATGAACCGTTGCCGCGACCGCGAAACCTATGCGCGCTACTGCAGGCTGATTACCGATTTCCGCGATTATTACACGGCGCAGGGCTTTCCCGTTTACGAAAATCCCAGTCCCGGAAACCGCGCGGGCGGGATTACAACACTGGAGGAAAAGTCTCTCGGTTGCATCGAAAAGGCGGGGCATACCGCAATCTGCGACGTTCTGCCCTATGCGGGGCGCGTGAAGGAATCGGGAGTCAGCGTATTGAACGCGCCGGGAAACGACCTCATCGCCGCAACCGCGCTTGCCGCCGCAGGATGTCAGCTGGTGTTGTTCACAACAGGCAGGGGTACGCCGTTTTCTACCTTTGTACCGACTCTGAAAATCGCAACCAACAGCGCACTTGCCCAAAAGAAGTCCGGTTGGATTGACTTCAACGCCGAGCCGATGGATGCGGACGCGCTCTGGTCGCTGATCCTCTGCACCGCAAACGGCGATTATCGAGCGAAAAGCGAAGATTTACGGGAAATCGCGTTTTTCAAAACAGGCGTCACGCTGTAAACTATCAGAACAACCCAAAGACAGAAGAAAAAAACTTTGATGAAAGTTCCTGAAAGTCTTGAAACCTTCTTGGGGGAAGTTTTCAAGCAGGGGTTGGGGCAAAGCCCCAAGGTCTTAAAAAAGGAGAAACCATGAGTTACCTGAAACGAAATTTTTTGCTGTCCAACAAGACGGCGGAGCGACTGTACTTCGACTATGCCGAGGGGATGCCGGTTTTTGACTACCATTGCCACCTGCCCGAGAAGGAAATCCTTGAAAACAAGCCGTTTGACGACATCGCCAAAATCTGGCTTGGCGGCGACCATTATAAATGGCGGCTGATGCGGAATTACGGCGTGGACGAGGACTGCATCACGGGCAACCGTCCGTGGGCGGAGAAGTTCGGGGCGTATTGCCGCGTGCTCGGCACTGCCTACGGCAACCCGCTTATGCATTGGTCGCAGACCGAACTGGAAACCTATTTCGGCTGTACGCTCGAGATTAACGAAAAGAACGCCGGGAAAATCCGCACACAGTGCAATGCGTATCTGAAGGAGCATCAGGTCACGCCGCAGATGCTGATCGAGCAGTCGGGCGTAAAGCGGGTGTTTACCACCAACGAAATTTTCGACGATCTTTCAACCTTTGAAGCCATCGCAAAGAAGGGCTACGCCTTCAGGGTCACGCCCGCATTCCGCGCGGATAAGATCATGAACGCCGAAGCCGAAGCGTACCCGTCCTACATCGACCGTCTGGCAGGGCTGTGCGGGCAGATCGCCAATCTGGATGACCTCGAACGAGCCGCGGAACAGCGCCTGCAGGCGTTCATCGCGGTCGGCACTTGCGCAAGCGATACCGCACTCGAAAGCGTTTATCCCATCGCAGACCGTGCCGAAGCGGATCGCATCTTCCGTGCCGCGAGAGAAGGAAGGGGCATCAGCGCGGACGAGGCGTGTCGCTTTAAGGGGTACTTCACCTACTTCCTGCTCGGTCTGTACGCGAAATACGACATCCGGAGCGAGTTGCACATCGGCGCAATGCGGAACAACAACACGCGAATGTTGGAAAAACTCGGCTTGGATACCGGTTACGACAGCATTGCACAGGACATCGGCATCAAGGAGCTGTCGCGCCTGCTGGATCGGTTGGAGCGGGAAGGCAGACTGCCGAAAATGGTGATCTTCAACCTCAATCCCGCGATGAACACCGAAATTCTGACATTGCTCAGCTGTTTCCAGAGTGGAGAGGCGAAGGGCAAACTGCAATACGGCGCGGCGTGGTGGTTCCTCGACAACAAGGAGGGGATGGAGAAGCACCTGCGCGATCTGACCTCGCTCGGGCACCTCGCAACCTTCCTCGGTATGCTGACCGACAGCCGCTCGTTCCTGTCCTACCCCCGCCACGGGTACTTCCGCCGCATCCTCTGCAACTTCCTCGGCACGTTGATGGAAAACGGGGAGATGACCGATGACATCCAAGCCGTCGGCGAGGTGGTAAAGGATATCTGCTACCGCAACGCAACCGCGTGGTTCGGGGTTGATGGCTGAAATCCGCAGAGAAAGAGAAACCCAAAATGCGGAAACCGAATGATCTGACTGACGAAATCAAAGTTTTGCCGGTTGCGGTGATTCACAGCGCGGGCGAAACGAAACCGACGCTGGAGGCGCTCCGTGACGGCGGTATCCCGGCGGCGGAGATCACCTTCCGAACCCCCTGCGCGGCGGAAGCCATCCGCATCGGCTGCAAAGCCTTCCCGGATATGCACATCGGCGCGGGGACGGTGATCAACACAGAACAGGCAAGAACCGCCATCGCGGCGGGCGCGGAGTTTGTCGTGTCTCCGGGGCTGAGCGCGGGGGTCGCGGAGGTCTGCCGCGCGGCGGGCGTTCCGTACTATCCCGGCTGTGTGACCCCGACCGAAATTATGGCGGCGCTGGAGCTTGGCATTACAACCGTCAAGTTCTTTCCTGCGAATGTCTACGGCGGGTTGGCAAGCATCAGGGCGCTGTCGGCACCCTTCCCGCAGGTGAAGTTTCTGCCCACCGGCGGAGTTGACCTTTCCAATCTGGCGGAGTACCTTGCGTGTGACCGCGTTGCTGCGGTTGGCGGCAGCTTCATGATGAAGGGGGACATCCGCGGGAACTGCCGGAGGATTCTGGAGGTGATCGGATGAAAATCGTAACCTTTGGCGAACTGATGATGCGCCTGACCCCGCCCGGCTATGCGCGCCTGACGCAGGCAAGAGCGTTTGAGGTCACCTTCGGCGGTGCAGAAGCGAATGTGGCGGTGTCGCTTGTCTGCATGGGCGAGGATGCAGAGTTCGTTTCCAAAATTCCGGCAAACGACATCGGTCAGGCGGCGGTCAACAGTCTGCGCGCATGGGGCGTTGGAACTGCGCATCTGCTGCGCGGCGGCGAGCGGCTGGGAACTTATTACATGGAGCGCGGCGCTTCGCAAAGACCTTCCAAGGTGGTCTACGACCGCGCGGACTCGGCGATTGCGCAGGCAGGCGCGGGGGAATTTGACTGGGCGAAAATTTTTGACGGCGCAGACTGGTTTCATCTGACCGGCATCACCCCGGCGCTGAGTGCGGAACTGGCGAATGCCTGCGAGGATGCCTGCCGCGCGGCAAAGCGGAAGGGGATGACCGTTTCGTTCGACCCCAACTACCGCGCCAAGCTTTGGAGCGTGACGGATGCGGCAAAGGCAATGCGGCGGTATCTGCCGTATGTCGATGTGCTGATTACGAACGAAAATCAGGCGGCGGATTTGTTCGGGGTGCGTATTCCGGCAGGCGAGGCGTCGGGCGACGATGTGACCGAGCGCGGCTATCTGGCGCTTGCCGAGGGCATGAAGGCGCTGTATCCGCAGCTGCGCTATGTGGCGCTGACCGAGCGGCGCACCTTTTCGGCAGAGGCCAACAGCTTCTGTGCAAAGCTGTATGACGGGGAGAACCTGTACAGCTCGGAGAAATACCGCATGGAGATTGTCGACCGGGTCGGCGGCGGGGATGCGTTTGCGGCAGGGCTGATTTATGCCATGCGGAACGGGAAGAATGCCCGGGATGCGGTGCGTTTTGCAGCGGCGGCAGGCTGCCTGAAGCACACGGTGGAAGGGGACATGAACCCCGCAACCGTTGCCGAGATCGGGGCGCTTGCAAACGGGAACGCAACCGGGCGCGTGCAGAGATGAAACGGGAGAGAGGCACGGCATCCCGCGCCGGCAGTACAGGCGACAGCGGCAGACGCAATCGGTTTCCGACCTGTATCCATACGAAAAAGGGCAGAAGTGCGCCGATTTTACGCGCCTTCTGCCCTGAAAAACGGGAACGGACTTTCTGACCGTTCCTACGTCACGTCCTCACTGTCCCCATTCCCGATTGCCTCCGAGAACCTTCCCGGTTCGGTTTTGGGAAAGATGAAAAGTGAAAAAAACTTCCTGTGCGAAACTCAGGAAGGCAGCCTGTAGACCAAAAGGCTGTCGCATTGATCAAGCACCCGCTTATATGGTATCAGATTCGCCTTCCTCTTCAAAAAAACTCTCGCCCCGCTTTTTTGCTTCGGTGTGAGTGGTTTTGGGGTCTACAGGTTGAGCCGGGCGGTTGAGGCCGTCCGGCTTTTGCGGTTGTCGGAATGATGTCGGCTCTCTGCCTGTTACAGCGCGTTCAGAATGGTTCGGGCAATGATGCGGTGTCCCTCGTTGCCGGGGTGGAGACGGTCGGTGTTGACATTGCTGAAACAGGCTTGCGCGCTTCCGTCAAAGAGCGGGAACAGACCGCTGTTGCGGTACAGGTCGATCAGCTCAACCGACCAGATGTCCGCCGCCTGCCGCTCCGCGCGGATGTATTCATCCAGGAAGTGCCCCGATTTGTTGGAATAGAGCTCGTTCGGCTGAATGTTCGTTCCGCCGAAGTATGCATAAGCCCGGTGAAGCGGGGTCATCAGGATGACCCGCTTGTTGTAGTACTGCCGCTTTATCCGCTCAAACACGCGGTTGAGTCTGCCGCAGAAGGTGGCGTTATCCATGATGAATTCCCGCTTGGCGCGGGTCGAGAATTCCGTGAACACACCGTCCGCATTGCTGTTGCAGGGAAACGGCTCGGAATGCACGGTCCAGAAATCTCCGATCGGAACGCCCGCATTGAAATCGTTGGTTCCGATGAACACAAACAGCGTGGTGAAGCGGATTCCAACCTCCGCGTCCATCCGATCCATCTGATCAAACAGCCCCGTGGTCTGCGCGCCGTTCTTTCCGTAGCGGTAGACCGGAATTCCGGTCGCCTCATGAATAAAATCAATGTATGTTTTGGTCGCTCCGACCCCCTCGGTGATGCTGTCACCCAAAAAGCAGAATGTTTCTCCGATTCCTGTCATGCCAAATTACTCCTTCTTTTTTTGTTCGTACAAAGTATAGCATAATGTTGCGTTCAAATCAAGTGGTTTTCGGTCAAAAGATCTGAAAAAACGGACTTTTTGGTTCTC
>ENA-UERG01001892-UERG01001892.1-human-gut-metagenome-genome-assembly--contig:-NODE-1892-length-16153-cov-6.306731_pt1 | contig 16153 bp, 9 predicted proteins | sample MGYA00242954_ERZ507954 | MGnify/ENA primary metagenome ERZ507954 (study PRJEB26167, sample SAMN06115478) | human gut metagenome | host: Homo sapiens | place: China:Sichuan | collected 2015-01-21... | reverse complement strand
AGGAGGATAACACATGAAAGCAAAACACACACTTGCTGGTGCTCTGGCACTTGCAATGCTTGCTTCTACTGCTGTTTCGTTTCAGGTTTCGGCTGCTGACACAGCGGTGACCCTGAAGGGTGCAAAGGTAGAGGCAGAGGCTGGCGGAGAATTTTCTGTAGACGTTTCTCTGGAAGACATTCCGTCTACGAAGGTAAACGTCATGGACTTCGCAGTGACCTATGATCAGACTGTTCTGAACGTAGACAGCGTGAAGATCGGCAAGTCTGCTGATGTTGATGTTTCCGGCGACAGTACCGCCAGCGATGCTCCGGTATTTGCCACCAACATCAAGGACGGCGAGATCACTGTCAGCTGGACGACCGCACTGGACTCCAATTCCTGGATCTCTGAGGACGGTGTGATCCTGACCATTACCGGTACTGTAAAGGAAGGCGTGGCAGACGGCACCGTAACTCCGATCGACTTCGCACCGGTTACCCGTGAAACTTATGACGGCTCCGGCAAGAACAATTCCAGCATGGTGATCGGCTATGTATACGGCGGCGATTCCGCTACCTATACGATCAACGCAGAAGCTGGCTCCGTGACCATCGGCAGCAAGCAGACCACCACTGTGACCACTACTGAAGGCGGCAAGGATACCACTGCTACCGAAGCGACTACTACCGCTACTGAGAGCAAAACAGATGTCACAAAGGCAACTACCACGATCTCCGGCAACATTGTTACCGGTACGGTAGCACCGGGCAGCGTGCTGTACGGTGATGTCAACTGTGACTCCCGTGTGGATATTACCGATGCCGTACTGCTGAACAAGGCAGCAGCTGGCGTGGTTACTCTGAATGACACACAGCGGACGAACGCAGACTGCAACGGTGATAAAGAAGTTGGCTCGCAGGACGCAACCACACTGCTGATGTTCCTCGTAAACATCATTAAGACTCTGCCGTATTCAGACTAATCTGTTTCACGGCAACCACAAATTTTTCGTATATTTAGGAGAAGTGTTCCGAGGGGGAATGCGGCTCCTGATATAGGCAATATTTCATTTACGTATTTGTCGGCAATACCGGCAAGGAAAGGAAAGGAAAACATGAAGAAACGAACAAAGAAGGTTCTGTCCTTCGGCGTTGCAGCTCTGATGGCAGTTTCTGCACTGCCGTTCAGTGCACTGTCGGTTTCGGCTTCGATTCCCACAAAACAGACCGAAAATGGCGGCACACCGTACAATTTCCTCCTCGAGGAGCAGGGAAGCGGCGTACAGACCATCAGCATCTCTAAGGACGAGATCGCTGCTGGCGATGTTACCAAGACTCTGGACGTTTTCATCGATTCTGAAGAATGGCCTGATGACAACTACCTGAGCTCTGTAAAGCTGAACTGGGTTGCAACCAAGGACGCTACCTTCGCAGACGGCGGTGCAATTGCAAACAGTATCTACTATCAGAACGTTTTCAACGCATCTACCAAGGTCAACCAGCATGATGTCACTATGCCGAACGGTCTGGGCACAATCGTAGGCACTCCGTATAGCGGTGCATTCTGCATGTCCCCGATGTTCGAAGAGGATGAAGACCTGCACACCTGGAGCTACAACGACGCTCAGAGTAACGGCGTAGTCAGAGAAATTGCTTGTGACAAGATCTTTGGTGCCAATCTGATCGCCAACGGCGACAACAAGGTCAAGTTCGAATACGACTACTATGCAAATGCAGACGATTATCTGGCAGACAAGAATGCAGATAAGGCTACTCACAAGTCCCATAAGGTACAGGAATGCGATGTCAAGCAGAAGGAAGACGGTACACCGTACATCGAATATTCCTACATCAATCCGGGCGGGGAAGTTGCTGCAAACTATGTTGAAAAGACTGTTACAGTAGATCTGCCGTGCTATTCCACCACTCGTTTCGTAAAGGACTCTGATGGAAATGACTGCGTTCCGGACATCAACAACTACTATTCCTGGGGCTTCATTGCTGCTTCTTCGGATGACCGTACATACTTTGTTGGTGGAAAGTCTACTGACCTGCGTTTCACTTCCTTCGATGTTGTTGTTCCGAAGGATACCGCAGAAGGCACCTATTATGTACAGATCTGCAGCCGCAATGCAAACAAGGATCTGATCCCGATGCCGTCCGCTGCTGATTTCGACAGCGTAAAGGCAGATCAGGAAAACTATCGTGCAACAGTAGGTCCGCTGGAAGATATGTCCACTGCAATTCAGGGTAAGAAGGATGCATCTACTTACTCTCTGCCGCAGGATCCTTCCAAGGCAATCGTAAAGATCGTAGTTGGCGACGGTACTGTAACAGATACCACCACCACTGCCGCAGAAACTACAACCACTGAAAACAGCACCACTGCTGCAACAACCGCTGCAACTACTGTTACCACCGATGACAAGAGCGATGAATTCGCTTGGAAGATCGGCGAAGTAGCTTGCGAACCGGGCGACAAGAAGGTTAAGCTGGAAGTAACACAGACAAATGGTATCAGCACCACTGGTATCGTTGGTTCTATGATCGTTCCGGAAGCAACCCGCAAGATCCTGTCTGTTCCGAGCTCTTACAAGAAGATCTCCAACTGCTTCAAGATCGGCGATGCATATCCGGCACTGAGCCAGACCATGATGAATACACAGGAATACAGCGAAACTGGCCGTCTGGTATTCTCCATGAGCTCCAACGGCAGCATGGGCATTGTTTCTGGTAACACTCTGGCTGCGTTCACTATGGACGTTGCTGATAAGGACACCGTTACAGCAGCAGCTAAGGAAGCTGGTCTGGAACTGAAGAGCGACAAGAACGGTAAGTACTATCTGTTCCCGGTAACTTGGATGGAAGACGGCGTAGACATCGGCTACAGCGATGACGGTAAGGGCAACCTGACACCGGTTGAAGTTAAGCGTTTTGACTATCGTGACACCGAAGATAACGATGTTCATACACAGGTGAAGTACATCGACGGCGGCTTCAAGGTTTATGTTGACAAGAGCACTGATCCGGTTGAAAAGACCATCAAGTGGGAAATTGACAAGGTTAACTGCAAGCCGAGCGATTCTAAGGTAAAGCTGAACGTAACACAGACCAACGGTGTCGACACTCCGGGTGTTGTTGGTTCTCTGCTCGTTCCGGAAGTAACTCGTCAGATCCTGTCTATCCCGAGTTCTTACAAGAAGATCTCCAACTGCTTCAAGGTTGGTAATGTATATCCGGCACTGAGCCAGACTATGCTGAATACACAGGAATACAGCGAAACTGGCCGTCTGGTATTCTCCATGAGCTCCAACGGCAGCATGGGCGTTGTTTCCGGCGAAACACTGGCAACATTCACCATGGACATTGCTGATCTGGCAACTGTAAAGTCTGTTGCAGAAGCAAACAATCTGGAACTGAAGTCTGATGAAAACGGTTCTTACTACGAGTTCCCGGTAAACTGGATGGAAGACGGCGTAGACATCGGCTACAGCGATGATGGTAAGGGCAACCTGACACCGGTTGAAGTTAAGCGTTTTGACTATCGTGATACTGAAAACAACGATATCCACACCAGCGTAGATTACGTAGCAGGTGCATACAAGGTATACGTTGATGCAGAAACCACTACAACTGACGCAACTACCACTACCGAAGAAACCACAACCACTACTACTACCACAACTACAGAAGCTACCACCGCAGCTACCACCGCTGCAACCACAGCTGCTACAACTGCTGCAACTACAGCTGCTACAACTGCTGCAACCACTACAGAAGCTAGCATCGTTGCAACCACAGCTGCTACAACTGCTGCAACCACAGCTGCAACCACTACCACAACAGAAGAGCCTGTAACCCAGAAGATGGTTTGGGCTCTGGATAAACTGACAGTAACTCCGGGTCAGGGCTCCACTGATGGTGACAACCTGAGCTATGCAATTACTGTTCAGAACGCTCTGAAGACCGGTGCCCTGCAGGGTACAATTGATCTGCCGGAAGCAACCAAGAAGCTGCTCCAGTGGCCGTATGGTACAACCGACATGCAGGTCAAGGTATTCAACCGTTACTACAAGGATCTGAGAAATACGGTATATGCAACAATGCCGACATTCCAGATCGACCTGATGAACTTCTGGAAGGAAGAAGCAAACACCAAGATCCACTTCGGTCTGATGTGTGATGCAAACACTGATTTCGTAGAACCGGCTTCTGCAAACGGCACACTGTACAGCATGCCGATCGCAATTCCGGACGAAGCAACCGTACAGGCACTGGCTACTGAGTATGGCATCAAATATGATGAAACACTGGGCGGCTATGTATTCCCTGTAAACTGGGCTGAACTGGGCACCGACATCTCTTACTCCAAGGATGGCAACGGCAACGTTGTTCCGGTTTCTATCGATCGTTTCGCTCTGACAAACAGCAGCAACGTGAAGTATGACTTCGCTGAAACTGTTGACCTGCAGGATGGTTACATCTGTGTAAAGGTTCCGAAGGCAACTACTACCACTACTACAGAAGCAACCACCACAACAACTACTGAGGTTACTACCGCAGCAACTACTGCAGCTACAACCGCAGCAACCACTGCAGCTACAACCGCAGCAACTACTGCAGCGACTACCGCAGCAACTACTGCAGCTACAACCGCAGCAACTACTGCAGCTACAACCGCAGCAACCACTGCAGCTACAACCGCAGCAACCACTGCAGCTACAACCGCAGCAACCACTGCAGCTACAACCGCAGCAACTACTGCAGCAACTACTGCAGCTACTACCGCAACAACAACTACTGAAGCTGAGCTGAAGATCGAAGCAAATCCGGACGCAAACTTCTACCTGTCTGTTGACGGTCGTGAGTTCAAGGCTGCTGATCTCGTGAAGTCTGCAACTGTAAACGGCGAAAGCGTTATGGACGATCTGACCTTTGGTGCAGAAAGCCCGAAGGCACTGTTCGACAAGGAAGGCAAGGCATATGTAGATACCGAACTCGATATCCTGTATAAGGGCGAGAAGGTTGCTACTGCAAAGGTTTACATCGGTATTAAGGGCGACACCGACCTGTCCGGTAAGGTAGAGGCTACCGATATGTACTACAGCAGTTACTACATTGCAAGACAGGGTGCTGGTACCAAGAGTGCAAAGCTGCTGGATGGCACCGATTATGCAAAGGATGCAAATCTGGAGAAGCTGTCTTACTTCCTGACCGATATCGATACTGAAAGCAAGGCAGGAGAGAATTCTGCAAGCGGCAAGATCGAGGCTACTGACCTGTACTATCAGGCATACTATATTGCTCTGATGGGTGCTGGTCACAAGAGCACTACTTGGGACAATCCGGTTTGCCCGGATCTGAAGAACCTGAAGGGCTCTATGTGGGCTGAATAATCCGGTTCTCTGATTTCGAACGCGTAAGCGTTTCTGACAACAAGGCTATGACAGCATAAGAAAAACCCGATGCGGGAGCGATCCCGTGTCGGGTTTTTTGTATTAGTATGATTTGCCTTGACAAACTGAAATGGCGTGTGCTATACTGATTTGTAATTGCATAAATTATTGTAAAAAGCCATGCCTCAGGCATAAAAAGGAGAACTGTTTTATGGGAATTGTAGAACTGCTGCTGACAGCGATCGGACTGTCAATGGACGCATTTGCAGTGTCGGTCTGTAAGGGGCTGGGCATGCGGAAGATGCGGTACGATCAGGCGTTGGTCATCGGGTTGTATTTCGGTGTGTTTCAGGCACTGATGCCGTTGTTGGGCTGGCTGCTGGGTACATCATTTTCCCGTTATATTCAGGCGTTTGACCACTGGATCGCATTTGTGCTGCTGGCATTCATCGGCGGAAAAATGCTCTGGGACGTGTTCCACGAAAAGGAAGAATCGGCTGCTGAAAAAAGTGATGCCAGGCTGGATCACAAGGAACTGTTTATGCTGGCAATTGCCACCTCTATCGATGCTCTGGCGGTGGGGATCGCGTTTGCCTGTCTGGACGTGCAGATCTGGAGTTCCGTTTCCATTATTGGCTGTGTCACGCTGGTGCTGTCGTTCTGCGGTGTCTGGATCGGCAATCGCTTTGGCAACCGCTTTGAGAAAAAGGCGGAGATCGCCGGCGGCGTGGTGCTGATCCTGATCGGCGTGAAGATTCTGCTGGATCATCTGATTCAGCATCAATGAGGGTGATCTCATTCCGAGTCTGGACAAATTATAGAGAATTCCAGAATTTCCCGAATTCTTCTCAGAAATGTGTTTATATTTTTGTACGAATTTGTTACAATATATACATGAATATGTGGGAAACGGGGGCATCTGATGAAACAAAGAAGTGTAAAATCCAAGAAAAAAATTTACAGTCAGATTTTTGGGATCGCAGTGAGCCTGCTTTTGTCGGTGGCGGTGATTTCGTCTGCTGTTTTTCTGCATGAAAGCCATTATTTCAACTCCAGCGAGAGCCATGTACTGGAAGTGCTCCGCGGAATGGACGGCAAGAGCGAGGTGCGGTCGTGGGACGATGACCGGAATCTAAAACGGCGGGAAACGCTGCTGCAAAAAGGCTGTGCCGACAATCCGGACATGATCGGCTGGCTGGTGCTGCCGCAGACGATGATCGACTATCCGCTCATGGGCGGCACAGACAGCGATAGATACACCGACCACAACTATGAGGGCGGCTACGACTTGTACGGCACCCCGTTTCTGGACAGCCGGAATGCGGTGGATTTCAGCGACTTTTTTTCGCTGGTGTTCGGACATGATATGAACAATAGTGCCATGTTCGGGAGTCTGGACGATTTTTTGCAGGAGTCGGCATTTGCGGACTTGTCAGACGGTGTACTGCTGCTGCCTGATGAACGGTATCGTCTGGAGGTGACTGCCAGCATTGCGGCAACCTGCCCTGCACAGGAACTGATAGACCAGATCATGACGGCAGATGCCGCAGAGCAGCCGCAGCTGCTGGAACAGCTGCTGGAAATGGCGGCGGTGAAAAAGGACGATGTTACAGTGTCCGAAGAAGACCACTGGGTCATGCTGTCCACGTTGGACTATGCCGATGAAAAGAACGACAACGGCACACCGTCTATGCTGCTGCTGAAGCTAAGAACCAGTACGACATAAAACACACGGGCAGGGAAACCTGCCCTGTTTTTGTGGAATTGCAGGGGAAAATTTTCTCCCATTTTGCACGATTGACTTTTTCGCAGAAGTGTGCTATAATATCGTTAATCTGATTGGATAGAAGGTCACGCGGGGACATGCCCGTGTCATTGGAAACGCACATTCTCCGGAATGATTCACGAACAACACTCTATGCCATTTCGCCTGTCTGCACGTGTACGCAGACCGGAACGGCTGGGTGCAGGTGCGGGAATTGATTCTAGGAGGATTTTTTATGCCCAAAAACAAAGTACAAGAAGTAATTTTTACCATTCTCATGGTGTTTGTCATGGTCTACGCGATGATCTGCTATAACATTGCCATAGAAACCGGCAGCATGACCAACATGGTATTTCTCCACGCTTTTCGGGAACTGCCGATCATGGGACCGATCGCCTTTCTGCTGGATTTCTTTCTGGTAGGCGGTCTGGCAAAAAAGGCGGCATTTCGCATCGTCGATCCCGAAAAGGACAACCCTTTTCATCTGGTGCTGGCGATTTCCGCCGTGTCGGTGCTGCTGATGTGTCCGCTGATGAGCTTGGCGGCAACGCTGCTGTTCAAGCATGCCGGCGTGCAGGTGATTGCAGTCTGGTTTGAAACCACTGCGAAAAATTTTCCCATGGCACTGCTGTGGCAGTTGTTTTTCGCCGGTCCGCTGGTGCGGTTCGTGTTCCGGCACCTGATGGCATTGGTGCAGCCGCGTGAAAAGGCGGTAGTCACGGAAAAGGTCTGATATACGCAAGATCCCCGCTTCACTGTGCCGCGGTTCTGGCAGAGTGGAACGGGGATTGTTATAGGCATAACTGAAACGGCAGGCGGCTCGATATTCTTGAGTAAGTCTGCTGTTGCCGTTTTTGATGCGATGTGAAACATTTTGTTTGACATTTTTGTGCGGCATTGCCTATAATCCAAAAATAGTAAGAAGCATCACCACAAAAAGAAAAAGAAATAACCACCCCTAGCGTCCAAATCTGTGGCGGTTATTTCTTTTTAACCTAAGCAGTGGGAGCAGACCGTCTACTGGTGTGCTCTCTTTATCATTAGTATACACGATTTCCGCCGAAATGTCAAGGGCAATACCGCACAAAGATTGTACGACAGATGCGTCGTCAAATTTTTCGTCAGATGAAACAAAAAGCGGAGTGAATACTTGATGTATTCACGAGCATTTTTGTGAAATATGAGAGTCTGTTTCGTATCTGACGTATGCAGATTGCGTCGTCAGATTTTTTGAGAGATGAAGGGAAAAACGGAGAAAATCCTTTGTGGATTTTCGAGTATTTTCCCGAAATATCTCGGAAAATATGCACGCAAGATGCGTGCGGGAAGATACGAAACAGGCTCTGAAGGGAAATTTGCAAGCAGATGGCGTGCAAAGTCGCCAGACGCTCTTTGTGCGGGATTGCCCAAGAGCTTTCTGATGAATTCCGTGGCACTATCAAAAAATCTGTGTAAAATTGTAAAAAAGTACTTGTATTTTGCTTGTTCCTATGCTATAATAAAAGTACTAACCGGACGTGTGGGTATACCTGACGTTTCGGTAATCTTAGACAACACTGCACAAAGCCCGCCTGACGGCTTTGTACGCAATCTGCTTGCAGATTTTCCGCACAAGCTTTGTGTGTTGTTGTCCTTACTATTTTACGAAAAGGAGTTCCCTCATGAAATTTGGCTATTTTGATGACGCAAACAAAGAATACGTCATTCAGAATCCGAAGACTCCGTACCCGTGGATCAACTACCTCGGTACACAGGAGTTCTTCTCTCTGATCTCTAACACCGCAGGCGGCTATCACTTCTATAAAGATGCCCGTCTTCGCAGAATCACCCGTTACCGTTACAACAACGTACCGGTAGACATGGGCGGTCGCTACTTCTACATCAAGGACGGCGAAACCGTATGGTCGCCGGGCTGGTCGCCGGTAAAGACAGATCTGGACGCTTACACCTGCCGTCACGGCATGGGCTACACCGTGATCTCCGGTAAGAAAAACGACATCTCCGCAGAAGTGACTTTCTTCGTACCCCAGAACTACAACGGCGAGATCCAGAGTCTGGTTTTGAAGAACGAGGGCAGCAAGGCAAAGACGATCAAGCTGTTCTCCTTCATTGAATGGTGTTTGTGGAACGCACAGGACGACTCCACCAACTTCCAGAGAAACTTCAACACCGGTGAAGTGGAAATCGAAGGCTCTACCATTTTCCACAAGACCGAATATAAGGAACGCCGCAACCACTTCGCATTCTACACTGTAAACGATGCGATCGACGGTTACGACACCGATCGGGAAAGCTTCCTCGGTCTGTACAACGGCTTCGAGAATCCGCAGGTCGTTGCAGCAGGCAAGGCTTCCAACTCCGTAGCAGACGGCTGGTCGCCGGTGGCTTCCCACTATAAGGAAATCACACTGGCTCCGGGCGAATCCAAGCAGCTGATCTTCATTCTGGGCTATGTAGAAAACCCGAAGGATCAGAAGTGGAACGCTGACGGCAGCATGAACAAGTCCCGTGCATACGAGATGATCGAACAGTACAACACACCGGAAAAGGTTGCTGCTGCACTGGCTGAACTGAAGGCAATGTGGGACGCTCTGCTGTCCAAGTACAGCGTCAAGACACCGGACGACAAGATGAACCGCATGGTCAACATCTGGAACCAGTATCAGTGCATGGTTACCTTTAACATGTCCCGTTCCGCTTCTTACTTCGAAAGCGGTATCGGCCGTGGTATGGGCTTCCGTGACTCCAATCAGGACCTGCTGGGCTTCGTACACCAGATTCCGGACAGAGCAAGAGAGCGTCTGATCGATCTGGCTTCCACACAGCTGGAAGACGGCGGCTGCTATCACCAGTATCAGCCTCTGACCAAGAAGGGCAACAACGAGATCGGCGGCGACTTCTCCGACGACCCGCTGTGGATGATCCTGTCTGTAGCTGCATACATCAAGGAATCCGGTGACTACTCCATTCTGGACGCTATGGTGCCGTATGACAACGACGAATCCAAGGCAAAGACCATGATGGATCATCTGGAAAAGAGCTTCTTCCATGTGGTAGAAAACGTTGGTCCTCACGGACTGCCGCTGGCAATGCGTGCAGACTGGAACGACTGCATCAACCTGTCCTGCTTCTCTGACGAGCCGGGCGAATCCTTCCAGACCTCCACTTCTCCGAAGTACGGCGAGGATAAGTATTCCAAGGTTGCAGAATCTGTCATGGTTGCTGCTCTGTTCACCTATGCAGGTCCGGAATATGTGGCAATGTGCAAGAAGAAGGGCGACGAGGCTGGTGCTGCCAAGGCACAGGCTGCCATCGACCAGATGAAGAAGAATATCATGGAATACGGCTGGGACGGCGAATGGTTCCTGCGTGCATATGATGACTTCGGCAAGAAGATGGGCTCTCACGAATGTGAAGAAGGCAAGATCTTCATCGAACCGCAGGGCTTCGCGGTTATGGGCGGCGTCGGTAAGGAAACCGGTGCAGACCTGAAGGCTCTGGAGAGCGTAGACAAGTACCTGAACTCTACACACGGTCTGGTTCTGAACCAGCCGGCATTCACCAAGTACTACATCGAATACGGTGAGATCTCTACTTATCCGGCAGGCTACAAGGAAAACGCTGGTATCTTCTGCCACAACAATGCATGGATCATCTGTGCAGAAGCATTTGTTGGCCATGGTGATAAGGCATTCGAATACTACAGCAAGATCGCTCCGGCATATCGTGAAGAAAAGTACTCCGACCTGCACCGCACCGAGCCGTATGTATACGCTCAGATGATCGCAGGTAAGGACGCAAAGCGTCATGGCGAAGCAAAGAACAGCTGGCTGACCGGTACTGCTGCATGGAACTTCGTAGCAGTTTCCCAGTACATTCTGGGTGTAATTCCGGATTGGGACGGTCTGAAGATCGATCCGTCGATCCCCCACGAATGGGACGGCTTCACCATTTCCAGACAGTTCCGCGGTGCAACCTATGATGTCACCGTCAAGAACCCGAACCACGTTTGCAAGGGCGTTGTATCGGTAACTGTAGACGGCAAGGCAATCGAGGGCAACGTACTGCCGGTATTCAGCGACGGCAAGAACCACGCAGTAGAAGTGGTTATGGGCTAAGCTGAGTTTCCCTGAGATAATATATCCCTATTTCCTTTTCAAAAAGAGGGACTGCCATTTTTCGTGGCAGTCCCTCTTTGTTTTTAGGCAATACCGCACAAAGATTGTGCGGTATTGCCTTTATTCACACGCATGAATTCCACGGACACGCCGCTGAAAACTGCCGGCATTCTCCTGTTTCGGGATCGGAGAATTCCAGCGAATCGCAGTGCAGCATGTGGTGGGGAAACTGTTCGGAGCTGGTGCCGTACAGCCGGTCGCCGGCGAGAGGATACCCCAGATATGCCATGTGTACCCGTATCTGGTGGGTGCGTCCCGTTTCCAGCCGCAGGGAAAGCAGCGTGTAGGTGCCGTCGCTCCGCAGCGGCGTGTAATGCGTCACTGCGGGCTTGCCCTCCGGACGGACACACCGGCACAGCACGGAACCCTCTGCTCTGCCAATGGGAGCATCTACCGTGCCGCCGGTGGAAAGTTCTCCGCAGACCAGTGCCAGATAGGTCTTTCGGGTGCTGCCCTGTAGCTGTCCCGCGGCGTAGGCGGACTTGGCAACCAGACAGATGCCGCTGGTATCGCTGTCCAGCCGGTATACCGGACGAAAGGGCAGCTGCGGAAACTGTGCCGCAAAGACGTTCCCCAGCGTGTCCCCGTGGTGTCCCTGTGAGGGGTGCACCGGCATGCCGGCAGGCTTGTTGTAGACAATGTAGGAATCTGTTTCTCCCAGCACAGGGACGGCTGCCGCAGAGGGGGCGAGGGCGGAGGGAACTTCGCAGTCGGTGAGCACGATCTCGTCCCCGAACTGTACCATGTCAATGGTGCGGATCTGTCTGCCGTTGCAGCAGATGCCGTTGGGAAGCCGCTTCAGCCGTACCAGCATGCGGTGGGAAACACCCTTGTGCCGCCGGAGAAACTGCTCCGCGGTCATAGGCTGGGTGAGATGCATGGTGAACCGGAGTTCAGCCAAAGAAACCACGTCCTTTCGCATAAAAATGAAAATCGGGGGAAAAATAGGCGTAGTAGAATTCGTAAGGTAACACCGCACTAATGCAGTGTTTCCATAGAGAGGAACCGTCATGCAGATTCGTCAGAACCAAAGCTTTTCCGCCCAGACGCTCCGCACCCACCGGCATTTGTTCTGGGAGTGCTGGGGCGTGGTGTTGCTGGGCGTGCTCCTGTGGCTGCTGGAACTTTTCGCAGCGGCACTGCTGCTCCGGATACAGGACACTCCGCCGGCAACTCTGCTCACGGAGCAGGCAGTGCTGTGGCGGATAGTGCAGGCATGCTGGCTGGTGCCGGCGTGGCTGGCGTGGACGGTCTGCCGCTGGCGGCTGTGGTATCACTGTACCGGAGCCGTATCCCTGCTGCCCCGCTGCCGTCCGGCAGGAACCGGAAAACGGCTGGTGCTGGCGTTGCAGAACACCCTGCTGCGGACGCTGCTGCTGCAAACCGTGACGCTCTGCCTGTTCGGGGCATACCAGCTGGGGCAAACCGCCGCCCACCGCACAGAGGGTGCTCCGTATCTGTTCTGGGCGGTGCAGCTGTTGGTGCTGGGGGTGCTGTGTCTGCTGGGCTGGGTCTATGTCTGTCTGGGACTGTGGTGTGTGCCCTTTGTCTGCTTTGCCCGTCCGGAACTGCCGCCTTGGAAAGTGCCCGTTGCCGCCATGCAGATCATGCACGGCGGTCGGCGGGAACTGCTGGCACTGCTGGGGTGGTATGCCCTGCAAATGCTGCCGCTGGTGACGATCCCGTGGGTGCTGCCGAAAGCGGTGCTGTCGGTGACAGTGTTCTGCAATCTGCGGTGCCGTCTGTGGTGTGATGCCATAGCAAACGGCACATACCGGTCGTTGCCCCGATATGTGCCGTCTGACAAATGAAAGGTGGAGAAGATGTCATTCGCTCCTATTGTTCAAATTTGCGTTTTCCAATAGGACGTTCAGCTTTTCCACGAGTGCCTTGCACTCGGCAATAGAAACCTCACCGCCGCCAAAAGAGAGCAAACCGCGGATCGGCATATATTTCATCATGGCTTCCATCATGTCTGCGGTGCTTTCGCCCATGGCGTTTTCATCGGAAGAACCGCTGGAAATGCCGAATGCACCGGCGTATTTTTCCAGTTCCTTGTCCGCATGGGGAATCCGCAGCACGTCGCCTATGGTCGTGTTCAGTGTGATCTCCGCGGGGAGTGCTTTTTCCCCGTGAATGGTAAGCATTTTTTCTGTAGTCAGGTGGTCGGAGGAGTTGCCCGCTGCCAGCAGATACTTGCCGGTTTCTACTACCCAGCGTTTTTTCTGGGTACAGTAGTAGGCAAACGCACTGTTGGCGTGGAGGGTGAATGTCACCGTTTTGGTTTCGTGGGGAGCCAGTTCCACCTTTTCGAAGTCCCGCAGCTCCTGCACCGGACGCTGTACCGAGTCGGTCTTGGTCTGGGGCAGTACATACAGCTGTACCACTTCTTTTCCGGCACGGTCGCCGGTGTTGGTCACGTCCACAGAAACGGTGATGACATCATGGGACTGGTACTCGTCCTGTGCCGTCCGCAGATTGGAAACGGCAAAGGTGGGATAGCTCAGTCCGAACCCAAAGGGGAACAGCACCGGCATTTTCTTGGTGGTGTAGTACCGGTATCCCACGAAAACGCCTTCCCGATATTCGGTCACGTCACCCTCGCCCTGGTATCCCACATAGGACGGGTTGTCCTCCAGCTTTATGGGGAACGTTTCCGCCAGATGTCCGCTGGGGTTGACATCGCCGTACAGGATCTGCACCGTGGCACCGCCCACTGCCTGCCCGCAGAGGTACGCTTCCAGTACACCCCTGACCTGATGCAGCCACGGCATTTCCACCGGCGAGCCGCCGTGCAGGACAACGACTGTGTTGGGGTTTGCCTCTGCCACGGCTTCGATCAGGGCATTCTGGCAGTCCGGCAGCCGCATGTGCTCCCGATCGTAGCCCTCGGACTCAAAAGTGTCCGGCAGGCCGGCAAATACCACGGCGACTTTTGCCGCCTTTGCCGCAGCCACTGCCTCTGCCATCAGGTCTTCCCGTACCACATCGTCCGAGGTTTCATAGCCCTTGGCGTAGAGGACGGGGTAGTCTGCCGCCATTTCCAGTGCAGACTCCACCTTGTGACAGTTGATATGAGAACTGCCGCCGCCCTGAAAACGGGGGCTTTCCGCAAACTTGCCGATAAAGGCAGCGGTTTCGGTTTTCGAAAGCGGCAGGATATGGTCTTCGTTTTTCAGCAGCACCATGCACTGGGACGCAATTTCCCGTGCCAGTTCGTGGTCTGCATCGCGGTCGAATACTGCATCAGGATTCCGTCCGTCCAGATACCGCTGGACAATTCGCAGGATACGGGTGACGGCTCTGTCCAGTACGGCTTCCGGCAGTCTGCCGCAGCGAACCGCCTTGACGATTTCTGCATCCCGCATGCCGAAAGAGGAGGGCATTTCCAGATCCATGCCGGATTCCAGGTCAGCCACGCGGTCGTTGACGGCACCCCAGTCGCTGACCACAAAGCCGTGGAAATTCCATTCGCCCCGCAGAATGTCCGTGAGGGCTTCTTTGTTTTCGGCGGCATAGACTCCGTTGATGCGGTTATAGGAACACATCACCGTCCAAGGCTTCGCCTTGCGAATGGGACGTTCAAATGCGGCGAGGTAAATTTCTCGTGCCGTGCGTGCGTTCATCTCGGAGGAGCTGCTCATGCGGCGGTGTTCCTGATTGTTGGCATAAAAGTGCTTGATGCTGGTGCCCACCTGCTGGCTCTGTACGCCCTGAATGAACGATGCTGCCATTTCGCCGGCAACGTAGGGATCTTCCGAGTAATACTCGAAGTTTCTGCCGCACAGAGGCGAACGCTTGATGTTGACTGCCGGCCCCAGCAGAACGCCGACGTTTTCCGCCTGACACTCGTTGCCCAGAGCCTTGCCCATGCGTTCCACCAGACCGCGGTCAAAAGAGGACGCAGTGGCACAGCCCGCAGGGAAGCAGACCGCCTTGATGCTGTCGTTGATGCCCATGTGGTCGCCGGTTTCGTCCTGCTTTCGCAGACCGTGCGGGCCGTCGCTCATCATCATGGCGGGAATCCCCAGCCGTTCGATGGCCTTGGTATGCCAAAAGTCGCCGCCGGAACAAAGGCTTGCCTTTTCTTCCAACGTCAGCTGCTGTAACAGTTCCGGAATACTCATGTGTCGTATTACCTCCTATTGTTCCATGAAAGCAAGGGCACTTTCCCATGCTTTTTCGTCTGAATACACAAAAAGCGTGTTCGAATCCGCTTGATTTTTGACACTTTTATTGTAACACATTTCGAAACAAATAGCAAGAGGAAAATTGCAATTTGGGGGGCAGAACGCCGGTGCAGGCGAAATTTTTGGCGGTTTGCTGTGAACGGGCAGGCGGAATCTGTCTAATATCCACAAAAATCAAGGAAAGTTCTGGAAACCGACACGAAGTCTATTTTTGTGTGAAAAAACGCCCTTGTGGTTTTCAGCGGTTTTTCAGCATGGTTTCACGAAACGAACACATTGGGCGTGTATACTAAAACCATGCTCAAAGAGAGCATGTAACATCCTCTGACCACTTCGCGTACACCCCGATGCGAAGTGGACAAATCCCCAATAATCCCTATATCATAGCAAAAAACGTCCCTCACCCCGGGGCGTTTTTTGTTTTTGGCGGCGGTGCAGCCGCTATTGTTGTAACAGCTAAAATTTATGTTGCAGAAAAATAAGCCTCTCCTGAAAGGGGAGGGGAACCAGCGAAGCTGGTGGAGAGGTTTTGGTGAAATCTTTTTTATGTGTTAAACTTTTCCTCATATTGAAAAATGTCATAAAAAGATTTTACGAAAAACCCCTCCACCGCCTAACGGCGTTTCCCCTCCCCTTTCAGGGG
>ENA-UERG01001886-UERG01001886.1-human-gut-metagenome-genome-assembly--contig:-NODE-1886-length-16213-cov-46.100025_pt1 | contig 16213 bp, 14 predicted proteins | sample MGYA00242954_ERZ507954 | MGnify/ENA primary metagenome ERZ507954 (study PRJEB26167, sample SAMN06115478) | human gut metagenome | host: Homo sapiens | place: China:Sichuan | collected 2015-01-21... | reverse complement strand
GATAAATAAAGAAATAACTATATTTGCAGCATGATTACGGAATATGGTATAGAGGCAAAGTCTAATTCTGAGATTATATCAGAATTGGGAGGACGATTCAAGCAATATCGTCTGTTCAGCAATCTCACTCAGAAAGAGGTGGCTGTAAAGGCTGGTGTGAGCATTTTCACCATTAGCCAGTTTGAAAAAGGCGAAGCTAAGAACATAGGCTTTGGCACTATTCTTTCTCTGTTGAGGAGCATTGGATTCCTGCAGGAAGCAGAGAAACTCTTGCCGCCATTGCCAATGCTGCCTAGCCAAGTGAAGAAAATGAATGAAAAGAAGGAAAGGGTAAGACATGAAAGATAATGTTGTACAGGTGAATTTGTGGGATAAGAATGTGGGCTTGTTGTCTTGGGATGACAAGCGCAGCTGCTCTGTCTTCCAATTCGACAAGGATTTTATGCAATATGGATGGAATATTGCACCATTGGTAGCACCGTTGGATTCTGTTTATGTTCAAAGAACTTTCCCTATGTCAGGGAATAGAGAAAAACTTTATGCAGGTTTGCCTGAGTTCATAGCAGATTCTCTGCCTGACAATTGGGGAAATGTGGTTTTCCAGAAATGGATGGAAGCCAATCATTTGCAATCCAAAATGGTAAATGCAGTGGATAGACTGTCTTTTATCGGTAAGAGAGCAATGGGTGCCTTGGAATTTCAGCCTGCTCATATCCAGGAGGATGCATCTGTAAATATCGAGTTGGCTTCACTTTATGAACTTGCCAATAAGATATTTCTGGACAGGCAGGATGTGAACATTGATATGAGCAACAGTCTTATTCTGGAAAATTTGTACAAGGTGGGAACTTCCGCTGGTGGTCAGCGTCCTAAGGCGATTATCGGCATGGATGAAACTACAGGTATTATTCGTTCAGGTCAAGCCGATTTGCCAACCAACTTTAAGCACTATATATTGAAGTTTGATACAAGCAGGAAAAATGAACTTCCTTTTACTAGGGTAGAGATGGCTTATTATCTGATGGCCAAGGATGCCGGTATCAACATGATGCCTTCTCGTTTGGTAGAGATTGAAGGAACCCAGAATTTTCTGACCCAACGCTTTGATAGAGTGGAGGGTAGAAAAATATATACTCAGACTTTAGCTGCTATGAGTTCCTTGGCTGATACTTACGAAGATTTGTTTGTGGTGGGTAGAAAACTGAAATTGTCTGCAGAAGAGCAAACCCAGCAGTATAGAAGAATGGTGTTTAATGTACTTGCAGAAAATGTAGATGACCATACCAAGAACTTCTCATTTGTGATGTATCCCAACGGAGAATGGCATATATCGCCAGCTTACGACATCGTGTTTTCCGCCGATTCTGATTCGCATTTCTATCGTAACCATGAACTTACGGTTCTTGGCAAGCGAAAGAATATAACGAAGCAGGATTTGATGCTTTTCGCACAAAGACAGGATATCAGAAATGCTTCTAGTATCATAGAAGAAGTGGAAGACGTAGTGATGAACTTCAAGTCTTATGCAGAGAAAGTGGAAATCGATGAGCACTGGATACGCAAAATAGAACGGGTTTTGGAAGAAAACCGTTAAATGATGTACAAAAGTAAGAATAACATGCCTGATATGATATATGCTGCCTTATCATTCTGAAGGTAAGTGACTGGTTAAAATTGGTATCCATAGCCATCAAAAATACTACGCAGAAGAAAAATTTCTCAATCTGTGAAACCAACTTTCATAGGTACATCTTAATTTTGCATCCAAAAATGAATGTATTAATGTTGTATGATGATGGTTAAGCAAATATCAGATAAAAAAGATGTGGAGCAGATAGATTTGCTCCAGGCCTTCGAGATAATCGTAGAAAAGGCAAAAGGATCTTCTCTCGGAGAAGAGTTTTATCAGAAAGTAGATCCGTATCTTGGTTTGGTTTCAGATAAACTGTGTATCTCCAAGCGGGCAAGTGTTATCATGGCCCTCTTTGCCGACCGGTGCTATGATACCCAAATCCGGTTTTCAGATTTGACGGAATACCTGGATTGCAGAATCCTGACATTGCTCAGATATTCCAACGAAACTCAGGAACTTATCGATAAGGAATATGTTTGTCAGAATCGGATTGAAGGACTCAGCTATTGCATCCCGATGGAGGTGATGAAGGCATTCCAGCATAATCAGCGATATATTCCTTCGGATGTGGATGAATTCACAGCCAGAGAACTGTTTGATAAGTTTGATGAACTTTTCTCGAAATGCCGCTGCGAAAAACTGAACAAGCAGGTTTTGAGAAAGAAACTCAGAGCGCTGGTTGTCAAGAATAGTAACCTGGCATTTGTCAAGGCAATGGCATTGTATGATATAAATGTGGAGGATAAAGATTTTCCGCTTTTCATCTTGCTGTGTACACTCTTTGTTATTGATGGCGATGATGACATCCGTTGCCATGACTTGGATTTTATCTATGAGGAAGGTGAGTCGGTCTGGCGATGGGCTAAGCGAGACCTTAACCAAGGCAATCATCGTTTCTTGCAGAAAAAGTTCATTGAATATACCAACGATGACGGTTTTGCCGACAGGGAATCCTTTAAGATTACAGACATTGCGAAGAATCTGCTCTTTTCGGAGATGAACCTTTCTGCTATGCAGGGCTCCCGTCCTAAAGGTGGCATGTTATCCTTTGAGAGTATCAAGCCAAAACAGCTGTTTTACAACGACAAGGAACGCAAACTGGTAGAAGAACTCGCAGCTCTTTTGGATGAAAAGAATTTCCAGGGTATCCGAGACCGCTTGAAGGAAACCAATTTCAGAAGTGGCTTTGCCTGCCTATTCTATGGTGCACCAGGTACCGGAAAGACGGAGACGGTTCTTCAGATAGCCAGGAAAACGGGTCGTGACCTTATACAGGTTAACATCTCGGATATCAAGAGTATGTGGGTAGGGGAGAGCGAAAAGAACATCAAGGGTATCTTTGATGATTACAGAAAGATGGTGAAACAATCGGCAAAGACTCCTATTCTGCTCTTCAATGAGGCAGATGCCATCATCGGCAAGCGTATGGTGGGTGCAGAGAAGGCTGTGGATAAACTGGAGAACAATATCCAGAACATTATTCTTCAGGAGATAGAGCAGCTTGAGGGCATTCTTATTGCCACAACCAATCTTGCCGAGAATATGGACAAGGCCTTCGAGCGTCGTTTCCTCTATAAAGTGAAGTTTGAAAAGCCTGATTTGCATGGTCGTTTACAGATTTGGCAAACGATGATACCATCTTTGAATGATGCTGATGCTTCTTTCCTTGCCGCTAGATATGATTTCAGTGGTGGTGAGATTGAGAACATTGCCCGCCATTATACCATCCAATCCATTTTGCATGGCAAACCGGCGGATATGCTCAAATCTCTTGTCGGGTATTGCGATAGTGAAAGGCTGGAAGGAAGAACCCCCAAGAGAAAGGTTGGGTTCTGATGCATCACTCATAAAGAAAAGGCGGTAAATACGAAAAATGTATTTGCCGCCTTTTTCTCCTAGTTTCAGATGATTGTATCTGATATTTCTTGATTGATTAAATCTGGTATTCCTTAATTGATTAAATTTGGTATTTCTTTGTGAGATTTCTCAATTTTTCGGCAATATCCTCCCTTAGCCATTGAGGTTCCAATACTTCCATGGTATCCATGTTGGAGAATATCTCCTGTTCAAAATCGAATTCAGGCTTCAGATGGTATTCAAAGATAGAATATTCATCTGTGCGCTGCGTTTCCTTTTGTGAGGTATGGAGAGGAAGGTTGCGGATATAGTTGCTTTGGAATGCATCCACCTTGAGTACTACCTTTTGCACCTCAGAATCCTCGTTGTTGATGATTCCGAAGCAATCCTTGAAATATTCAGCAGGATCCAGATCCTCAGGCAATTTGAATGTTTCTTCAGAGATGATGACATTCTCCATACGGTCGAGTGCATAGCATCGGATGTCATCTGTGCCAGGACTGTAAGCCACCACATACCAACGCTTCTTGAAAGCCTTTACGAAATAAGGATGAATATCAAATTCATGATACTCCTCTGTATTGAAGCTATAGTAGGATATGGAGATGACGCGGTTGTCACGCATTGCCTTGATGATGTCTTCCAGATAGTTTCTGCCAGAAGGCATATCTTCCAGGAGTACACGATTCTTGAGCTTGTGACTGTTGCCAACCATGGCATTGAGGGAGAAGGCATTGAGCATCCAGCTTCTGGCACTTCCTTCCTCAAAGCAGTCGCCATACTCAATGTAATAGCGGTATCCGCTGCCACAGCTGATGCAGATTTCAAACAGTTCCTCGATGGAATGGAGGTTGTTGATGAAGGTACGGCGAGAGAGTTCCGTTCCTTCGCTGAGATCAGAATCCTTCCTTCTGCTTTGGATTTCCTTTAAGGTGATGCCGCCCCTTTTTCTGGCCCGATGGATGGTTTCCACCAGCCAGACATATTTGTTCAATTGATTGATAGCCATATTCTGTACCTTTTATTTGTTATGAATTTTCTCGTAACAGTCGATGCACTTTTCAATCTTCTTGATGTAATAGGAAGAGTCGTGTCCTGTTTCTTCGTCAATATGGATGGTGAAATTATTAGCCATCTCTCCGTCGTATTGTTCGTATAATTTGTATAATCTTTCCCAGTCATTATCATACATATCTATGTTTCCCCATGTTTGCCAAGCAAAATGATATTCTTTACCTTTATACTTGTACTCAAACCACATAGGTACTGCAAAATAGTAATTTTTGCCTTTTATTTTCCTATATCGTTTTTCTTCTGGTGCATCGAATGTAACTTTAGATTCGCCAATAAATGCATCTAAGATATCTTCACGATTGTTGCGCGCCAATTTCAGCGTAAATTTTGGATACCTGCTCAACCATAATGATGGAGAGCTTTCCTTCCATTCAAGTTCATATCCAGAATTCTCGTTTATAAGATTCTTCCAGATGTCATTATCAATTAATAACTGTATGATATCGTCATGACTATCTGCAATCTCATTCGGTGATAAAAGCAGACCATTCACGTATTCTGAAAGCTTAATGTCAGTTAGAACTTGTTTCCAACTCTCTTTATCTGTATCAAATACCGGTTTCCGTATGAGATTTATCCAATTTTCGCAATGAGAAATAAGTACTTGGTTAGCTTTCACCTTCTTCTCCTCAGAAAGACCATCTTTGGTGAAGAGATTCTTGCAATTACTGAGTTTGGTCGCAAACTTCTCCCAAGTGGTTTCTTCATTGCTATTTTTTTCGTAAAGGAAACGGATGGAACCATGAAAGAACGCACATTCTTCAGCTTTCTCTATTGCATCGTTCCAATTCTTCCATGGACCAAGTGTTTCCTCATTCCAATCATTTGGCATGGATTGGTCATTATGCTGCATTTGGATAGCCTTTTCAGCTTCCTCTTCCGCTTGCTCTTTCGCTTGCTCTGAAGCAATTGAACCGATTATTTCCTTGATTTTGGGAGAGTACAATGTTTTGTCCTTTAAGTCTTTGTCCTCTATGTCTATGATTTTTTTGATAAGTTTAACCTTATCGTCTGGATTCTCGTATTGTTTATCTACATTTTCGAGAATGTTCCACATTAAACGCAGATCTTTCAAGAAATCGCGAGTATCTATATTGTTAAATTTCTTGAAATATTCATAACAACATAGTATGAAGTCGAGTTCATTTCCGTTTTGGGGATGAAAGAATGTATCAAATAATTTACTGTCTCCAAAATAGGGTACTATTTCTTGGGCGTTGTCCAGAACAGTTTTTATCATCTTGACACATGTTTCTGCAACAGTTGAAGCAATGGGCTTGTTACGGATGTCTTGGATTCCTTGCATAATACCTGAAAAATCAGAATATGGAACAAATGGAAGTTCTATCTGACTCCAGGTATTATGATTGTGGGTGTATGCAGCAAGCTCTTTGATGTTGTTACCGCAATCCACGCCTGTTTTTTTTCTCGCTTCGTAGGCCATGATTCGTGCATACAAAGCGAAGAAAGCATTATCCGGCAATTCATGTTGTTTGTTTGAACAAGTGAAAAAACGATTGGAAAGCTCTTCCATTTCTTTATTCCAGCTCTCTTTTATATCTTCGCGTAAGTCTTCCGAGAATTTGGCTTTGAAGTTCTCCCATTGTGTCAATTGCAGTCCACGGGCATTCATCTTCATGTAGATACCATCACCAAAGGCATCTATCTTCAGTTCAAATCTGATTTTTGAGGCAATGGCCTCCAAGACATCTTCTGCTGTGATGGCGTCTTGGTGTTTATTCCATTCTTCATGAATAGTGGAAAGCATTCTTATCATAGAGGCTACTGTCTCATCCTCTTTCCAATAGTCCACAAACCAATCCTGACAAAGGATATCAGGATTTGGGTCTTGGGTAATGTCCCATCTTGAGTCTTCACATGTCAATACCTGGCAGAATCGTTTGGTATGGATTCTGTTTTCATAGGTAAAACGAGAAAGTAAGTGCAGCAAGTGCTTTCGATCAGAAGGCTCTGCCTTTTCCGCTGCGTATCTTGCAATCAGCCATAAGGTGGTCAGACGTTGCTGACCATCTACGGGTACAAAAGAATCTTCTCCATTAGTGTTGATGGGGCCATAGATGAAATGCAGACTGAATTCATTCTGCTTTTTTTCTATTGCAGTGAAGATTTCTTTTATAAACTGTTTACGCACGCTTTCGGCCTTGGGATTATTGGCTCCCTGGACATAATGGCGTTGAATGCCAGGAATAACCACACGATACCTGGACAATAGTGCAAACAAATTGTCTGGTACTTCTATATAGTGCTTTAAAATATCATTTTTCATATTTTTACAGGATTCTTTAATGCGTTAATAAAATGGTCTATATCCTCTTTCATGGAGTCTTGATAAGCATTCTTGTCATTTTCTGACCAAAATGGATCTGTCATCTTTAATCCAGGGAATGATTTCATAAACACGGCTTCTGTGACAGGAGGTGCCCAATACTCAGTCCAACTATTACGTGCCCATTCAGAAACAGCTTCCCGTTTTCCTTCAAACAACTTGTTATTTAACGAGGAGTTTGCATCTTTTGGCAACAATGCAAGATTTCCGATAGAATTATCTTCTGTTGTCGGGTATCTACTGCCTAGTTTTTTAGCTAGCCAATCATCTCCTTTTCCTTTTCCTCCTCCTTCTCCTTCTTTGCATTCTTTTTGATACTCGTCAAACACACTTTTAGAATAGTCATTGCCTAACCACTCTTCTAGTTCTTTTTCATCCAAAACTTTTTGGTTTCTGGCAAATATATGCTCAATCGACCAAGCTTCTACTTGTCGATGCATTTCAAAGCTATAGCGATAGGGCCATCTTTTCCAACAGAAAGCGACATTGCTGAGCAACAGATAATTAAATAAATCTTCTCCCCAGTTGGAGTAATCGTTCTTGTCTTCTTTTGGCTTGTATTCTGCCATTTTTTCTATAGCGTCCAATATCTCCTTTCTTGTTTTGGGCTTGATATCCTTATTATTTCTTTGATGAACAATAGCTCCAAAAGCATGATACATGAGAGGGTCGTTGTACCATTCTAATAAACGATAAAATACTGAATATATCATTTTCCAAATTGTGATACGCGACTTGGTCTTCAGTTCGTCAAGGATTCTTGTAAGAAAAGGAAAAACCTCTTCTCTTTGTTCTTGCGGTGTTGGAGTCAGTCCTGCATAGCGCAACAACACGGTCATCCTGTCGTCTTTTCTCCAAGTATCTCTAGGTGTGCAAAATGAAAAGAAACTATTATCGTTGAGTTTACGCTCAATCTCATCCCATTCGACAGCACGTGCATTGGTTATATCGGAAGACTCGTCATTTCCTAAGGTCAGCATGACGCATTTCACCAATTCAGAATCCTTTGCAGGGATTTTGCCACTATTAAGTTCATAGAAGGTTGATAATTCCTTGTCTTTGTCAACTTCATAGTAGAGAAATTTGCAACACCCTTTTATCTTTTTGCAGAATTCGGTTCTTCTTTCGGTTCCAATCTCACCCAATTTTTCCTTAATAACGTCTTCGACCATATTCTTGAAATGCTGATCGAGTGCCTGGTTCGCCTCACGAGCATAGTCAATTGGTAACTCGCTACTTTTCTCACCGAGTATCAGATTTAACGTGGTAAGTCGCTGTTGTCCATCCACTACATTGACTCTATTATTCTCTATATCTTCAGCAACAGCTAATGCCTGGAGAAAATAGAAAGGAGTGGATTCGGTGGGACTAAAAGAGTCAATATCATCTATCAGCTGACTGACTTGTCGGCTTTTCCACCTATATCCTCGCTGATAGCGGGGAATATAGAAGTTGATTTTGTCATTTTCAAAATCAACTATTGATTTGAGAGAAATGTCCTTGCTCATAAGTTTTACTTTTGAAAAGTTCTATAATTCTTCCATACAATGGCTGCACAGTTTTTTGTGGCTGTCAGGTCATAATGAAAGTTGATACCTATATAACGATTTTACTGCAAAGTTATTGCTTAGGTGTGCTAAATCCTTTCACACCACTGAAAAATATCAATCAAAAATAAAGTTGTGCAGCCAATTTACTCATGTTCCCAGTACTTTTGCACAGGAAATTTTAAAAAACAATATACAATGAAACAGGAAAATCATAATTTATCGGTTAAGCGCCGTATCTATTCTTTTCCACAGGAAGGTGAGAGTAGGGCAGAGGCAATCTGTCGTTCGTTTAAATTGTATACCTTGGTAGAATGGGCTGCTTATACCAAGGTAGATATTCGGATTGAAACATCAAAGAATTGTCCTTTGTTGATAGGAGAACTGTCTCAACTGATGTTTTTGCTACCATTCTTTTCTGATGCAGCTAAAGTGTCTTTCAGTCAGGTATTTAATGAAGCTAATGAAGATAAGATATTAGTAGAAATAAATGCACATAATAGAACAGCCTCTACTGGACATTCAGAGAAGCAACTCCGCAAAAAGTAACTTTGTTTGCTTCTATATCTTCAGAGCAATAAAAGGAAACGTTGATGAAGGAAGAATTCCCTCCGTAAGTATATTAGCTTCATCAGGCATCGAAAGTAGTTTCATCAGACACCGAAACTACTTTCGATGCCTGATGAAGCTAACTTCGTTTTTGGGCTTCTTTTCCTAATAATTTTTAGAATATGCTTGGCTAATTCAGATTTTCTTCGTAACTTAGCAGCGCAAAACGTAAAGCATGTAGGAATATGGCAAAAATAGTAAATAAATATCCTGTAGGAATTCAGACATTTGAAAAAATCCGCGAGAATGGCTATCTCTATATAGATAAGACCAAATATATCGTGGATTTCAGGGAAAAGAAGATGTCCTATATCTTTCTGAGTCGTCCGAGACGATTCGGCAAGTCTCTCTTTGCCTCTACCCTTCAGGCTTATTTTGAGGGAAGAAAGGAACTTTTCGAGGGATTGGCCATTGCTGATTACGAGAAGGATTGGGTGAAGCATCCTGTGCTGCATTTCGACCTGAGTGGTGCCAAGCATTTTGATGAGGAAGGCTTGAAGCATTATCTCGACTTGCAGCTGAAACCATACGAGAAGCTCTATGGCAGGGATGATGATGAATTGTATCCAAACGACCGACTGGATGGAATAGTAAAGCGAGCTTACGAACAGACGGGCGAAAAGGTGGTTGTCATTATTGATGAATATGATGCCCCATTGCTGGATGTGGTGCATGAGAAGGATGTACTCAAGCAGTTGCGTCTCATTATGCAGAACTTCTATAGTCCTTTAAAAAAGCTCGACCCATATCTGGAGTTTACCTTCATTACGGGTATTACTAAGTTCTCTCAGCTCAGTATCTTCAGCGAACTCAACAACCTCGATAATATCAGCATGTTCGACCAGTATTCGGCTATCTGTGGTATCAGTAAGGCTGAACTTTGTACGCAGATGAAACCGGATATAGAGGCTCTTGGGGAAACTCTTGGCATGACGTACGAGGAATGCCTGGCTGAGTTGACGAGATACTACGATGGTTATCATTTCAGTAAAAAATCAGAAGATGTTTTCAATCCGTTCAGTCTGGTGAAGGCACTGAATGCACGGGATATTGCCTCTTACTGGTTTGGTTCTGGAACGCCAACTTATCTTATCAAAACGTTGCAGAAGTACCATGTCAGCGTGATGGATATAGAGAAAAAGTCATGTGATATAGATGACTTTGATGTTTCGCCCGAACTGGTGACCTCTGCACTTCCGCTGCTCTATCAGAGCGGTTACCTCACCATCAAGAAGTATAATCCGATATTGCATCGCTATACGCTGGAATATCCTAACAAGGAGGTTAAGACGGGTATGCTCAAGAGTCTTGCGCCCAACTATCTTTCGCCAATATCGCTGGATAACAACAGTTTGGTAGGTGATTTTCTTGAAAAGCTCTATGATGCTGATGTTGAAGGAGCGATGGTTCGCCTGAAAGCCTATCTTGCTAGTATCTCCAACCGCTTGAGTAATAAGAACGAACGGGATTTCCAGACGGTGTTCTATCTTATCTTCAACCTGATGGGTGCCTACATGAGGGTAGAGGAGAACAGTGCGATAGGCAGGGCTGATGCCGTGGTGTATATGCCTGATGCCGTGTTTGTTTTTGAACTGAAGTATGATGGTTCTGCCGAAGAAGCTATTAGACAGATTTATGAAAAGGGATATCTGATTCCATATTCTGCAGATGGTAAGCGCCTGTTTAAAATAGGTGTAAATTTCGATAGTAATCAGCGTACGATTGGTGATTGGATAATCAGGGAAGAATAAGAAAGAAAACGAAAAGATAATCCGAAACAGAAGCATTGGCAGCTATCTGTTTCGGATTTTTTGCAGTAACCATACGGATGCAAATGGAAAATCAGTTGCACAAGATAGATTTATTTCATGCAGATTTCAATTATTTCATCGTTTTGCGAAAAAAAACGAACCTGTGCAGTCAATTTTCATATTTTATTTGTAATTTTGCCATGTCATTCAGAGTTTTGCTATTCTATTCATGCAGCACTAAGATTAGAGGTATTTCTGATATGGCATAATCCTAGGCAGTTTTTTGCAGCTTGGGTGTTTGTAGAATATAAATTATAGTGTTGCGAAGTTAGATAAAATATGGAAAATATTTTAGAATATAATAAGTGGGAAGATAAGCTATGGGCTTTGTACAATAGTATTTTTAAGGATGCTTCATATACGATTAGAGATGGAGTCATTTTCCCTGATAAGTATGCTTCAACTCCGTTCAAAGTGATGATAATGAACCGAGAGGCTTATGATGAGAAATCGTATAGTCTCAATCAAGATGGTATTGCAAAAGAGATTGGAGAAGGAATTATTCCTTTCAAAGACCAGATAACATTACGTAGTCATCTGCGTCAATATCTTAGTTTGATTCATCTATTGTCAAATAAAGGTTTTAATGAAGTTTCAGAGAAAGAGGTAATAGACTTCGTAAACCAATCTGACAATGATGATTTTGCGTATTACCTTTCTAATGCAGCTTATATCAATATTAAAAAATCTGATGGTAAAAAATGCTCTGTGCGAAGTGACTTAAAGGAGTATGCTAAGAAAGGAATTGATGTGTTGAAAGAGCAGATTCGATTCTGTAACCCTTCTGTTATCTTGGGTGGTGATGTGTGCTACAACATAATTGACAATCTGTTTGAATGGGGAGAGGTGCTTTATGGTGGAGACGGCTATAACCCGGTAAAGATATATGAGTTGGTGATAGATGGTAAATCATATCCATTTATAGATATGTTCCACCCGTCAAGAACTCAAAACTATAAGGACGGTGACGAAACAGAAAGTATGTCTATGTATTTTCTTGAATTATTCAAAGGTATGATTAGTGTTGAGAAAGCACGTCCTGGATATTGGAGTAGTCATATGAACAATAAATGTTTTGAGACGAGTGCCTTAAAGTAATAATAGTTCATCTTAATAGTGATAATGAGTCTTCTCATGAAAGAAATCGTATTTGATTCTTTGCTGCTGATAGCTGCTGACGATGTTAGTCAGCAAGCTATCAATCAGCTTCGCTCAGATGGAATATATTCCATCGAGAACCGTTCTTGCACACTTATCAATATGGTAGTGGTATCTACTGCCGAAGGAGCAGAACATGTTCATCAGGTATTGGAGAACCACGAACGTGCCAGAAAGAATGTAGTCGTAAAAATGACTCCGGAACTCTGCATCAAGGATGAATCCGATATCGACTCTATCTTGTCTTTCCTGCCAGAGCCTGGTTGTAATCCATACGTGGAGTTGAAGCACTTCTTGCAAGTGTACCATGAGAATGTGGAGATTCATGGTATGGCAGGCTTTGATTTCAGAAGTTTCTCCGATATCATCAGAGGAAAGAATGTGGTATCTGTCTATTCTTATGAATATCAAGACGACATAGCTGAGGCTCTCAGCCATCTGAAGTCAGTCAATCTAAAAGACAATGGCAAATATCTTCTGTCGTTTACAGTAGGTAAGTATGATGAGAAGACTCTATCCAAGCATTTGGCTTCACTCAATGAATACATGGATACCTTCCCCGAAGAGAGCAGCCTCTACTGGACATACAGAGAAGCAACTCCTCAAAAAGTAACTTTGTTTGCTTCTATATCTTCAGAGCAATAAAAGGAAACGTTGATGGAAGAAAAATTCCCTCCGTAAGTATATTAGCTTCATCGTCTATCGAAGTTAGCTTCATCAGGCACCGAAACTACTTTCGATGCCTGATGAAGCTAACTTCGTTTTTGGGGGCTGAGTCGTTGCGAATACCATCAAAGCTGCGTAATGTTTCTTCTGATCCACAACTTGAAGAACGGGTCGTTAAAGGATACGAAATCCCCATCCGCATCTATGAAATCTCTAGCTATCAACGGCTTCTTGATGCTTTGCACATTTGCAGAGCTTTCCAGGTGCTTAGCGTCGTCTATGCGGTCGGTGAAATATTCATCTTCCACAGCTCTACCGAATTCAAAGGGATTTTCTATCATAATCGTTTCCTTCTTCATCATTTAATGTTGAATGTAAAGGTAGTAATAATTTTTAAAGTAAGAAGTGTTTTAGTAAGAAGTATATTAGTAAGAACTTTATTACTAATTAACTTTTTACTAGTTATACGTAACTACTCAGTACCCCTATGAGCATGAGTAGTTACATTGGAGATTAGTATGTATTTAAGAGATGGATGCACCATTTGATGCTTTATCTTGTTAATGATTGAAGGCAGACATGGAGTATGATGGATATCCAAGTCTGCCTTCTATTTTTATGGGTGTATTTGCTTGATGTACATCTTCTTATCCTACTGGTTTCTTTTGGTTTTTCTTTCTTCTCCACAGCAGGAAACCTGTAATAGGCAATGAAGCTGATGTAAGTGCAGCAAATAGCATGATGATTTTGCCTATCCATCCCAAGATGATGCCTTCATGTAGGTCCAAAGTGGCATGAATCAGTTTATCTGCTGGTGTGCCATCCTTGTATCTTCCAGCATATGGGCCTGTTCCTTTTAGCTCTTTGAGAGTATATTGGTCAAAGAAAAGATTGTCTTGTTTATAATAGGAACCTTTCTCATGTACCACACTCACTCTATAGCTTCCCTGGCTATCGGCAGGGAGTGCATAGTAGTATTGTACTGCGTTAGGACTTTCTTTTAGAATCTTGGCTTGCAGTAGGTCGATGCCTGCCGTTTTACTCTGGATATGGAGAGAATCGGATGGAGGTAAGGTGTATGCTTCCATCTGTTTTCCGCCAGAGGCCAGTTGGTAGATACCATGACTGAACCAATCTAAGCCGAAGATAAGGCCTGTGATACTTACCACTATTATCGGTAGGAGCATGTATATACCCAATACATTATGAAGATCATATACGAATCGTCTCCACTTGAATGGACGATGAAAGGCGAGACGTTTCTTCAGAAGATGTAACGTGATATGCTTTGGCATCCAGATGACCAATCCTGTGAGGAGAGTCAGGAAGAAAAGCAAGACTCCATAGCTAACCAAAGGTTTTCCGATGGTTCGAGGAAACCACATATACAGGTGTCCGTTCAAGATGAATCGGTAAAAGTCAAACTCATCGGTTCCTAAGTGGCTAGTATGGATTATCTTTCCGTCATAAGGGTTCAGATAAATGGTTGTCTGTCCCTTCTCTCCGAAGTAATCCACCCATACGGCTTCATCCTTTTCGCCTATGGTGATGGCGGAAGGACGCTCTTGGTGGCTTTGTGTGTTGGCAATCTCTATCAGCTTGGAAGGTTGGAGAAAAGGCTGATTCCTTGCCTCCACCTTTTTCCAAGGTTGATAGGTTGAGCTGATCTCATCCTTGAAGAGATAGATGGCCCCTGTTATGCTGACAACAAAGACGATGATTCCAGTGGCTAGACCTATCCATAAGTGGAGTAGGTAGCATAATCTTTTGATATTCATCCGTTCTTGATATATTTTTCCTATTTTCTGCTTTTCTGATGTTTATGGTAGTTTGAAAAAGCCTCCTACGAAAGATGTGGAGACACGAGCTCCTCTCTCGGCCTTGGCTGTGGCAATATCGGTTCTATAGATGTAGATGCCATCAGTTGTTGACACCGGCAAGAAAGCGTAGCCGTTTTCAATGAGGCAAGCGAATCTTCTGCCACCATTTCCATTGTGCACAGGGATTCCTTCCACGTCTTTTACTGTTTTGTTTTTGAGGTCGATGATGCAGCATTTTAGGCTTTTGTCGCCCCATCTGTCATTGGCGGTCTGAGGGGTGATGGTACTCACTTCCGCAAAGACGAGTCCATTGCCGATATATTGGATATGGGCAGGTTTTAGCCCACCTGTGGCCTGTTCGAAATCGAAGAAGTAGTCCTCGTCAAAGGTGGTGGATCCCTTCTTGATTCTCAGAAAGCCTGCATGCTTGGTACTTTGAGAGTATCCGTTGGAAATGGCAGAGTTGGACATCACGTAGAGGTTGTCTTCTTCATCCTTGACAAATCCATTGAAGGCGTTCCATGATCCACCAGGTCCCATTCGCGTGTCTTTCATCAGCTTGACAAACTTGAACTCTGGATATGAATATACCGCTACGAAGCAAGTGTCAGTATAAGCAGTCTCGAATGTTTTGCTGTTCATCGGTGTATAAGTAACATAGAGGTTGCCGCCACTATGTGCCATTCCCGTGATGCTTGGCCAGTCGAGATTATCTATTGGAGAAACAGAAGTCTTGCTGTTTTTGGAAGTGATGGCTGCCGTATGGGCATCTACCGTATAAAAAGTCAATTTGTTACCGCTTTCCTTATTGCTTGGCAGTTCCAGGGCCACCATCGTGTTCCCATCCACTTGGCAAAATCCATTGATGGAGTTGTTGAAAACGAATTCTCCTTGTTCCTTCAGAAGACCGTCGGAGCCTCTTACCACTCCTGTGGCGTTGGTTACTCCCAGTCCTCCGATGCAGAAGATGGTATTGCCGCCTTGCTGATAATCGTGATAGCCATTTTGCTCGATACCTTTACCTACAGCATTGATGGTTCCTTCCATCAAGTTGTCTGTAGAAACCACGTAATAGGAGGTATTGCCACTGGAGGTTACGCCCAAGCTAAGCACGTAAGGGGCGTTTGGAATTTCTTGCTCGCCACTGAGGTCATCGTCGCATGATGACAGAGTGAGGGATGTCATGGCTATGGTGGCCATGAGCATGATGTTGCTATATATTTTTTTCATTGTCTAATCAAATTTCTTTTAATTCAATGGATGTTATTTGCTGATGTAATATCTGAACTTCATGTTGAATGTTCTGCCTGGTTTTTGCAAGCGATAGTTGTCATACAGTTTCTCGTTAGTGATGTCCGTGCATTCCAATATGACGCTGTATCTGCCATCTTTCATGCTGTAACCCAGAGATACATTGTGACTCAGCTGCTCTGGTATGACCTTCTTGGTGGCCTTGGCTCCCAGTCCGGTGAAGGAGAGATAGTAGCTATGGATATACTGTATGTCATAATTGAGGGAGAGGGTGTTGCCCTTCCACCCGAAATCAAAGAAATTGTAGTCAGCGTGTCCATTCATGAAGAGATATGGAATGTTTGGCAAGCGCTGTCCGAAGGTGATGTTCTCAGTGATGCCATCGCCCACGTAGGTATTCTGTGATTTCTCAAACTCCAGCTTGTCCTTGATGTCTTGGT
>ENA-UERG01001877-UERG01001877.1-human-gut-metagenome-genome-assembly--contig:-NODE-1877-length-16258-cov-4.938385_pt1 | contig 16258 bp, 29 predicted proteins | sample MGYA00242954_ERZ507954 | MGnify/ENA primary metagenome ERZ507954 (study PRJEB26167, sample SAMN06115478) | human gut metagenome | host: Homo sapiens | place: China:Sichuan | collected 2015-01-21... | reverse complement strand
GATTAAACGTACGCCTTGTCTCCTCCTTACATGAAGTGACGGAAGTGGAGATTCCTGCCAAGTGCACCTTCGCTTCTCGCTGGTACACATACATCAGCGCCATTCCCTCGGTGAAGCAGACGACGGGTCGCGTGGGTGGCTCTCTTCGCATGGCGGCGAAGCAGGCGTCGGCTCCGAAGAAGGAGATTGCGACGAAGAAGGGCGAAATCAGCCTGGACGGCACTCCCGAGTCGATGCCGGAGCTTCCCTTCGCGGAGATGGGCAAGGTGGTGACACGCTTCCCGCCGGAGGCCTCTGGCTACATGCACATCGGCCACGTGAAGGCTGCGATGCTGAACTACTACTACGCGAAGCGCTACCAGGGCAAGCTGCTGCTGCGTTTCGACGACACGAACCCGTCGAAGGAGAAGGAGGAGTTCGAGACGAGCATCATCGAGGACCTGGCGAAGCTGGGCATCAAGGCGGACCTGTTCAGCCACACGAGCGACTACTTCGACGTGATTCTCGACTACGCGCGGCAGATGATTCGCGAGGGACTGGCCTTCATGGACAACACGGACCAGGAGACCATGCGGAAGGAGCGCATGGAGCGCAAGGAGAGCAAGCTGCGCAACACCTCGCCGGAGGAGAACCTGCGTCTCTTCGAGGCGCTGTGTCGCGGCGAGCCAGAGGTGCAGGACTACTGTCTGCGCGCGAAAATCGACATGAAGAGCGACAACGGCACGCTGCGCGACCCCGTGCTGGTTCGTTACTTCCCGCTGACGCACATGCGCACGGGCGACAAGTGGCTGTGGGGGGCGAGTGGGACGTAGGTACAAGGCATATCCCTGCTACGACCTCGCGTGTCCCATCGTGGACAGTATCGAGGGCGTGACGCACGCGATGCGCACGACAGAGTACAAGGACCGCGACGAGCAGTACATGTGGATCCAGAAGGCGCTGCGGCTGCGGCCGGTGCACCTGGTGGAGTTCGCGCGACTCAACTTCCAGTACACGCTGATGAGCAAGCGCAAGCTCACGTGGATGGTGGAGCACCACGAGGTGGACGGCTGGGACGACCCTCGCTTCCCCACCGTGAAGGGCGTGCTGCGTCGCGGCGTGCAGGTGGAGGCGCTGCGTGCGTTCATCCTGTCGCAGGTAAGAGAAGGGACGGGAAAGAGACGTAGGGCTTCTCGAAGCGCGTGGTGACGATGGAGTGGGACAAGTTCTGGTCGGACAACAAGAAGATCCTTGAGCGCAACGCGCTGCGCTTCATGGGCGTGATGAAGAGCGACTTCGTGACGCTGACGCTCACGAACGTGCAGCCAGGCTTCATCAAGGTGCCCAACCACCCGAAGGACGAGAGCAAGGGCGTCAGCGACATCGCGATCGGTCCGCAGGTCATGCTGGAGCGCACGGACGCACAGGAGCTCAAGGAGGGCGAGGAGTTCACGCTGATGCGCTGGGGCAACGCGAAGGTCACCGCCATCGCGCGCGACGCCGACGGAGCGGTCACCGGCGTCACGGGAGAGTTTGTGCCGAACGTAGCCATCGTCGCGTGCTCTCACGCGTAGGGAGACTTCAAGAACACGGCGAAGGTGAACTGGGTGGCGGTGTGTCCCGAGAACCACGAGGTGACCGTTGTCGAGTACGACGACCTGCTCACCAAGAAGACGCTCGAGGAGACCGACAACTTCGAGGACTTCCTCACTAGCAAGGACCATCCCACCAAGATGGAGGTAGGCGAGAGGCGAGGGCTTCAACGCAGTACACTGTCATCGTCAACAACGCCTGCAAGGGACTGAAGGAGAACCAGATCGTCCAGCTGGAGAGACGCGGATTCTACCGCTGCGATGTGCCTGACACCGAGAACTCCCCCGCCAAGCTGATCCTCATCCCCGACGGAAAGAAGAAGGCCATGAGCAAGCTCTCCGGAGTCCTGGGACATAAGTAATGGATTTGGTGTGTTTGTTGGTATGATGATCATGGAGAAAAGTGTGCGGAATTGAGTAGATCTTGCCATAATGCGACTCACTTTCTTCGAGAAACACTTTGGATCCACCGATGGACCACCATTCCGCTAACGGAGCGCACGGCCCCTCTCGTCCTCTCCTTTCCCTTTTCCTGCAGATTTTTCATCGAAAATATGTTGTTTACCTGTGAAACGCCTCCCGAAGGGTTTGACAACTAGGACAGTCAGCTATTATTGTGTTCAGGATACGCGATGGACGATCTCTTTCCGTTCCCCGCGGACGCGGACGCTCCTCAAATCCCTCCAGACCTGTCATTACCCATGTATGGTCGCTCCACCTCTCTGTTTCAGGGTTTACTCGCAAAAATCCTCCCATCCTCACCAGGGAAAATCCGTGATCAGCTTTCTATCTGTGTGCAATGTCCCCCTAGACAACATCATCTACTTCGCCGTTGTGGGTGCGAACACGTGTTTCGTGTACCATTTGGAGAGGATTTAATAGAGTAGATATCGCATCGACGAAAAGGAGGAGATCTATCCACTTCAGCAATACATCGACGATTGTGCAACGGAAGTGCGGTCGTATCCAATCTTTCACGCGTAGTCCTTTTTGTGTTGTGACTGGGTTGTCATCGAAAAGAATAATGGCAAGGCGGAGGTGTTCGTCGTCGTTGGCAGCTCTAATGGTCGGATCAAGGTTCTCAACCTCGTCAAGCGCGAAGTGTCCATGGTCCGATCGATTGGCATCATCCAGCCTAGGTCCTAACCGGGCACTACGGTCCGGTACAGTGCATCAAGTCACTCGGTCGCAATTCCTATTCGATCCTATCCGTACCTCTGTCCATTCTCCTGAATCCCAGGGAAGCGCAGATAGAACGATCCGGCTATGGGATATCCGCAAGCGGACACAGCTCCACGTGTTCCAGCCGATGGAGGGGATCGGACCGATCCACCACCTCGATGTCGGGATTCGGGGAGACCGCTTTTTGTGTTGTGACTCCAACGGAGCCGTTTGCCTCTACAGTGCAGATCAAGAAGACTCCTTCGTTTCCGAGTGTACTCTCTATGTACGATTGTTGCTCCCGCTGACACTAGACGGGTCGGTTATCTCCCGTGCGGTGGGTCGGGAGACTCTTCGTCGGCGTCGTGGAGGATACATGCGCGCTGTTCTCTCCCTTCGAGCAGGAGGGTCAGGTGTTCATCAAGGTGTACAAGCAGTACTCCACGGCATCGACTCCCCAGTTCTTTTGCGTGAACCAGCAGGTGTCAGTCCTCGCAGTGCTGTCCAGCAACTTCGTCGAGTTCTTCCACATCGACACGGACGCCACTCCCTACGCCGTGATCTCGCTCTCTTCCGTAGGCTTCGTGTCATCTCTCGACGCTAGCTGACAAGTCCCCCCGTGCTCATCACCTTTTACGCGTCCACCAACAGCGTCCTCGTCCTCACCAAGGACAACACGTTCCACCTGTACTCTCCCGACGTCTCCTCGAACATGGCTCTTCCCCTTTTCCCGTTCGAGGACATCGAGAGGCAGTCGCCGCTCCCCGACTGTTTTGACCTCAGTATCTCGTCTGTTTGCAACAAACACTCCAATCCACCAAGTACTCGTCGTACACCACATCGTCGTCGGCAAACTCCGCCTCGTCCAGCGCCTCGTCCTCCTCCACCACCGCCGCCTCCGTGGTCTTTCCCTTTGTCTGCTCCTCGTCGCCCGTCACCGTCATCTCCAGCCGCTGCTCCACCTCCAGACCTAGCACCGAGTCGCACAGCACCACCACACGCAGCGTCTCCGGACGCACCTTCGCGAAGGTGAGCGGCAGCCGCACGCTCACGTGACGGATCACCGACGCGCGCTTCCACGCCTACGTGTCACCTCTCCGCGCCGTTCTCACCAGAATGCGGTCATCAGCGTCCAGCACCGTCACGAAATACGAGTAGTTCTTCGGCTTCTTAAACCGCGGCGCAAACACGCGCTGGGGAACCGCGCGCGCCAATTGCAGGTCAGCTTGTAGTACGTACTCTTTCTCCGCGAGCAGCACGAGCGGGGCTCCCAGCACCGCGCCGGCGTCCGTCAGCTCGACACGCAGCTGCAGCTCCGGCAGATTCAGGAAAGACTTCGCAATCTACGCGTGAGACGGCGCCTGCAGCGCTACACGACTTGCCAGACCCTTCTCGCAGCGACAGCGGTTGAGGACGGCCAGGATGTCCTTCTCGGACTTGCCGCGCAGGTCCTTCAGCTCCACAACGCCCTCCTTGTTCAGCCGCTTGACGAGCGCGGGGTCCACGCCGTCTAGCTGGAGCAGCTGGGAGTCGAAGGGCATCAGGCCCTGGATGAGGAACGGCATGGCCGTCATCACCTGCCACAGCGGACCCGAGAGCTGCAGCTCGAAGGCAATGTCCGCCAGCGCGTTGATCAGACGGATGCTGTTGTCCATGACGCTGTTCTGGTCGTTCACGAAGTCGGTGATCGGCAGTGGCAGACGCTGCATGAAGCCCTGCAGCAGCATGAACACCTTCAGGTGCGGGTCGTTGAAGTCGCTGCCCTCCGGCACCTGCCAGTGAATCGACGCGCTGAACGTCTCCAGCAGCTGGTCCTCGTTGTGTCGCACTGGCTCCACGTCGTACTCGCTCGCGCTGGAGACCAGTTGCAGCAGCGCGGGGATCGAGTCCACCGCGCGCACGCTGTCGGCGAACAGCTTCACCGTGTGGTACTGGATGTAGTAGAAGCTCGCGATCTCGCCCAGCCGCGTCGGCCGCACCTTGTTGTCCTCCGTCAGCTCCACGCAGCCGGCAGCCTGCAGGTCGTGCAGGATGCCCAGGAGCATCGTCAGGAGGAAGGACTGGAACTCCTCCACGGAGCCGCCGTAGAGTCCGTAGTAGGAGGGGTTGCTGAGGAGGCGGCGGTAGAAGAAGGTCCAGGAGATGTAGTCGACGACGTCCTGCAGCGAGTGGAGGTTGTCAGCGGCGATCTCGGCGTTGATGTGGTCGTGGAGGTGCTTATGGAGCGAGGACTCCACGGGGAAGGGTTCGTAGAGGAACTTCTTGTAGTAGTTCTTCTTGATGTCGTGAACCATCACACAGGCGACGCCCTCGGAGTCGAACTGCGGACGGCCGGCGCGACCCATCATCTGCAGCACGTCGGTGATCGGGTAGTCGACGAAGCGGCAGTGGAGCGCGTCGAAGAACTCCGTTCCCTTGACCACGACGAGGTACGCGGGCAGGTTGACTCCCCAGGCCAGCGTGGAGGTGCTACAGAGGATCTGGATCTTCTCCTGCGAGAAGAGCCGCTCGACGATCATGCGGTCGTTCGCGCAGAGACCGGCGTGGTGCAGTCCGACGCCGAAGGGAAGCGTCTCCTTCAGGTTCTCGTCGCGCACCTGGTCCACGATCACCTTCATGTCCTCAGGACTCATGTGCAGCCACTGGAACGGGTCGTCGAAGGCCGCGTAATTGATCAGTCCGAAGGCCGTCAGCCGCGTCTGCCGACGCGACGACACGAACACCAGCACGGGCTTCTTGGGCGAGTACTGGCGGATGGCGGTGTAGGCGGGCTTGTTCATCGTGGCCATGCGCGGACAGTAGTGCTTGCCGGGGTAGCCGGAGATGTGCACCTGCAGCTGCACCGGACGCACGCTGTGGCTGAAGTTGTAGAGTCCGGTGCCGTGGATTCCCAGCCAGTCGGCCAAGTCCGTCGCGTTGGCCAGCGCTGTGCTCAGGCCGATCACGCGCACGTGCTTCTGCTGTTTCTGCGCGATGAAGCGCAGACGCGAGACGATGACCTCGATGATGGGGCCGCGGTCGGCGCCCAGCAGGTGGATTTCGTCGATGATAATCAGCGAGACCTTCTTCACGTAGTCACGGTGCTCCCACATGCGACTCACGCCGTCCCACTTCTCCGGCGTCGTCACGATGATGTCCGCGCGCTGCAGCTGCCCCAGTTCCGGCGCCGAGTCTCCCGTCAGCTCGATCACGCGGTGGTGCGTGCGACCCTCGAACTTGTCCTTCCAGTCCAGCAGCTTCTCGCGCACCAGCGACTTCAGCGGACCGATGTACACCGCCTTCTCGCCCTTGTGCGCCTCCAGCAGCCGCATCACCGCCAGCTCCGCCACCACTGTCTTTCCCGAGCCTACGTCACATCCCCGCGCGGAACCCACCTGTCGGCGCGCAGACAAGCATGTTGTCGTCGGTGTGGAAGCTCTTGAAGAAGACCTGCGTCTGCACTGCGTTGAAGTGCGAGAAGCGGTAGAAGCTCTGGTAGGCGCGGTTGTGCAGCGCGGCTACCGGCAGCGGGTCCAGGTCCAGCAGCGGCGTCTGCTGCTTCTTGTCCTTCGGCATCTTCAGGCCGGCGAGCGGGAGATACACCTCCACGTCGCTGCCGATCCAGTGGTCGTTGCAGACGCGCAGCGTGAAGTACTCGGGCAGCGGGGGGAAGACGGGGATTGCGAACTCCAGCACTTGTTCCTCCTTGCGCTTCTTGAAGGCGACAGCCAGTTCCTCCGAGTAGAGAATGGCGTGGTTGTCGGGGTTCTCGATCCACACCCACAGCTGCTCGGTCTAGCGGTCACGCCAACTCTCTTCGCCCACCGGTCCGTGCATCCGCAGCGTCCACTCGAAGTCGCACTGTACGCGCACGGTCACGCGGATGATGCTGCTGGTCACCGGCTGCAGCTCGCCGGTCACCTCGTAGTAGGGAATCTGCGTGGGAGCGTGTCATCGTGCCTACCATGCGCACCAGGCGCTTCACGGCGGGTCCGAGGGCTCGCTGGTCCAAGTAGGCGCTGATTTCGTCGACGTCCATGTCCCGCAGGTCGTCCAGCGACAAGCGGCATTTCTACGTCGGTAACGAGGAGGAGGCCTACCACGATGCGTGCGAGCACGTCACGATGAATCGGAACCTGCAGCAGCGGGTGGTCGGTGAACCACATGCGTCGCTCGAGCGACTTTGCGAGGTTGAGCACGCTGAGGATCATTTCCGACTCAAAAAAAAGCACAGAAGCGCGCTGCTGGCCCATCCGCGCTGAATGCAAATCTCGAACAGCGCCCGCGTGATGCGTCCGGCGTTCTGAGAGATGAAGTTGAAGTCGCTGAAGAGCGTGGCTTCGCGCGGCTCCCACTGGGCGATGAATCCCTGCAGCAAGATGAGCGTCTTGGTGTACTCGTCATCGAGCTTGGCGTCCTGCGCGACGTGGCAACACGCGCGTTTCATCTCCGTGAGCTCGGTGATCTCCTCGTCGCGCACCTTGATGGACTGGAACTCCTGCGTGGGAAGGGGAGAGAGAGGGGACCTGGCTCATGGCGATGATGGTGAGGACGGTCTTCAGCGAGGCGACGTCGTCGAGCTTTTCGTTGATGACCTGGATGGTCTCGAAGCCGATGTAGAAGTGGCTGGCGATGCGACCGAGGTCCGTGGGGAAGAGATTTCCCGTCTCCGCATCGAAGCGCGCCATGTGAGCGGCGTCGAGCTTGTGCGCGGTGTCAGTGACGAGTTCTCTGCGATGAGAAGGTTCGCGAAGGCCCACTCGCACTTGAGGAAGAGCGAGGGGTCGCGCATGCGTTCCTCGTTGCTGATGCCGTAGACGAGCGGGTTCTTACGCATGCGGATGTACATGTAAGTGTATTGGATCCAGATGACCGCCTCCCGCAGGTTGGTGACGGTGCCTGCTTCAATCTCCGCGTTCATATGATCACATAGATTCTTCATGAACGATGACTCGATAGGTGTCTATAGCATCATCTCCTCTCACCTCCCATACCTTCATCACCATCAGTCGCGCGAACTTGTCCACACTCTCTCGCATGCCAATCAGACATCCCTCACCACTCGTATCAAACTGAGGACGACCCGCACGACCGAAGATCTGAATCACGTCCAAAATATCCACATCCACCCATCCTCCTCTCGCCGCGTCATACAACTCCGTCCCCTTGATAATCACCCCATGCGCGGGAAGATTCACACCCCACGCCAAGGTCGCCGTACAACACAACACACGCACCACTCCCGCGGAAAACATCTCCTCCACCAAGTTCCGGTCGCTTCGACGCATCCCCGCGTGATGAATCGCCAACCCGCGGGGAAACAGGTCTTGTAACTGCCGGTTGTGGCTCCGCTGCACACGCTGCTTGAAATACTCGAACTTGGCATGTTCCCGCGGGGATGTGAATAACGTCTCTTTTCCCTCCTGTGCGGCATACTCGAGGAGTTTCATCGCAGTGGTCATCGTATCCTTGCGCGAGTGTACAAACACCATCGCTTGTTTTCCCGCCAACAACTCTTCCACGCTTCGATCAAACGCCAATTCGTACATTTTTTCCACCGCTCTCGCCTTATTTCCCACCGTAACTCCCAGAAACCGCTGTGTCAGCGGCACCGGACGAAACGAATCGTCGCAGAAAAACAGCCCTTTTCCTGGCTCCGGACTCACATGCAGAAATTCCGCCACGTCCGCAAAATTCGGCAGTGTCGCAGAAAGTCCCACCAGCCGAATCCGCGTCTGCGTCGCCTCAATCTACCTGCAAGTTTCCCCGTTTCCCCACTTGTCGTAACGTACGCGCTGTAATCGACTCCACCACATTCCCGCGGTCACTCGCCAATAAATGCACTTCGTCCAACACCAGGAGTTTCACTTTCTCCACCAGCGCATTATCGCCCGATTTCCGCGTAATTACGTCCCATTTCTCCGGAGTCGTCACAATCACCTGCGTCCCCGCGATTTCCGCTCGCGTCAGCTGCATGTCCCCTATGGTTTCCACGGTTCCACGATTCGACCGGTCAGTTCGCGTACAGTGAGACCCAGGCGATTTAAACGACTGGAGAATTTTGCGACAATTTCTTGCGCCAGTGCCTTCATTGGCGCAACGTAAATCACCTTCAGCTCCTCCCGCGGGAGTTTCCCCGTGGAATCGAGCAGGCGTTTCACCTCGTGTACGATCGCAAGCAGCGCAACATTTGTCTTTCCAGCGCCTAGAAAAGAGAGAAAACACCACGATGGCAAACCTGTGGGAGCGCACACCAGCATGTTGTTGTCGGAATTATAGGCGATTTCGAACACCCAGCTCTGCAGACGATTGAAGAACGAAACGCCCTCAAAGACCGGTTGCGCCCAATCATCAAGTCGACTCACCGGAATCAGCGGAATTGACTGCGATTTCTGACGCTCCTGGGGCTGCACCACCAATTCCTCATATCCCTGCATCTCATCGCGAGAGAAAGGGTACATCGTGAAATGTCTTCGTCCCTCCCATCCGCTCATCTGTCGTCACCGCGTGGTTCAGCTTCACCCCTGGCATGTACCCCCTGGGTTGCCCCTGCACGCGAAGACCCTGCTGCTTCAGCTGACTCAGGTATCCCGATGGCAGACCCAGGTCGTCAATCGGCGTCGCCGACGGCGTCACGGGCGTTTCGGAAGTCGGTGGAACCGCCGCAGCGGGAGAAGAACCCGCATCCGGCGCATGCAGCAATGCATCGCGATGCTGCATGAGTGTGAACACAAACTCCACCGCGTCCATACCCAGCAGGTTTAGCAAGTCCTCCTGATTCTGCTCCGCGCCCCCGCTCTCCAACACCGACATGATGCAGTCGCTCAGCGTCGCCGACGTAAACACGTCCCGCGATGCCGGGTGCGCGTTCAGGTAGTCGTCGCACACCGAATACCTTTCTTCCATCCCATCATCCTCCCCTACAGCCAGTCGCTGTCATACACGCATCCGTCCTCCTCGTGCGGATCGTCGCACGCCTCCATGTCCTCCGTCTCCGCTACATCCACCTCCTCCACCTCCGGCTCCTCCGGAATCGACGCGCTGAAGTCCAGCGAAATCGCCACGTCGCTCCCGTACGCCTTGTCCAGCGTCGTCACCACATCGCTGCGGCTGCTACGCGCAGCGCGGTAGTACTTCTTCAGATCCGTCGCGTACTCTGTGAATTTGTACCATTTGTCCTGCAGCTTCGCTCCAAAGGTCTTCTCCGCCTCCTTGCGAAGCGCCGGCTTCAGCGCCGCATTGTACACCGCAAGCGCCATCTCGTTGAGGTCGATTGTGTCGTAAGGGCGCGCCCTTCCATCGCATTCTCACCCCAATCGTACGCTTGCACCATGGCGATGAACGAGTGGTACACCTTCCTCAACTCCGCCTCCTTCTCCGCAGGAACCGACACAAAGTTGTCCCAGGTCAGGCGCTCGCGCGCAGCATTCATTTCCTTCGCGAACGCCTCGCGCTTTATATCAATCTCCTTTCGCTCAAGACGAAGTTTTCCCAAGTCGGGCGCGAATTGCTCCTTGAGCGCCCGAAGGGATGTCGTCTACAGTCTATTCCGTTCCTCCCAACGCCCACAAGTCTTGGAATCGATGCCGTATCCATTACCTTCTTTCTGACCGTCTTCCCATCTTAGGAGGAAAACGGGGGATCCCACTGTTAGGACAGAATTGTGTTTAATGGAAGGTGGGATGTGCTATCGTCTTCCGCTTCAATCTGGTGAAGTTGCATTCGCAACAAACATCACACCCACAGATCGTCATAATCACCTCGTACTTGTCCGTCTCCTCACACTTCGGATTCCAGCGTGCTCCCATTTGTTTCTTCTCCTCCATCCACTCCATGCATGCTCTCGTCACCTCCTCCACCTCGCCTGCCACCTTCACCGCCTCCTTATACGCTCGCACCACCGTAATCGAGACAGCACAGCTACTATCATTCTTGTACACCTACATTGTATGTTCTTTCCACTCCTACCTCTTCTTCTTCTCTCATCATTACCTCCGGCGACGCTGTTTTCAGGAATGCAACCAAGATCTTCCCACACACCACACAAAATATGCTCGCCCGCTTCTTCTCTTCGCAAATCATCCGAATCACCCGTTCCTCCGCCGCCTCTACGCCATCGGGAATCCGCATCCCCTCTCTTCCCACCGCCACTCGCCGCAACGACGCATTTCCGTCACGCAACAGCGCCAGCGTCGCCACCTCCGTCAGCGCACGCATGACGGGATCGCCCGTTTTCGACTCCGCTCCCAGCAGCGCCAAGTCGGCAAGCAGCGAGCGGTACGAGAGCGAGATGTCCAGCTGCTTCACCACCGCGACGGCCGCCGCAGCCTCCTCTTCGTGCGATTCCCCGTCAGCCAATGAGATTGCGGCGAGGAGTCGCGTCGCCCAATAGGAAACCTCGCGGTCCTGCACCTGTCGTACGAGCGGGAGAAGCGCGGGGAGAGCGCGGGGCAGCTGGGAGCGGAAGAGGAAGAGGGTTTTGAGCGCGGGTTTGCGCGCGAAGGGAGGGAGTTCGGGGAGTTTCGTTGCGATGGATTGGACAATGGTGCGTTGGAGCGCGGAGGAGAGTGGGTGTTGGCGGGCGAGGAGCCGCAGCTGCTTGAGGAGGGCGACGAAAAGCGTGGGGTCGTTGGGCTCGAGGAGCTTGCGGAGAATGACGGCGTTGTTGGAGGGATTGATAGGGGAATTGGTGATAGGGGAATTGGTGATAGGAGTATTGGTGATAGGGGAATTGTCGGTTTGGGAATAATCAATATGAGATTGATCAACACGACAATTGTCAACACGACCATCACAGTGGTCAACAAGATCATTAACATGATTATCTTTAACACGATCATCATCATTAACACGACCATCCTTAGCACGATCATTATCATTAACACGATTATCCTTAGCACGATCATTATCATTAACACGATTATCCTTAACACGATCATTATCATTATCATCAACACGATCATCCTCATCAACACGATCATCCTTAACATAATCCTCCTCACCCTCACCAACACGACCATCCTCCGCACGCAACACGATGCGCAGCAGCACCGCACGCATCCACTCCTCGCTCGACACGTGTCCCGGCGACCCATCCCCCGCCCGCAGCTGACTGACCGTGATCGCCGCCAGCACCGCGTCGTAGCGCGTCGACACGCCCAGCAACCGCAGCACGATCTGTCTCGCATCCCCCTCGCATCCCCACCTCGAAGAACGTGCCGCGTGTCAGCCCCACGCGACACCGCAGAAACAGCTCCTGCTGGTGGTTCATCACGATCTCCACGAACCGCTCCAGCGTGGCCCCGCGCGCCTGTCGCGCGAGAAACAGCACCTGCAGCAACAGTCCGTGCAATGCGTTCTGCGGCAGCGAGGGGTGTGCGAGCACGTGCTTCACCAGCAGCTGCAGATACAGCACGTAGTCGCCCGCTGGCAGCAGCACCGCCTGCGTCAGAAACCACCGACGGACTCACCATGGCGCGCGAGGACATCGTGCGGCAGAAGAGGTTCGCAGAGGCGGAGAGACGGCTCACGGCGCAGGTCACGCGCTCCAGCCACCCGCCGGCCTCCGCGACGTCGGCGCTGCCGCTCAGACGCGAGGTGAGGACAATGAAGGCAAAGAGCGTTGGATGCATGCCTGCGGTCCCGGGATTCGACTCTACGCTCGACGAGAGGGGAAAGAAGGACCGTCGCCGGTGATGCCGTCCAGCTTCAGCGCGAACCAGTCACGGAGATGCGTGTATTTGGAGAAGAAGGAGGTCACGGAGAGGGAGCTGGCGTCGCAGTCCTGGTTGACGCGGTTGGAGAGGATCTTCTTCAGAATCACCGTGTAGACCATCAGCCCGCTGTTCTTCACCTGCCAGCTACCTCGCAGCCAACGACCACGCCTACACCGACGACGCGATCGCCTCGCACGCCAGCATCAGCGCCGGCTCCACGAAGCGATCCTCGATAGTGATGTTGCGGTCAAGGAAGAGCTGGCGGACAATGTTCAGCGCGTGCACGCGCGCCTTCCAGGAGAACTGCGTGAGAGAGAGGAAATGTCACAACCTTTACGTGGATCGCGTCGAAGTGCAGCGACGGGTGGCGACAGCTCGCAGGCAGCGTCTGGAAGTAGTTCTCCGCAGGGGCTGCCAGCAGGAACAGGTGCAGCAGCACGCGCTCGATCAGCAGCGGGGAGCTCTGGACGAGCTACGTTTGGGAGTCGCGGCGAGAACTACGCTGCAGATGGCCTTCGAGTAGCCAGTGGAGCGACGCAGGATGAAGTTGCGGTTGTTGATGTTCTCCTCGTCCAGAAGAACGTCCACGAAAGACCCCGGAAGCGACGACAGGAAGCCATTGACGGCCACCAGCGCGCTCAGGCGACGCACGATCTGCGCGATCGCCTCTGCCACGAACACGATGCCGCCGATGTGCTTGATCGTCAGCACAGACACCAGCAGGTCCCAGACGAGGAACACGACGTCGCAGTCGCGCAGACGGCTCTCGGAGCCCTCCAAACACAGTTCATGCGGATCGGAGGCGTTGAGGAAGCTCGTCACGTGTTCCAGGTCTGCAATGAGGTTTGCATGGTTGTTTACATCATTTGCATCAATGCTCTTAGAGCCACTCTCGGAACCACTCTCAAAGGCGGAGTCGGGAAGCATCGTCACTAGCTGCGCCAGCGCCAGCGACGAGTGCTTGCACGTCAGCCAGCACGTCAGCATCAGCTGCTTCAGGTGGAGCGTCTGCTGCGGATCCGCCTCCCCGATAATGTGGCCGCGACAGTCCAGCTTGTTCTTCGCAATGTGGTCAGCAGGAGTGATCGCCGTTGATTCTCCTTCCGGTTCTGATGCGACTCCATCACACTCCATCGATTCCTCACCCACCACGGCTACTCCTCATCTTCCACAACCAATTCTCACGCGACACGGATCCTTCGGGAATCGCCTGCACGGGTCCCTTGCTGAGTAGTTCCTTCAGATCCTCCATCTCCTCCTCTTCCTCGCCGTGGTCGTTGATCTCCGCATCCGCCACCACCGACAACGTCTCGCGATAAATCTGGAAGACGCGCTTCAGCACCGCGCGGTACGTCCGCTTCGTCTCCACACACTCGGGGTGCGTGCGCAGAATCGCCTCCAGACCGCCCAGAAGGCCCGCGCAGTGCAGCGGCGGGTACTCGGTGAAGTCACGGCCCTGACAGCTCTCCATGGACGTGATGTCCTTCTCCACCCGCATCACCAGTAGCGCGAGGAATCCCTGCGACGCGCTCACTACGTGACGAGACGCCGGCTTCCCTACGCTCTCCCGGAGCCGCTGCGAAGAGAAAACGCGCCACTGACTCCACGACCTTGGTTCCCTCGACGGCCGTCAGTGCAGCACTCGTTGCAGTCGCCGTTTGGGGATTCAGAAGGAGCTCGTACGTCAGCGCGACGAAGCCAGCGGCGATATCCACCTCGTAGTCGGTGAACCTGTGTTTAAACGGCTCCAGCATGCTCACAGTCCGTCGTCCTCAAACGCGCGCGCCACCACCGTGTTGATGGTCTCTCGCAGGTCCGTTGACGCGTTAACGAGGAGTCGCTTCGCCATCTCCACGCCGCGTGAGCGGATCGTCGGGTTCTGGTTGATCAGGAGCAGCAGCACGCGACGGATCGCCGACGACGAGAAGAGCGACTGCAGAGGAATCAACGACTGCGCGTCACGCGACATCTCCACGCCTACCTCGGCCCCGCAGCGACTCACGAGCGTCTGCAGGAGATCCGCGACCAGCAGCAGTGCCGCCGTCGACGTCGTCATGCGGATAGACTGCAGAAGGAAGGTCGCGATGGCCTCCAGCGTCTTCTGCGCCGCCTCCCAGTGCTCCACCATCTCCTGGAATTACGCAAAACATCCTCTCCCACCTGACTCTCGGAGGACAGCGACGCTCGCGCTCGCAACGCGTCGGAAAGCGACGTCACCTGCGTTCCGTTTTCCTTCGCCCACACGAAGCTCTCCTTCTTCACACGCTTCAGCAGCGCCTTCGCGGCGAAGAGCGTGCGCTCCAGCAACTGCGAGAAGGCGACCACGAAGTCGTGGCGATAGCGCGGGTCCTCCGACTGCAGGCAGCTGCGCACCAGTCGCTCCGTGACGCGCCACTCCTTCGGATGCGGGAGCTGCGTCGTCTACGGTCGACGGAGTCGGAAAACACTACGAAGAGCGAGAGCGCGACCAGCTGCGTCAGCGTCACGCGAATGTCGTCCACGCCACACCCTGCCCACTCCAGCGCCGTCTCCAGCGCCAGAACGCGCTGCTGCGGGGCTGCAGCAGCCGAAGCAGCGAAATCACGAGAAGACTCTTCCCATCACGCAACCCACACATCCGAACCCACCAAGTAGTCCCCGCTGACCTTCCCGATGCGTCCCTTCTCCTTGTCGATCCGCAGCACTGTCAGCGTCAGCAACGCGTTCATCACAGGATCCGGGCCGCTCGCCGCCTCGCGGAGGAAGAAGAGGTCCAGATGGAAGATGGAGTCGGCACTCGGCGCCGCCTGCTCCTTCTTCAGCGACGGCGAGAGCACGTTGGGCTTCAGAGCGAGGAGCGAGGGCAGGATATAGTTGAAGATGTTCAAGTGGCTCTCGGGATGCGAGTAGATCGACCGCACGATAGGACGAACGCACGCCTCCAGCCACTCTTCGCGACCTGTTTGTCACTCTTCGCCCGCATCCTCACTCGTTTCCTCGTAGTTCCTCACGATCAGCGTGATGAGGACGGTGGTGATCTGCGCGCAGAAGCAGCTGTTGCGCTCGCACATCATGCTCAGCAGCTTCTCCACCAGCTCCGGAACCACCTCCAGCACCTCCTTCACGCTCTCGTTCTCCAGCAGCACCGTAAGAATCGAAAATTGCCTTCGCGTCGTCTGCGTCTCCCGCAGCGCCTGTCGCAGCACCGGCCGGATCAGCGTCTCCTTTCCTCGCTTCTGCCGTCAAGAGAGAGAAAAACCGCTACGTCGCACTCCCGCACCAGCACGCCGAGACACTCCTCGCTCATCCGCGAGACCTTGCGCGTGCTGTTGTCCAGGTGTCGCACGCACAGCGCCAGACAGCCCTCCACGACCGGCTCCGCGACATTCTCGGGACACACGCCGCGGAAGGCCTCGAAGAAGACGAGCGCCGTCTGCATCATGTACACCAGCTCGTCCGTAGTCGTGTACGCGGGCGTCACCACGCGCGCGAAGCTGAAGAGGACGTAGCCGTTGCGGTACGTCTCGCTGCGCACCGTCAGCAGCTGGCGGAAGTCACACTGGTGGAGAAGCGACTTGGTGAGGAGCGTGACCGCCTGATGGTTCAGCGAGCGGCGGGCAATGAGGGACTCGATGCTGCAGACGAGTCCGGCCGCATCCTCGCTGCGGGAGAGGAAGAACACTAGCAGCTGTGCCGCGGCGATGTGGTGCTCCTGCGGGTCAGAAGAGGGAAGGAGAGGAACCGCTTCGGCGTAGGGGAAGGCAAGGACCGTCTCGCAGGCGGACGTCCAGAAGGCGGAGTCGAAGGAGTCCGAAGGGGAGAGACGGCTCGTGTACGACTGGAGAAGAAGAT
>ENA-UERG01001864-UERG01001864.1-human-gut-metagenome-genome-assembly--contig:-NODE-1864-length-16320-cov-4.094872_pt1 | contig 16320 bp, 17 predicted proteins | sample MGYA00242954_ERZ507954 | MGnify/ENA primary metagenome ERZ507954 (study PRJEB26167, sample SAMN06115478) | human gut metagenome | host: Homo sapiens | place: China:Sichuan | collected 2015-01-21... | reverse complement strand
TGCATCAAGGGCCGAATTATGGTATTTTTTTATAGAGTGAACGCTTCATCTTCCACATGGGAGGTCTTTTTATGTGCAAACGCATTCGGGAGGACATTGCGGCAGTGCGTCAGCGCGACCCCGCTGCCCGTTCCGGCTTTGAAATACTGCTGATGTACGCCGGCGTACACGCGCTGTTTTGGCACCGACCGGCGCACTGGCTGTACCGGCACCACTGCTTTTTCCTGGCGCGTCTTGTCAGCCAGCTCACCCGTTTTTTTACCGGTATCGAGATCCACCCCGGCGCCGTCATCGGGCACAATGTTTTTATTGATCATGGCTCCGGCATCGTCATCGGCGAAACGGCAGAGGTAGGCGATGGCTGCACGCTGTATCAAGGTGTTACATTGGGCGGCACCGGCAAGGATACCGGCAAGCGCCATCCCACACTGGGGCGCAATGTCATGGTAGGCTGCGGCGCCAAGGTGCTGGGCCCCGTGCGGGTAGGCGACAACTGCAAGATCGCCGCCAACGCCGTACTGCTGCACTCCATTGATGCCGACAGCACCGCTGTGGGTGTACCGGCGCGGGTAGTGCGGGTCAGCAATGTCCGGCTGGAAAATGAGCGGCTGGACCATGTGCATATTCCGGATCCCATTCAGCAGGAGCTGAACCGGGCCCACCGGCAGATCGCCGCGCTGGAAAAGCGGCTGACAGTGCTGGAGGCCGAGCTGGAAAAGGAAAGGGGAAAATAGCCGATGTTTTATGTCATTTTTGATTTTTGCATGGCGGCGATTATGCTTTTATTCGGCATGGGGTTTTATAAATCCGGCGGAAAAGCAGCCGATTACTTGTCCGGTTACAATATGAGATCCGCGGATGAGCGCCGAAAATATGACGAAGACGCCATGTGTAAAGCATATGGAAAAAGAATGATGTGCATGTCGATCCCTTTTCTCATTGGGATTTCCATAGATTGCCGGTATCCGGGAATTGGCTGTCTCATCGCATGGGGGATGTGGCTTGTTCTGTTTATTCTGCTGCTTATTGAACGGCACAAAAGAGAACAATAAACTTCACTTTCCTGCACTGTCCTACAGCGCTGCCACCAGCCGACGCAGGGCGCTGAGCCAATCGGACTTTCGCTCATCCTCGGCCGCCAGCAGAAATCGTTCCCCGAAGAACACTGCTGTGGCTGTCTGTCCGGCAAATTTGGCCTCTACACGACCCATTGGGCAGCCATCCATTGGGTGTAGGGTGCCCATCTGCGCACCACCCGCTTTCATGGTTTCTTCCAGAGTGCCCGCGCCCTCCCGGATTATCGCGCCATGGGCGATGGGGCGGCCCTCCGTAGTAAATTCCAGTCCTGTAATGGTAATGATCTGGTCGGTCATGGTGGTTCCTCCTTGCGATCTTTTTTGTTCTGTCCTTATCATAGCAGGCTATCAGTCCCATAATCCGTACTTTGATGGACAGGCCGGGGCAGATGTGCTATATTTATGAGGAAATTGCGGCCAATAGACCTGTGGGAGGAACCAAAATGGAGCAAAATAAAGCCCTGCTGGAGCGCATCCGGCTGTTTGTGCTGGATCTGGATGGCACCATATACCTGGGCGACCGGCTGCTGCCCGGCGCCGCCGAATTTATCGCCACGGCAAAAGAAAAAGGCCGGCGGGTGCTGTTTTTCACCAATAACACCAGCCGCAGCCCCATGGAATATGTGGAGCGCCTTTCCCGCATGGGGATTCCTGTCACCCGGGAGGATATTCTCACGGCCGGGGATGTGACCATTCACTACCTGCAGACGCACTGCGCGGGACAAAGCGTCTATCTGCTGGGGGTACCTGCCCTGCGGCAAAGCTTTGCGGAAGCCGGGATTTCCCTTACCGAAGAACAGCCTGATCTTGTTGTGGTGGGCTTCGATAAGACACTGACCTACGAACGGCTGGAAAAGGCCTGCATCTACCTGCGCCGGGGCGCCCATTTCCTCGCCACCCACCCCGATATCAACTGCCCCACTGAGGCGGAGCCGATCCCCGATTGCGGCGCTATCTGCCAGGCCATCACCACCAGTACCGGGTTTATGCCCCATTCCCTGGGCAAGCCCGCCGCCGAAACAGTGGAGTTGGTGGAAGCGGTGAGCGGTCTGCCGCGGGAGGCCATCGCCTTTGTGGGGGACCGCCTGTACACCGATGTGGCCTGCGGCACCCAAAACGGCGCCTGCGGCATCCTGGTAATGACCGGCGAAACCACCCCCGAAATGCTGGCAGAAAGCAGCTTTTTCCCCGATGCGGTGTTCCCCTCTCTCGGGGCCATGGCACCGCTGCTTTAATTCTGCAATAAAATTTCGCCCCCTGTACCAATTGGTGCAGAGGGCGGTTTTTGTTGTTCCGATTTATTTCCAGTGTTTTAGCTGCAAAAGATGGGCGTCATACTGTGCCCGGCGCTCCGCTTCGCCGATATTTTCAGGGTTCGGCATATGCGCCAGCAAAAAATCCAGCAGCGCATCCTTGCTTTGGTAAGCGAAGGCCCCCTCCGCGTAGCACCACTTGCAGTAATCCTCATTATAGCTGCCATCTGGCTCCCGGCTGGTGATGCCGTCCTCCAGCGGCATGCCGCAGCACTGGCAGATGAGCTGCCGCGGCGTACCCAGCAGCGTATTGATGGATACATCAAACAGTGCCGAAAGCAGCTTCAAGGTTTCGGTATTCGGCACCGTTTCACCGGTTTCCCAGCGGGAGACCGCCTGCCGGGTCACAAAAACCTTTTCCGCCAGTTCTTCCTGCGAAAGACCCTTGCCGGTTCTCAGTTCATAGATCACATCTTTTGTTTCCATGCGCTTTCTCCTCCCTTTGGGAATAGTATAACGCCATACCACCTCTATGAAAAGCAACCCGCTGTTGCTTTTGCTGCTGCGTCACTCGGTCAGGCCAAAGAACCACACCGTTTCGGATTCATAGGTTTCGCCCTGCCGCAGCAGGATGGAGGGAAACTGCGGGTGATGGGGGCTATCGGGGCAATGCTGTGTTTCCAGGCAGATTCCGCTGTGCTTCTGGTAGGCAATGCCGCCTTTGCCCCGCTCTCCACACAGAAAATTACCGGAATAGAGCTGCAAGGCCGGTTCTGTGGTGAAGACGGTGAGCCGCCGTCCTCTTACGGGGTCACTGAGTTCCGCCGCCGGGTGCAGCGGATTTAGGCTCTCGGCATCATAGTCCAACAGGAAATTGTGGTCGTACCCGCCGGCATTTTTTAGCTGCGGGCAGTCCGCCCCGATGCGTTCCCCAATGATATGCGGCGTGGTAAAATCCAGCGGCGTTCCCGCCACCGGCAGCATCTCCCCGGTGGGGATCAGTTCCGCATTAACCGGGGTATATCGACTGGCTGCCAGCTCCAGCCGGTGGCCAAGGATATCCCCCTTGCCCTGCCCCGCCAAATTAAAATAGGTGTGGTTGGTCAGGTTCAGCAGGGTGTCCCCCTCCTCCGCTGTGGCAGTATAGTGGATAATGAGGGCATCCTCCTGGGTCAGGCAGTAGCGCACCTCCACATGCAGTTTGCCGGGATAACCCTCCTCACCTGCTTCTGCCGTACGGGAGAACACCACCACATTATCAATGTCCTCGGTGCTCCATTGCCACAGGCAGCGGTCAAAGCCTCGCTTGCCGCCGTGCAGGTGGTTGCCGCCGTCATTGGCAGCCAGTTGGTACTCCTTGCCGTTTAGGGTGAATTTTGCCCCGGCAATACGGTTGGCCACCCGGCCTATTGTTCCGCCAAAGTGCGGGGCCTCAATGTAATCTGCAATGGTATCACACCCCAGGGTGATATCCTCCACCATGCCCTCTTTATCCGGCACACAGATGCTATGCACAGCCGCCCCGTAATTGAGAAGGTTTACCTCCATGGTGTTGTGGTTAAACAGGGTAAAGCGTGTTACCGCCTGCCCTTCCGGCGTCCTGCCAAAAAAGTGCTTATAGACCATTGGTTGCTCCTCACTTTTCGTTTGTTTCTGCCTATTATTGTACCGCATCAACGGCCAACTGCCAAGGGGGAAGTTTTCACTCTCGCCAGGTCGTCTGGGCGAATTTCTGCTGAGGGATGGCACCGGGCCGCAGGCTGTTTCGGCACAGCCGAAACCGACGGGCACAGCCCGTCGAGACCGTCCAAAGGACGGTTTAGCCTGCGGCCCGCCCTGCCCCCTGCATAAATTCCACACATGGGAAAAGGGACGCCCCCGTTAGAGGACGCCCCTTTCCCAAGAGAGAAAACATTAGAAGATGGCGAGTTTAGACTGGACGGTGGTGGAAGCCACTACGCGTCCGCGCTTGATGACATAGCGACGCTCCGGAGTCAGACGAATGGCGTCGCGTGCATCACGGCAAGCGGTGATGACGATATCGGCATTGCAGCCGACCTTCAAGCCGTAATCCTTCAGACGGAGGATCTTGGCGGCGTCATCGGTGATCATGTCGAAGGTCTTTTCAATCTCATCGGGCAGGCTCAGCTGGGCAGCGTGGCCGGTAATCAGGGCCACCTGCAGCATATCGCCGGCGCCGTAGGGATAGAAGGTATCATTGACGCAGTCCTGGCCAAAGCTCATGGGCACACCGGCAGCCAGCAGTTCCTTTACGCGGGTAATACCGCGGCGGATGGGCTGTTTATCCAAGCGGCCCTGGAGCATCAAGTTGGTAACAGGGTTGGTGATGACATTGATGCCGGCCTTCTTTACCTTTTCGATAACATAGGCCGCATAGTGGTCATCATAGGCCGCCATGGCGCAGGTATGGCCGGCGGTAACACGGCCCTGCCAGCCGCGGGCGATGGTCTCATCGGCCACCATCTCCAGCGTGCGGTAGAAGGGGTCGTCGCTTTCATCCACATGCATATCCACATCGGCATCATACTTCTCAGCAATATCAAAGCACAGCTTGACATGTGCGCGGCTGTCATCGGGGCAGTTCTCATTAGCGGGCATACCGCCTACCACATCGCAGCCCATCTCCATGGCCTGCCACATCAGCTTATCGGCGCCGGGATCCTTCATAATGCCTTCCTGCGGGAAAGCAACGGTCTGCATATCCACTACGCCCTTATACTTGTCTTTCAGGGCCAGTACGCCCTCGGTGGCCTTCAGGCCGGTGATGGTATCCACATCAATGTGGGTACGAATATTCAGTACACCGTTCTTGATCTCACGCTCCACCACATCGCCGCCGCGGGCCAGAATGTCCTCATTGACATAGTTGCGCTTTTTATCCCACAGCATCTCAATGGCTTCCTTCAGGGTGCCGCTCTGGTTCTTGGGCAGAACATCCAGTACATTGACCTTATCCAGGTGGATATGGGGATCGATGTAGGAAGCGGTGGTCAGGTTGCCCTCGGCGTCAATAACGGTCTCGGCCTCGGCGGTCAGTCCCACGCCGATATCAACGATCTTGCCGCCATCGATGAGGATATTGACCAGCTCTTCACGATCACGGAGCTTCGCGTTCTTAATGAGCATCTGCATACTTTAATTCCCTCCAAAAAATTTTTGTTAAAATAATCCGGCAGGGCGCTATTTCTCATTCAAACCGAATTTCTTTACTTCCCAACCCTTTTGAAAAGCGCCCTGCTCCCGGATGGGAGCAGGGCGCGAAACAACTTAGGGTGAAAGCCTCTCCATAGTCTGCCAATATCCGGAGGACTCCTATTCGGTTCACCTACATTTTAGCATACAATCTGCCCAAAGGCAATTCATCATTATTTAGAAAGTTCCAATACATTTTTGTTGGAATCCACCAAATACATCGCATACATCTCTGCGCCATAGAGTCCGTCTTCCACTATCTTCCGGGCCGGCTCATAGTCCTCGGCCGCCAGCCGCAAGGAGATCCCACAGCTTTGAGTCACGGTGCGCAGGGTGGGCATCGTCGCCACCTTAAAGTGCTGCTCCAGCAGCCGCTCAGTCTGTATGGCGGAATGGGTATTCTCAAAGGAAATCATCAAGTAATCTTCGTTCATCGTTTTCACCTCGCCCCTATTTTACTCCATGGCCCCAGTGGAATCAAGTGTACTTTCCCGATTGGCCTGTGCAGCAGGCTGGCCATGCGGCGCAGCCGCCGGGCTTCCGCCCGGCTCCCGCGGCTTCGCCGCGGGCCGCGCCCTGCGGGCGCTCGGCTGCGCCGCATGGCACCGCCTGCCGCCTCACCGCTCTCCCACGCAAAAGACCGCCCCGGAAACCCGGAGCGGTCACATATGCTTCTCTTTCTCAGGCTATCAGGCAGCGGTGGTCGCCAGCAGCACATAGCTGAGGATGAACAGAACGGAGAGAATGTACATCAATACAGGAACCTCTTTCGCCTTGCCGCGGGCCAGCTTGATGAGGGTGTAGGAGATGATGCCAAAGCCGATACCATCTGCAATGGAGTAGGCAAAGGGCATCATGGCGATGGTGAGGAAGCAGGGAATGGCGGTCTCCATATCGGACCAGTCGATCTTCAGTACGCCCTTCATCATGAATACGCCGACGATGATAAGGGCGGGAGCGGTGGCAGCGGAGGGAACAATGCCCGCCACAGGAGCCAGGATAACCGCCAGCAGGAACAGGATACCGGTAGTCATGGAGGTCAGGCCGGTACGGCCGCCGTCCTCGATGCCGGTGGAGGACTCAACAAAGGTGGTAACGGTGGAAGTACCCAGCAGTGCGCCGGTGCAGGTGGCGATAGCATCCGCGATCAGAGCGCGGTCGCCGCCGGGGAAGTTGCCGTTCTCATCCAGCATGCCGGCGTTGCCTGCGGTACCCAGCAGGGTGCCAACGGTATCAAAGCAGTCGCAAATGGCAAAGGTGATGATAGCGGTGAGGAAAGGAACCACGCCGCCGGCGGAAAGAGCACCGGAGAAGTCCAGCTTGAAGGCGACCTCGCCAAACGCCTCGCCGATACCGGCTACGGTAAAGCTCTCAGGAATGGTGGTCTGACCCATAAGGAAGCCAATGAGAGTAGTAGCGATGATGCCGATAAAGATAGCACCCTTTACGCGGTAGGCAACCAGAATAGCGGTAATTGCCAAACCGATGAGGGCCAGCAGAGCCGCTCCCTTGGTGATGGAGCCCATATCGGTGTAGGCACCGGCAATACCAGTACCAAAGGCAGTAACGATATTGACATTGAACATGCCGATGAGAGCAATGAAGAAGCCGATACCGGCGGAAATGGCAGCCTTCAAGGAAGCGGGGATCGCTTCAATGATCTTCTTGCGCAAGGGGCTGACGGTTACGACGAGGAACAGCACGCCGGAAATAAATACAATCGCCAAAGCCTGCTCCCAGGTGTAGCCCATGCCAAAGCATACGGTAAAGGTGAAGAAGGTATTGAGGCCCATGCCGGGTGCCTGGCAGAAAGGCACATTGGCCAGGAACGCGGTAAGCAGGCAGCCAATAGCGGCAGAAATGCAGGTCGCTACCATGACACCGGTCTTGTTCATGCCGGTCATGGAAAGATAGTTGGAGTTGACGAAAATGATGTATGCCATTGCAAAGAAGGTGGTAATGCCTGCACGGATCTCGGTTTTCACATCGGTGCCGTGCGCTTTCAGCTTAAACAGCTTTTCCATAGTGTTGCTCCTTTTACAAAAAAATTTGGAAGCGGACAAAACAAAACGCCGACCGGTCTCATTTAATAATGAACGGATCGGAACACCCATAGTGCCAGCCTTTCCGGGGCCGGCGTAGAAACGCCCGAACCATATTATCGGGCATATATGAGCTTTGGTCATATTTTGTTTACATTTGCAGTTTATCACTTATTTGGGTCGCCTGCAAGGGGTTCTTAGCGGATTTTTAATTTTCGTAGGCTTGCCACATCTTTCACAAACCTTCCGGCCGGTATTGGTGCATAATGACAAATTTTTCGTCCCTCTTATGCGGACAGTGCTCCTTGGCAGGCTTTCTGCCCGGAACAGGCATCGGCCCGCAGGGCAAACCGTCCTTCGGACGGTTTTAGGGGCGGCCTCCGGCCGCCCCTTACGGCGCCGTTTCGGCGCCGGCCCTGCGGGCCGCTGTTCTCTCCGCAAGTCACTGCCAATTTCGTGGCCGCCATTCTCTCAGCGTCCCTTCGCGTCTTCCGTTCCTTCCTCAAAGAACGACACCTGCTCCACCTGCGGCCCGGTCACGCCGGATGGGATCACCAGCGGCCGGGTCCGATCCTCTATCTTGTAGTCAATACCCGCTTTTCGGGCCTGGGCGGTCTGCTCCCGCCGGGGGATGCGGAACACCCGTCCGTCCTTCACAAAATTCGCCCCGGTCTGGTGGAACTGGAATGGGATTCCCTTTTCCATACACTGCTCCCGCAGCGAAAGGACCCACTCATAATGGCAGGGCCTCGCCTCCCGCCCGGATTCCCCGCTGGCAGTCAGCTCCTCTATCTTCTCCGGGTCCAGATACTCCCGCAGATCGAGGGCGGTCAGCAGCGGCGCCGCTATAACGGTCCGGTGCCGGATGGGCAACTTCAAAAACAGGGGCAGCCGGGCATCGGCGCGGTCCTGGTTTTCCACCGTGCAGCCGATGATAACATTTTCATATCCCTCGCCCCAGTCCGGGGGCAGGCACTCCGCCAGCCGGTCTATGCGCTTGGTAAAAAAGTAGAACCAGCAGTCCCGCCGCCTGCGCATCATCTCCCAGCAGTCCGGCCGCCATGCGTCCGCGTCCTTCAGCAAAAAGTCGGAGGTAAAACAGGTAAAAACCACCGTCCCGGCCGGGATCTTCCAGCCCCCATCCCGCCTTTTGCGGATGGGCAGGTCAAAGGCTGCGTTCCTCCGGCATAATGACGCTCCCACGCCGGTCCCGTACATTTCATCCTGCCGGTAAACATAGCAGTACCGACACCCGGCGCTTATCTTGGTGCAGCCATGCCAGGGGTTCCACCCGACATAGCCTGTATTTTCACTCATCGTCCGTTCTCCCCGCGTTTTAGGCTAAAAATGCCACATACAGCATCAGGAGACCGCTCAGCACCATCATCGCAATCATCCCGCTGTTGCCCAGGAACAGCCCCCGTTTCTCCTGTGCCGGGATGGGACTCGTCCCTTCCCGCAGATGGATTCTTTTGCGGTGCCGCCACAGGATCACACACCCGGCTATCGTAATCGCCAGGATCAGATAGCCATAGATGGCGGAGAGCACCAGACTATCCTCCACCGCCTGCGCCACCGTCATACCCAGCAGATTCACCAGGAAGTGCAGCGCCACCGTATAGCGGATGCCCCCGGTGCGCAGCGCCACATAGGCAAAGACCGCCCCCACCGCGAAGGCATAGAAAAACTGCCCAAAGTTGCCGTGGAACAGCCCGAACAGGAACGCCGAGCCGAAGATCGCCACCGGCTCTCCCCAGGGGGCCAGCCGCCGCAGGATCAGCTTGCGGAAGATCCACTCCTCCAGCACCGGCGCCAGCAGTACCCCAAAAAGGAATATGATCCATGGGTTGGTGCCCGTCACCATATCCTGCAGGGGCTCGCCCGCCTGCTGTCCCCGCAGCGCGCTGATGGCCGCGTTGATCCCCAAGCCGATAAGGTTGGTGAGATATACCACCGCGTAGCTTATCAGCGCCAGCGCCCCAAATTGCTTCGCCGTTACCCGGCGGCGGGGCGGGGCGGGCGGCAGGGGCATCGGCCGCAGGATAAGCAGCAGCACCGGCAGGCCCAGTCCATAGTTCGCCGCGTCGGTAATGACCCACTGGAACCACTCGCTCTGGATAAAGGCGATCATAAAGCGGCTGCCCCGCATGGCCAGGAGCTGACACCCCAGCATCAGCAGCGCGGCGCCGCCCTGCATCACCAGCATCATGGCAAAGCACGCCCACCCGATGCGGCTAAAGCTCCGGCGCGCATCCTCTCTGTATTCCTCCAACTGGCTTTCCCGTGGGGCAAAAGGGTAAAATTCCGACATGGCAGCTCCTTTCCCGACAAGAAAACTTGCCGGCAACATGATAGCTGATTATATCCCAGCCGATGCCCCTTTGTCAATTCTAGCGCCAAAGGAAAAAGCCGACCGCCTTTCGGCAGTCAGCCTCTCCCTTAAACAGCTGCAAACGGATAATACTTTCCCGTCACCATTTGCAGGATAAACAGCAAAATGATCCCCAGATCCGCCAGTATATTGACCGCTGCAAGAATTCGTTCCTTCTTTCGGCTCCGTTCTTCTTTCTTCCCCGGCATCATGAATAGGATCCACGAGCCAACCAGCAGCGTCAGTGTCTGTGCCCCGCACAATAGCCCGAATGCCGGCTGCTTCGGCTGCTCCCCACACCTCGCCATAATACCGTTGGCAGCGAATTGCAGCCAAAAGAGGAGATTAACCGCATGGAGCAGTACCGTCCATTTTGCATTCTCCGTCAGCTTTCCCCGCATGTTGTCCTCCTACTTTTCCTTTTTCTCCGGCTTATCGTTCATGTTCTTCTCTTTGTTTTCCTCTCTTGCCCTCAGTATACCATGTCCCCACAGATATTTCCATTGGCTTTCTCTTGCAGGGTGTCCCCGCCTTTCGACTATCAGAACAGCCGCCACAGGAACATCTCGCCTGTCACGAGCTGCGCAATAAAAATCGCCGTGACCAAAACCGTCAGCACAATCTCCGTTACGGCAACGATCTTCCGGTTCCGCCGGTTGATCTCCGGTCCGTAGTCCGGTTCCTCCACCGGCAGCAGCTCCCCCGCCCATACAAAGAGCATAAGAATCAACCACCACATCAGCTCCAAAGCAAAGTCGACCTCTTTCAATACACCGATCCGGTCAAGATCATGAGCCAGCCATACGATCAGCGTAGCAATAAAAGACAACGAATAGTACAGGATATCGCTGCTGTATTTTCTCAGCTTTTCTCTCATTTTTCGTCTCCTTTCTGTTTCCCTCTTTTTTTAGCATACCATATCCGCGCAGATATCTCCATCGGCGTTTTCCCTCAAGATAACCCCCTCTTTTTGGCGCAAACGACAGATTGCGGCCGTCTGGCATCTAACCGTTTTTCCTCGGCAGTCTCTTACACCTCTTATAACGGCTCACACAGCAAAATTGCAACAAGCTTTTTTCATTTTCCCACACGCCGTGCCAGTCAGCACAGCAAAAAAGCGCCCTTTCGGGCGCTTTCTCTCCAATGCTGTTATTTCCGGTTCCTTATCAGCTTTATTCCCGCCAGAACTGCGGCGTACAGCACGCCTGCCACCGCCCAGATGATCCAGCTGTATCGGGGCTGGCCGTTGCCTTTGGGGCCAAAGGTATAGATCATAAAAATTGCCGTCGCCACCAGCCAGTAGATCACGCTCACCGGCCCGGTAATGTTCTTCTGGGATTTCTCCCTGCGGGTATAGTCGCCCTCCTCCAGCAGCTTCTCCATCGAGCTGTAAATGGTCCCGCCGTACACAAAGAAGTACACACCGATCCCCACTACCGCCAGCAGCAGGCATACTGCCATCGTCATAAAAAAGCCATCCTGTCTCACCGCCATGACAGCGAACAGCGGCACAAACGAAAGAACACACAGCACCGTGCCAATGGTGTTCATGTGGTCATAGGTCGGCTTATAGGCTTTCTGCCGTTCCTTTACCATGCCGGTCACACCGTATTCCGTCTCAAAAGGCTCCTTCTCCAAAAAATCATATTCCTTCGCCTTGTTCCCACAGCTCAGGAACAGCGTCACCGCGATGGCGACCATGATCATTAACACACACAAACCGATGCCGGCTGCCGTCTCCTCCCGCAGGGGAAATGCTGAAGCCGAAAGCTCGCTCACCGCTGCCAGTCCGATCAGCGCAATGGGCGAAAAAATGCACAGCATCGTTGCCAGTGCCATCTTGGGGGCGGCGGTGCGCCGCAGCGCCAGGTAATCGGAAGCCTCGCCGATCGTCACGCGGCGCAGCGGCGGCCGGCGGTCGTCCTCGGTCACTGTCGGCTCCGCTGTCTCTATCTCGTCCTTCAGCAGGTAGTCGGTCGTCACCCCAAAAAGGCGGCTCATCTGCACCACCTTATCCATATCGGGAATGGACTGCGCCCCCTCCCACTTGGAGACTGACTGCCGCGTGACCGCCAGCTTTTCCGCCAGCTCCTCCTGCGACCAGCCCGCTTTCTTTCTCAAGTCAATGATTTTATCCGCCAGTATCATTCTTCATGCCCTCCTTTATTCCGGACGGCATCTTCTATCCGTCCCTGTGCCATTATCCTACCATTCGGCGCAGTTGCGCACCACCAATCCGACCATCAAATCTGTCAACCGCCGGTTGCGAAGCGTCCACTTTTCCGTACCACTCGTACTTTGTACGGATTTTTTGTCTCCGCCCTGCTTTTCCGTGCCATGAAAATCACGATACCCGCCTTGGCCGGTTGCTGCAAGCCGCAAAATACGCCCGCAGGGCGCCCCGCCCACGGGCGGGCCGGAAGGGGCTGCGCCGCTCCCTTCTCCGGCTGCGCCGGAGCGCCCTGCGGGCGGCCCTTCCCCCCTAGCCTCTGCCCTCATTCTACCACATCTCCCCCGCAAAAAATACAGCAGCACGAAAAAAGACGCAGAGCGTCCCTTTTCGGTCAGCCCTGCGTCTTTGCGTCTTGGGTTATTTACTTGTTCATCGCCTGATAGGCCGCCACAGCGCAGGCTACGGTCGCGCCCACCATGGGGTTGTTGCCCATACCGATAAGTCCCATCATCTCCACATGCGCAGGGACGGAGGAGGAGCCGGCAAACTGGGCGTCGCCGTGCATACGGCCCATGGTGTCGGTCAGGCCATAGGAGGCCGGACCCGCCGCCATGTTATCGGGGTGCAGGGTACGGCCGGTGCCGCCGCCGCTGGCCACGGAGAAGTACTTCACGCCGTTCTCCCAGCACCACTTCTTGTAGGTGCCGGCGACGGGGTGCTGGAAGCGAGTAGGATTGGTAGAGTTGCCGGTGATGGAAACATCCACCTTCTCCATCTTCATAATGGCTACGCCCTCCAGTACATCGTTGCAGCCGTAGCACTTGATCTTGGCGCGCTCGCCCTCGCCAAAGACGACCTCGCGCACCACCTTTACTTCGCCGGTAGCAAAGTCAAAGTCAGTTTCTACATAGGTAAAGCCGTTCACCCGGCTGATGATATAGGCAGCGTCCTTGCCCAAACCGTTCAGGATGACCCGCAGCGGTTCCTTGCGGGCCTTGTTGGCGTTGCGGGCAATGCCGATGGCGCCTTCCGCCGCCGCAAAGGACTCATGCCCCGCCAGGAAGCAGAAGCATTTGGTCTCATCGCGCAGTAGCATGGCGCCCAGGTTGCCGTGGCCCAGGCCCACCTGGCGCTGCTCGGCAACGGAACCGGGTACGCAGAAGGCCTGCAGACCCACGCCGATCATCTCGCTGGCTTCCGCCGCGCTCTTGGCGCCCTTCTTCAGGGCCAGGGCGGTGCCCAGGGTATAGGCCCACACCGCGTTATCAAAGGCAATGGGCTGTACGCCCTTCACGATCTCTTCCACATTGATGCCATGCTCCAAAGTGAGGTCACGGGCATCTTCCAGGGTATTCATACCGTATTCTTTCAGGCAGGCGTTGATGCCGGGCATCCGTCTTTCCTGTCCTTCAAATTTAGCCATTATCGTGTCCTCCTTCTCTTATTCTTCTCTGGGGTCAATGTACTTGGGCGCATCGGCAAAGCGGCCGTATGTACCGGTGTTCTTCTTCAGGGCCTCCTCGGCGTTTACACCGTGGCGGATATCCTCCATCATCTTGCCCAGGCGCACAAACTGATAGCCGATAGCCTCGCCGTTCTTATCCAGCGCCACCTTGGTGATGTAGCCCTCGGCCAGCTCCAGGTAACGCACGCCCTTGGCGCCGGTGGAAAAGATGGTACCGGTCTGGCTGCGCAGGCCCTTGCCCAGGTCCTCCAGGGAAGCCCCGATGGGCAGGCCGTCCTCACTGAAGGCGGTCTGGGTGCGGCCGTAGGCCAACTGCTTAAAGATCTCCCGCATTGCCACATTGATGGCGTCGCAGACGAGGTCGGTGTTCAGGGCCTCCAGCAGCGTCTTGCCGGGCAGGATCTCGCCCGCCATGGCCGCGGAATGGGTCATGCCGCTGCAGCCGATGGTCTCTACCAGCGCTTCTTCAATAATGCCGTTTTTCACATTCAGGGTCAGCTTGCAGGCGCCCTGCTGCGGCGCGCACCAGCCAATGCCGTGGGAAAGGCCGGAAATATCACTGATCTGATAAGCCTTTACCCAGCGTCCCTCCTCCGGGATAGGCGCGGGGCCGTGGTGTGGACCCTTGGTCACGGGGCACATACATTCTACTTCGTGGGAATAGTTCATTGCACATTCTCCTTCCGAACAGACTTTGTGTTAAAAATAACATTGTGATTAAAATAACAATACCACCAATATTATAGTGAACCGCCACAGCATTTGCAAGGGGTTTCCTGCAAGTTTTTGTTGGAAAACCCGTTTTTGCCCCCACTCGCGCAAAAATTTACAGTTTAGCCACAGCCTTGCCCCCTCTTTTATTTGACACCGCCCCCGGGGTGCAGTAAAATAGTATGGTTAAAAGGCATACCTTGCCGTACTGTGCTTTCCGGGGCTCGCCGGGCCACCGGCAAAGCGGCGCCGGCAGTGCCGTCCCTTGACAGGCAACAGTCCGTTTTCAACGGACATCAGCCTGCCCGCGGGCCGTCCCCGCCCTCATCCGCTTTTCCGCCGCCCCCGCTCGCCCCTGCCCGTTTCCTTCGGGCAGATCACTACTCACCAAAGGAGAACACCAAACTATGGGACTCGTCGATAAACTGTTCGGCTCCTACAGCGCCAAGGAGCTCAAGCGCATCCGCCCCCAGGTGGATGCCGTCCTGGCCCTGGAGGACCACTACCGTCAGATGGATAATAAAACCCTGCAGGGAGAAACCGCCCGCTTCAAGGAGCTCTTGGCGAACGGCAAAACCCTGGATGACATCCTGCCGGAGGCCTTTGCCGCCTGCCGGGAGGCCGCCGACCGCGTGCTGGGCATGCGTCACTTCCCCGTCCAGGTCATGGGCGGCATCATCCTGCACCAGGGCCGCATCGCGGAAATGAAAACCGGTGAGGGCAAAACCCTCGTTGCCACCCTGCCCGCCTACCTCAATGCCCTCTCCGGCAAGGGCGTGCATGTCGTCACCGTCAATGAATACCTCGCCCGCCGTGACAGCGAATGGATGGGCAATCTCTACCGCTGGATGGGCCTCACCGTGGGCCTCGCCATCAGCGGCATGAGCCCCGATGAAAAGCGCGCCGCCTACGCCGCCGACATCACCTACGGCACCAATAATGAATTCGGCTTCGATTACCTGCGCGATAACATGGTGGTCTATAAGCGCAACTGCGTCCAGCGCGGCTGGAATTACGCCATCGTCGATGAGGTGGACTCCATTCTGATCGATGAAGCCCGTACCCCCCTCATCATCAGCGGCGCCGGCGAAAAATCTACTGACCTGTATGAGAAGGCCGACCGCTTCGCCGCCACTCTCACCCCCCTGCGGGTCAAGGAGATGGACGCCAAGGACGACCAAGAGGATATCCAGGCCGATTACATCGTGGATGAAAAGGCCCGCACCGCCACCATCACCCCCCAGGGTGCCCGCAAGGCGGAGCAGTATTTCGGCATCGAGAGCCTCAATGACCCCGAAAACCTCACCCTGGCCCACCACATCAATCAGGCCATCGCCGCCCGCGGCGTCATGCAGCGGGATATCGACTATGTCGTGAAGGACGGCGAGGTCATCATCGTCGATGAGTTCACCGGCCGCCTCATGATCGGCCGCCGCTATTCCAATGGCCTGCACCAGGCCATCGAGGCCAAAGAGGGCGTCACCGTCGCGCGCGAAAACCGCACCCTGGCCACCATCACCTTCCAGAACTACTTCCGCATGTACGATAAGCTGGCCGGCATGACCGGTACCGCCATGACCGAGGAGCAGGAATTCCGGGATATCTACCGGCTGGATGTGGTGGAGCTACCCACCAATAAGCCCCTCGCCCGTGTCGATCTCCCCGATGCCGTCTACAAGACCCAAAAGGGCAAGTACGCCGCCATTCTGGATATCATCGCCGAGTGTTACAGCCGCCGCCAGCCCATCCTGGTCGGCACCACCTCCATCGAAAAATCCGAGATGATCAGCAAGCTGCTCAAGGCCCGCGGCATTCCCCACGAGGTCCTCAACGCCAAGTTCCATGAGAAGGAAGCCGAGATCGTCGCCCAGGCCGGTAAGCCCGGCGCCGTCACCATCTCCACCAATATGGCCGGCCGCGGTACCGATATCATGCTGGGCGGCAACGCCGAATATCTCGCCAAGGATGCCCTCCGCCGGGAGGGCATGGAGGAGGACCTCATCTACGAGGCCACCG
>ENA-UERG01001861-UERG01001861.1-human-gut-metagenome-genome-assembly--contig:-NODE-1861-length-16331-cov-4.422850_pt1 | contig 16331 bp, 16 predicted proteins | sample MGYA00242954_ERZ507954 | MGnify/ENA primary metagenome ERZ507954 (study PRJEB26167, sample SAMN06115478) | human gut metagenome | host: Homo sapiens | place: China:Sichuan | collected 2015-01-21... | reverse complement strand
CTGGATACCGAGGCTGCAGTGTACAGCGGTCAGGAGGCCATTGATGCCGGACTGGCTGATGAACTTGTCAACAGCACCGATGCGATCACCGTTATGCGTGATGCACTGGATGCACGTAAATCCCGTCTCTCAGGAGGGCGAATGACCAAAGAGACTCAATCAACAACTGTTTCAGCCACTGCTTCGCAGGCTGACGTTACTGACGTGGTGCCAGCGACGGAGGGCGAAAACGCCAGCGCGGCGCAGCCGGACGTGAACGCGCAGATCACCGCTGCGGTTGCGGCAGAAAACAGCCGCATTATGGGGATCCTCAACTGTGAGGAGGCTCACGGACGCGAAGAACAGGCCCGCGTGCTGGCAGAAACCCCCGGTATGACCGTGGAAACGGCCCGCCGCATTCTGGCAGCTGCACCACAGAGTGCACAGGCGCGCAGTGACACTGCGCTGGATCGTCTGATGCAGGGGGCACCGGCACCGCTGGCTGCAGGTAACCCGGCATCTGATGCCGTTAACGATTTGCTGAACACACCAGTGTAAGGGATGTTTATGACGAGCAAAGAAACCTTTACCCATTACCAGCCGCTGGGCAATAGTGACCCGGCTCATACCGCAACCGCGCCCGGCGGATTGAGTGCGAAAGCGCCTGCAATGACCCCGCTGATGCTGGACACCTCCAGCCGTAAGCTGGTTGCGTGGGATGGCACCACCGACGGTGCTGCCGTTGGCATTCTTGCGGTTGCTGCTGACCAGACCAGCACCACACTGACGTTCTACAAGTCCGGCACGTTCCGTTATGAGGATGTGCTCTGGCCGGAGGCTGCCAGCGACGAGACGAAAAAACGGACCGCGTTTGCCGGAACGGCAATCAGCATCGTTTAACTTTACCCTTCATCACTAAAGGCCGCCTGTGCGGCTTTTTTTACGGGATTTTTTTATGTCGATGTACACAACCGCCCAGCTGCTGGCGGCAAATGAGCAGAAATTTAAGTTTGATCCGCTGTTTCTGCGTCTCTTTTTCCGTGAGAGCTATCCCTTCACTACGGAGAAAGTCTATCTCTCACAAATTCCGGGACTGGTAAACATGGCGCTGTACGTTTCGCCGATTGTTTCCGGTGAGGTTATCCGTTCCCGTGGCGGCTCCACCTCTGAATTTACGCCGGGATATGTCAAACCCAAGCATGAGGTGAATCCGCAGATGACCCTGCGTCGCCTGCCGGATGAAGATCCGCAGAATCTGGCGGACCCGGCTTACCGCCGCCGTCGCATCATCATGCAGAACATGCGTGACGAAGAGCTGGCCATTGCTCAGGTCGAAGAGATGCAGGCAGTTTCTGCCGTGCTCAAGGGCAAATACACCATGACCGGTGAAGCCTTCGATCCGGTTGAGGTGGATATGGGCCGCAGTGCGGCGAACAACATCACACAGTCCGGCGTCACGGAGTGGAGCAAGCGTGACAAGTCCACGTATGACCCGACCGACGATATCGAAGCCTACGCGCTGAACGCCAGCGGTGTGGTGAATATCATCGTGTTTGACCCGAAAGGCTGGGCGCTGTTCCGTTCCTTCAAAGCCGTCAAGGAGAAGCTGGATACCCGTCGCGGCTCTCATTCCGAGCTGGAGACAGCGGTGAAAGACCTGGGCAAAGCGGTGTCCTATAAGGGAATGTATGGCGATGTGGCCATCGTCGTGTATTCCGGACAGTACGTGGAAAACGGCGTCAAAAAGAACTTCCTGCCGGACAACACGATGGTGCTGGGGAACACTCAGGCTCGCGGTCTGCGCACCTATGGCTGCATTCAGGATGCGGACGCACAGCGCGAAGGCATTAACGCCTCTGCCCGTTACCCGAAAAACTGGGTGACCACCGGCGATCCGGCGCGTGAGTTCACCATGATTCAGTCAGCACCGCTGATGCTGCTGGCTGACCCTGATGAGTTCGTGTCCGTTCAACTGGCGTAATCATGGCCCTTCGGGGCCATTTTCTCTCTGTGGAGGAGTTCATGACGAAAGATGAACTGATTGCCCGTCTTCAGGAGCTGGGTGAGCAACTGAACCGCGATGTCAGTTTGACGGGAACGAAAGAAGAACTGGCGCTTCGTGTGGCAGAGCTGGAAGAAGAGCTTGATGACACGGATGAAACTGCCGGTCAGGACACCCCTCTCAGCCGGGAAAATGTGCTGACCGGGCATGAAAATGAGGTGGTATCAGCGCAGCCGGATACCGTGATTCAGGATACGGCTGAACTGGTCACGGTCGTGGCACTGGTGACGCTGCATACTGATGCACTTCACGCCACGCGGGATAAACCTGTGGCATTTGTGCTGCCGGGAACGGCGTTTCGTGTCTCTGCCGGTGTGGCAGCCGAAATGACAGAGCGCGGCCTGGCCAGAATGCAATAACGGGAGGCGCTGTGGCTGATTTCGATAACCTGTTCGATGCTGCCATTGCCCGCGCCGATGAAACGATACGCGGGTACATGGGAACGTCAGCCACCATTACATCCGGTGAGCAGTCAGGTGCGGTGATACGTGGTGTTTTTGATGACCCTGAAAATATCAGCTATGCCGGACAGGGCGTGCGCGTTGAAGGCTCCAGCCCGTCCCTGTTTGTCCGGACTGATGATGCGCGGCAGCTGCGGCGTGGAGACACGCTGACCATCGGTGAGGAAAATTTCTGGGTAGATCGGGTTTCGCCGGATGATGGCGGAAGTTGTCATCTCTGGCTTGGACGGGGCGTACCGCCTGCCGTTAACCGTCGCCGCTGAAAGGGGGATGTATGGTCATAAAAGGTCTTGAGCAGGCCGTTGAAAACCTCAGCCGTATCAGCAAAACGGCGGTGCCTGGTGCCGCCGCAATGGCCATTAACCGCGTTGCTTCATCCGCGATATCGCAGTCGGCGTCACAGGTTGCCCGTGAGACAAAGGTACGCCGGAAACTGGTAAAGGAAAGGGCCAGGCTGAAAAGGGCCACGGTCAAAAATCCGCAGGCCAGAATCAGGGTTAACCGGGGGGATTTGCCCGTAATAAAGCTGGGTAACGCGCGGATTGTCCTGTCCCGACGCAGGCATCGTAAAAAGGGGCAGCGTTCAGCCCTGAAAGGTGGCGGCAGCGTGCTTGTGGTGGGAAACCGTCGTATTCCCGGCGCGTTTATTCAGCAACTGAAAAATGGCCGCTGGCATGTCATGCAGCGTGTGGCCGGGAAAAACCGTTACCCCATTGATGTGGTGAAAATCCCGATGGCGGTGCCGCTGACCACGGCGTTTAAACAGAATATTGAACGGATACGGCGTGAACGTCTTCCGAAAGAGCTGGGCTATGCGCTGCAGCATCAACTGAGAATGGTAATAAAGCGATGAAACATACTGAACTCCGTGCAGCCGTACTGGATGCACTGGAGAAGCATGACACCGGGGCGACGCTTTTTGATGGTCGCCCCGCTGTTTTTGATGAGGCGGATTTTCCGGCAATTGCCGTTTATCTCACCGGCGCTGAATACACGGGCGAAGAGCTGGACAGCGATACCTGGCAGGCGGAGCTGCATATTGAAGTTTTCCTGCCTGCTCAGGTGCCGGATTCAGAGCTGGATTCGTGGATGGAGTCCCGGATTTATCCGGTGATGAGCGATATCCCGGCACTGTCAGATTTGATCACCAGTATGGTGGCCAGCGGCTATGACTACCGGCGCGACGATGATGCGGGCCTGTGGAGTTCAGCCGATCTGACTTATGTCATTACCTATGAAATGTGAGGACGCTATGCCTGTACCAAATCCAGTAATGCCGGTGAAAGGGGCCGGGACCACACTGTGGGTTTATAAGGGGAACGGTGACCCTTATGCGAACCCGCTTTCAGACGTTGACTGGTCGCGTCTGGCTAAAGTTAAAGACCTGACGCCCGGCGAACTGACCGCTGAGTCCTATGACGACAGCTATCTCGATGATGAAGATGCGGACTGGACTGCGACCGGGCAGGGGCAGAAATCTGCCGGAGATACCAGCTTCACGCTGGCGTGGATGCCCGGAGAGCAGGGGCAGCAAGCGCTGCTGGCGTGGTTTAATGAAGGGGATACCCGAGCCTATAAAATCCGCTTCCCGAATGGCACGGTCGATGTGTTCCGCGGCTGGGTCAGCAGTATCGGTAAGGCGGTGACGGCGAAGGAAGTGATCACCCGCACGGTGAAGGTCACCAATGTGGGCCGTCCGTCGATGGCAGAAGATCACAGCACGGTCACAGCGGCAACCGGCATGACCGTGACGCCTGCCAGCACCTCGGTGGTGAAAGGGCAGAGCACCACGCTGACCGTGGCATTCCAGCCGGAAGGCGCAACCGACAAGAGCTTCCGTGTGGTGTCAGCGGATAAAACAAAAGCCACCGTGTCGGTCAGTGGTATGACCATCACCGTGAAAGGTGTTGCTGCAGGCAAGGTCAACATTCCGGTCGTATCCGGTAATGGTGAACTTGCTGCGGTTGCAGAAATCAACGTCACCGCCAGTTAATCCGGAGAGTCAGCGATGTTCCTGAAAACCGAATCATTTGAACATAACGGTGTGACCGTCACGCTTTCTGAACTGTCAGCCCTGCAGCGTATTGAGCATCTCGCCCTGATGAAACGGCAGGCAGAACAGGCGGAGTCAGACAGCAACCGGAAGTTTACTATGGAAGACGCCATCAGAACCGGTGCTTGTGTGGTGGCGATGTCCCTGTGGCATAACCATCCGCAGAAGACGCAGATGCCTTCCATGAATGAAGCCGTTAAACAGATTGAGCAGGAAGTGCTTACCACCTGGCCTACAGAGGCAATTTCTCATGCTGAAAACGTGGTGTACCGGCTGTCCGGTATGTATGAGTTTGTGGTGAATGATGCCCCTGAACAGGCAGAGGACGCCGGGCCTGCAGAGCCTGTTTCTGCGGGAAAGTGTTCGACGGTGAGCTGAGTTTTGCCCTGAAACTGGCGCGCGAGATGGGGCGACCCGACTGGCGTGCCATGCTTGCCGGGATGTCATCCACGGAGTATGCCGACTGGCACCGCTTTTACAGTACCCATTATTTTCATGATGTTCTGCTGGATATGCACTTTTCCGGGCTGACGTACACCGTGCTCAGCCTGTTTTTCAGCGATCCGGATATGCATCCGCTGGATTTCAGTCTGCTGAACCGGCGCGAGGCTGACGAAGAGACTGAAGATGATGTGCTGATGCAGAAAGCGGCAGGGCTTGCCGGAGGCGTTCGTTTTGGCCCGGACGGGAATGAAGTTATCCCCGCTTCCCCGGATGTGGCGGACATGACGGAGGATGACGTAATGCTGATGACAGTATCAGAAGGGATCGCAGGAGGAGTCCGGTATGGCTGAACCGGTAGGCGATCTGGTCGTTGATTTAAGTCTGGATGCGGCCAGATTTGACGAGCAGATGGCCAGAGTCAGGCGTCATTTTTCCGGTACGGAAACTGATGCGAAAAAAACAGCGGCAGTCGTTGAACAGTCGCTGAGCCGACAGGCGCTGGCTGCACAGAAAGCGGGGATTTCCGTCGGGCAGTATAAAGCCGCCATGCGTATGCTGCCTGCACAGTTCACCGACGTGGCCACGCAGCTTGCAGGCGGGCAAAGTCCGTGGCTGATCCTGCTGCAACAGGGTGGTCAGGTTAAGGACTCCTTCGGCGGGATGATCCCCATGTTCAGGGGGCTTGCCGGTGCGATCACCCTGCCGATGGTGGGGGCCACCTCGCTGGCGGTGGCGACCGGTGCGCTGGCGTATGCCTGGTATCAGGGCAACTCAACCCTGTCCGATTTCAACAAAACGCTGGTCCTTTCCGGCAATCAGGCGGGACTGACGGCAGATCGTATTCTGGCCCTGTCCAGAGCCGGGCAGGCGGCAGGGCTGACGTTTAACCAGACCAGCGAGTCACTGACGGCGCTGGTGAATGCCGGTGTGCGTGGTGGTGAGCAGTTTGAGGCGATCAGCCAGAGTGTGGCGCGTTTCTCCTCTGCATCCGGCGTGGAGGTGGACAAGGTCGCTGAAGCCTTCGGGAAGCTGACCACAGACCCGACGTCGGGACTGACAGCGATGGCACGTCAGTTCCATAACGTGACGGCGGAGCAGATTGCGTATGTTGCTCAGTTGCAGCGTTCCGGAGATGAAGCCGGGGCATTGCAGGCGGCGAACGAGGCCGCAACGAAAGGGTTTGATGACCAGACCCGCCGCCTGAAAGAGAACATGGGCACGCTGGAGACCTGGGCAGACAGGACAGCACGGGCATTCAAATCCATGTGGGATTCGGTGCTGGATATTGGTCGCCCGGACACTGCCCAGGGAATGCTGGAGAAAGCAGAAAAGGCTTTTGATGAGGCGGACAAAAAATGGCAGTGGTATCAGAGCCGAAGCCACCGGCGCGGTAAAACCTCAGCATTTCTTGCCAATCTCCGGGGAGCATGGGAGGACAGAGCGAATGCGCAACTTGGGCTTTCAGCCGCCACGTTGCAGGCCGATCTTGAAAAGGCCAGAGAGATGGCAGCAAAGGACTGGGCCGAGTCTGAGGCATCACGGCTGAAATATACCGAAGAGGCGCAGAAGGCTTACGAACGCCTGCAGACGCCGCTGGAGAAATATACCGCCCGTCAGGAAGAACTGAACAAGGCACTGAAAGACGGGAAAATCCTGCAGGCAGATTACAACACGCTGATGGCGGCGGCGAAAAAGGATTATGAAGCGACGCTGAAAAAGCCGAAACAGTCCGGCGTGAAAGTGTCTGCGGGCGATCGTCAGGAAGACAGTGCTCATGCTGCCCTGCTGACGCTTCAGGCTGAACTCCGGACGCTGGAGAAGCATGCCGGAGCAAATGAGAAAATCAGCCAGCAGCGCCGGGATTTGTGGAAGGCGGAGAGTCAGTTCGCGGTACTGGAGGAGGCGGCGCAACGTCGCCAGCTGTCCGCACAGGAGAAATCCCTGCTGGCGCATAAAGATGAGACGCTGGAGTACAAACGCCAGCTGGCTGCACTTGGCGACAAGGTTACGTATCAGGAGCGCCTGAACGCGCTGGCGCAGCAGGCGGATAAGTTCGCACAGCAACAACGGGCAAAACGGGCAGCCATTGAGGCGAAAAACCGGGGGCTTACTGACCGGCAGGCAGCGCGGGAAGCCACAGAACAGCGCCTGAAGGAACAGTATGGCGATAATTCGCTGGCGCTGAATAACGTCATGTCAGAGCAGAAAAAGACCTGGGCGGCTGAAGACCAGCTTCGCGGGAGCTGGATGGCAGGCCTCAGGTCCGGCTGGAGTGAGTGGGAAGAGAGCGCCACGGACAGTATGTCGCAGGTTAAAAGTGCAGCCACGCAGACCTTTGATGGTATTGCGCAGAATATGGCGGCGATGCTGACCGGCAGTGAGCAGAACTGGCGCAGCTTCACCCGTTCCGTGCTGTCCATGATGACAGAAATTCTGCTTAAGCAGGCAATGGTGGGGATTGTCGGGAGTATCGGTAGCGCCATTGGCGGGGCTGTTGGTGGCGGCGCATCCGCGTCAGGCGGTACAGCCATTCAGGCCGCTGCGGCGAAATTCCATTTTGCAACCGGAGGATTTACGGGAACCGGCGGCAAATATGAGCCAGCGGGGATTGTTCACCGTGGTGAATTTGTCTTCACGAAGGAGGCAACCAGCCGAATTGGTGTCGGTAACCTGTACCGCCTGATGCGGGGCTATGCGGAAGGTGGTTATGTGGGCGGTGCCGGAAGTCCGGCGCAGATGCGGCGGGCTGAAGGCATTAATTTTAATCAGAACAATCACGTGGTGATTCAGAACGACGGTACGAATGGTCTGCCAGGTCCACAGATGATGAAGGCAGTGTATGACATGGCCCGCAAGGGTGCCCGTGATGAAATTCAGGCACAGATGCGCGATGGTGGTCTGTTCTCCGGAGGTGGACGATGAAGACCTTCCGCTGGAAAGTGAAACCCGGTATGGATGTGGCTTCGGCCCCTTCCGTCAGGAAAGTGCGCTTTGGTGATGGCTATTCCCAGCGAGCGCCTGCCGGGCTGAATGCCGACCTGAAAACGTACAGCGTGACGCTTTCTGTTCCCCGTTGGGAGGCCACGGCGCTGGAGTCGTTTCTGGCTGAGCACGGGGGCTGGAAAGCCTTTCTGTGGACGCCGCCTTATGAGTGGCGGCAGATAAAGGTGACCTGCGCAAAATGGTCGTCGCGGGTCAGTATGCTGCGTGTTGAGTTCAGCGCAGAGTTTGAACAGGTGGTGAACTGATGCAGGATATCCGGCAGGAAACACTGAATGAATGCACCCGTGCGGAGCAGTCGGCCAGCGTGGTGCTCTGGGAAATCGACCTGACAGAGGTCGGTGGAGAACGTTATTTTTTCTGTAATGAGCAGAACGAAAAAGGTGAGCCGGTCACCTGGCAGGGGCGACAGTATCAGCCGTATCCCATTCAGGGGAGTGGTTTTGAACTGAATGGCAAAGGCACCAGTACGCGCCCCACACTGACGGTTTCTAACCTGTACGGTATGGTCACCGGGATGGCGGAAGATCTGCAGAGTCTGGTCGGTGGAACGGTGGTCCGGCGTAAGGTTTACGCCCGTTTTCTGGATGCGGTGAACTTCGTCAACGGAAACAGTGGCGCCGATCCGGAGCAGGAGGTGATCAGCCGCTGGCGCATTGAGCAGTGCAGCGAACTGAGCGCGGTGAGTGCCTCTTTTGTACTGTCCACGCCGACGGAAACGGATGGCGCTGTTTTTCCGGGACGTATCATGCTGGCCAACACCTGCACCTGGACCTATCGCGGTGACGAGTGCGGTTATAGCGGTCCGGCTGTCGCGGATGAATATGACCAGCCAACGTCCGATATCACGAAGGATAAATGTAGCAAATGCCTGAGCGGTTGTAAGTTCCGCAATAACGTCGGCAACTTTGGCGGCTTCCTTTCCATTAACAAACTTTCGCAGTAAATCCCATGACACAGACAGAATCAGCGATTCTGGCGCACGCCCGGCGATGTGCGCCAGCGGAGTCGTGCGGCTTCGTGGTAAGCACGCCGGAGGGGGAAAGATATTTCCCCTGCGTGAATATCTCCGGTGAGCCGGAGGCGTATTTCCGTATGTCGCCGGAAGACTGGCTGCAGGCAGAAATGCAGGGTGAGATTGTGGCGCTGGTCCACAGCCACCCCGGTGGTCTGCCCTGGCTGAGTGAGGCCGACCGGCGGCTGCAGGTGCAGAGTGATTTGCCGTGGTGGCTGGTCTGCCGGGGGACGATTCATAAGTTCCGCTGTGTGCCGCATCTCACCGGGCGGCGCTTTGAGCACGGTGTGACGGACTGTTACACACTGTTCCGGGATGCTTATCATCTGGCGGGGATTGAGATGCCGGACTTTCATCGTGAGGATGACTGGTGGCGTAACGGCCAGAATCTCTATCTGGATAATCTGGAGGCGACGGGGCTGTATCAGGTGCCGTTGTCAGCGGCACAGCCGGGCGATGTGCTGCTGTGCTGTTTTGGTTCATCGGTGCCGAATCACGCCGCAATTTACTGCGGCGACGGCGAGCTGCTGCACCATATTCCTGAACAACTGAGCAAACGAGAGAGGTACACCGACAAATGGCAGCGACGCACACACTCCCTCTGGCGTCACCGGGCATGGCGCGCATCTGCCTTTACGGGGATTTACAACGATTTGGTCGCCGCATCGACCTTCGTGTGAAAACGGGGGCTGAAGCCATCCGGGCACTGGCCACACAGCTCCCGGCGTTTCGTCAGAAACTGAGCGACGGCTGGTATCAGGTACGGATTGCCGGGCGGGACGTCAGCACGTCCGGGTTAACGGCGCAGTTACATGAGACTCTGCCTGATGGCGCTGTGATTCATATTGTTCCCAGAGTCGCCGGGGCCAAGTCAGGTGGCGTATTCCAGATTGTCCTGGGGGCTGCCGCCATTGCCGGATCATTCTTTACCGCCGGAGCCACCCTTGCAGCATGGGGGGCAGCCATTGGGGCCGGTGGTATGACCGGCATCCTGTTTTCTCTCGGTGCCAGTATGGTGCTCGGTGGTGTGGCGCAGATGCTGGCACCGAAAGCCAGAACTCCCCGTACACAGACAACGGATAACGGCAAACAGAACACCTATTTCTCCTCACTGGATAACATGGTTGCCCAGGGCAATGTTCTGCCGGTTCTGTACGGTGAAATGCGCGTGGGGTCACGCGTGGTTTCTCAGGAGATCAGCACGGCAGACGAAGGGGACGGTGGTCAGGTTGTGGTGATTGGTCGCTGATGCAAAATGTTTTATGTGAAACCGCCTGCGGGCGGTTTTGTCGTTTATGGAGCGTGAGGAATGGGTAAAGGAAGCAGTAAGGGGCATACCCCGCGCGAAGCGAAGGACAACCTGAAGTCCACGCAGTTGCTGAGTGTGATTGATGCCATCAGTGAAGGGCCGATTGAAGGTCCGGTGGATGGATTAAAAAGCGTGCTGCTGAACAGTACGCCGGTGCTGGACAGTGATGGGAATACCAACATCGCCGGTGTCACGGTGGTGTTCCGGGCTGGTGAGCAGGAGCAGACTCCGCCGGAGGGATTTGAATCCTCCGGCTCCGAGACGGTGTTGGGTACGGAAGTGAAATACGACACGCCGATCACCCGCGCCATCACGTCGGCAAACATCGACCGACTGCGCTTTACCTTCGGTGTGCAGGCACTGGTGGAAACCACCTCAAAGGGGGACCGGAATCCGTCGGAAGTTCGCCTGCTGGTTCAGATACAGCGTAATGGTGGCTGGGTGACGGAAAAAGACATCACCATTAAGGGCAAAACCACCTCGCAGTATCTGGCCTCGGTGGTGGTGGATAACCTGCCGCCGCGCCCGTTTAATATCCGGATGCGCAGAATGACGCCGGACAGCACCACAGACCAGCTGCAGAACAAAACGCTCTGGTCGTCATACACCGAAATCATCGATGTGAAACAGTGCTACCCGAACACGGCACTGTTCGGCGTGCAGGTGGACTCGGAGCAGTTCGGCAGCCAGCAGGTGAGCCGTAATTATCATCTGCGCGGGCGTATTCTGCAGGTGCCGTCGAATTATAACCCGCAGACGCGGCAATACAGCGGTATCTGGGACGGAACGTTTAAACCGGCATACAGCAACAACATGGCCTGGTGTATGTGGGATATGCTGACCCATCCGCGCTACGGCATGAGGAAACGTCTTGGTGCAGCAGATGTGGATAAATGGGCGCTGTATGTCATCGGCCAGTACTGCGACCAGTCGGTGCCGGACGGCTTTGGCGGCACGGAGCCGCGCATCACCTGTAATGCGTACCTGACCACACAGCGCAAGGCGTGGGATGTGCTCAGTGATTTCTGCTCGGCGATGCGCTGTATGCCGGTATGGAACGGGCAGACGCTGACGTTCGTGCAGGACCGACCATCAGATAAGGTGTGGACCTATAACCGCAGTAATGTGGTGATGCCGGATGATGGCGCGCCGTTCCGCTACAGCTTCAGCGCCCTGAAGGACCGCCATAATGCCGTTGAGGTGAACTGGATTGACCCGAACAACGGCTGGGAGACGGCGACAGAGCTTGTTGAAGATACGCAGGCCATTGCCCGTTACGGTCGTAACGTCACGAAGATGGATGCCTTTGGCTGTACCAGCCGGGGGCAGGCGCACCGCGCCGGGCTGTGGCTGATTAAAACGGAACTGCTGGAAACGCAGACCGTGGACTTCAGCGTGGGTGCGGAAGGGCTTCGCCATGTACCGGGGGATGTCATTGAAATCTGCGATGATGACTATGCGGGTATCAGCATCGGCGGGCGCGTGCTGGCGGTGAACAGCCAGACCCGGACGCTGACGCTCGACCGTGAAATCACGCTGCCATCCTCCGGTACCACGCTGATAAGCCTGGTTGACGGAAGTGGCAATCCGGTCAGCGTGGAGGTCCAGTCCGTCACTGACGGCGTGAAGGTAAAAGTGAGCCGTGTTCCTGACGGCGTTGCCGGATACAGCGTGTGGGGGCTGAAGCTGCCGACGCTGCGCCAGCGCCTGTTCCGCTGCGTGAGTATCCGTGAGAACGATGACGGCACGTATGCCATCACCGCCGTGCAGCATGTACCGGAAAAAGAGGCCATCGTGGATAACGGGGCGCACTTTGACGGCGACCAGAGCGGCACGGTGAATGGTGTCACGCCGCCAGCAGTGCAGCATCTGACCGCCGAAGTCACTGCAGACAGCGGGGAATATCAGGTGCTGGCGCGATGGGACACGCCGAAGGTGGTGAAGGGCGTGAGCTTCCTGCTTCGCCTGACCGTGGCAGCGGATGACGGCAGTGAGCGGCTGGTCAGCACGGCCCGGACGGCGGAAACCACATACCGCTTCACGCAACTGGCGCTGGGACGGTACACGCTGACAGTCCGGGCGGTAAATGCGTGGGGACAGCAGGGCGATCCGGCGTCGGTATCGTTCAGGATTGCCGCACCGGTAGCACCGTCGCGGATTGAGCTGACGCCGGGCTATTTTCAGATAACTGCCACGCCGCATCTTGCGGTTTATGATCCGACGGTACAGTTTGAGTTCTGGTTCTCGGAAACGCGGATTACCGATATCAGGCAGGTTGAAACCACAGCCCGCTACCTTGGCGCGGGGCTGTACTGGATAGCCGCCAGTATCAATATCAAACCGGGCCATGATTATTACTTTTATATCCGCAGTGTGAACACCGTTGGCAAATCGGCATTCGTGGAGGCCGTCGGTCGGGCGAGCGATGATGCGGAAGGTTACCTGGATTTTTTCAAAGGCCAGATAACCGAATCCCATCTCGGCAAGGAGCTGCTGGAAAAAGTCGACCTGACGGAGGATAACGCCAGCAAACTGGAGCAGTTTTCGAAAGAGTGGAAGGATGCTAACGATAAGTGGAATGCCATGTGGGGCGTCAAAATTGAGCAGACCAAAGACGGCAAACATTATGTCGCGGGTATTGGCCTCAGCATGGAGGACACGGAGGAAGGCAAACTGAGCCAGTTTCTGGTTGCCGCCAATCGTATCGCGTTTATTGACCCGGCAAACGGGAATGAAACGCCGATGTTTGTGGCGCAGGGCAACCAGATATTCATGAACGATGTGTTCCTGAAGCGCCTGACGGCCCCCACCATTACCAGCGGTGGAAATCCACCGGCATTTTCCCTGACACCGGACGGAAAGCTGACCGCTAAAAATGCGGATATCAGTGGCAGTGTGAATGCGAACTCCGGGACGCTCAACAACGTCACGATTAATGAGAACTGTCAGATTAAGGGGAAACTGTCAGCCAACCAGATTGAAGGCGATATTGTCAAAACGGTCAGCAAGTCTTTCCCCCGCACGAGCACTTATGCCAGCGGCACCATCACGGTAAGAATCAGTGATGATCAGAAATTTGACCGGCAGGTCATGATACCGCCAGTGTTATTCCGCGGTGGTAAGCATGAGAATTTCAACAGTAATAACCAACAGTCATACTGGTATTCAACCTGCCGGTTAAGAGTGACCCGCAATGGTCAGGAGATTTTTAATCAGTCCACGACGGATGTTCATGGCGTATTTTCCTCAGTTATAGATATGCCTGCCGGACAGGGGACGCTGACACTGACATTCACCGTATCTTCATCAGGAGCGAATGACTGGACACCAACAACCAGTATCAGCGATCTGCTGGTTGTGGTGATGAAAAAATCCACAGCAGGTATCAGTATCAGCTGAATTTTATAACCCAGAACGGGCGTCAGAAATGACGCCTTTTTTATTGCAGAAAAGCGAGAGGTAATTATGCGTAAACTTTATGCCGCCATTTTGTCCGCAGCCATTTGTCTGGCCGTATCCGGTGCGCCTGTATGGGCGTCTGAACATCAGTCCACGCTGAGCGCGGGGTATCTTCATGCCCGGACGAACGTTCCCGGCAGTGATGATCTGAACGGGATTAACGTGAAATACCGTTATGAGTTTACGGACACACTGGGGATGGTGACGTCGTTCAGCTATGCAGGAGACAAGAATCGCCAGCTTACCCGTTACAGCGATACCCGCTGGCATGAAGATTCCGTGCGTAACCGCTGGTTCAGCGTGATGGCGGGGCCGTCTGTACGCGTGAATGAATGGTTCAGCGCGTATGCGATGGCAGGCGTGGCTTACAGCCGTGTGTCGACTTTTTCCGGGGATTATCTCCGCGTAACTGACAACAAGGGAAAAACGCACGACGTGCTGACCGGAAGTGATGACGCTTGCCACAGTAACACCTCTCTGGCGTGGGGAGCTGGCGTGCAGTTTAACCCGACCGAATCCGTGGCCGTTGATGTCGCTTATGAAGGCTCCGGCAGTGGCAACTGGCGCACTGACGGGTTCATCGTGGGTGTCGGTTATAAGTTCTGATTAGCCAGGTAACACAGTGTTATGACAGCCCGCCGGTTCAGGCGGGCTTTTTTGTGGGGTGAATATGGCAGTAAAGATTTCAGGTGTACTGAAAGACGGTGCAGGTAAACCGGTACAGAACTGCACAATCCAGCTGAAAGCAAAACGTAACAGCACCACGGTGGTGGTGAACACGCTGGCCTCAGAAAATCCGGATGAAGCCGGGCGTTACAGCATGGACGTTGAGTACGGTCAGTACAGCGTTATTCTGTTGGTGGAAGGATTCCCGCCGTCACATGCCGGGACCATCACCGTGTATGAAGATTCTCAACCCGGTACGCTGAATGATTTTCTCGGTGCCATGACGGAGGATGATGCCCGTCCGGAGGCACTGCGCCGTTTTGAACTGATGGTGGAAGAGGTGGCGCGTAACGCGTCCGCAGTGGCACAGAACACGGCAGCCGCGAAGAAGTCAGCCAGCGATGCCGGCACATCAGCCCGTGAGGCGGCAACCCATGCGACTGATGCTGCAGGCTCAGCACGCGCAGCCAGCACGTCAGCCGGACAGGCCGCTTCGTCGGCTCAGTCAGCGTCTTCCAGCGCAGGAACGGCATCAACAAAGGCCACTGAAGCATCAAAAAGTGCTGCCGCTGCAGAGTCCTCAAAAAGCGCGGCGGCCACCAGTGCCGGTGCGGCGAAAACGTCAGAAACGAATGCTGCAGTGTCACAAAAATCTGCAGCTACTTCTGCATCCACCGCGACCACGAAAGCGTCAGAAGCTGCCACCTCAGCCCGGGATGCGGCGGCCTCAAAAGAGGTAGCGAAATCATCAGAAACGAACGCATCATCAAGTGCCAGTAGTGCAGCTTCCTCGGCAACGGCGGCAGGAAATTCCGCGAAGGCCGCAAAAACGTCTGAGACGAATGCGGATAACAGCGCACAGGCGGCAGCAGACTCACAAACTGCATCGGCAAACTCCGCGACAGCAGCCAAAAAATCAGAAACCAACGCGAAAAATAGCGAGGCAGCAGCAAAGAGCAGCGAAACAAACGCTAAAGCCAGCGAAACTAATGCTAAATCCAGTGAAACAAACGCGGCGAAATCTGCGGCGGACGCACTTAATTATCGCAACCAGGCCCAGGGTATTGTTGGTACTAACATCGGTTTGGGATCATCACCGCGTGATTGCTCTGACATCTCAGGAAATCCATCAGGTTATATTGGCGTTATGCGCATCATGGCTGATGCAACAGGTTTCCCGTCTATTGCATCCGGTGAAAGCAGTCTTACGGGGTTTATTAGTCAGGTAGATGGAACTCCAGCGTATACAGGTGTATTTCAGGGATGGACTACTCGCTCGCTTTATACCTATCGCTGGAGTCCGACAACAGGCCCGCAATGGACACGCCACGCTCGCAAAAATGAAGTGGACCGTCTTGACCAATGGAATAGCGAAACATGGTTATATAACCATGATAAATCCATGCGCCTGGGTTTAACCGGATCAACATGGGGGTGTTACAGCGACACACAAAAAAAATGGATACCACTTGATGTTTCTCATGGTGGCACTGGCGCAAATAGCCTTGATGACGCCAAAACTAATTTGCAAATCCCTGAGGGTGGATTAACAAAAGCGATGACCCTTAATGCCCCTGGTGGTGCAGTGGATGGCAAATACTACCCTGTCATAATAGACACATCCGCAATGAATGGGAGCGGTGCCATGTTATGTCCTGTTGAAATAAAAACAGCAGGAGGTCCGGCATCAAATCCGCTTAATAGTAACTCATTTTTTGGGTTCATTCGATGTGGTGGCTGGAGTGACGTTCGCGATGTGGCTTACGGGTCATTTGTTTGCTATGAAAAAAATGAACTCGGGATACTTTGCATTAAAGCGTCGCAAAGAGATTATGCGCAGCATGTAGCTTTCTACATCCATAAAAGCGCTTTTCCTGTCGTTG
>ENA-UERG01001855-UERG01001855.1-human-gut-metagenome-genome-assembly--contig:-NODE-1855-length-16354-cov-7.383486_pt1 | contig 16354 bp, 7 predicted proteins | sample MGYA00242954_ERZ507954 | MGnify/ENA primary metagenome ERZ507954 (study PRJEB26167, sample SAMN06115478) | human gut metagenome | host: Homo sapiens | place: China:Sichuan | collected 2015-01-21... | reverse complement strand
GCCATTTTTTGTTGTTTTTCTGCTAACAGGAAACAACAAATGAGATTTTTGCTTGGAAAATATCAAGCCTGAATGAGTATTCCGTTCAGATTAGATTAGGTTCTAATCTGGGCAGATTTTTTTGCGTGTGCAATGAGCAGAGAACTGATACTTAAATCTATGGTAGAGAAGTTGAGAAATTTTTATGATTTCATAATCATTGAATGTATGCCGTTTCTTGGAATGATGACAATTAACGTATACAGCGTGTCTCATCCTTTGGGATGATTTACATTTCGAAACAAACTCGTATAATATAATTTAAAACAGATTGCGAAAGGCTTATGGCAATCTCGCTTTGTATCAAAGGGAGGAAGAAATGACCAAAAATATTATCATAAAGACCTCCGTTCAGAAACGGTTTGACAACTTCATGGTGCATGGCAGAGTCCTTTTTTTCAGCGCGCCCTGCGGTTTTGGAAAGACTGTACTGGCGGACGCACTGCTGCGCGGTCGGAATGTGCTGCGGCAAAGTGCGGCAGACCCAGACTGTGCGATTCCACCGTCAGAGCAGGATTGGGACATTCTGCTGATTGACGATCTTCAACTCATGCAGGAGGAAGCCGGGCAGCAGGCTCTTTGCGAACTGATTCGCTCAAGTCCGGAGCGCCGTTTTGTGCTGCTCTCGCGCGGGGTGCCGCCCGGCTGCCTGACGGCGTTTCAGTACACGGGGCTGATGACGGTGCTGGAGACCGACGACCTGCTTTTTGATGCGGGCGATGTGCGGCGGCTGTTTCAGCTTTCGGGAGTAAACGTAACAGATAGCGAGATCGACGGAATTTTGAAAGAATCCATGGGCTATCCGCTGGGTGTGGCCATCACGGCGCGGTGCATGTCCCCGAACAAGCCGTGGACACCGGAGCTGGTGGCGCGGGTGTTCCACGAGGTGTTCCTCTACTTTGAGACCGCCATCTACCGGCGCTTTGACCTGCCGGTGAGACACTTCCTGTTGGAGCTGGCTCCCTTTGAAAGTTTTGACCTGGAAATGGCGCGAATGGTCAGCGGCGATCCTCGTGCCGGCGAACGGCTGGACTGGATTCTTCGATACACTACTATGCTGCGCTACGAAGACTGCCAGCGCTTCCACTTCTGGTCGGGTTTTCGAGCTTTTCTCCTCTGGGAGATGGAACGGGAGTATACCGAGGAAAAGCGCAAAGCGCTCTTCAGCCGAGGCGGGCTGTACTATGAGCTGAAGGAGGACTACGCCCACGCCCTGGAATGCTACACCAGCGGCGGTGACCATTCCAAGGTTTCTGAACTGCTGGTGCGTAATGCAGAACTCCACCCCGGCATGGGTCACTATGCCGAGATGGAAAAATACTACCGCAGCCTGCCGGAGACGGAAATTCTCGCCTCCCCATCGCTGATGCAGGGCATGAGCATGCTCTGCGCACTGGCCATGGATTACGAAGGCTCGGAGCGCTGGTATGGCGAACTGCAAAAGTTTGCCGAACACTGCGGCAGGCAGGACGCCGCCGGAAAGCAGGCGCGCAGCCGCCTTGCATGGCTGGACATCTCCCTGCCCCAGCGGGGCGTGAACGGTCTGACGGAGACCATCCCCGCCGTGTTCCGGCTGCTGACGAACAAAGCGGTGGCGCTGCCGTCCTTTTCCGTCACGAGCGCACTGCCGAGCATCATGAACGGCGGCAAGGACTTTTCCGAATGGAGCAAAAAGGACGACCTGCTCTACAAAACCCTCCGTCTCCCTGTGGAGGCGGTACTGGGGAGAGACGGCGTGGGCCTTGCAGACTGTGCCATCGCCGAGAGCAAATTTGAAAAGGGCGAGGACGTCACCGGGCGGATGCTGTCCCTTCTCCCACAGCTGAACGAGGTCCGCAACCAGGGCACGCCGGACATGGAGTTCGCCGTCAGCGGATTGCTGGCACGCAGCCAGATGGTAAACGGACAGCCCGCCGACGCGCGGCGCACCATTGAGGTGCTCCGTGAATGCTTTGCCGAGCGCGGTTTGATACGCTTTCTGCCCAATATGGACGCCATGCTTTGCCGTATTGACATGCACACCGGCGACCTTGACGCGGCGGACGCGTGGTATCGGGGAAAAGCCCCGTGCGAACCCACGCACCTGAACGTCATGCGGCGCTACCAGTATCTCACGCAGGCAATGGTGGAAATTATGCAGAACCGTCCGGACGCCGCTTTGCTGACGCTCTCACCCATGGAGCCGTACATTCAAAACTGCGCCCGCATCATCGACGGCATTCACCTAAATGTCCTGACTTCCATCGCCCTGCACCGCAGGCGCGACGAGCGGTGGCACGAGCGATTGACGGCGGCACTGGATACGGCGGCGGAATACAACTTTATCACCACGGTCAGTATGTACGGCACGGCAGTGTTGCCGCTGCTGGAGGCACTGGACTGGGATGGTGACAAAAAGTGGTATAAGCAGATAATGACGGCGGTACGGAAGCAGGCGGCGTTCTACCCGCATTTCCTCGAACCCAGCCTTGCTCCCGGCGAGGAGCTGACGCCCACGGAACTGCAAATTCTCCATCTTCTCTGCGCCGATAAGTCCAATGCCGAGATCGCCCAGATCATGGATGTGAAGCTGCCCACGGTGAAAACCCATGTCAGCCACATTCTCGACAAGCTGGACGTGAAGCGACGGGCGGAAGTCAGGACAGCAGCGAAAAAGCTGCATTTAGTGCAGGAAGACCTGTAAAAACAGCATCCGGCAGATGTCGGATTTACATATAAAAGTTTACATATAAAAGCAAAACGAATTTTTAAGGAGGAAAGATATGAAAAAACGAGTATTGAGTATGCTCATGGCGCTGGCACTGTGTCTGACGCTTCTGCCCGCACCCGTGCGAGCGGCGGAGGATACGCCGGAGAGCGGCGCCATCGTGCAGGAGGAGCAACAGGAGGAGCAACAGGATGAAGCTCCGGCTGCCATATCGGAACAGGCGACGGAAAATGGCATTGCCGTTCAGGACGGCGGGGACAGCACCGTATCCGAGCAGGCCGGAACGAATGACGATGAGAACGGTGCAGAGGGCGGCCGGCAGAATACCGGTACCCCTGACGCCGGTGGCACTGAGGACAGCAAAGTGAATGCGCCCGAGAGCGGCGAGGATGAAAACACCGGGAACAATGCGGATGCGGCGGTATCCGCTGTGCAGACGATGATCGACGCGCTGCCCATCGTGAGTGAGTTGGACGGCATGACCGCCGACGAGCTGGACGCAGCTTATGACGACATTCAGGCGGCGTATGATGCTTATGAAGCACTGAACGCAGAGCAGCAGGCGCAGATCACCGGCGCAGACTTCGAGGCGCTGCTCGGCTGGTTCAACAGCCAGACCGCGCTGCTGGCGGACGCACAGTCCGGCGAGCATACCCACTGTGTCTGCGGCAAGGACCATCAGGAAATCGGCAACCATAAGAGTGCAGACGAAAAAACATTTACTGCATGGAAGGAAACCACTTCCCTGCCCACCACCAGCGGTGAGTACTACCTGACACAGGATGTGACGATCAGCGGCAACGTTACGCTGAATGGGAATGTCACCCTCTGCCTGAACGGGCATACGGTCACTGTGTCCAGCATAGACATCAAAGACGGCGGCACGCTGACGCTGACCGATTGCGCTGATCAGCAGGGTACGATTCAGGGCAGCGAAAGCGCAGCAACAGGCGTACTCATTCTCTGCAGCAAAGACAGCAGCACCGAGATCATCAGCACTGCCAGCTTTGTGATGTACGGCGGCAAGATCACTGGCTTCAAGAATGCGGTAATAGCCAAAGACTATTCCAGCTTTACCATGTACGGCGGTTCAATCACCGGCAACAACGCAAACTCCGCCGCTGCCGTGTCCGGTCTTACGACAGGCACGACGCTGAGCAACAACAAGTCGACCATCACCATGTACGGCGGCGAGATCTCCAACAATACCGGCGAGGCCGGCGGCGGTGTATATGTGGGGCAAAACTGCACCTTTACTCTGGCGGGCGGCAAGATCAGCGGCAACACAGCCAGCGGCCACAAAAATCAAAACCCCACCATAAGCGGCCAATACGCTATGGATGGCGGCGGCGGTGTGTATCTCGACAGCTTTGGCAAATTTAACATGACCGGCGGTGAGATCTCCGGCAATACTGCCACTGGCAACGGAGGCGGCGTGTGCGTAATGACATATGTATCCATGTACAATGTCTCCATCACCGGCGGCAAGATTACCGGGAATACGGCGAACGTCGGCACGGCGTGCGGCGGCGGCATCTACGGCGGTCCCGCCAAGCTGACCATTCAAAATACGGAGATCAGCGGCAACAAGTGCGCCGGAAGCGGCGGCGGTATCTTTGCCAAGAAGCCGCTGACCCTTGAGGGTGTTCAGATCACCAATAACACGGCGAATACGGCAAACCAGGGCAGCGAGGGCGGCGGCGTCAAGCTGGACGGTGACGACAAAGATTTTAAGGACGAAAAGGCACTGACGGTCTCCGGAAAGACCAGCATCAGTGGCAACACGCCCAACAACTACTATGTAGATCGGAGCTGCCTTCTGCCCATCAAGGTCAGCGGTGCGCTGGATGAGAATGCCCGCATCGGCATCTGCATGAATCCGGCCTACGACACCGACAGTAAGTTCCTGCCCACCGACGGGAAGGACAGCGTGGTGGCCACGGCGGTGGATAGCGTGACGTTGAGCGCAGCGAACTTCTTCCCCGACAGCTATAACAGCGACTATGTTGTCCGGGACGATACCGCGGACGGCGTGAAATTCGGGCTGTGCGACCACGAGGTGCCGGAGGGCAGCAATGAGTGCCGCAAGTGCCACACAACGTTTGTGGCGGTACTTGAGCCGACGGACGCGAGTGCGAAGAAAGGGTACTTCCGCGACCTGTCCAACGGGGCGAGGTTCGACAATATGACCGGTACGCTGAAGCTGCTGCAAGATGTGACGCTCAGCGGAAGTATCATCACTATGGGGGGGGGTACGCCGACCCTTGACCTGAACGGGCATACCATCAACGGAGGCGCTCATTTCAATCTGGACGGAAACGCTGTGCTGACCGTGATCGACAGCAGTGCGGACACAACTAACCGCATGCTCAACGTAAACTTTTACGTGAACCCAGGCTGCACACTGAACCTGTATGACGGCAAGAATGAACAGGGCTTCCAGGGAACGGTCGCATTTGTAGATCTGAAAAGCACCGGCAAGCTGGTGAGCTGCGGCGGTAAAATCGAGAAGCTGGATCTGAGGCCGTCGAATAGCAACTATAATGTGCGGCTGTGGCAGAGCAATACGCAATACTGCACCGTTGGTATCATCCGCGTTGCGTCGCTTGAAACCACTACAGTCAGCGATTTTTTGAAAAAGAACCATCCGGGTGCTATGCTCTACGGTACGAAGATCGGCGGCACGGCGGCGGAGAGAATTTCCGGCAACACCACAATCAACAAGGATGGCGTGGATGGAGGTAGTTACACGAATCTGTACCTCCAGACCTGCGAGACGCATGAACCCATGTCCGAAAGCAACTTGAAGTGCAAGCACTGCGGTGCGGAGCTGGTGGTCAAGATTACCGCCATGAAAGGCGAAACGAAACAGGTCGGGTATTTCCCGAAGGACAGCAAGGACAGCGTGACCTGGCCCAACGGCTATGCGGAGGCCGCCGCCCAGCTGGCCGATTGGGTAGCTGAAGGCTGCACGGATGCCAAGCTGTTCCCGCTGAACGACAATGCTTACTACATCCCCGTTACCTGCAAAATGACGCTGGTGGGAACCGGGCACAAATATATCACCGTGCAGGTCAATGAAGGCGCGGAGGTACTCCTTGAGGGCGGCGAATATGAAAATATTACAGTGAACGGCGGCGAAGCCACGATCCCAGACGTCATATGTAAAGGTGTTACGGTGAACGGCGGCAAGGCCACGCTCCGTAATGTCACGTGCGCCGACAGGTACGGGGTCAATGTAACGGGCGGAGAGGCCATACTTGAAGGTGGTACCTACAATGGCAACTTTATAATGAAAGACGGCACTGTCACCGTGAAAGGCGGTGTGACGTTCACGAAGAACTACAATCAGGCATTCCAAGTGGACAAAGGCACGCTGAACGTGGAGGGCGGTACCATCACCGGCGGAGTTACGATTGAAAATCCCGTCAACCTGACCATCAGCGGCGGCACCTTTAAACAAGAGGTCACAATTACGCGCTACGATGACTCAACCACAGGCACTTGTTCCATCAGCGGCGGAACATTTGAGGATAAGTTGACCCTGTACAGATCGGCCCATAACCTCTCCGCACTGCTGGCAGAGGGGTGCGCTTACTATCAGGGTGATACCATTGCAAACGGCGAGGTCAAGGAACTGTCGAACGTTACCGTCAAGAGCGGTCATGAGCATAACATTAATGCGGACACAGGCGAGTGCGGCCAGTGCGGTGCAAAGATGGAGGCGTCCGTGACGGTTGGCGACGAGGAACCCACCTATTATGCGACCATTGGGGCGGCGGTGGCCGCGCTCAATGCCGCGGACGGCGCAAAGGCCTTGAAGCTGTTTCAGGACATAAATAATAGCTCTGAGATCCATACGCTGACCAACGGCCCGGTGACGCTGGATCTGAACGGCAAGGAGTTTTGGGGCGAGCCCTTCATTGCACAGGGCATTACGCTGACGCTGAAGAGCGAGAAGGCGGGAGGCTCTGTCTCTGTCGTGCGGGCCATTGGCAATGGCAGCAAGATCATCGCCAACAGTACGAACATCAAGAATGACGGCGATCTGACGGTCCGTGAAATCAGCGCGGAGAAGGGCGGCCAGCTGGAGCTGAGCGCCGGCACGTTCCTTGCCCTGTATGTGGTGAAGGATGGCAGCTCAGCGAGCCTTTCCGGCGGTCTGTATGAGCCGAGGAGTTACCCTTATGGCGGCGGTCCGGAGGATAAGAATGGCACCAGCGGCAAGTATGTCGGCGCGTGGGATCTGCTGCCCAAGGGGTATCGGTATAAAGAGAAGCAGAGTAACGGCTCTTTTAGCTGGGTCTACAATAACTCGTTTAAGATCAGTACGAACGAAACCTATACCGTCGCAGCTTCCGGCGCCTCCTTCGAGAAGATCTATCCGGACAGCGAGACGAACTTCACCGGCGATACCTACGTTATCAATTTGGGAGAAAATAAGACGGGCGCCGACCTGACGCTGACGGCGAAAGCAACCTCGCCGGGAACGGCAAAGTACGACTGGCGTGTCATGTATCAAAAAGCTGATGGCACGACCGACTGGGACACTGTAGGCGGCTCAAATGATCCAAACAAGAATAAAGCGATCTATACCGGTAAAGGCGCCGCCACACTCACCATTTCAAATCTGCCGGTAGGCACACACCAATATTCCCTCGGATATTGGCTGTGTGATAGTGATGGAAACAACGTCCTTACCGGCAACAGCGAATCGCTGACGGTGGTGGTCACCAAGCACGAGCATATTTGGGCGTACAGCGCCAGCGGTGCGACCATCACCGCGAAGTGTACGGCAGAGGGCTGCTATCTGACCGATAAGCTCGGTGGAACCTTCACGATTTCCGCACCCGATGCGGATACGATGACCTATGACGGCAACGCCAAAAAAGCGACAGCAAAGCTTGACGCAGTCAGCGGCGTTACCGGCCTGCCAGCTGTGGGCAGCATCACCTACACGCAGAATGGCACGGCACTGGACTCCGCACCCGTCAACGCGGGCGAGTACACCGCTAGCATCACGGTGGGCGAGGGCAACAACGCTGTCACCGCCAGCGTGGAGTATACCATTCAGAAGGCCGATCCGGTGGTGACCGAATGGCCGACGCTTTCTGCGCCGGTTTATGTCAACAGTGAAGCAACTCTCACCGGCGGCAACGGCGAAGGCACCTTCGCTTTCAAGGCAGATGCCGCTAAATTTTGGGACAGCGCAGGCAGCAAGACCACCACGGTCGTGTTTACTCCCACAAATACCAATAATTACAATGAACTGACTCAGGACTACAACGTAACGGTTGTCAAGCGTACGGTAAAGAGCTGCAATACGCCGGCTGGCATTATGGATAAGCCATACGGAACGGCGCAGGAAGAGCTGGGACTACCCGGAACCGTGACGATCACCACGGTGGACGGCAAAACATTTGATAAGATTCCCGTCACATGGAGCGGTTATGATCCGAATACGCTGGAGGAGCAGACGCTCACCGGAACATTGGATCTTACTTCGATTGCTGACGAGGTGGAGCAGCCCGGCACGCCTGTGACGGCGCAGATCAAGGTCAAACTCACGCAGAAGAACTTCAGCGGCATTTCGCCTGTGGCTTATGAGGGTGTGTATGACGGTAGTCCGCACGGGATCACCCTCACCGGCGTGCCTAGTGGCGCAATCGTAAAATACGGCGAAAGCGCAGATAGCTGCACACAGGACAGCCTGACCTACACCGACTTCACGAATGGTGCAAAGACCGTATATTATAAGGTCTCACAGTCCGGCTATGCGGATGCTTCCGGCTCTGCCACGGTAAATATTACCAAACGCCCACTCACCGTTTCCAGCATCACGGAAAATAAGACCTATGCGTATGCTTCCGGTTCAGACGGTAAGGCAATCGGTGTGAATATTGCAGGAAAGCTTCCGACGGATAGGGGAACTACAATATATACGGATGAAAAGACAGATACAGAGCAGCTTTTAAGTGAGGTAACAGTCGATACAGCCGGAAATCTGACCTATAAAGTAAATCAGGTAGATGCGTCCAAGGTAGGAAAGATAGCAATTATCACGGTAACAGCTTCAATGGAGAACTATGAGAATGTTAAATACACGTTGACGATTAGTATTACAGATAAGAAGACGGTAGAGATTAAGCGTGGAAACACCGTATCCGTAGATGGAAGTAATGTGCTGACCTATGGAGAAAAGATTTCAAAGCTGACACTCGGAAATACCGTTTTTGTGGAAGCCGGTACAGATAATATGGTAGAAGGTATCCTTTCATGGAGTAATCCGGACGAAATCCCTGCTACAGGAACCACACAGGCAGGCTGGGTATTCAAGCCGACAGACAGCAGGCATTATGCTGAACTTACCGGAACAGCAGCTATCACGGTTGCTAAGGCAACACCGGTAATTGCAGAGAAGCCGACAGCAGGCGCACTTACCTACGGACAGAAACTTTCAGACAGTACCCTGACCGGAGGAAAAGCAGCTTATCAGACAGCAGATGGAACTGAAATCACAGGAACATTTGCATGGAAGAACAGCAGTAGCAGGCCTACAGCAGCAGACAGCCAAAAGACAGAGTATGATGTAATATTTACACCATCAGACAAGGATAATTATAATGCTGTTGATACAAAGCTTACAATCACTGTAAATAAGGCAGCTCAGGCACCGAACATGCCGCAAGCTGAAATGACACCGGCACACAGCACAAAGAAGGTTGGCGATATTACGCTTCCGGATGGCTGGAGCTGGCAGGAGGCAGATAAGGACACGGTGCTTGCAGATGGTGTGGCTGTGACGGCGACTGCGGTTTATACAGGAACTGACAAGGGCAACTACGAGACAGAAAGTGTAAGCATTACGATTACAAGAAGCGAATGTGAGCACAAAAATACAGAAATCATAAACAAAAAAGATGCAACCTGTAGCGTTGAAGGCTATACAGGTGATACCTACTGTAAGGATTGTGGTGAAAAGCTTGATACCGGTACAACAATCGAGAAAAAACCGCACACGGCCGGAACGACTGCTACATGTATATCTAAAGCTGTGTGCAGTGTTTGCGGTGAAAACTTTGGCGAAGTGGATGCCACGAATCATGTGCATACAACTGTGAAAAACCGTAAGGAAGCGACTTGCACGCAGACCGGATACGCAGGAGATACCTGTTGTACGGACTGTGATAAACTTCTGAGTACCGGAAAAGAACTGGCGGCATTGGGACATGATTATAAAGCAACCGTAACAAAGCAGCCGACGACAACCGAGGAAGGCATCATGACCTACACCTGCACCAAGTGCGGACACAGTTACACACAGCCGATCGCTAAGATTAAGTCCGATGACAGCAACAAGGATAATGGCAGCCAAAACCAGAAACCGCAGACTGGCACAGACAATGGTAATCAGAATCAGAAGCCACAGCCTGATACGGATAATGGTAAGGACAATGGTACTTCAATTAAGCCATACATCAAGGATGACAGCGGCAAGGAAGGCTGGGATGTTATCAAGCCACAGCTTGAAGAAGCTAAGTCAGGCGATACAGTAACAGTTGTCATGAATGGAACGACTGTAGTACCGAAAGATGTAATTGACAGTATCAAGGGCAAAGATACAACACTTGTTCTGGATATGGGAAATGGCCTTTCCTGGAAGATTAACGGACAGGACATCACAGAACCATCCGGAGATATTGATTTCGGCGTGAACGTCGGAGCAGATGCCGGAAAATCCATTCCTGTGGATGTCATCAACAACGTGACCGGGGAAAGGTATTCTATTAACCTGACTCTTGCTTATGACGGAGAGTTTGGATTTACAGCCACACTGACCGTCAACATGGAATCAAAGAATGCAGGACTGTATGCGAACCTGTTCTACTACAATGAACAGACCGGAGACCTGGAATTTATCAGTGCCGGACAGATTGATTCGGATGGAAATGTGGAACTTGTATTTACCCATGCATCAGATTACACGATTGTTGTTGATGCCAAGATTATGAGTGATAACGCTCAGGCAGACAACAAATCTGATGAAACCATTCCTGCACCTAAGACAGATGACAGCACTTCAAAATATGCATGGAATAATACGATAATCATTATTATAGGTATCTGTATTATACTGATTGTTTTTGGAGCCGTATTCTATGTAAGGAAAAAGAGTGGTTCTGAGGAAGAATAAATATCTGAAATTAAAATGAAATAATTAAAAAGTAAGAAAAGAGACAGTGCCGTGGATTGGTGCGGTCTTTTTTTTTACGCATAACAAACAAGCGGAAAGGCTGCTGTCAAGCGACGGCGGCTTTTCTTTTTCGGGAAGTATTCAAGAAGTCATAAAGTTCCGTGAGTAATGGAAGAAGGCAGCGTTTACGAAAATGTCACAATTCAACGCAGAAAAACCTCAAATACCACTTGCTTTTTCATTCTCAATATAACACTATTAGTATGGATACTAACACTTTTATAGAGAGGTGATTTATTTGCGAAGAAGCAGCAGCGAAACAAGGAAGAAAATTCTGACCGCATGCGTTCGTCTTTTTTTGGAGCAGGGGTATAAAAACACCTCGGTCAGTCAGATTGTTGATGAAGCAGGCGTTGCAAGAGGAAGCTATTTGAATCTGTTTCCGACCAAGGATAAAATTTTGCTGGACTTGACCGAAACGATGTTCGGTGGACAGTTCGGCGTGGCAAGGAGCATTGCGGACAGCAAGTTGCCGTCGATTTACGCCTATGCGGTGGAAACGGCGATCCAACTGACCCTGACTGAACTGAATGAGAACCTGCGGGAGATTTATATCGAAGCCTATACCGCTCCGGACACGGCAGAATATATCTATGTGCATACCACGGCGGAATTAAAAGAGATTTTCGGCGGGAATTTCCCCGATTATAGCGACAGCGATTTTTATGAAATGGAAATCGGCACGGCGGGATTGATGCGCAGCTATATGGCACGCAAATGCGACATTCATTTTCCATTGGAACGAAAGCTCAGCCGCTTTCTCACGGCGGCACTTCGGGTGTATAAGGTGCCGGAGGAGGAGCAGGAAAAGGTGCTTGCCTTTATTCAGACACTGGATATCAAGGCGATTGCCACAGAGGTTATGTATAAGCTCTTTGCTATGCTGGAAATGAAATACGATTTTAAGCTGTCGATGGACGGCGAAACGGAGGAAACAAGATGAGAAAACGAATTTTAAGTCTTATGCTCTGCTGTGTGATGCTGCTGGGACTTATGCCCACAACGGCATTTGCGGAAGGCAGTGCGGAAGAACCGCCTGTTTGCATCTGTGAAACGGCCTGCACGGCGGACAACATGAACACGGAATGCCCTGTCTGTGGAGCGGAGAATGCCATACCGCAGAACTGCGGTCAATACATCCCTGTTGAGGACCGAACCGGCGAAAACGGCAGCACCGAGAGAGCCGATGATCCGAATGGTCCCACAGAGCTGAGTGCCGTAGATCAGGTACAGGCCATGATCGACGGTTTACCGAACGCAGAAGAAATCACTGAAGATAACGCCGAAGAAGTCAAGGCGCAGCTTGAGGCCATCGACGAGGCGAAGGAGAAGCTCTCCGACGAGGAAATCGATGAGCTGGATATGACCCGGTATGCGGAAGCTGCCGCTGCATTGGGGGCGCTGGCTGCGCCAATGCTATTGGCTAATGATTCGCCTGACGAGCAGTTTTCCCTCGCTCCCGGCGGCAGATATTACTTTGACCTATCAGCGATGAATATTCCCGGAAGGGTAAACGGCAGACTGCCGGACAGCACCCTGCACTATGTTCCCTTTACCTATGCGGGAACAATAGAAGCCTACAAGCTCACATCGGAGATGGCAACCACCGAGGAGTATGCAGAGCAGTATAAATACGACCACAGCCTGTTTATTGCGGACTACAATGTGACCTTTAATGTAGACTGGAATCAGTTGAACGAAAAACAAATGATTTTCGGCACACCCTATACCAGCTACGGCGTGAACTACACCATGCGGGCGCCGTCGGCAGGGAGTCAGTCTAATAATAATGGCAAAGACGATAGTAGTACGCGAGGCATCCCGAAAAGCAACGAATGGGATGCGATTTTAGATAAGGCAAATCAAGACTGGAAGGATAATACATCTGGGTATATCAAAAACTGGTCAGGTAAGTATTCCTTTGGACAGGACAACTATGCTGATGCGTCGTACCGTGCGGTTCGCGGGTACATTTCGGCCCGCTTCTGGAGCAACCTCACTGCTGCGGGCTCCAGCTCGTTCGTCGGTTTCCGCCCCGTCCTTGAAATCCTGAACGCTGACACACTGGGCTCTGGCGGACTGAAGGTCGTTACCCTTGACTTAAACGGCGGCAAGCTGGGCGGCAGCTCCGATGCTATTCAAATCATTGTGAAAAGCAGCGAGAGCTTTGCCGCGCCTGCGTCCGACGGCATGACCCGCCCGGACGGAAATACAGGCAGCTACTTCATGTGGCTCGGGAGCAACGGGAAGCTCTACGCGCCCGGCGACAGTGTTCCGGCGGACGTTACCAAGCTCACGGCGCAGTTTGCTTTATCAGAGCAGTTTTTCCTCACACCGGGCGGCACCTATTACTTTGACCTTTCGGCGATGAATATTCCAGGCACAGCAAACAGCGGAAACTCATATGGTGCGGCTTCTTTGCCGGATACGTCGCTGCACTATGTTCCCTTTACCTATGCGGGAACAATAGAAGCCTACAAGCTCACATCGGAGATGGCGACCACCGAGGAATATGCACAGCAGAACAAATATCCCCACAGCCTGTTTGTGGCGGACTATGTCGTAACGCATACGGTAAGCTGGAATAACTTAGATACTGCGAGTCTGATTTTCGGCAAGGATTATGCCAGCAGCGGCGTGGACTATACCCTGCGCGCACCGTCTGTGGGAAGTAGTTATACAGGCTCAGGTGATTCAGAACGCGGCACGCCCAAAAGCAACGAATGGGATAAGATACTGGATAAGGACGACGGATATATCAAAAACTGGGGGAAGATGCTTTCGTGTGGACAAGATACTACTATAAGAATTTCGGCGTCGTCCCGTGCGGTTCGCGGGTGGAACCGTTCGGCCCGTTTCTGGACCAGCTACAGCTACAATACCTCGTCTTCTTACCCGACCTTCGGCTTCCGCCCCGTCCTTGAAGTCCTGAACCCTGACACACTGGGCTCTGACGGACTGAAGGTCGTTACCCTTGACCTTGGCGGCGGCAAGCTGGGCGGTAGCTCCGATGCTATTCAGATCATCGTGAAAAACGGCAGCACATTTACCGCTCTCATGTCCGGCGGTTTGACCCGCCCGGACGGAGATACGGGCAGTTACTTTATGTGGCTTGGCAGCGACGGCAAGCTCTACGCGCCCGGTGCCAGTGTTCCGGCGGACGTTACCAAGCTCACGGCTCAGTGGCGTGATATTGCAGTGCCTACAGGCGAAATCAAGATTGCCGAAAACGGCTGGAAGTCTTTCTTCAACACCATCACCTTCGATTTGTTCTTTAAGGATACGCAGATGGTAACCGTTACCGCTGCGGACAACAGCGGCGAAGCGGTGACAGTCGAATACCTGCTGAGCGAAAAGGCGCTTACCGAATCGGAACTTGCGCGAATGACCTTCACGGCATATTCCGCACCGTTCAGTATCAATGCCGATAACGAGTATGTTATTTATGCAAAACTGACCGATACCAGCGGAAACGTTGCCTACATTAACACAAACGGCATTGTGCTGGACGCAACAGTCCCCGTTATCTCCGGCATTGAAGCCGGCAAAACCTATTGCGCAGCACAGACGGTGACGGTTACCGAAAAATATATCAGCACCGTGAAGGTGAACGGCACGGAAGTCAGCCTTGATGAAAACAGTCAATTTGCTCTTTCTCCCGCAAGCGGAGAGCAAACGATTGTTGTGACCGATAAGGCAGGAAATGAAACAAGGGTTACCGTGACCGTGAACGACGGACATACCTACGAGTGGCAGAGCGAAAACGGACAGTATTGGCAGAAGTGCAAATTCTGCAATCACGAAACTGCGAAAAAGGATATTCCGACCATTAACATCAACGGTGCCGACAAGGTTTGCAGAACGCAGGATTACAAATTCGGCTTTACTTTGCCGGAAGGAGCGACGGATGCAGCCTGTGGGTATGAGTTTATCGGACTTGGCGGTGCTCCTCTTATGCCGACCGTTGAGAATGGTTTGTACAGCGGTATCATAAAAGCATCCACATATCCGGCGAAAGAAAACATCTTTAAGCTGATCGTGAGTGTAAAGACCGCTGACGGGTTTGAGTTCTCTGCCGAAAAGAAGGTTACCATTCAAAACGAGCACACCGGCGGCACAGCCACCTGCAAGGATAAGGCAAAGTGCGAGGTCTGCGGCGAGAGCTACGGAAAGCTTGACTCGAACAACCACGCCAACCTCAAGCATATAGATGCAAAGGCGGCAACAAAGACTTCTGAGGGCAATATCGAATACTGGTACTGCGACGGCTGCAACAAGTATTACAAGGACGCCAAAGCAACACAGGAAATCACCAAGGCTCAAACCGTAACGGCGAAGCTGCCGGACGACAGCAAATCCCCGCAGACGGGAGATACCTCCAATCTTGCCTTGTGGATTGCTCTGCTGTTTATCAGCGGCGGCGCTGTAACCGTAACAACCGTTTACGGTAGGAAGAAAAAGCGTTTGACAAAATAAAATTTAATATCTTTCCAAGCAAGGAAAAAGCGTCGTAGCAATACGGCGCTTTTTTGTTACCCGGAAGCGACAAACAGTGGCTTTTGAATGACGGACGGTAAGAGGATACCGCCGCAAATATGAAGCCGCTTATATCGAAAGAAAACGCCAAAAATCGCCCCGAAACTGTACAGCGGGAAACGGTTTTGGACGTTTCTGCGTTTCGGGAGCAAATCGGCAAATAGGCAGCGCAAAAAGGAGGTGGACGCTATGCCCTGTATGCCGAAATATCTCAAGAGAGAATGGGCGTTCTTTCTTGACGAGCGTGGACGGAAGAAATACAACGAGCTTTGCAGGAAATGCGAAAGGAGCTGCAAGCAGAGCTTCCGTGCCGCCGTTATTCACTGCCCACACTATCTATCGAAAAGGAGAATCAAAGAATGACCGACAATCAAATTATTTCAAACACAAAGCTGGAAATCATCAAGGCAAGCGACATTACGCCGAAGGAAGTTCGCTGGCTATGGAATGATTAATTTCATTTTTACGAATAGGTTTGGAACCCCGCATAATCCGGCAACTGTAAACAGAGCAATCAAAAGGATTGTGGATGCTCACAATGCAGAAAGAGGAAGTGAAGAAGGCACTTGCGGCAGGAATTCCTAGAGCAACAATTCTTACTTACTTCTATCCGGAGGTTACTGTGGAGAAGATGAGTTCATATCGGAAGAAGCAGTAAATGTTATCGTATAGACACAGGGATTATGTTATACTGTGTCTATGTGACATTAAGGAAACTTACAAATTGGAAGTTGTGAGGAGAAGACGAATGGAACAAAAAAGTAAAAATGGGGTTTCAATCATAGGTGGTGCAGATGGTCCTACAAGCATTTTTATAG
>ENA-UERG01001852-UERG01001852.1-human-gut-metagenome-genome-assembly--contig:-NODE-1852-length-16390-cov-4.503280_pt1 | contig 16390 bp, 14 predicted proteins | sample MGYA00242954_ERZ507954 | MGnify/ENA primary metagenome ERZ507954 (study PRJEB26167, sample SAMN06115478) | human gut metagenome | host: Homo sapiens | place: China:Sichuan | collected 2015-01-21... | reverse complement strand
CATGGCACAAGGCTTTGAGAGCAATGGGCAAATCTTCGACATTTCTCTGTTGCGGGGCTTCGTCCCCTTGGGTATAATCCCGCATCCCTCAGAGCAGGGATCCCGGTCCTTCTGGGGCCTCTCTCCGATCGTTGTGAAACGACCGATCCTCACTTCAAATCCATGCCCCTCTCGCGCGAACACATTCTGGAAGCGGCGCTCCTCACGGCCAAAAAGCCCGTGTCGGTGCGCGAACTTCGGCGTCTTTTCGACGACGAACTCTCGCACGCGGACGTTCTCAAGCTTCTCGAGTCCCTCTCGGCCTTTTGGCAGGAGCGCGGTCTGCGGCTTCGCGAAGTCGCGGGCGGATGGCGCATGGAAACCGCACCCGAAGCGACTCCCTTTTTGTTCAAGCTCAAGGACGAGGACCGACCCAAGCGTTTCACCCGGGCGGCCCTCGAGACGCTTGCCGTCATCGCCTACCGTCAGCCCGTCACGCGCGGGGACATCGAAGAGATCCGAGGCGTGAGCCTGAGTCCGGGAACCCTGCGCATGTTTGAAGAACGCGGCTGGATCGAAACCGTCGGGTGGCGCGAAACCCCGGGCCGGCCCGCGCTCTTGGGAACCACCCGTCAATTTCTGGAGGACTTCGGGCTCAAAAGCCTCGAGGACCTCCCCGTGCCCGAAAGCGCCGAAAACGCGCCGTTCGATCTTTCGAGCACCCGCACAGAGGTCGAAGGAACGTCCGAATCGCTTTTCGCTCCGCAAGGCCTCACACTGGTTTTGGAAACCGAAGGAAGCAAATCGTGAAGAACCGTCCGTTCCGCCCGCCCGTGTCGGGCCAGAAAAAACGCACGCCCTTTCGCCGTCCGGGCGAACACAACCTCCCGCGCCCCGAAGCGCGCCGCAGCCGTGAAGCGGGCAACCGTTCGCTCTCGCCCTCGGAAGCCATGTCGCTTCTGACGAGCGAAGACTTTCACGGCTATTCCGACCGTCCCTTCGCAAAGGAAATGGTCGAGCGCCTTCGCAAGCGCACGACGGAAGACCTTCCGACCGAAAAGCTTCAGAAGGCTTTGGCCGACGCGGGCGTGGGCTCGCGCCGCGAAATGGAGCGCCTGATCGAAGCGGGTCACGTCACCGTGAACGGCGCCACCGCCAAGCTCGGCGACCGCGTGACGGCGGAAGACATCCTCCGCATCGACGGCCGTCAGATCCGCCGCGAAGCGACGGGGACGCCGCGCGTTCTCATGTACCACAAGGTGGCGGGCGAAATCGTCTCGCGCGACGACCCCGAAGGCCGTCCCACGGTCTTTGCGCGTCTGCCGCGTCTCTCGCAGGGCCGCTGGATCGCGGTGGGCCGTTTGGACTTCAACACCGAAGGGCTCCTCCTCTTTACGACTTCGGGCGAACTCGCCAACCGCCTCATGCACCCGCGCTACGAAATCGAGCGCGAATACGCCGTGCGCGTGATCGGGGAACTCGAAGCCGAAGCGATGCTCAAGCTTCAGCAGGGCGTGGAACTCGAGGACGGTCCCGCCAAGTTCGACCTTCTGCAGGACGAAGGCGGCACGGGGACGAACCATTGGTACCGCGTCCGCATCCGCGAAGGCCGCAACCGCGAAGTGCGCCGCATGTTCGAAGCGGTGGGCGTGACGGTTTCGCGCTTGATCCGCGTTCGCTACGGCGCCGTCTCGCTTCCGAAGAGCCTTCCGCGCGGCAAGCGCATGGAATTGACGCCCGAGGAAGTGCGCGCCTGGATCGCCGAACTCGACGCGATTGAAAAGCGCATCGCCCCCACCGCCAAGGCGAAGGCCGAGGCCGCCAAGACCCGCAAGGAAGAGGCCCGCGCCAAGGCACGCGCCGAAGCCCGCTCGGGCCGCGGCAGTGAAAAGGCCGAAGCGCCCCGCCGCGCGAAGGACGGCCGATTCCGCGACGCGTCCGACCGCACGGGCGTGCCCGTTCATGAAGCGCGGGATCTGAGCGACCGTCCGACGCAGCGCAAGCGCGAGCGTCGCTGAGTCGTTTTCTCCGGCCCCGTCTTCGGGGCCGGACCCGAAAGATTTTTTCGGGAATCGGGGCCCTTCGCTTGCAGGCGGGGCCCCTTTCGCCTAAAATGGCGCTTTCACCGACTGCAACGGCCCGAAGGAGGCTTTTTCGGCCGTCGCGGTGGGTGTGCGCTTTCAACGGTCTTTTCCTTCCCGAGGGAAGGGAGTCGGATCGTTCCCTGTGCGGGAGAGGAGCGGAAGACAAATCCGCCGCGCCGCACGCAAAGGGAGTTGGAATGGGCAGTGCGCCCATTTTTTTTTGATTTCAGTCTTGCTTCCGTGTCGTTTCGCCATTCTTTCTTTGGCGCGCGCCGGAGGCTTCGCACTCCTCTTAAGGATGGGGTGCGTCAGTTTTTTTCTCACTTTTATCAGAGGAAGGGATTTTTCTTCATGACCAATACCGGAGCGCTCACGGAACTCGTCGAACGAACGGTCGAAGGCCTCGGCTATGAATTCGTCGAACTCGAACGCCTCGCCCGCGGTCTCGTCCGCGTCACGATCGACACGACGGCTGAGGGCGGCATCACGCTCGACGACTGCGAACGCGTGAGCGATCAGCTCACGCACCTCTTTACGGTCGAAAACGTTCCCTACGAACGTCTCGAAGTGTCGAGCCCCGGGGTGGAACGTCCCCTGAAGCGCGCCCGCGACTGGGAACGCTTCGCGGGCGAGCTCGCCTACGTGGAACTCTATGCGCCGCTCGCAGCGGAAGGCTTCCCCGAAGCCGGCCGCCGCAAGCTCGAAGGCCGCATCGTCGGGCTCGAAGGGGAGGCGGGAAGCGAAGTCGTGACCTTCGACTACTTTGAGGTCGACATCGCCCGCACGCCGGGCATCGCCGCGCGCCGCCGTCAGAATCCGAAGAAGGAAGAAAAGAAGCCCGATCCCATCCGCGTCGCGTTCCCGTTGGCGGACGTCGACCGCGCCCATCTCATCGCAGAATTGAACTTTAAAGGGTAAGTCATCATGATCAATTGCCGCGAAATGCTCGAACTCGTTGAAGTTCTGGCTCGTGAAAAGAACGTCGAGGAAGGCATCGTCTTCGGCGTCCTCGAAATGGCGCTCGCGAGCGCCGTCAAGAAGGCCCGCTTCCCCGGGGAAGACGCCGACATCGTCGTGCACGTCGACCGCGACACGGGCACCTTCGAAGCCGCGCGCCGCTGGCTCGTCGTCGCCGACGACGAGGGCCTGCAGGAACCCGACCGTCAGGAAATGCTCTCGGACATCATCGACGAGTTCCCCGACGCCAAGCCCGGCGATTACATCGAACGCGAAATCGACAAGATCGACGTCGACACGGCCGGCCGCCGCTTCGCTCAGGACGCCAAACAGGTCATTCTCCAGCGCCTGCGCGACGCCGAACGCGATCAGATCCTGAAGGAATTCCTCGCCAAGAACGAAACGATCGTCACGGGCACCGTGAAGCGCATGGACAAGGGCGACGCCATCGTCGAAATCGGCCGCCTCGAAGCGCGTCTCCCGCGCAATCAGATGATCCCGCGCGAATCGATCCGCACGGGCGACCGCGTGCGCGCCTACGTCGACCGCATCGGCGAAACGACGAAGGGCCAGCAGGTGACGCTCTCGCGCACCTCCCCTGAATTCCTCAAGAAGCTCTTCGAACTCGAAGTTCCCGAAATCGAAGAAGGCCTCCTCGAAATCAAGTCGGCCGCCCGCGATCCGGGCGTGCGCGCCAAGATCGCCGTCTACACGCGCGACCGCCGCATCGATCCGATCGGCACCTGCGTCGGCATGCGCGGCTCGCGCGTTTCGGCCGTCACGAACGAACTCGGGGGCGAGCGCATCGACATCGTCCTCTGGAACGAAGATCCCGCGCAGTTCGTCGTGGGCGCGCTCGAACCCGCGAAGGTCCGCTCGATCGTGATGCTCGAAGACACCCACACGATGGAAGTCGTCGTCGACGAAGAAAACCTCGCCGTCGCGATCGGCCGCGCCGGTCAGAACGTGCGTCTCGCCTCCGAACTCACGGGCTGGCAGATCAACATCCTCACCGAATCCGAAGCGAATGAAAAGCGCGACGCCGAAGTCGCCCGCATCCGCGAAGAGTTCATGACGAAGCTCGACGTCGACGAAGACGCCGCGAACGTCCTCATCGACGAAGGCTTCTCCTCGATCGAAGAAATCGCCTACGTTCCCGAAAAGGAACTTCACGCGATCGAAGCCTTCGATACGGAAACGGTGGACGAACTCCGTCAGCGCGCCCGCAACAAGCTTCTCTCGGAAGCCATCGCCCGCGAAGAAAATCTCCGTCAGGCCGACAAGGGCCTGATCGAGCTCGAAGGCATGGACAACGACCTCGCCGCCAAGCTCGTCGCCAACGGCGTGAAGACCGCCGACGACCTCGGCGAACTCGCGACCGACGACCTCGTCGAAATGACGGGGATCGAAGAGGAACGCGCGCAGAAGCTCATCATGGCCGCCCGCGCGAGCTGGTTCTGAGCAATCGATACGCGGCGCGTCCGGTGAGGACGCGCCCAACTGGTTTTTTCCTTGTCCCGACCTGATGCGGCTAAAGAGGCCGCAGCGTTGAAGCAACACTGGCCACCCGGAGGACAGGGCGGCGCGAGAGCGCCGAATGGGTGCCGCATCAAGGAGAAGAACATTTATGGCAAGTAAAACGGTGAATGATTTCGCCCGCGAACTCAAGCTCGCTCCGGAGCTCCTTCTCGAGCAGCTCCGCGCCGCGGGCGTCGCCAAGCGCGACGTGACGGACGAACTGAGCGAAGCCGACAAGTCGCGGCTCTTCGAGAGCCTGCGCGCGCAGCGCACCCAGCAGGAGCACAAGATCAGCATGACGCGCAAGGAAACGAGCGTGATCAAGCAGAACGACGCTTCGGGCCGCGCGCACACGATTCAGGTCGAAGTCCGCAGAAAGCGCGTCTTCGTGAAGAACCCCCAGGTCCTCGCCGAAGAGCAGGCCCGCCTTGAGGCCGAAGCCCGCGCCGAAGCCGCGCGCCGCGCCGAAGAGGAAGCCCGCGAAGCCGAACGCCGCAAGGCCGAGGAAGAGGCCCGCAGGAAGGCCGCCGAAGAGGCCGAACGTCAGCGTCTCGAAGCCGAACGCCGCGCCGCCGAAGAGCGCGCCGAAGCGGCCCGCCTGGAAGCCGAAGCCGCCAAGAAGCGCGCCGAGGAAGAGGCCGCCCGCGCCGACGACGAAGCACGTCTGAAGGCCGCCCGCCGCGAAGCCGAAAAGGCCAAGCTCGAAGCCGAAGTCGCCGCCGCCACCGCCAAGCGCATGGAGGCCGACGCCCGCCGCCGCGAAGAAGCGCGTAAGAAGGCCGAGGAAGAGGCCCGCCGCATCCGCGAAATGATGAACCGCAAGTCGGGCGTCATGACGGCGAAGAAGGCTCCGAAGGAAGAAAAGCCCAAGGACGCTCCGAAGCCCGCCGCCGACGCCAAGGCCGAACAGGAAAAGAAGGCCGCGCAACAGCAGCAGCGCAAGAACGTCAAGAAGGCCCAGCAGGAAGCCCGTCCCGCCAAGCCCGCCCACGCTTCCGAAAAGAAGAAGGGCCAGAAGGGCGGCAACGCCGGCAACGACCGCTGGGGCGAAGAAAAGGACCGCCGCCGCGGCATGAAGACGCGCGGCGAAGACGAGTCGTCGGAAAAGAGCGGCTGGCGCACCGCGCGCGGTCGCCGCAGCCAGGACCGCAACCGCCGCGCCGAACCGGCGCCGCAGGCCGTGGAACCCGTGGTGCGTGAAGTGCAGGTCCCCGAAACGATTTCGGTTTCGGACCTCGCCCACAAGATGAGCGTCAAGGCGACCGAAGTCATCAAGACCCTCATGAAGATGGGCCAGATGGTGACGATCAACCAGATGCTCGATCAGGACACCGCGATGATCGTCGTCGAGGAAATGGGCCACAAGGCGATCGCCGCCAAGCCGGACGACCCCGAAGCGATCCTCGGGGAACTCGCCGAAAAGCAGGACTACGAAGCCCTGCCGCGTCCGCCGGTCGTCACGATCATGGGTCACGTCGACCACGGCAAGACCTCGCTCCTTGACTACATCCGCCGCGCCAAGGTCGCCGCGGGTGAAGCGGGCGGCATTACGCAGCACATCGGCGCCTATCACGTCAAGACCCCGCGCGGCATCGTCACCTTCCTCGACACCCCGGGGCACGAAGCCTTTACGGCCATGCGCGCCCGCGGCGCACAGGCGACCGACATCGTCATTCTCGTGGTCGCGGCCGACGACGGCGTGATGCCGCAGACGAAGGAAGCCATTTCGCACGCCCGTGCGGCCGGCGTTCCGCTCGTCGTCGCGATCAACAAGATCGACAAGCCCGAAGCTAACCCCGAACGCGTCAAGCAGGAATTGGTCGCCAACGACGTGATGCCGGAAGAATGGGGCGGCGACGTTCCCTTCTGCCCGGTCTCCGCCAAGACCGGCCAGGGCGTGGACGAACTTCTCGAAAACGTCCTTCTGCAGGCCGAAATGCTTGAACTGAAGGCCCCGGTCGAAGGTCCCGCCCGCGGTCTCGTCATCGAATCGCGCCTCGACAAGGGCCGCGGTCCGGTCGCGTCCATCCTCGTGCAGTCGGGTACGCTCCATCGCGGCGACATCGTGCTCGTGGGCGCCGAATTCGGGCGCGTGCGCGCGATGATCAACGAATTGGGCAAGGCTCAGAACACGGCGGGTCCGTCGATCCCGGTCGAAATCCAGGGTCTCTCGGGCGTTCCGCACGCGGGCGACGAAGTGATCGTTCTGAACGACGAACGCAAGGCCCGCGAAATCGCGCTCTTCCGTCAAGGGAAGTACCGCGACGTCAAGCTCGCCAAGGCCCATGCGACGAACCTCGCGAACCTCTTTGCCGACGTGGGCGAGGGCGAAGTCAAGACCCTTCCCCTCATCATCAAGGCCGACGTTCAGGGTTCGCAGGAAGCGCTCATCCACGCGCTCACGAAGCTCTCGAACGACGAAGTCCGCGTCTCGGTCGTGCATGCGGCCGTGGGCGGCATCAGCGAATCCGACGTGAACCTCGCCTCGGCTTCGAAGGCCGTCATCATCGGCTTCAACGTGCGTGCCGACGCGCTTGCGCGCAAGCTCGCCGAAACCGAAGGCATCGACATCCGCTACTACAACATCATCTACGACGCCGTGGATGACGTGAAGGCGGCTCTCGGAGGCATGCTCTCGCCCGAAAAGCGCGAAACGCCCTTGGGTCTCGTCGAAATCCGTCAGATCATCCGCGTGCCGAAGGTCGGCAACATCGCCGGCTGCCGCGTGCTCGAAGGCCTCATCCGCCGCAGCGCCCAGGTTCGCCTCCTTCGCGACAACGTCGTGGTGTGGACGGGCGAACTCGCCTCGCTCAAGCACTTCAAGGACGACGTCCGCGAAGTCAAGGCCGGCATGGAATGCGGTCTTTCGCTCAAGGGCTACGACGACATCCGCGAGCTCGATCAGCTCGAAGTGTTCGAAGTCACGGAAGTGGCCCGTACGCTCTAAATCCTCACTCGGAACCCGCGCGATCCCGCGCGGGTCCCTTTTCTCCGGATTTGCTGTTTTATGAAACCCAAAAAGCCGGGCCGCTCGCTCCGAGTGGCCGACCAGATCGCCAAGGATTTGGCCCAGCTCATCCCCAAGGAAGTGCACGATCCGCGCGTCGGACTCGTCACGATCACGGGCTGCGACATCACCCCCGACTACGCGCACGCGAAGGTCTACTTCACGGTGTTGGGCAGCGACCCCGAAGCCTGCGCCGAGGGTCTCAACAACGCGGCCGGGATGCTTCGCAACATCCTTTTTCGCCGTCTTACGATCCACACGGTCCCGACGCTTCACTTCACGATCGACGAGAGCGTCGAACGGGGCTTTGCGATGGACGCCCTCATTCGCGAGGCGATGAAGACGACCCCGCCCGAAGGGGAGCGTTGAGCGATGCGGCGCCGCGGTGATGCCGTCGACGGAGTGATGCTCCTCGACAAACCGCTGGGGCTCTCGAGCAATCGGGCGCTCCAGACGGTGCGACGCCTCTTGAACGCCCAGAAAGCCGGGCACACGGGCACGCTCGACCCGCTTGCGACGGGGCTTTTGCCCCTTTGCTTCGGAAACGCCACGAAGTTTTCGGCGGACCTTCTTCATGCGGACAAGCGCTACGAAGCGCGCGTCATGTTGGGCGTCGAGACCGCGACGGGCGACGCCGAAGGCGAAGTGACGGCGAAAGCCGACGCCTCGCACCTGACGTTTGCCGACCTCGAAGCGGTGCTCGGGCGCTTTCGCGGAGAGATCGAACAGATCCCTCCGATGTATTCGGCTCTGAAGCGAGACGGCGAGTGCCTCTACGAAATCGCCCGACGCGGCGAAACGGTCGAGCGCGAACCCCGCCGCGTGACGATTCACGAGCTCTCGGTCTCCGACTGGGAGTCGACCGAGGACGGGGTCTTCTTCACGATGAAGACCCTCGTCTCGAAGGGAACCTACATTCGGGTGCTCGCCGAAGACATCGGCAGAGCCCTCGGCGTGGGCGCGCATCTGAGGACGCTTCGCCGCACGGGCGTGGGCGACCTCCAAATCGACGAGGCGGTCTCGTGGGAGACGCTCGAAAAGGCGACGACCGAAAAGGCCCGCGCGCTTCTTTCGCCCGTCGACCGATTGCTTTCGACGCTGCCCCGCATCGAACTCTCCCTCCCCGACGCCGATCGCTTCCGACACGGTCAGCGCATTGCGCTCGGGAGTCCCCGCTCGATTGAACTCCTCCGCGTCTACGCCGCGGGAGAGCTCCTCGGCACGGCGCGCACCGACGAGCGCGGAACGCTGCACCCCGTCCGTTTGCTCGCTCAAGCATGAGCGTATAATCGGACCGAATTTTTTCCACCGAGTTCTTTTTATTACGACAATGACTCGAGCCATTCGAAATATTGCAATCATTGCGCACGTTGACCACGGCAAGACCACGATGGTGGACCGCCTTCTGCAGTGCGCGGGCACCTTCCGTGACAATCAGCAGGTGGCCGAACGTGTGATGGACTCCAACGACCTCGAACGCGAACGCGGGATCACGATTCTCGCCAAGAACTGCGCGGTCGAATACATGGGGACCCACATCAACATCATCGACACCCCGGGGCACGCAGACTTCGGCGGTGAAGTCGAACGCGTCCTCTCGATGGTCGACGGCGTTCTGCTCCTCGTCGACGCCGTGGAAGGCCCGATGCCGCAGACGCGCTTCGTGACCCGCAAGGCCCTCGCCCTCGGTCTGAAGCCGATCGTGGTCGTCAACAAGATCGACCGTCCGGGCGCCCGTCCCGACTGGGTCATCAATCAGACCTTCGACCTCTTCGACAAGCTCGGCGCCACCGAAGAGCAGCTTGACTTCCCGGTGATCTACGCTTCGGCCCTGAACGGCTACGCGGGTCTCACGGACGACGTTGAAGAATTGAAGAAGATCGGCGACATGCGCGCCGTCTTCGACACGGTGATCAAGTACGTGCCGGTTCGCGACGACAATCCCGACGGACCGCTCCAGCTTCAGATCTGCTCGCTCGACTACTCGAGCTACGTGGGCAAGATCGGCGTGGGCCGCGTCCACCGCGGCCGCATCCGCCCGAACATGGAAGTCGCCATCATGAACGGCCCCGACGACACGCCGCGCCGCGTGAAGGTCAATCAGATCCTGAAGTTCCAGGGTCTCGACCGCCAGCTCGTCGACGAAGCCGAAGCGGGCGACATCATTCTCGTGAACGGCATTGAAGAACTCGCGATCGGCACGACGATCACGGACCTTCAGCAGCCCGAAGCCCTGCCGATGCTCAAGGTCGACGAACCGACCCTCACGATGAACTTCCAGGTGAATTCGTCGCCCTTGGCCGGCCGCGAAGGGAAGTTCGTGACGAGCCGACAGATCCGCGAACGTCTCGAGCGCGAACTGAAGTCGAACGTCGCCATGCGCGTTCGTCCGACGGCCGACGAAACCGTCTGGGAAGTCGCCGGCCGCGGCGAACTCCACCTCACGATTCTTCTCGAAAACATGCGCCGCGAAGGCTACGAACTCGCCGTTTCGCGTCCGCGCGTCCTTCTGAAGGAAGTCGACGGCGTCAAGCTCGAACCGTATGAACTCCTCACGGTCGACGTGGAAGAGGAACACCAGGGCGCCGTCATGGAAGAACTCGGCCGCCGCAAGGGCGATCTGCAGGACATGCAGCCCGACGGCAAGGGCCGCGTGCGTCTCGAATACCGCATTCCGGCGCGAGGCCTCATCGGCTTCCAGAGCCTCTTCATGACGATGTGCCGCGGCACGGGCATCATGAGCCACGTCTTTGACGAATACGGTCCCATCAAGCACGGCGACGTCGGCGAACGCCGCTCGGGCGTCATCATCTCGCAGGACGACGGCGAAGCCGTGGCCTACGCCCTCTGGAAGATCCAGGAACGCGGCCGCCTCTTCGTGAGCCCGGGCGACAAGCTCTACGAAGGCATGATCATCGGCGAGCACTCGCGTGAAAACGACATCGTCGTGAACCCGATCAAGGGCAAGCAGTTGACGAACATCCGCGCCTCGGGCACGGACGAAGCGATCCGCCTCGTTCCGCCCGTCAAGCTCACGCTTGAAATGGCCGTGGAATTCATCAACGACGACGAACTCGTTGAAATCACGCCGCACTCGATCCGTCTGCGCAAGCGCTATCTGAAGGACTTCGAGCGCAAGCGCGCGGCCCGTCAGGAACAAAACGAGTTCGGCGGCTGATCGTGAAGCGCAAAAAGAACGCGCCCGCGCCCTGTCCCTGCGGGTCGGGGCGCGCGTTCGACGAGTGCTGCGGGCCCTTCCTCTCGGGAGCGGCCGCGGCGCCGACGCCCGAAGCCCTCATGCGAAGCCGCTACACGGCCTACGCCCTCGGCAATGACGACTACGTCCTTGCCACCTGGGACGAGGCGACGCGCCCCGCCGTCCTCTTTGAGGAGGGCGAAGCGCGTCCGAAGTGGATTTCGCTCAGGGTGACCGACGCAAAGCCCGTGTCGGCGGACGCTCAAACGGGCGAAGTGACCTTCACGGCCACGGCCCGCACGTCGCAGGGCGCGATGCGCTTGACCGAGCGCAGTCTCTTTCGAAAGACGGACGGCCGCTGGGTCTACGTTCGGGCGCTCGAACCCGACGAGACGGTCTGAAAACGCTTTTTTCCCTTGCCGAAGGCTCGACGGTGCGCACCGCCCGAGCCTTTTTTCTTATGAAACGATTTTTTTTATGACGAACACCGACTGGCGCTTTACGGTGGCGCCCATGCTCGACTGGACGGACCGGCACTGCCGCGTCTTTCACCGGACGCTCTCGCGCCGTGCGCGGCTCTACACCGAAATGGTGACGACGGGCGCGATTCTCCACGGGGATCAGGATAAGCTCCTCGGTTTCAACGCCTGCGAACATCCCGTCGCGCTGCAGTTGGGCGGCTCCGACCCGGAGGCCCTTCGAAAGAGCGTCGCTGCAGCCGAAGCCTACGGCTACGACGAATACAACCTCAACTGCGGGTGTCCGAGCGAACGCGTGCAAAAGGGCGCCTTCGGGGCCTCTCTCATGCTTGACGCGCCGCTCGTCGCGGAATGTCTCGCCGCTATGCGCGAGGCCACCGACAAGCCCGTCACCGTGAAGCACCGCGTAGGGGTCGACGGTCGAGACGACTACGGCTTCGTGCGCGACTTCGTGGGAACGCTCTACGAGGCGGGCACGAGGGTCTTCATCGTGCATACGCGCTCCGCGTGGCTTCAGGGGCTGAGTCCCAAAGAAAACCGCGAGATCCCGCCCCTTCGTCCCGAATACGCGCCGCAGTTGAAGCGCGACTTTCCCGAAGCGACGATCGTCGTGAACGGCGCGATTCAGTCGATTGAAGAGTCGCAAAAGCGCATCATGGATGGCGTCGACGGCGTCATGCTAGGGCGCGCCGCCTACCATGATCCCTGGCTTTTGACGAAGGTGGACGAGGCGCTATACGGGGAGGAAGCGTCGACCCTCACGCGCCTCGAAGTCGTCGAGCGCATGACGGAATACCTCCAGGGCGCCTGGCAGGGCGACCTGATGGTCGTGCGCGCAACGGCGCGCCACATGATGGGGCTTCCTCAGGGGCTTCCGGGTGCGCGCCTTTGGCGGCGGTTCTTGTCGGACCCGAAGAGCTTCACGACGCACGGCCCCGAGGTGCTGCGCGCCGCTTGGCGGGCGACCTTCGGTGAGTAAACGGACACTTCGCTGAGAATAATTGGAGAAAAGAATGAGGAAGATTTCGACTCGATGCGCCGCCCTCGCGGCGAGCCTTGCCCTTGCGGGCGGCGTGACGGCGGCCTCGGCAGCCGAGCCCGGACATCCGATGGGCTGGACGGAAGGCGCCGAACTTACGCGCGTCACGGTCACGGACGGCCAGATCGACACGATTTCCGGGATCGTCTACCACCAGGTGAAGAGCCTGCGCGCCGCGCGGCAGCTTTGCATGACGCTCATGATTCCGAGAACGAAGGAGAAAAAGCCCGCGGTCGTCTACTTCCCGGGCGGCGGCTTCACGTCGGCCGACCACGAGAAGTTCACCGAAATGCGCTATGCGCTCGCACGCGCGGGCTTCGTCGTCGCGGCGGCCGAATACCGCACCGTCCCGAACCGCTTCCCGGCGCTCCTCGAAGACGGCAAGGCCGCGGTGCGCTATCTTCGCGCGCACGCCGACGAGCTCGGGATCGATCCCGACCGCATCGGCGTTCTCGGCGACTCGGCCGGGGGCTACCTCGTCGAGATGCTCGGCGCCACCTCGGGTGAAAAGGGCTGGGACAAGGGCGACTTTCTTGAAGAATCCTCCGACGTTTCGGCCGTGGTGTCCTTCTACGGGATTTCGGATCTCATGACGATCGGCGAAGGTCTCGGCGAAGCGGACGCCAGGGTCCACGCCTCGCCCGCCGTCACCGAGGCGCTTCTCGTGCACGGCGCGGCCTTCCGCGACTTCCCCGGCATGAGCATCCTCGCCGACAAGGAAAAGGCCATGGCGGCAAGCCCCCTCGGACACGTGGACGGCAAGGAACCGCCGTTTTTCCTCTGGCACGGCACCGACGACAAGCTCGTGAGCCCCATGCAGAGCGCGCACCTCTTCGAGGCCCTCAAGAAGGCGGGCGTCGACGTGCGCTACCGTCTCGTCGAGGGCGCCGGACACGGCGATCTTGTCTGGTATCAGGAGCCCGTCATCCGCGAAGTGACCGCGTGGTTTACGGAAAAGCTCGGCCCCGTCACGCCCGTCGAAAAGCGTGCGGAAAAGACCGCCGACAAGACGGGGACGCTCTGAGAAAAATCGGAAAATCCGCAACGAAAATCCTCGTAACGAGAAAAGTCGTAACGGAAAAAGGGAGACCTCCTCGCGGGGATCTCCCTTTTCTGTATTTGGGTTCGGGTCTCAGTGCGCCGCCTGGCACTCGAAGTGTTCGAAGAGAGGCGGCGTGGGCGTGAGGTCGTAGTAGTCGAGCTTTTCGATCGGAAGACGGAAGTAGGCGAGGTCCGAGTAGGCCTTGTAGAGGCGCGGAAGCACCGGGTTTTCCGCGTAGATTTCGCGCGCGATTGAATCGGGCACGTCGAAAACCGCCCGGCCCGTCACGCGCACCGAGACGTTCCCGGCCATGGCGAGAATCTCCACGTTCGGGTTCGCCTGCAATTGGCGGTAGACCTCTTTGTGGGGCGCCGTGGCGAAGTAGAGGTTGTCTCCTACGATGCGCATGATTTGAAAGACTCGGATCTTGGGCTTTCCGTCCTCCACGGTCGCGAAGGCCGCTTCGTTGTGTTCACGCAGAAAAGCCAGGGCTTTTTCCAAAATGTCCATGCTTTGCTCTTTCCTTTGAGAAAAACGCTTCGGAGGGCGTTTGCGTCAGCCGTCCGAAGCGTTCGGGTTGGATGATTTCAGGGGGCCGTATGAGAGGGAGCCTCACTTCTTGGAGGCGGCCCGGCCCTTCGCCTCCCAAGCTTCGCGGCGTTCGCGCGAGGCTTCGAAGATGTATTCGAGCGCCTGCGCGGCCTTGCCGTTGAAGCGGTACTGCAGGTCCGTGATGGGTTCGTCCGCGCGCCAGACGGCGGCCGGAACGACGCGGCTCACGGTCCTCGTGCGGCGGCCCTTCTTCTGCGCGCTCTTTTCTTCGGCGAAGGCCACGAAGAGCGCGTCCTTCATCGAAGAGGGGATGCCGTAGTCTTCAGGCTTGGCGCGGCGCGGGAAGTCCATGACGAGGACCTTCGTGCCGTTCACGGTCTCGACCTTCCAGTCGGCGTCGCCGCGCTCGTCGTCATTGGCGCGCGCGCAGAAGATCGTGCCCTTCTTCACGTCGTAGAGGACGGCCTCGCCCGACTTGGCGTTTCGGGCGCTCGTGAAGCGAAAGCCCATGGGCGAGCGGTCCTTCCCCGGCACGTAGCGCAGGCAATAGGGCGTTTTGTCGTTGAAGCGCTTGATGAAGTTCGCGATCGTGTCGCTACCCGTAAAGGCGCGGCGCGAGGGGACGATCACGGCGTCCTCAAAGGTCCTCAGTTCCGCCACGTAGGCGACGCTCCCGTAGGGAAAGAGCGCGTCCCCCGCGAAATAGGAGGCGTGCGAGGGCGTGCCGAAGCGCGTGCGAAGGAAGGGCTTCATGGGAAGGCCCGAGACGTCCCAGGCCGTCACCTTGATGTTGAGTTTCATGGGCTGCTTTTCCCAGAGAAGCGACACCGTCCCGTCCTTTTCTTCGACGAGCCACTTGGCGCTCTCGAGCGGCAAGCGCTGTCCGTTTTTCAGAAGATGCGCCGCGCCCGTCCCCCAGGTGAAGCCGTGGGGCGTGTTTTCGGTGAATTCTTCCTCGACGATCCAGCGGCCCTTCTTGTCCTGCTTCGTCACGAACATGCGGCTCGCTCGGTTGTCGTCGAAGTAGACGATCCCGGCCCCCCGGAAGGCGGCGAGCGTCGTCTGCGCGATGAGTTCGGGTTCGGTCTTCTTCTTTTCTTCTTTCTGGGCCTTGCCGTCGCCCTCCACCTTCATCTCGACGCCCCGGGCCGAGGTGATCGTTCCCGGGAGAAGTTCCGGAGGCTGGGTGCCCGCGCAGCCGAGAAGGAAGGTCGGCACGATGAGGCTCAGAAGGAGGGGAAAACGCATGAGTGGGATCTCCGAAGAAGATACGTACTCTTTGATTGTGGACCGTACCGTCGGTCCGCGCAACGGAGGGGATGAAAGAAGTTGCAACCAAATTCCGAGGTTTCGGGCAAAAGAAAGCGCCCGCTTCCTTTCGGGAAACGGGCGCCGCTCGAAGCTCTTCGGGAGGTTAGCGGAGGGCTTCGAAAACGCGTTCGCGGATCGTGTCGATCGAGCCGATGCCCGAGATCGAACGGTACTGCGGAGCGCCGGGCTTGCCGGACTTGGCGAGTTCGCCGTAGAAGCCGACGAGGGCTTCCGTCTGGTTGTGGTAGACGCCGAGGCGCTTCAGGACCACTTCTTCGCGGTCGTCGTCGCGCTGCACGAGCGGATCGCCCGTCACGTCGTCCTTGCCTTCGACCTTGGGCGGGTTGTACTTGATGTGGTACGTACGGCCGCTCACGGGGTCGACGCGGCGACCCGACATGCGTTCGACGATTTCGGCGTCGGGCACGCTGATTTCGAGCACGAAGTCAAGCGGAATGCCGGCGTCGAGGAGCGCCTGGGCCTGCGGAATCGTGCGGGGGAAGCCGTCGAAGAGGAAGCCCTTTTCGCAGTCGGGCTGCGCGAGGCGTTCCTTGACGAGGCCGATGATGATGTCGTCCGACACGAGCTGACCCGCGTCCATCACCTTCTTGGCGGCGAGACCGAGGGGCGTGCCCGCCTTGACGGCGGCGCGAAGCATGTCGCCCGTGGAGATCTGGGGAATGCCGAACTTTTCGGTGATGAACTTGGCCTGGGTGCCCTTGCCGGCACCGGGCGGCCCGATAAGAATGAGACGCATGGGAGTCGCTCCGTAGTGAGGGTTGTTGTTCGGAAAATTCGGCGGACCGTCAAAAAACGGGCGCCGAAACGTCTTGATGAAAATTGTAGCCTGTTCGGGGCCGGAAAAAGAAGACGGTCCGATCAAGGATCGGACCGAAATCTTCTTTGCGGCGCAAAGAGCCGTACGGCTGACGCACAAAGTCAGGCGGCGTCGGCGCCCTTGGCGCGGTATATCGCGCGCACGCGCTCGAGGTCGGCTTCGGTGTCGACCCCGGCGGGCAGGGCCGCGTCGAGCGTCAGAACGCCGATTTCATAGCCGTAATAGAGGGCGCGCAGCTGCTCGAGGCTCTCGAACTTTTCGATCGGCGCCTGCTTCAAGGTCGGGAAGGCCTTGAGGAAGGCGACGCGGTAGGCGTAGAGCCCGAGGTGGTGGAGCGCCTCGAAGCCTTCGGGAAGAGAGGCCTTCGTTTCGCGGAAATGATCGCGGG
>ENA-UERG01001851-UERG01001851.1-human-gut-metagenome-genome-assembly--contig:-NODE-1851-length-16391-cov-75.690143_pt1 | contig 16391 bp, 9 predicted proteins | sample MGYA00242954_ERZ507954 | MGnify/ENA primary metagenome ERZ507954 (study PRJEB26167, sample SAMN06115478) | human gut metagenome | host: Homo sapiens | place: China:Sichuan | collected 2015-01-21... | reverse complement strand
CACCTCACCACTTCAACATAAATAATCACCATCTCACCACCTCACCATCTCACCATAACAACTATAAAACCATGCTAAAAGGCAAGAAAATAGTATTAGGCATAACCGGCTCCATCGCCGCCTACAAGTCGTGTCTGCTCATACGCGAGTTTGTGAAGCAGGGCGCAGAAGTACAAGTAGTGATTACGCCTGCAGGCAAGGAGTTCATCACTCCGATCACGCTCTCCGCACTCACGCACAAGCCCGTTGTCAGCGAGTTCTTCTCGCAGCGCGACGGCACATGGAACTCGCACGTCGACCTCGGATTGTGGGCTGATGCAATGGTCGTAGCACCTTGCACGGCGAGTACGCTCGGCAAGATGGCGCACGGCGTGGCAGACAACATGCTCATCACCACATACCTCTCTATGAAGGCACCCGTGTTCATTGCTCCGGCTATGGACCTCGACATGTATGCCCACCCGTCTACGCAGCAGAACATGCGCACATTAGTCTCATACGGCAATCGCTTCATAGAGCCTGCGAGCGGATTTCTCGCAAGCGGACTCGAAGGCAAGGGACGCATGGAGGAACCGGAAGTGATAGCACGCCGCGTGTCTGAGTTCTTCGACCAGAACGACAGCAACAGTCCACTGAAGGGCAAGCGCGTCGTAATTACAGCCGGCCCTACCTACGAGAAGATTGACCCCGTGCGCTTCATCGGCAACTACTCAAGCGGCAAGATGGGCTTCGCTATCGCCGAGGAGTGTCGCCGTCGTGGTGCTGACGTTACGCTCGTAGCCGGTCCGGTCAGTCTGAAGTGCTCCGACGCAATCAATCGTGTGGATGTGGAGTCGTGCCGCGAGATGTACGACGCAGCTACCGAGGCGTTCCGAACGGCTGACGTAGCCATACTTACTGCGGCAGTAGCCGACTATCGTCCGGCAGTACAGGCTGAACAAAAGATAAAGCGCAGCGAGGGCGACATGCAGATATCTCTCTCGCCCAACCCTGACATCGCAGCCACACTCGGACAGATGAAGACCGCACAGCAGACCATCGTGGCGTTCGCGCTCGAGACCAACGACGAGCAGGCTAACGCCGAGCGTAAGTTGCAGAAGAAGAATGCCGACTTCATCGTGCTCAACAGTCTGCGCAACGAGGGCACATGCTTCCGCACCGACGACAACCAGATAGAGATTATCGGTCGCGACTTCCGCCATGCCTATCCCAAGAAGTCGAAGGCGGACACCGCTGTCGACATCGTCAACGAACTGGAGCGAGTGATAGGAGGCTATGGCATCTTGCCATAGCCACGCACCCATGAGAACTTGTTGATAGGGAGGCATCGTGGGTATGGCAAGATACCATACCCTCCTAAAGAGTAAAACTTCTCATTTTAAAGAATATGAAAAAGCGCTATATAGTTAGAATGGTTTGCGCTGCGTTGCTGTTGTTCGCTTTTGTCGCAGGAACACAGGCGCAGGAGCTGAACGCACGTGTAAAGATCAACCACAACCAGATTCAAGGCACCGACAACTCGGTGTTCGAGGAGCTGGAGCAGACCCTCACGCAGTTTATCAACGAACGCCAGTGGACCAGTCTGCAGTTTCAGAAGAACGAGCGCATCGCGTGCAACTTCAACATCACCGTGACAGCGTACGACAACAGTACGAACGTCTTCACGTGCAAGGCGGTGATACAGGCAAACCGTCCCGTGTATAACTCTACGTACACCACCACTATCTACAACAACACCGACAACGACTTCAACTTCGAGTACGCACAGTTCGACCAGTTGCAGTTCAACGAGGAGCAGGTGGACAATCAGCTCACGGCGCTCATCGCCTACTACGCCTACCTCATCATCGGCATTGATCTCGATACGTTCTCGCCGATGGGTGGCGAGGACATTCTGCAGCGCTGCATGAACCTTGCCAACAATGCGCAGAACCTCAACTTCCCGGGCTGGAAGGCGTTTGACAACGGACGCAACCGCTTTGCCATCATCAACGACTATCTTGAGGGTGCTATGAAGCCGTTCCGCCAGTTGCAGTATGACTACTATCGTACGGGTCTCGACGAGATGGCGACCAACGTGGAGCGCGGACGCGGCAACGTGACCACTGCGCTCGAAACCGGTCTGAAGAAGTGTCACGAAGACCGTCCGCTCAGTATGCTGCCACAGATATGGACTGACTATAAGCGCGACGAGCTTACCAATATATATAAAGGTAAGGGCACGCAGAAGGAAAAAGAAACCGTCTACGACATTCTTTTCTCTATCAATGCAAGTCAGAATTCGGCTTGGGAGAAGATAAAGGAGTAGACACACACATACATACATAACCCATAACTATTGTTTATGTTAAAGAAACTCGATATACGCAACTTCACGCTGATCGACCATCTTGAGATGATGCTCTACCCTGGTTTCTCCGTCATTACGGGCGAAACCGGTGCCGGAAAGAGCATCGTCATCGGTGCCATAGGATTGCTGCTTGGCAACCGCGCCGATGCGAAGCAAGTGAAGCGTGGTTGCGACAAGTGCATCATTGAGGCAACGTTCGACCTTAGTATCTACCACTCCGACGTGCTGAAAGGCTTCTTTGAAGAGAACGACCTCGACTACGAGCCGGAGGAGTGTCTGCTGCGTCGCGAGGTGAACGCTAATGGCAAGAGTCGCGCCTTCATCAACGATACGCCTGTGACACTCGCCCTTATGCGCGAGCTCGGCGAGCAGCTCATCGACGTACACAGCCAGCATCAGAACCTGCTGCTCAGCAAGGAAGACTTCCAGCTGAACGTTGTGGACATCATTGCACGCGACCGTCAGCAGCTTGCCGACTATCGTGCAGCGTTTTACGAGTTGCGTTCGGCGCAGCACCGCCTTGATGAGTTGCGCGAGCAGATAGCCACGAGCCGCGACAACGAGGACTTTCTGCGCTTTCAGCAGAAGGAACTTAGCGAGGCAAAGCTCACTTTGGGCGAGCAGGAACAGTTGGAGCAGGAGTCGGAGCTGATGAGCCACGCTGAGGACATAAAGCGTGCGCTTCACGATGCCGACTACGGACTCTCGGGCGACGACACGGGCATCGTGAACCTCACGCGCTCCATTGTCACACAGCTGCGTAGCGTAGCCGATGTCTACCCCGAAGCGCAGGAGCTTGCAGAGCGTCTCGACGGCTGCTTCATAGAGTTGAAGGATATCTCGCAGGAGATAGCCTCGAAGATGGACGACGTGGAGTACGACCCGCAGCGCTTCAACCTCATCACCGAGCGCCTCGACCTCATCTACACGCTTCAACAGAAGTTCCACGTGCAGACCGTCGACGAGCTGCTCGACCGCCTCAATGCTCTTAATGAGCAACTCTCTAACATCGACAACTCCGACGAGCAACTGCAGGAGCAGAAGCAGGAGGTGGCACGTCTGCACGCTGTATGCGTGGAGAAAGCAGCCGTGCTCACCGATATGCGACGCAAGTCGGCTACACTCGTCGAGCAGGAACTGTCGAAACTGCTCGTTCCGCTTGGCATACCAAACGTGCGCTTCAAGGTGGATGTGTCGACTGCCGACCTCTCCGCCACAGGTGCCGACAAGGTGATGTTCCTCTTCAGTGCCAACACCAGCACCGACATGCAGCCCGTGTCGCAGGTGGCATCGGGCGGCGAGATAGCGCGTGTCATGCTCTCGCTGAAGGCGATGATAAGCAAGGCTATCGGTCTGCCGACAATCATCTTCGACGAGATTGACACCGGCGTGAGTGGTAGGGTGGCAGAGCAGATGGCACACATCATGCACGATATGGGTGCTGCCAACCGACAGGTGCTCTGCATAACCCACTTGCCGCAGATTGCTGCTGCCGGCTCCACCCACTATAAGGTGGCGAAGCATGAGACGGAGCAGGGCACGGTGTCTACGATGACGCAGCTCACCGACGAACAGCGCATCACGGAGATTGCGCAGATGCTCTCTGGTAGCGATGTGTCGCAGGCTGCTATCGACAACGCCAAGTCGCTTTTAGCATTATAGGAGGCTATGGCATCCTGCCATAGCCACGCACCAAGCAGTTAACGGAAGGCAGCGTGGGTATGGCAAGATGCCATACCCTCCTAAGAGTTACAAAATTGTTAATAAACGAAACAATGAACAGAATATTATCAACAATCCTAATTTCGCTGCTCTGCCTCTGCGGAGCGATGGCGCAGCCGGCGGCTGTGAAGAATGTGGCAAAGTCGGTATTTGCGCTTAAGGCATACGATGCAGAGGGCAAGCAGATAGCTACAAGCAACGGAGTGTTCCTCTCAGCCGACGGCATAGCAGCCTGTCCGTGGTCGGCAGTGCGCGAAGCCTCGCGTGTGGAAGTAGTCGATTTCAACGGAAAGACCTATCCCGTGACGCATATCCTCGGTGCTAACGAGCTTTATGACGTGTGTCGTGTGCGTGTGGATATGCCGAAGACTGTGGCTGCCACCATCGCCACCGCTGCTGCTGCAAAGGACAGCAAGCTGTGGCTCGTGGAGACCGCCGACCGCCGTACACAGACCACGCAGTACGAGGTTGACAAGGCGGAGACCTTCATGGAGAAGTACGCCTACTACGTGTTCGGCTACAACAACCACAAGCCCACACAGGGTGCTGCCTTCGTCAACGAGAAGGGACAGGTGGTGGGACTCATGCAGCAGTCGGCGCGTTCGCTCTACGCCAACGCTGTCGACGTGCGCTTCATCTCGACACTCGCTGCGAGCCACCTCGACATTAACAACTCGCTCTATGCCAAGACCTCGCTGCGCCTCACCTTGCCTGCCGACAAGCAGAACGCTCTGCTCATGGTGATGTTGGCTGCTGAGTGTCAGGACACGGCGAAGTATGCCGGCTACCTCCGCGACTACATCCGACAGTTTCCGAAGGAGGTTGACGGCTATGCTACGAGTGCGCTGCAGAAGTCTACTTATGGCGACTGGCAAGGTGCTGATGCTGATATGCAGACCGCCCTCAAGCTTGCTGCCGACAAGGCGGAGGCTCACTCGGAGTATGCTCGTGTGATGTATCAGAAGCTCATCTATAGTGCCGACACCACCTTCACGGCTTGGACCTTCGAGCGTGCACTGGCGGAAGCTGAGAAGGCGTACAGCCTCAATCCGCAGCCGCAGTACTTGCACCGCATGGCGCAGATAAAGTTCTCGATGGGCGACTATGGCGACGCGTGTGAGAAGTTCCTGAGTCTGGCGAAGAAGGACATGCCAACGAGCGAGGTGTATTTCGAGGCAGCGCAGTGCAAGACACAGCTTGGTGCTCCGAAGGCGGAGGTGCTGGAGCTGCTCGACAGTTGTGTTGCAGTTGCTCCGCGTCCACTCACCAATCTGTCTGCGCCCTACGTGTTGGCACGTGGTCAGCAGTACGAGCAGATGGAGGAATATCGCAAGGCGATCGTCGACTACAACACCTACGACACGCTGGTGTATGGCAGAGCGAACGCTGCTTTCTACTATGCTCGTCATAAGTGCGAGGTGGCAGTGCACCAGTACAAGCAAGCTCTCGACGACCTTGCGCACGCTGCATATATAGGTGGTGCAGATGCTCCGCTCTATATCGCCGAGCTCGCTTCGTTGCAGCTGCGTGTGAACATGAACGAAGAGGCTGTCAAGACCTCCGACCTCTGCTTGCAGCTCACGCCCGACAATACCGATGCCTACATAATAAAAGGCCTCGCACTTGTGCAGCTGAAGCGCAAGAACGAGGCTATGGAGTGCTTTAATAAGGCAAAGGAATTAGGCGACGACCGCGCCGAGGGATATATCAAGAAGTATAAATAGGAGGGTATGGCATCCCTGCCATAGCCACGCACCCACAAGGTGGTTGTTAGGAGGCAGCGTGGGTATGGCAGAGATGCCATACCCTCCTATAATATGCTAATTAAACGTTATGCACGCTGGTATTGTCGTCATGCGCTGTGGCATGAACGGACAACCGTAGAAAATCATCTGCAGTTCATCAGTACGAGTCTTGTATTGTGATCCGATTACTACCTTCTTCAGTGCTTTACAATTTTTGAAAGCAAACATTTCTACCTCTACGCATGAGGGCAGCGATACGGAGGTGATGCGGTTGCATCCCTCGAAGGCACTGCTCTCAATGCTCTTCAGACTCGTGGTTACAGGCACACTTGTGAGGGCTGTGTTCTTAAAGGCATTCTGATCGATTACCGCCACCGATTGTGGCAGACTGATGCTTGTGAGTGCCTTGCAGTCTTCAAACGTGCTCATATCTATCTTTGTGATGTTCTGTGGCAGCGTTACCTTTGTGAGTGCTTTGCATCCGAAGAACAGAGCGTTAGGCAACTTCTCCAGGCGCACGGGCAGTGTTACTTCTGTCAGTGCTGTGCACATGGAGAAGGCACTATTTCCAATCTTCGTCACACTGTTGGGTACGGTGATGCTTGTAATCGCAGGCATACTGTGGAAGGCGTAGCTATCTATCATGGTCACCGTCGATGGTATGTTGATGGAAGTGATGCGTGTGCACGCGAATGCGTGTGAGCCGATTGTTTTCAGTCCGGGTGAAAGTGTCACCGATTTTATTTTCATTTCGGCAAAGGCAGCACTTCCGATTTCGGTCACCTTTAGTGTGCGGCCGGCATAGCGCACGGTGGAAGGTACGGTGTAGTCCTTGCCTATCGATTCGTCGTTGTCCACGCCGATCAGCCGTGCACTGTTGCGTTGAGAGTTCAGCTCGAACCACATCTCGCCTATCTGCATTCTGTTTCCCCATGACGAGTTGCCCTCGTACACTCTCACCGAGACCTCTTTCGTGGTGCGGTTGATGCTTTTGAGGTATGCCACGGTTTCGTCTGCGAGCAACGGGTAGAGGGGGGAATAGTCCGACTGCATGGTTCGCTTGAATGCGTCCTCCTCCAATGGTTCTGCAGGTGTGTAGTCGTCTTCGTTTTCGCTGTCGGCGTTGTTGAGGTAATGAACGGCATTGTTGAGTGCTCCTATGCGGTCGTTTACTTCACTGTCGAGTAGTTCGCGTCGTACAAGCACAGGTTCGCACGAGGGTTTGCCGGATGTGACCCATTTGTTTATCATCTTCGATTCAGCTATGAGACTGGCGTTGTCGAGCTCTATGATCTGGGGTAGGGCATCAATCCATGCTGGCTGTTTAGGGCATTGCGTTGGAGGCTGCGGTGTGTTGAAGGCTTTACGTCCTAACCATGTCTTTATGCCGAGTCCTTTGTAGAGCTTGATGGTGATTGTCTTGTGTGCCGGCTCGAAATCGGTTCGGGTTGACGGGCGGCGGTTGGTGTTGGTACGTACTCGCTGTGTGCTACGGTTCTGGGTGGTTCTGTTGCCCGATCTGTTAGCACTGGTGTTGTTTTGGGGTGCTTCGTTAGCGTTTTCAACAGCATCCATCACCTCCTTTACGGGCTTGGGTGCTGCCTCTTTAATCATTTGTGTTCCTTTGTTCTTAATCTTTTTAAGGAAACTCTGTGCTGATACCTGGGTGGTGCCCATCGTCAGACAGAGGGCAGACAAGAACAGTAGTCGTCTTGTGTTCATAGGGCTTTGTTGGTTTTTATTGTTGTTATTGATGTTATTTTGCCGACAAATGTACAAAATATATTCTTAAATATGAGAAATCAGTTTGTTTTTTTATGACGATAGTTGACGGGCGACACGCCTACTTGCTTCTTGAAGAATGTGCCGAAGGCGGAGGCGTTGGGGAAGTTGAGCAGGTCGGATATTTCCTTTATGCTCTTGTCGGTGCTCGTGATGAGGTATATGGCTTTCTTCGTTATAGCCTTGAACACGAGTTGCTGCACGGAGCTGCCCGACACCGACTTCACGAGTTGCGTGAGGTATTTGGGCGACAGGCACAGGCGGTCGGCGTAGAAGCGCACACCGCGTTCGCGCATATAGTGCTCGTCGATGAGCTGCATCAGCTGCATGTAGGTCTCCAGTTTGCGGCTCGACTCGTTGTTGCCGTCACTCGAGAGTTCGCGGAAGATACTGCACACGCGGTAGGTGAGCGAGAGCAGTAGCAGCTGGCGTTCGTTGGCGGCAAACACGTTCTCGCCGCATTTGTGTACGGCGAGCAGTTCGGAATACTTCGTCAGCTCGTTCTCGTGACCCGTATGCATCACCCAGCACGAGCGTGGATTGATATACTCCACAAACTTCATGCCGACCACCGTGCTGCCTAAGATGTCGCGTATGGAGTCGGCGCGATAGAAGATAATGACAACGGAGCAGTCGTCGCTCTGAGCTGTAACGGAGAAGCGCACGCCGTGGGAGAGGAAGAGCGTTTCGTCCTTGTTCACAACGTATTCCGCACTTTCGCATGTGAAGGAGAAACTGCCCGAACGGCACACTATAATGCCAACATCCGCCACGCGGAAGTCGTGGCGCAATGCCTCGGGGAACGACCGTATAATACCACAAGAGCAACAGATGTCCTCGTTGTCAGACATCTGTTGCTCCAGAATATTTATGTTTATGTTTTCGCTGCTGTTCGTCATTGGTTTTTATTGTATAGACATGGCGAAGTTAGCGAAAAAAAACTGCACTGCAAAATATCTTAATAGTTAATGTACCACTCAGGCGTATCTTTCGATATGTCGCGCTTCGGCCACGGCACCACAAGCATCAGTCCTGCGAGAATGATGCAGGCGTAGATAGTCCATCCCGCCATCTCCTTTATAGCCGAGAGCGTAGCCTGCACCTGCACCTTGCCCTTCGTAGACATGGCTGCCATGTGCTGCGCCTCGGTCTCGCTCTTGCCTTGATACTGCATTCCGCGCGCCGTCATATCGTAAGTCTTGGCGGTTTCGGCGTTGGTGCGGTCGTAGTCGTGAGCGTAGCGTGTGATGTAATACTGTTGGCGGTACTGGAATACCACCTGATAGAGTGCCGAACCTATGCCCGGTGCTATCACCATACGCACGGTGAGCATGATGCACACCCACGTAGAGAGCAGCTTGTAGGGCATGCGCTGGTTGGCATACACGGCGATGAGCGAGTAGAGCAGCATCATGCCCGTAGCACGTATTACGACGGGCCACTTCATGCGCTCCAGCATACCGTCGGTCTGCACCTCGAAGTACATGAACAGCGAGGCGGCACCGATGAGCAGGAATCCCATTGCGAAGAACCACTTGAAGTGGACACCCTTGCTGTTCAGTATGAGTATCGTGACAAGACCGAGGAAGTAGCCAAGCAGCACCCAGTTGCCGAGTGCTGCCACCTGAATCTGGTCGGTCTTCATGCCCACGCCTACGAAGATGTTCACGAGCATCGAGCTTGAGTTGCATATCATCAGTCCGATGAAGAGCAGTATGCCGCCCTGAATGCTGCGCGACTTGAACGCCTTGAGCATGAAGTAGGGCGAGCGGCGCGTCTTCTCCAAGTATATAAATAATAATGTAGAGGCGACGCATATAGCCGTAGCCCAGCAAATACGGCTGCTATCGTACCAGTCGTACACCTTACCATAGACCGTCACGTAGACGAACGAACAGCACATGAGGCAGAACACCACCACGTTGCCGAACTTCGAGAACGAGAGCGGACTGTACTTCGTAGGGTAGGGGTTGTAGGGCATACAAAGCAGCGTGATGAGCAGTGCCACGAGAATGGAGCCGAGCATAGCGTAATACACCATCTGCCAGTGGTAGTTGTAAGCGAACCACGCCGTTATCCACGTGCCTATCTGTCCGAGCAGCATGAAGAAGAAGTAGATGATAGGCTGGCTCGCCTTCTTTTCGGTGTCGAGAGCATCCCATCCTGCCTCGTCCTTCGGCTCGTTGCCCGGCGTCACGTTGCGTGTTGCCTCGATGCCGAAACCGTACTTGATGAGCGTGAAGAGGTTACACATCAGAAGTGTCTGTCTCACGAAGCCCATTATCAAGCTGTTCAGCGCAAGGATGAACAGGCTGTCGGTGTTGGCACAGATGTAGCTCTGCACTGCTAAGATGGAGAAGCCTACAAGGCTCATCATCTTCTGGCGGCGCACACTCACCAGCGTGTAGAAGAACGGAGAGAACGCCGCCATACCTATCGACGTCACGAAGCTGATGAACGCTATGTGTTCCGATTGGATGCCAAGTCCTCCCACCATTTCACTGCTGTTCACGGTGTAGGCTCCGCTCACCGTCATTATAGGTATGAAAAGTATGACGAGGAAGGCGATGCCGAGAGGCTTGGGCACCCAGTCGTAGAACGGAAAATTCTTAGGCAGCTTCGGCGAAACTGCCTGGTATATCTCTGCTTGTGTCATTTACTTGAGTTGAGCCTTCACAATAACCATCATTCCGGCAGCCAACTTGTCGTTGTCTTCCTTTGAAATTCCCACAAACTCGATGCGCACCGGCACACGCTGCTGAATCTTCACGAAGTTGCCGGCAGAGTTGTCTGTAGGCACGAGCGAATACTTAGAACCCGTAGCACCCGATATGGCAGATATTCTGCCCTCGAATTCCTTGCCCTCGAAGGCATCTACGGTCATTACGACCTTCTGACCTACGTGCAGCTTCTCCACCTGCGTCTCCTTATAGTTGGCGATGACCCACTTCTGCGTGTTCGGCATGATGTAGGTGATGGTCTGTCCGGCGTTCACCGCCTGACCCTCCTCAAGCGCACGTCTGCCCAGCTTGCCGTCGCACGGTGCCGTTACCACGCAGTAGGAGAGGTTCAGCTTAGCCATTTCCAGTGCTGCCTGCGCACGCTCTATGGCAGCCGCAGTGTTCTTCTTGCGTGTCTGCACCTCGTTCACACCCGAGTAGGCAGCCTTCTGCTGGCGGCGTGTGGCGTCGAGCTTCTTCTTCGTAGCGTTGTATTCGGTCTCTATCTGCTCCAACTGTATAGGAGTGGCAGCGTTGCGAGCCACGAGGTTCTGATAGCGCTGGCGGTCTTTTTCGAGTTTAGCGAGGCGAATCTCAATCTCAGCGATAGCCGACTCGTACACCGTTGCCGATGTCTGCGTTGTCTGCACCGAAGCGTCTATCACGTTCGCACCAGCCATAGCGTCCTTCAGCGCAGCCTCTGCCTCCATCACGCGGATGCGATATTCGCGGTCGTCGAGCACGAGCAGCGTGTCGCCCTTCTTCACGCTCTGGTGCTCCTGGAAGTATATCTTCTTGATGTAGCCCGAAGCGCGCAGATTCACCGGCGAGATGTACTGCTCCACCTGTGCGTCGTCGCTCTTCTCGTTGCTCTTGTAGTCCATGAACATACAGCCAATCTTCACTATTCCCCATACGAGGATGGCAACGCCGATGAGGCTCACCACAATCTGGCGTATGCGCTGGCGCTTGAGCTGCTTTGCTGTCACTTCGTGCGTAGACTGTGTAGCAGTCTCGCTGTTGTTATTGTTCGTGTTATTATTGTTTGTTTCCATTTTTGAGTTTTGAATTTTGAGTTTTGAGTTTTGAATTGTTGCGACATACGTCGCAATTTTGAGTTTTGAATTTTGAATTTTGAGTTTTGAGTTTTTGAGTTGCGAATTCTTAATTCAAAATTGAATAACTCAAAATGCGCGCAGCGCATAATTCAAAACTCAAAATTCAAAACTCAACATTCTACTTCGTAAGCTTCTCCAACTGTCCTGTGAGCTTCAGCAGTGTGAGGTTCGACACCTGATAGTTGAAGTGCGCCGTGAGATAGTTGTTCTGCGCGTCGCTCATGCTCATCTCGTCCTGCAGCACCTCCGTCATCGAGGCGATACCCTCGCGATAGCGGTCGCTCGTCACCTTATATATATCCTCCGCAAGCAGATAGTTGTCGCGCTGCTTGCTGAAGTTGCGCTGGTTGTTGGCGAGATCGTTCACGGCGTTGGCATACTGCGTCTGCATACCCTTCAGCGCGTTTTCGTAAGAGAGCTTCGCGTTGTCGATGTCCACCTGCGCCTTTCTTATCTTCGAGCGCTTCTCCAGTCCGTCGAAGATAGGGATGCGCAGCGAGAGTCCGATGCCGTTCGACCTATACCAGTGGTTCGACTCGCCCGAGTGGAACCAGTTCTTGAACTTGTCGGTGTACGCCATGTACGTCCAGTTGCCCGTGAGTGCCAGAGTGGGCAGATATCCGCTCTTGGCGAGCTTCTTCTGCTGTTCGGCAAGCGTCTGCTGCGTTCTTAGCAGCTGCAGCTCATACAGGTTCTCGTTCAGTCCGCTGAGTGCTGCGAGGTTCACCTCCTCAATGTCACCCTTCTCCACCGCAATGTCCTTCTCGGCAGGATAGTCTATCACGTACTTCATCATATTGTACTGCTGCGTGAGCATCGCCTTCGCATTGTCGTACTGCACACTGAGATTCTCCAGGTTTACGTTCACACGCTTCACGTCCACGCTCAGCGCCATGTCGTTGTCGTGGAACGCCTGCGTGATGTCGCGCAGCTCCTCCAGACGTTTTATGTTGTCCTTGATGATGCCGATTTGCTCCTCAGTGTTCTGCGCTAAGTAGTACATCTTGCTTATCTGCACGATGAGGTCCTCGCGCGCCTTCTCGTAAGAGAGCGAATTGAGCTGGTCGAGCGTCTTCGAGATCTCGAGCGCCGTGAGCGCTGTCTGACTGTAGAGCGGCATCTGCAGCTGCAGACTTGCCGACGAGTTGTACTGCAGCGTCTTCGTCACGTTGTACGGCTTGCCGTAGGCTCTGCCGTCGGTTACGGATACGGGCGGAGTGAAGTTGTCGTTCAGCGCTGCGCCGATATTTATCTGCGGCAACAGGCGCGAACGGTTCTCGCTGATGTTGTGCTTGCCTTTGAGCACATTACCCTCGTAAGTTTTCAAATTAAGATTTCGCTCAATACCCATCTGCAGACACTGCGCCAGCGACAGCGTTTCCTGCGCCATCGCCTGAGCTGCCAAGAGTATTGAGGCAAATGTGAACAATGTTTTCTTCATACCTATATTAATATTTCGGCTGCAAAGTTACGCATTTATAGCCGTTTAGGTATATTCATAAAATATCACAAGTTGTTCACATTTTCCTTTTATGTGGTTTCGTATGTCATTGTAGTTTGATAGAAAGAGTTTTTTAGCAGCCTAAACCGCTGTTTCTGCCGAGCGAATTGGCAAAGCGGCGGAGGTTGCTGCTTGCCACATCCTTTTTTATAGCCTCCTCCAGCGGCATTCCGTCGGGCGTGATGCTTTCTACAAAAGCGAAGCCGGCTTTCAGCAGCAGTTCCCTGTCGCTTACGCTGCCAGCCACAAGCCCTACGGGCACGCCCGTCTGCTGCCCACGCATCAGTATGCGCTGTGGCAACTTGCCCATGAGCGTCTGTCGGTCGGCACCGCCTTCGCCCGTTATTATAAGGTCGGCACCCTTTATCTTCTCGTCGAAGCCGATGATGTCGAGTAGCAGGTCGGCGCCCGACTTCATCTCGGCTCCGAGATACTGCATGAAGGCATAACCCAGTCCGCCGGCTGCTCCCGCTCCAGGCTCTGCGCTTCGGTCGAAGCCGAAATGCAGAGCTGATTTCTCGGCGAACAGCTGCGCACGGCGGTCGAGTTGAGCTACCATCTCTGGCGTGGCACCCTTCTGCGGACCATATACATGTGCCGCGCCGTTCTCGCCGCAGAGCGGATTGTCCACATCGCAGGCGAGAGTGAAGCTACATTCGCCAAGCTCCGTCTTCAGCGCCTCGTCGAAGTTCTTGCCGCGTGCGAAGATGTCAACCAGTGCCTTTATCATTCCGATGCCGGCATCGCTCGTGGCGGTGCCGCCGAGTCCGATGATGAAATTGCGGCATCCGCGCTTTATGGCTCTCGAGAGCAGTTCGCCCACGCCGTATGTTGTAGCGCGCATAGGGTTGCGCTCCTCCTCCTTGATAAGGCTGAGTCCGCACGCCTGAGCCACTTCCACTATTGCCGTGCCGTCGGGCGTCACGCCGTAATGGGCATCCGTGCGACGCATCATCAGGTCGTGTATGTACACAGGCTCCAATGTTCCGCCCGTGGCTGTCGTAAACGCTGCAAGCATTCCGTCGCCGCCGTCCGACATCGGCAGGCACAGCGTGTCTATGCCCTTCGCCTCCAACACCCCGGTGATTATGTTCTCCACTTCTGCTGATGACATGCAGCCCTTGAACGAATCTGTGGCAAGTATGTATTTCATGTGTCTTTTGTTTTATGACGGTGCAAAAATACGAAAAACTATTTGATAATCATATTTAATTTGTATCTTTGCCATGTCTATCGTCGGATTCTCTTGTTTAGAATCCCAACACTAAGAACACCATTAATAACAATTTAACATAACGCAATCAAATTAATCACAATATGAAACAACTGTTTTTAACATTCGCAGTGGCTCTGCTTCTGCTGCCCGCCACGCTGTGGGCCGACACCGCCAAGAAGAAGATAAAGTCGGTGGAGATAACGATAAACGCTCCTACTCCAGGAATGGACTTAGAGAACGCCGAAAAACTCGCCCTAAAAGCGGTGAACACCGCCTACGGTGACCTGTTCAAGAGCGGAGTCATCACAATGCGCGACATCTCATGGGATGGCGAGTTCGGCGAGAACAAGGAAGGATACCCCACACTGAAGGCCGGATACCCCTACATAGCCACGATTGAGATAGTGATAGACCCGGACGGAGATTACCAGACCGAATGGGTAAAGATAGACGGCTCCGACATGCTGTCGACCGAAAACTTCAAGGCCACGGTGAACGGGATTCCGGCACGCGTGCTCAGAAGTGCCCCTTACTTCCCCACTATGCAGGTGAAATTCACCATACCTGGTGGCAAGGGCGGACCACTGGAGAAAGATGACCATTCTTCCGACTACGACGTGCTGAAGAATGAATACCGCTCCACACTGCCCTACATATCGCGCAAAGAAGCCGACGAAGTCTATCCACACTACCACCCGCTGGATGTGCTCGTAATCGACAAGATAGATATGCTCTACGAATTCATGCATGAGAAATACATCTCGTCGAGCGGACATGCATACAAAAATCACAACACCCTGCTGATGACCAAGATAATAATCGACGTAAGCAACGGGTCGGAAAACCACAACATCTCAGAATTTGCAGAAACACTTGGTGCCCCATACTCCACCATATTCAATCTGAAAGAAGTGTGGCTGAGCCCCAAGGTGGATGCCGTAAAATACGTCAGAGACCTCAACAAAGCCACCGTCGAGCGGCTGTCAAGATGGGGACGCCATTACATGGAACAGAGCACCAAGCTCTACACCGCCAAGGGCACATTGTTCATCCCCGAGAACGCAGGCAAGGCTGTGCTCGACTATCTGGATCTCGATGCCACCGAGCCAACATACACCATACGCACATACCGCGGCGACGTGTTTGAGGCACAGAAAGCCGGCGTGGCAGCCACCAAGCTTCTCACCTGCACCAAGCATGTGTTCACAGCCAAGATAGAGGCTGCCGACCGCGTGTGCCAGTACAACACATGCAAGCAACCGTTCAAATGGTACTACTCATGTAGGGTTTGCGGCAAGTGCGAACGCAACAAAGCGCACACCTTCAGCGCCAGACCGGGAGCCGAAGTACTGGAATGGCATGACATGAACGAGAACATAGCCAACGACCAGGCATACATCGGCGTGAACGCAGCCGGAGAACACATATACTGGAAGAGCTGCATCCATTGCGGCATCTCACACAGCTATCACATGAGACACCTCACACCCAGAGACCAGAAAATGATGGGTATGGAAGGCTCCTTCGAAGATTTCAAAGTCTCAATGCTCGAAAACCTGAAGAGCATCGAAGACATGTGCCTGCTGGAGACAGAACTGCCGAGCGACGAGATGTTCATACTGCCACGCAAGTCGGAGGCCAAGATGAGCGAGTGGGCACAGGACGGCGTGAACCGCGCCCTGTGCGACAACCTCGTCGACGACACCGTGCTCGGCAACGACTACACCAAGCCCGTCACCCGCGAACAGCTGCGCTCCATCATGACACTGCTCGTGAAGGAAATGTCTGGAAAGGACGCATCAGCCAGTGCCATCGGACTCGACGACGCCACACTGCCACAGAGCGGCAGCGTGACACGGCAGGAACTGGCGGCATACATACACCGCACACTGCTCTACCTGGAACAGAACTCCGAACTGGCTTACAGCGAATACGAGTCGAGACTGCCAAAATACACCGACCACGCACAGATAAAGGCATGGGCAAAGGAGCCTATGGCGTTCTGCAACGCCCTGGAAGTGATTGACCCCAAGACAGCAACGACACTCGCACCCAACGAAGTCTGTACCATTGAGCTCGCACTCACCACCGCAGAACGCGCCACCATGGCACACCGCACGGGCTGGTATCAAGCGGTGTCTACCGGCGAATTGGAGGATTTCCTCTCAGCCATAGGCGAACGCAACCACTACACCTTCGTATCGACATTCGGCAACTGCGACCGCATCTGGGCGTCG
>ENA-UERG01001831-UERG01001831.1-human-gut-metagenome-genome-assembly--contig:-NODE-1831-length-16459-cov-42.730741_pt1 | contig 16459 bp, 9 predicted proteins | sample MGYA00242954_ERZ507954 | MGnify/ENA primary metagenome ERZ507954 (study PRJEB26167, sample SAMN06115478) | human gut metagenome | host: Homo sapiens | place: China:Sichuan | collected 2015-01-21... | reverse complement strand
TTTTCTCTCCTTTCAGCAACTGTTTTGTAGTTCAATAAGTTTTCAACACCGATGTTACCAGATACGGCGTTTTTACCCCAAGAACCGCAACCTAATGATAATGACGGTTCAAGTTTGAAGTTGTACAAGTCGCCGATACCACCTAATGCAGATGGAGAGTTAATCAATACACGGCAAGCAGGCATCATGTTAGCATATTTGTCAATTCTTTCTTGGCTTCTAGCATCTGTGTAAAGGTCTGCAGTGTGACCTGCGCCACCTTTTGATACTAATTCATATGCAACATTTGCAGCTGCTTCAAAATCTTTAGCTCTGTACATAGTTAAGATTGGAGAAAGTTTTTCTCTTGAGAATGGATCTTCCCAATCAACTGAAGGTCTTTCTGCTAACAAGATTTTAGAAGTTTTTGGAATTTCAAATCCTGACAATTTAGCGATATTGTATGCGCTTTGACCTACGATGTCAGGGTGAGCAGTTCCACGTTTTGGATCGATAAATGGAAGATCAATCATTTTCTTTTCTTCAGCAGCGTTCAATAGGTATGCGCCTCTGTAGATAAATTCTTTTTTTACTGCTTCGTAAACTTCATCAACAACAACAACTGATTGTTCAGATGCACAAATCATACCGTTATCGAAAGTTTTTGACATCAAGATTGAAGAAACAGCCATTTGAATATCGGCAGTTTCGTCAATTAAAGCACAAGCGTTACCAGGACCAACACCTAAAGCAGGGTTTCCTGATGAATATGCAGCTTTAACCATTCCAGGACCGCCTGTAGCTAAGATGCAAGCGATGTTAGGGTGTTGCATCAATTGGCTAGACAATTCGATAGATGGAACATCAATCCAACCGATAATATCTTCTGGCGCACCAGCTTTTACTGCAGCTTCGTAAACAACTTTAGCAGCTGCAATTGTTGATTTTGTAGCTCTAGGGTGTGGTGAGAAGATGATTGCGTTTCTTGTTTTTAAAGCGATTAATGATTTAAAAATAGCTGTTGAAGTAGGGTTAGTTGTAGGAACGATACCTGCGATAACACCAAGAGGTTCAGCAACTACTTTAATACCGTTTGCTTTATCTTCTTTAATTACGCCACAAGTTTTAGCGTGTTTGTGTTTGTTGTAAATATATTCTGATGCGAAATGGTTTTTAATGATTTTATCTTCTAAAACGCCCATACCAGTTTCTTCATGAGCTAATCTAGCTAGAGGAATACGAGCTTTGTCAGCGGCAGTTGCAGCTGCTTTGAAGATTGCATCAACTTGTTCTTGAGTAAATGTTGCAAAAATCTTTTGAGCTTTTTTAGCTCTTTCGATAAGCAATTCCAATTGTTCGGCACTGTCAACAAGAGAAGACTTGTTCAATGTCTTTTCAAGATTTTCGACAGTCTTTTTGCTTTTTGTTGTCATATATATTTTCTCCTTGTATATTGTGCAATATGCACGTTTAGTAAATGTGTTACAATAAAATATTTGTTTGAATTTCATTCGTGAATTATTTCACAATTACATTATAAAATAAAGAAATTTTAAAAGCAAGTGTGATATTTACAATCTTTATATGAATTTAATATTTAGGTGAGATAATTGGGCGATAAGACTATAAGGCGATAAGGTGTTACATATATATAAATTAATATTTTACAACCTTTTCAAAAATCCCTATTGTCCTATCGCCATATTATCTTATTGCCTTGCGAATTTAATTGTAATATTTTTTCACATGACACTAGCAAAAAATTTTTTTCTCATGTATTATTACATTCATAATAAATTTAATATTTAATTATGGATGACGAAATGCAATTATTAATTGACAAAGAACTTAATTCCGATGACAAGATTTTGAAGCCTGACTTCAATTCTAAGACCGGTCGCGAGCTACTCGCCTTTTACCTCCAAACAAAATTTAAGCAAATTTTAGCTTACGATAAACGATGTGAAACTCCGATATTTAAAGAAGTTGATCCAAGTTTCATTTCGAGATTTACCAAAAGACTGATTACAAAACCTGCCAAGCGTTTGTTGATTGGGATTGCGGGTGAGTCTGCATCGGGTAAATCGACTGTTTGCCGAGAGGTAAAAAATATTATTGAACGACTTGATATGCCGGTTTCTGTTTTAAGTACTGATAATTATTTTAATGACATTTCTGCACTGATTAAAAAATATGGTAGTTTTGATAATTTACGTGATAATGGTTATGATGTTGATTCTCCAAAGAGTTTTCAACTTGAGTTATTAAGACGTGATTTGCAAGATTTAGCGGAGGGGAAAACGGTTTATGCTCCTCGTTATGTTCCGAATGGAACTGGAGTTTCCATTCCGCATGCGCTCAAAATAGATTCTGATAAAATTATTGTGGTAGAAGGTATTGCAGCGCTTTATGAAGATATTCAAGATGTGTTTGATGTAAAAATATATATTGAAACAGATAATGAAATCAGATTTAATAGATTTTTGAAACGTGCGCAAGAAGAAAGAAATCAAGATAGAGAAAACGCAATGAAGCACTGGGAATATCTTTTGAATGTTGGCGAAAAATACGTTATCCCTTGCAGGAATTCTGCAGATTTTGTTCTTGATGGAAACTCTGATTTGAAATATTTTGATCAAATTTTAGAATATATACATGCGATTACAAATAATTTTCAATAAATTTTTGTTGAGATGTCTTAATATTTTTGACTTGTTTTGCCAAGTTTTGAAAAATATGTTACAATATTTATTAACTGTTGTAGTGAATTTTAATTAAATCCACTTAATGGTTGATATACTAATTATATTATTTCATTATAATAAGACAGGAAATAAGTAGAAATAGGTGGCAAGTGAGCAAAAATTTTATTGATAGATTTAATGAAGAAGGTAGTAAAGACCGCTTTTGGAGCTTGAATAAAAAAATAGGCGCAGGTTTAGTTGTGCTATTGCTTGCGGTTATTATGATTAACACATCAGGTTGTACTCAGGGAAATTCTGATAGTTCCGGTGATGATATTACCGCAATTGAGGCAAATCAAGAGCAACAACAAGATACGGTTAAAGTTGGGAATGATGGCGTAAATGCAGCTATTGCTCCTGATGATGTTTCTATTGTTGCAGATCAAGCTGCTAAAAATAATGCGATGGTCGCAATGTCGGTTGAAGATATGGGGCGTTCGGATCCGTTTCTTCCTGAAGGAGAAAAAGTTGTTGTAAAACCAAAACCTAAAAAACCGGCATATGCAAATTATTTGATGCCTCCTCCGGAAACTATTACGGTTGATTCTACGGCAACAGAAGTAATGACTACAAAAGTTTCAGGTATTATGTATGATAAATTTAACCCGTCTGCAATATTAAATATTAGTGGTTCTGATTACTTGGTTAGAACTGGTGATGTTATTAACGGATATAAAATATTGTCAATCGGGAAAGAAACTGTTACGGTTCAATATGGTTCAAACGTATATAAAGCAAGTGTTGGCGAATTGTTTACAGGTGAAGGTATAAACTTCAATACAGTATCAAATTTGAATAGGAAATTCGGAAGTAACAGTAATAAACGTTAAAATAAAAAGCAGGAGCAGATATGAGAGATAAAATTACAAACAAAATTATTGCAAGCTTGATGTTAGCATCATTTGTTTTTACAAATAGTGCTATGATGGCTTCGGCAATGGAAAATGTTGGTGTTACTCAATATGGTCGAGATGGTAGACCGGCTTTGAGAGATAACAGCGGAGATTATTCTTTAAAATTAAAAGGTGATGTTAGTTTTGTTAGAAAAAATCCGGCAATTAGTATTAGCTTGAGAGATTCGGATGTAAAGCAAGTTTTGAGAATGTTTGCAGATAAAGCTGGCATGAATATTGTTTTCCACGATTCTGTATCAGGACAAGTTACATTAGACCTCGTAGATGTTCCTTTGAATAAGGCTTTTGAAATGGTTATGGAAATCAACGATTTGAATTATGTTGTTGATGATAGAACTATTATTGTTGCAAAAGCCGGTACAAGCGGATTTAATTTCGCAAAACAGGATATGACTTTAATTCCGGTAAAATATATTAGTGCTGCTGCTCTTGCAGATTTCTTGAATAAGAATATCTTTGCTATGCACAAACCTGGACTTTCAGATACAGATATTGTAACTACAAATCCAATGACAAACGAATTAATTGTTTTTGGTACAAAAACAGATGTTGCAATTGCGAAAAAGGTTGTAGCACAATTTGATAAAAGACCTAAAACAACTACATTTAAAGTAAACCATACTACTCCTGCTGAAATGGCTGATATGATTTGTAGCATGCTATTGCCTGCAGCATCAGGTGCTTCTTCTGGTGGTGGTTCTTCATCAGGTGGAAGTTCTACTTCTTCTGGCGGCAGTTCTTCTGGTAGTTCAAGCAGTTCTGATAGTTCTTCTCCTTCAAGTGCTGAGGGAACTGCAACAGGCGGTGCTGCCGGAATAATGACAGGTGCTGCGGCTGATTCATCAGGTGGCGGCGGTTCTTCTTCTGGAGGTTCATCTGCTGGCGGAAGTAGTTCAGGTGGAAGTTCAGGTGGTTCTAGTAGTGGACTTACTTTGAATGCAGGTACTGTGGCTTGTACTCTTGACGGACAAGTTGGAGGTTCTGTAACATCATTAGGTTTGCAAAACTTGACAGTTGCTTATTATGCGCAACTAGGTACTGTAAATATTATTGGTGGTTCAGAAAGTCAATTAGATATGATTAAAGACTTTATTGCAGAAACTGATAAAAAACAACCTCAAGCTTATTTGGAAGTTTCAGTTGTTGAATTGAATGAAGATGGTAGTAAATCATTGTCAAACAATTGGAATTTGTGGAGTAAAGCTTTTTCAGCAACATTTGATGGCGAAAATACTAGATCAAACCCATTAAATCCGGTATTCTTTAAAGGTAATACTTATGATGTCATAGATACAACAGGTGATACTCCTGAAGTTAAATATACAATTAGTAAATATAATGGACCTTTAACTATTACTTATGCAATTAACTATTTGATTAAAAACTCAAAAGGTCGTGTTGTAGCTAATCCTCGTATTTTGATTACAAACGGCGAAGAATCAACAATTGATATTACTCAAGATTACGTAGAATCTGTAGATTCTGAACAAAGCGCATATACAGGTGGTACATTAGCTACCAGAACATATAATATTGGTAGTGACGCAGGTATCAAAGTTTCTATCACACCGTTCATCAGTCCTGACGGCTATGTTACAATGAATATCAAACCTGAATATTCAACAATTTTAAATCAATTGTCAGCAACTGATAGTATTGGACCTTATACTGCAGCCACATTGCTTTCTCACAGAAATCTTGATTTGAAAAATGTTAGAATTAAAGATGGTGAAACTCTTGTAATTGCAGGTATGATTAACGAAGAAGAACAAAAGACAATTGGTAAAGTTCCTGTATTGGGTGATATTCCTGTAATTGGTTCTATGTTCAGATCAACAACTTCTGAAAAGAAGAAAAATGAAATGGTAATTATGATTACTCCAAAAATCATTACAGATACTGAAGATGCAGTTGGAAACACAGATACATTATAAAGTTAATATATAAATATAAAGATGAATGAGCTTTTAAACAGACTAAAAAACAGTGTCAATTTTCAGATACTGAATAAAGTAAATAGCGCACTATTGGAACAATATAAATTTGTTCCAATTAGTGTTAAGGATAATTTTCTGTTTGTCGCAATAAATTCATCTTCTGATAAAGAAGTAATAAACCACAAATTAAAAGAGTTTTATCCGCAACAGGTAAAATTTATTCAAGTGCCGGATCAAGATTTGTATGATTTGATTGCTAACTTAAAGCAAGAAATGCAAAAAGATTCAATTGATGATGGAACATCCAAACAGGTAAAACTCGGTGAACTTTTAATCCAAAAAGGTTATATTAATGATGTTCAATTGTTGCAGGCTTTAGCAGAGAGCAAGCGTCAAAAGATACCTATTGGCTCAACTTTGTTCAAGTTGGGATTTATCACACTAGATCAATTAAAAGAAATTTTGCACTTGCAAACCGGATATGACCTTGTTACTCCGGAACAACTTGCATCACAGGATAAATTTATTAAGATTTTACCGGAAGATTTTATTAAAACAAATAAAATCATTCCGATTTCTTCTGATGGAAAAACTCTTATCTTAGGGGTTGTAACTCCGGTAAAACCTGATGTTTTAAAAGATATTATTTATTTAACAGGACAAAATCCTAAACAGTTATTGATGACCCATTTTGAGTTTCAAAACTGTTTGAATACTTTCTTCAGTGAGCAAAAAAAAGAAACTGAAAAAGTAATTAAAGAAATCGAGAGTGAAGCGGAAGAATTTGAGGTTGAAGAATCTCTTGCCGACATGGTTGATAAGCAATTAAAGGATTCAACCGGTTCTGTTGCAAAATTTGTAAACCAAATTATTACAAATGCTATTGATAATAAAGTTTCCGATATTCACATTGAACCTCGTTTGGCAGGCTATATTGTAAGATACAGAAAAGACGGTATGTTGCAAAAAGTCCTTGACATTCCGCCAAAGGTAGAAACTTCTGTTATTGCTCGTTTCAAAGTTTTGTCAAGGATGAATATCGCAGAACATAGACGTCCTCAGGATGGTACGTTCTCAATTAAATATAAAAACGGTTCTTATGACTTCCGTATCAATACACTTCCTGTTTCCGGTAAAGAAAAGGTTTGTATCCGTGTACTTGCGCCGGCGGTAAGTTTGAATGCTGCAGATAAAAATATTAGTCTTATCGGCGGTACTGCAGAAGATATTGCGAAAATTAAGAATATGGTAAGTTGTCCGAATGGTATTATTTTAACATCAGGTCCTACCGGTTCAGGTAAAACAACAACATTGTATTCAGTATTGAAAAGTTTGAATGATGAAGATGTTAATATTACGACAATTGAAGACCCGATAGAAATCAAGTTGGAAGGAATTAACCAGTCACAGATTAACGCAAAGGCTGGTATTACATTTGCATCTTGTATGAGAGCGATTTTAAGACAGGACCCTGATATTATTCTTGTCGGTGAAATTCGTGACTATGAAACTTTGGAAATTGCGATTTCTGCCGCATTGACAGGTCACCTTGTATTAAGTACGGTTCACACAAACTCTGCAGCTGCAACTGTTACCCGTTTGATTGAAATGGGTGCGAAAGACTATCTTGTGTCATCAACTTTGTCAGGCGTAATTGCGCAACGTCTTGTAAGAAGACTTTGTGATGATTGTAAGGAAGAATATTTCGCAACTCATGACGAGGCAAGGCAAATTATTGCAGATGAAAAAGAAATTCAAGAGTTTATGAAAAAGCCTATATATAGGGCAAAAGGCTGTAACAAATGTGATTTTTCAGGATACAAAGGCAGGCTTGGTGTTTACGAAATCATGGCAATTAATAAAGAAATCAAAAAACTTGTTGCTTTAGGCGCACACGATTTGGAAATTGAAGAAGCAGCAGTTAAAAATGGTATGAAAACCCTAAATCAATCTTGCTTAACCCACATACTAAATGGCGAAACCACTATTGATGAATTTGTCAGAGTTCTTGGTGTGGTTAACGAATAGGAGAAACAATGACAATATATAACTATATAGCACTAAAAAATAATAAGGATATTGTTAAAGGTAAAGTTAACGCAGAAGACTTGCGTGAAGCTCGTGAAAGTATTCGCAGCTTAGGTTTTATTCCAACTAAAGTTTATGAGGAAAAAACTAAAGGCGAAGAGGATGATGAAAAAAAGACCGAAGTCAAAGGTGGTAAAATTAAAAAACTTGGCTTGCAAGATAGAATGGATTTTACCTCAACTCTACAAATTTTGGCTCAATCAGGTATTCCAATTATTGAATCCTTGATGTTTATTGAAAACGATGCCGCAAAGTTGAAAGTTAGACTTGTTGCAAAAGAGTTAAGACGACAGATTATGGCTGGTGCAACTTTTGCAGATACAATTGCTAAATATCCTGATCAATTCGGACAAATTTATATTGGTCTTGTAAAAGCCGGTGAAGATTCAGGTGAACTTGAAAAAACATTGCAACGTTTATTAGAATTGTTAGGTAAAGAAGCTGCCATCAGAGGTAAAGTTATTGGTACATTGATGTATCCGATGTTCGTTATTGTTTTGGCGGTAATTATTGTACTTGTTATGTTGATGTTCGTATTTCCGGTATTCAAAGAAATGTTTGATGGTATGGGAAAAGACTTGCCTTGGATTACAGCTACTTTGATGAGCGCAGGTATTTTCTTGAAAACATATTGGTTCTTTGTTCCGATTATCTTGGGTTCAATCGCAGGTTTCTTTACATTCATTATGAGATGGCAACCTAGTAAAAGAAAAATTGACGAGTTTGTTTTGAAAGTTCCTCTATTATGTGATTTAATCCAATATTCAAACTTTGCAAACTTTGTTGCCGTAATGCAGGTTGCGTATGATGCCGGTGTTCCAATTATTGAATGTTTGTATTTGGCAAATGTAACTTTGACAAACTATACTTTAAAAACAAAAATTGAAACCGCAACATTAAAAGTTCAGCAAGGTCAACACTTGTCAATTGCTTTGCGTTCAACAAGGGTTATGCCTAAGATGATTTTGTTTATGATTGCAACAGGTGAACAATCAGGTCGTTTGGGCGATATGTTATTACAAGCTACAAACTTTATTGATAAGAAATTAGATGGCATTATTGACACAATGACAAAAATGATTGAGCCGATAATGTTGATTGTAATTGGTAGTATTGTATTGACACTTGCTTTGGCGTTGTACTTGCCATTGTTCAGTTCTTATATGTCAGATTAATGGTGATTTATGGGAAAGACATACGTAATTACAGGCGCAACATCAGGTATTGGTAAAGCTCTTTTACAAAAGTTCGTGAAAGATAATACAGTTTTTGCGGGTTATCGCAATGAAAAATACGTTCCGGAATTAGAAAAACTCGGTGCAATTCCTTTCTATATAGATATGGAGAGAAAAGAGAGTATTTCACAAGCTGCTGCGTATATTAAATCAAAGACAGAAAAAATAGATACTTTGATAAATGTTGCGGGGTGTGTTGTTGCTGGAGTTATGGAAAAAATTCCTGTTGATAATTTGCGAAAACAATTTGAGGTTAATACTTTTTCTCATATTGATTTTACTCAAAATTTGCTACCATTGTTGGAAGATGCAAAGGTTATTAATATAAGCTCAATGGCAAGTTTTGGGATATTCCCGTTTGTAGCACCTTATTGTGCTTCAAAAAGAGCATTGGATATTTTGTTTAATGCAATGACTTTGGAATCGAATTTGAAAGTGGTTTCCATAAAACCAGGTGTAATTGCAACTCCATTGTGGGATAAGTCGATTGAATTGAATAAAGAGAGTATAAATAACTGTAAAGACTATGACAAAGAAATGAAATATATGGTTGCAAATGCTCATAAAAACGGGCAAAATGGTCTAAATGTTGAAAAAGTTGTAGATTTAATCTCAAAGATTGATTTAATGGATAATCCGAAACCTTCTTATACAGTTGGAAAAGATGCAATGTTTGCAGAACTTATGTCAAAATTGCCGTTTGATATTCAAAACAAATTGATAAAATTTGGGATGAAAAGGAAGTTTGGAAACTAAGTTTTTTACTGTGGCTCTATTCCCCCTCTCTCTTTGTGAGAGGGAGCAGTTCTTTGCGAACAGTAGTGAGCATTAGAAATGCGGGAGAGGGTTTAAGGTCGATGGATACTTTATTCAATAATTTAATGTGTTTTTATTATGTCTTGCGCAGACGGCGGGAACTTTTTGTGTAAAAAGTTCCACAAAACCAGCCACACACTCCATTCACTAATAACTTGTAAGCTCAACTTAAAACAGTCAAACTCGCTAATCGCTCAAACAATGACTGTTTTGTTGTTTGTTTCGCTAACAAGTTATTGTTCATTCCATTATCGTGGCATTTTGACTTCGTAATCTATATTAACTATTACTTCTTTCTTAAAATAATCTCATAACCTAGTATATCTAAAATCTCCGCTAATTCTATTAAATAATCATACTATTTAATGACAAATATAGAAAATATATTGACATAGTGCATTATATAGTGTATAATAGGAGTATATATGCAGGATTTTAAAAGGGAGTTTGTATGAAAAATAAATTAGCATTTACTCTTGCTGAAGTTTTAGTTACTCTTGGGATTATTGGTGTTGTGTCTGCAATGACTGTTCCGACATTAATGCAGAATTATCAACGTCAAAGTTACGTAACTCAATTACATAAGACTTATAATGAGATATCTCAAGCCCTTTTGAGATATCAAACCGACAGAAATGCTATCAATTTGTCAGAGGCGGGGTTGAGTTCTCAAGATGCGGTAAATAATTTTATTAGAACGTATTTTAAAATCGTAAAAGAATGCGATACGATGGATAATTGCTTTTCTAGTTCTTACAAAAATCTAAGTGGAACAACAATAACTGCATATTCAAGTACAAAATCTTTTGTTTTAGCAAGTGGTACATCTATAAGACCTCTGTATTCGTTGTCAGGAAATAAGTTGATAAATATTGCGGTTGATATTAATGGGCAAAAAGGTCCAAATATTAATGGTAGAGATTTCTTTTGGTTCTATGTTTACAATAATGGAATAATTGATGATATTCCGATTAATGCAAATACAGTTGCTCCATTAACAACTGCAGAAAGAGAAACTCAGTATTCAAATTACTGTGCTAGCGCTAATTCTGTTGACGGTTGTTTTGGAAAGATTTTGAATGACAATTGGCAAATGACATATTAATTAAAAATTTTGAAATTAATCTGCCACACGCTTCCGCTAATTTTGACAACTTGACTGATTACAAAAATTTTTATTCATGCTAAAGTGATTTTAAAAGAGGTATAAAATGAAAATAGCTTTATTAAATCACGGATGCGCAAAAAATTTAGTAGATTCTGAACTTATGTTAGGGCTTTTGGCTCAAAGAGGACATCAAATTACGTTGGATGAAAAAGATGCAGATATTGTTGTTGTAAATACTTGTTCTTTTATCCATGATGCTGAAAAAGAATCTGTTCAATCTATTTTACAAATGGTTCAGGATGGCAAAAAGGTTATTGTTACCGGATGTCTCCCTCAAAAATATAAAGGGGAACTTAAAAAGGCTATTCCAGAAATCTCCGGTATGATTGGAACGTCTGATATCAAAGAAATTATTGAAGTTGTGGATAGAATTACGGGCGACAAAAAAGATTACGTTGAACATGTTTCTGAAAAACCCGAATATATCTACCCTGAAAATATTGAAAGACAACAGATTACGGTTGGTGCAAGTTCTTACATAAAAATTGCTGATGGGTGTAATTATCATTGCGGATATTGTATTATTCCTCAATTGAGAGGTGAATATCACTCAAGAACCATCGAAAATATCTTGGAAGAAGCTAATTCATTAGTAAAAAAAGGTGTGACCGAAATTGTCCTTATTGCGCAAGACACAACAAGCTATGGAATTGATTTGTACGGGAAACAAATGTTACCTAAGCTTTTAGAAGAATTGAACAAAATTGAAGGCTTGGGTTGGATTAGAATTATGTATGCTTACCCGACACAGGTTAGTGATGAATTAATTGATGCTATTGCTAAATTAGATAAAGTTGTTAAATATATTGATCTTCCGTTGCAGCATAGTAATGCAGAAATTTTAAAGGCTATGCGCAGACCTGTTATGGATTATGAGGTTTTAGTAAATAAAATTAGAAATAAAATTCCTGATGTGGCTATCAGAACTGCGTTTATTGTAGGTTATCCGGGAGAAACCGAAGAGCAGTTTAATGAACTTTATGAATTTGTAAAACGAGTTAAATTTGAAAAAATGGGAGTATTTGAATATTCTCGTGAGAAGAACACAGTTTCTTATTCTATGGAAGATCAAGTTCCTGCCAAAATTAAAAAACAAAGACGTAAAAAATTAATGACTTTGCAAAAGAAAATTTCCAGAGAAGTTAATGAAAGTTATGTTGGAAAAGTTGTACCTTGTATAGTAGAAGGTTATACTGATGATGGTTTGGTATTGATGCGCTCTCAACATGATGCTCCTGAAATTGACGGTATGGTTTATGCAGAGGTAAAAGATGATAGCGTTATTCCTGGAGATATTGTAAATGTTTTAATAAATCGAGCAGATGATTACGATTTGTTTGGCGTTTTACAAGACTAAGAAAAAATAGTATAATAAGCAAATATTATAAATAATAAAATGAATAGGAAATGGTAATGGAATTTGTAGAAAACAGAGAAGTTGAAAAAGAGCAGTTAAAAGCTATTTTTAGAGATATGGTAAAATATTCGCCATCTAAAATTGTTGGTATGATTGGGAACGCCATAATTATTCCGGTTTATACGAGTTTATTATCACCTGAACAGTATGGGTTGTATTCTTTGTCAATTGCTGTTTTGTCATTTTTGTGTATCATTTTTTCTGACTGGGTTGGTTTATCCGGCTTAAGATTTTTTAAACACCATCAAATGTCGCAAGATATGCCGAAATATTTGACTACTCTTGTTACAATGCTTGCAACAAATTTGTTCTTGATGTTTGTATTGTCATTTGTTTTTAGACACAATTTCTATTCATTTTTCCATATTCCGGTAAAATATTTCTTTGCAATTTTGGTTTTAATTATTCCGGTTGCAATAAGAGCTTTATTATTCCAGTTGTTGAGAGCGCAGTTAAAAGCAATGTCGTTTACACTTTCAACTATTATTAACCAATTTTTGACAATTTTATTATCAATATTTTTTGTTAAATTCTTCCACTTAGGAGCAGTTGCGTTGTTGTTAGGTATGGGAGTTTCGATATCATTGATTGATTTGTTGTTAATTTACCAGAGCAACATTTTGTCATGGTTTAAGTTACAAAAAATTGAGTGGAATTCTGTTTTGCCAATTATGAAATATGGAGTTCCGATTGCTGCAACATCTTTAAGTGCATGGATAATTAATCAAAGTAATAAATTTATCATGAATAGTATTCATGGATTTTCTCAAGTTGGAATTGTAGGAGTTGCTTATGGTTTGACGTTGCCACTTTTGATGACTATTTTTTCAATAATCACAGTTGCTGCAATTCCAAGAATTATCAATATGTATGAAGAAAAAATTGATGTAAGACCGTTGATTTCAAGATTTACAGGATATTATGTAATGATTGCATTGCCTGTGATTATTGTAATTTCTCTATATGCAACGGATTATGTTCAAATGATGTCATCAAATGACAAGTTTTTAATTGCATTTAAACTTGTTCCTTATTTTGCTTTTGGAACATTTTTCATGGCCTTAACTGATTACACAACTCTACAATATCATTTGGCGAATAAAACTTATTTTGATTTTATAATTAAGTTGATATCAGGTATTGCAAATATAGCGTTAAACATTCTGTTAATTCCTAAGATGGGATTGGTAGGTGTTGGTATTGCAACATTGGGTGCAAACTTCTTATATTTCTTATTAAGTATAATTATTGTACTTCCTGGTTTGAGATTAGTTTTTCCGAAATTAATCATGGGAAGGATGGTAATATCTTTTGTGCCATTTGTGGCTTTGTATTATGTGTTCGACAAATTTATTCACTTGCCTGCGTTAGTTGAAATGTTGAGCTTAATAAGTGTATTCTATATTTGTTATTTCACATTGACAAATACTATTATGAAACGTCCTGAATTGTAGGAACGTTAATATTTGTTAATAATATGGCAAGAAAAATTTTTCTCGGATTTTAGTATTTGAGAAAAGTAGATTTGTGTGCAAATTTATTAAGGAATTGTAATAATAAATAGAAATACAACTATTCTCTTGATAATATTAAAACGCTAGTCGAATTTTATATAAAATAATTTTTAAATTAGGGAAAATATTTGAAAGGAAAAGCATGATTAAGATAAAAGCCGGTAAAAGAAAAGCAGTTGCTTCGGCATTGACATTTTGTTTCTTCTTACAACAATCTTTCTGTTTGCAAGTTTTGGCAACAAATATTTCAGGTGTTACTGGTAGCAATGGAGTCTTTGATATCACTCCAACTGCTAAAAACCCAGCAGGTAGTATCGGTTTTAGAAAATATCAAAACTTTGATTTAAGTAAAGGTGATGTTGCAAATCTGATCTATTACTTACAAGGACAAGATTTGTCAACATTTGTGAACCTTGTTGATAATCAAATTAACATTCAGGGTATTGTTAACGCAGTTGGCAAAAATGGTGCATTTAATAACGGGCATGCCGTATTTATTTCACCAAACGGAATGGTTGTCGGTTCAAGCGGTGTATTGAACGTAGGCTCTTTGACTGTTTTAACGCCTGATAGCAATAGTTACGAAAAATATAAAAGTGATTTGAAAAGACCTTCTTTGATTGCTGATTACAAATCAAAATTGGGTGAAGGTAATGCAACTGTAAAAATCGATGGTAAGGTTTTAGCTAGAAACTTTGTTGATATCAATGCTGCAAACTTACAAGTTTCTCCTGATGCTCAAATTATGGCCGGTGTTAAAGATGCTACAAAAATTCTTTCAAATACTCAAGCTGAAGCTTTGTTCAATCAACTTGTAAATGCAGATAATATGAGTGCTAATTCTTTTGCTAATGATAACGGAAGTATTATAATTAGAACTTATGGCGAAAATGGTGGAACTGATATTGCCGGTACAATGAAAAACTTTGGTACTGGTAGTACAGAAATTACAAACTTAGGTTCTAAAGGTATTAACGTTTCAGGCAAATCATTGAATGGAAACGGTGATACGTTATTGGTTAACAAAAATGGTGAAGTTAATGTATCAGGCACTGTTGCAAACAAAGGCGGCAAGTTGTTGGTTGATAATACCGGATCAGGTGTTTTAATTGCATCTACTGGTTTGTTGAGCAATCAAGGCGGCGAACTCATTGTTACAAATACAGGTAATGATGGTGTAAGCATTGCAAATGGAGGCTTGGTTAAAAACTCTACTCATAGCGCAAATATTATTAATTCCGGCAAAAATGGTATTAATGTAAAAGGTCATGTTAATGCTAATGGAATTAATATAACAAATAAAAATTCAAATGTTATTCTCGGCGATTATACAGGTAGCAATAACTTAAACTCTACAGGTAACGTTAATATTAAAATTAATGATGGTAACTTGTTGAACTACGGTACAAAAGAAACATTAATCAAGGCTTCAAAAAATCTTGATATAGATGTTCAAAACGGTATGGTTGGTCAGGAAGTTGGTCCTTGTGACGGTGGCGTTTGTACAGGTATTGGACCAAATGGTAGAGATTTGACAAAATCAATAAATATAAATGTAGATGGCAACATTAAAACAATAAGCACAAAGGGTACAAACAAGTCATTAGTTAATATGGCAAGTTTGAATAATGATATGAGAGTTGACCAAATTAAGGCTGACGGTAGAGTTATTCTTCTTGCAGACAGTTCAATTAAAGGTTCAAAAGCTTACGATATTATCAATGCTTCTACAAACTCTCAAAATCCTAATGTTGAGGGTACTGGAATTTCAATGATTTCAAGTGGAAATGTTGGTTCTAGGAACAAAGCATTAACATTTAGACAAAATGGTGTTGAGCATATTTTCTATGGCGATGATGCAAGAAATCCTCATGTAGTAACTGATATCAACAAACCTCAACAAGGTATTGATATTTTGGCAATCAAAGATATCAATGTAAAAGGTCTGGATAAAGCTGACGGAACTAAGCTTGATACTAATGCTTGTGCTATTATTTCAAGAACAGGTGACGTAAACGCTGAATTTTCAGGTGATGTATATATAAGAGAAACAACTGCTAAAAATGTAAATATTACTACTCGTGGTAAGAATATGTACATTGAACATTTGGGTGAAGTTCCTACTTATCCTCATGACTATTACGGACCGAACGGTGTTAAGTTGGAAAAAGCAAAACTTACTGCTCTTGATTTAGGCAGTTACAAAGATCCAAATGAAGCTCCGGCTTACCAGCATGCTGCAGATTCTACAATTGTAGTTAAAAATGGTAAATTCTATGGACAAGGTCAAGGCAGACCTGGAAAAAATCAAGATTTAACATTAGTTGCAGATAATGCTTATGCGGGCGGTTATTACTTTAATATGGGTAAACACAGACCTGATGGTAAATCTACTTTGACAAAAGATAATACAACTAATCCTTTGCAAAATGGAACTGATCCGACAAAACCGGTTTCAATCAGAACGAAAGCAGTTAGACCTGATGATGTTACAGCAATAGGTGAAGATAAAAATGACAGGAATTATTATTATGGTGGTAGTTCTCAAGGGGATGACCCAAATTACGATGGAACAAAAGACCCTAATAAACAAGGAACAGAGGAAGACGATGACAACCTAGTAGTTCCAGAAGATAAAAATGAACCT
>ENA-UERG01001830-UERG01001830.1-human-gut-metagenome-genome-assembly--contig:-NODE-1830-length-16465-cov-4.381438_pt1 | contig 16465 bp, 14 predicted proteins | sample MGYA00242954_ERZ507954 | MGnify/ENA primary metagenome ERZ507954 (study PRJEB26167, sample SAMN06115478) | human gut metagenome | host: Homo sapiens | place: China:Sichuan | collected 2015-01-21... | reverse complement strand
ACTTCTATCAGCGCATCACCGACACCCTAAATCTTCTCATGACGGGCGGTGGGTCCCGTGCGTAAGGGCTTTTACTGGAAGCTGGCGGCGGGCAACATCCGCAAAAATCGGAAGATCTACTACCCCTATCTGCTCACCGCCGTCCTGACCGCCATGATGCTGTATGTGATCTCTTCGCTTTCGTCCAATCAAAGTCTTGGCTCCGGCAATCTTTTTATAACTTTGCAAAGTTAAAAATTATTACAGAGCCATGCAACTATTTTACGCACCCGACCTTACGACGCCCCGCTATACGTTGGGCGAAGAGGAGTCGAAGCATTGCATCCGCGTACTGCGGCTCCGACGGGGCGACACGCTCCATCTGACCGACGGGCGCGGAACGCTCTACCGGTGCGAAATCGCCGAGGAGGACGCCCGGCGCTGCACGGTGCGCGTCGTGGAGCGCTTCCCCGACTACGAACGGATGCCCTACCGCCTGACGATGGCCGTGGCGCCGACCAAGAATATCGAACGCTTCGAGTGGTTCCTCGAAAAGGCGACCGAGGTGGGCGTGAGCGAGATCGTCCCGCTCCTATGCGAACGTTCGGAGCGGCGTGCGCTCAAAATCGAACGTGCCGAGCGGGTCGTCGTTTCGGCCATGAAGCAGTCGCTCAAAGCTTTCTGTCCCGCGCTGCGTCCGCTCACCCCGCTGGACGACCTGCTCGCCGAGCCGTTCGACGGGCGGCGGCTGATCGCCCACTGCGACGCGCCCCGTATGGAAAAACGCCATCTGTTCGACACGCTCCGCCCGCACGAAAACCTGCTGGTGCTCATCGGCCCCGAAGGCGACTTCTCGCCCGCTGAAATCGATGCCGCGCTGAGGGCGGGCTTCGAGGAGATCACCCTCGGCCGGCAACGGCTGCGCACCGAAACGGCCGCCGTCGTGGCGACGGTCATGGCTGCCACACGCAATCACACACCCGACCAAACCGCATAAATCATGCTGATCGCCACACTTATCCTGCTGACCCTGACGGGCGCTGCAATTTTCGCCGCACCCCTGCGCTGCAAGGCGTGGGTCGCGCTGGCCTTCGTCGTCCTGTTCGCCCTCGGTGGCACCGCCGCGGCCGTCGGAGCGCTCGCCGGCATCCTGCCGCCGGCGGGGCTGTCGCTGCCCACGCTGCTCTTCGGCGAGGAGTCGCTGCGCATGGATGCGCTCTCGGCCCTCTTCACGCTGCTCGTCGCCGCAGGGTCGGTGGCCGCCGCACTCTACGCCAAGGGGTACGTCGACCGCTACCTCGACCGCAAACCTGCGGCGCACATCTCGCTGCACTACTTCGCCTTCACGCTGCTGTCGCTCTCGATGACGGCCGTCGTCACGGCCAGCGGCGGCTATACGTTCCTCTTCTGGTGGGAGCTGATGACCCTTTCGTCGTTCGTGCTCATCCTCTTCGACGCCGAACGCAAGGAGGTGCTCAAAGCCGCGCTGACCTATCTGGTGATGATGCACCTCGGCTTCTTCGCCCTGCTCATCGGCTTCGTGGTCCTGCAAGCCGCCAAGGGATCGGCCGATTTCGGCGCGCTGGCGGGCTACTTCGCCGCACACCGCCCGCTGCCGCTGCTGCTCGTCTTCCTCGCGGGCTTCGGCATGAAAGCCGGCCTCTTCCCCATGCCCGTCTGGCTCCCCGAAGCGCACCCAGCCGCCCCGTCGCACGTCTCGGCACTGATGTCGGGCGTGATGATCAAGACGGGCGTCTACGGCGTACTGCGCACGGCGATGTACCTTCCCGCCGGCGAAACGCTCGCCACGGCAGGCGTCATCCTGCTGGGAGCAGGCATCGTCACGGGACTGTGGGGCGTGCTGCTGGCCGCCATGCAGAACGACATCAAGCGGCTGCTGGCCTACTCCTCGATCGAAAACGTCGGGATCATCTTCATCGCCATCGGCGTAGCCCTGCTCGGACGCAGCGCAGGCAACGACGCGGTGGCCCTGTGCGGCATGGCCGGCGCGCTACTGCACACCCTCAACCACTCGTTCTTCAAATCGCTGCTCTTCTTCGGCGCAGGCAACCTCTACGCCGAAACGCATACCACCGCACTCGACCGCTTCGGCGGCGTGGCGCGCCAGATGCCCGTCACGGCGATCCTCTTCCTGGCCGGCACGGCGGCGATCTGCGCACTGCCTCCTCTGAACGGGTTCGTCTCGGAATTTATTATCTACACCGGCATGTTCCGCAGCATCGCCGAAGGGCAGCAAGTGCTGTTGGCGGCAGCCGGCGTCACGGCGCTCGCCCTGATCGGCGGACTGGCTCTGTTCGCCTTCACCAAACTCTACGGCATCGTCTTCCTCGGTGCGCCCCGCACGCACGAGGTGGCCGAAATGCACGAGGCGGACAACTACCGCATCGCCGCCATGGCGCTGCCCGCCGCAGGCATCCTCTTCATCGGGCTGCTGCCGTGGACGGTACTGCCGCTGCTGACGAAGGTAGCCGCGACGCTGCTGCCCGGCCTCGGCGCCGGCCGGCAACCGGCGGCCGAACTGCCGTTGTGGGCGGGCCTCACGCAGATCACGCTCGTCGCAGCCGTGCTGATCGCCGCGACCGCGCTGCTGCTCGTCGCCAAACGGCGCGCCCTGCGCCGCCGCACCGTCGCGTCGAGGCCGACGTGGGGATGCGGCTTCACAGCAGTCAACACCCGTATGCAGTAAACGGGCGAATCGTTCGTCGAAGGGCTGGAAAGCATCGTCCACCCCTTCACCGAGGAGGTCGTCGAGGGCAAAGCGGTCGACAAGCAGGAGATCTTCCCCTCGGCGCACGACTTCGACATCCGCCGCAAAGACCGCGTCGCGCGGCTCTTCTCGGCATGGTGGGTCGAATCGCTCCGCCTGCTCAACGCCCGCGTCATGCGGCTGCGCACGGGCAAGATCAACCACTATATCCTCTTCGCGCTGCTCTTCATCGTGCTCGTATTCCTATGTTCCATCCTCAACCTACTCTGATGACGACGCTGTTGAATATCCTGCTGCTCGTCGCCGTCGCCCTGTCGATCACGGGCGTCGTCAACCGCACGCGCGCACGGCTGGCGGGCCGCCGCGGCCCGCGCTTCACGCAACACCTCCACAATACGGCCCTGCTGCTGCGCAAGGGGGCCGTCTACTCGACCACGACCTCGGCGCTCTTCCGCACGGCACCGGCCCTCTACCTCGCGGCGGCCGTCACGGCGCTGCTCTTCATCCCGGTAGGCGATCTGCCGCCCGTCGTCTCGTTCCCTGGCGATCTGGTCTGCTTCATCTACCTGCTCGCACTGAGCCGCGCGGCGCTCATCCTGGCGGCCATGGACACGGGCAGTTCGTTCGAGGGCATGGGTGCCAGCCGCGAAGCGCTCTACGGCGCGCTGGTCGAACCCGCGCTGCTGCTCACCGTCGCCACGCTGGCGCTCATGACGGGACATACCTCCTTCGCGGCGATCTTCTCGGCTGCGACGCCCGTCGAAGTGCGTTTCACGATCATCCTGTTGCTGCTGGGTTACCTGCTGACCAAAATCTTCATCGTCGAGCAGGGGCGCATTCCGGTCGACGATCCGCGCACGCACCTCGAACTGACGATGATCCACGAAGCGATGTGCCTCGACTACTGCGGCATCGACCTGGCCTTCATCCAGATCGCCGGCTGGCTCAAAGGCGCCGCGCTGGCCGTGCTGGCCGCCGACACGCTGCTGCTGGGCGGCGCGCTGCACTGGTGGTGGGCCGCACCGCTGGCCGTGCTGCTGCCGGGCCTGGCCGTCGGCGTCGTCGAATCGACGCAGGCGCGCAACAAACTCTCGCGCAACGCAACCTTTCTGCTCACCATCGCCGCACTCGCCGCGCTGATCTTCTTCGTGGCGCTGCTGCTGCACCTCAATATCGACATCCGATGATACTCGCACTCGTACTTCTCTACGTCGTCTCGCTGGTCTACATCTCCATTACGGAGCGGTTCCGCAGCTATGCTTCGCTCGTGGGCTTGCAGGGATGGCTGCTGCTGGCCATCGCGCTGGTGCGCCTGCAACAGATCGAAATCTGGTCGCTGCTCTTCGTCGTGGCCGAGACGCTCCTATTCAAGGCGATCGTCGTACCGGCGATTCTCTTCGCCGTGATCCGCCGCACGAAGATCAACCGCATCGCGGCCTCCGGCACCTCGCAGTTCAACTCGCTGGTGCTGTCGCTCGCGGCGCTCGTGGCGAGCATCTCGGTCACCTACTGCATCGCCGAGGAGACGATCAATCTGGTCTTCTTCGGCGTGGCGCTCTACGCCCTGCTGAGCGGGCTGATCCTCATCGTCGTGCGCACGCGCATCTTCTCGCACATGGTGGGATTTCTGGTCATCGAAAACGGCGTCTTCCTCTTCTCGATGGCCGTCGGGGTCGAGATGCCCTCGATGATCGAAATCGCGATCATGCTCGACATCCTCATCTCGATCCTCATGCTCGGACTCTTCCTCACCAAGATCGGCGCCCGCTTCCGCATCGGCGACACCGACCTGCTGACCAATGTAAAAGACTGACCCTCGTATGATCGCACTCTACTTTCTGCTCTCCGCACTGATCGCCCTGGCCGCGGCCTTCGCCCGGCAGCGCCGCACGGTCAAACGGCTGGGCGCCGCCTTCTACCTCGTCCAACTGTCGCTGGTCGCTCACATCGTCGCCGAAGGCTACGGCGAGGTATCGTCGCAGTTCTTCCGCTTCGACGCGGCAGGCACGCTCTTCTTCGCGCTGCTGACGATCGTCTCGGCCTTCGTCTTCGTCCACTCGTGCGTCTACCTGCGCGACAATCCGATCAAGGAGTATCGTCTCTACTTCACGCTGCTGATGCTGCTCACCACGGCCATCACGGGCGTATACTTCGCCCGCAACATCGCCGTGACGTGGATCTTCCTCGAAGCCACGACCCTCTGCGCCGCCGGCATCGTCTACCACCGCCGCACGGCGCAGGCGCTCGAAGCGACGTGGAAATACATCTTCGTCTGCTCGGTAGGCATCGCCACGGCCTATCTGGGCATCCTGCTGCTCTCGTCGCTGGGCGACGGTTCGCTGCGCTACGAGGAGCTGGCGCGCAGCGTCGGCGGCGGCAACCCACTCTACCTGAAAATCGCCTTTCTGCTGATCCTCTGCGGTTACAGCTGCAAGATGGAGATTTTCCCGCTCTACACGATCGGCGTCGACGCCAATTTCGCCGCGCCGGCACCCGCCTCGGCGCTGATCTCGACGGGGCTGGTCAACGCCGGCTTTCTGGCCGTTTTCCGCGTCTATCGCATCATGGAGCAGACCGAAGCGATCGGCTGGGTACGCAACGTACTGCTGCTGACGGGCATTCTCTCGCTGGCCGTGGGCGCGCTGTTCCTGCGGCGCACGAACAACTACAAGCGCTTCCTCGCCTACTCCACGGCCGCTAATATGGTCATCGCCGCGATCGGACTGGGCATCGGCGGCATCGGCGTCTGGGCCGCGGTGTTCCACGTCGTCTGCCACACGCTGGTCAAGAGCAGCCTCTTCCTGCAAATGGCCGTCGTGCGGCGCATCTACAACGGCTACCGCATCAACCGCATCGGCGACTACATCCGCATCAACCCCACGGGGGCCGTGGGACTGCTCGTCGGCATGGCCGTGCTGCTGGCCTTTCCGCCCTCGCCGTTCTTCGTCTCGGAGGTGATGCTCTTCCGCGAAACGATCGCCGGCGGGCGGTGGTGGGTGGCCGGCACGGTGCTCCTGCTGCTCTGCATCGTCATCTACTCGGTCTGCTACCGCATCGTCAAACTCTGCTACCAGCCCAATCAGGACTCTCTGCACCCCGCTCCGGCGCGCAACGCCCTGTCGTGGGCGGCCTTTTCGCTGCTGGCGGCGGCGATGGTCGTCGGCATCTGGCAGCCCGCGCTGCTGCAACAACTCATCGATCAAATCGTCTCGCTATAATGCACTACTACGTCACAGACAACCGCGCGGCGTGCATGCCGCTGAACGAGATTCCCACCGCAGGCTACGCCGAGTTCTACGAAGACCTCGCCGAGCGCCTCGCCGACGAACGCTACCACATCGGCCACTATTTCGCGCTGCCCGACGGCGACGTGCTGCGGGCCTACTGTCTCCTGCTCGACGACACGGAACATCGCGTGCTCGTCGCATCCTATGCGATCGGCTACTACGACACGCCGCTGCTACCCTCGCTCACGGCGCGGCACCCGCAGGTGCACCCCTTCGAGCGCGAGATCACCGAACGCTACGGCGTGCGCTTCGCCGATATGCCGTGGAACAAACCTTTGCGCTTTCCCTTCGACCGCTACGACCGCAGTAGTTCGATCGACAACTACCCCTTCTACACGATCGAAGGGGCCTCGCTGCACGAGGTCAACGTCGGGCCGATCCACGCCGGCATCATCGAGCCGGGCGCCTTCCGCTTCATCTGCAACGGCGAGCAGGTGCTCCATCTCGAAATCGCGCTGGGCTACCAGCACCGCGGCGTGGAACGGACCATGACGGCCGACGACAACGTGCTGCGCCAGACGCTCGTGGCCGAGAGCGTCGCGGGCGACAGCGCCGTGGCACACGCCACGGCCTACGCGCAGCTGCGCGAGAAACTGGCCGGAAAGGAGGGCGCACCAACGCCGCTCGACCGCGAACGAGCCATCGCGCTCGAACTCGAACGCATGGCCATGCACATCGCCGACACGGGGGCGCTCTGCATGGACGTGGGTTACCAGCTGGGACAGGTCGCCTGCGAGGCGCTGCGCACCGTGACGATCAACACCACGCAGGCGTGGTGCGGCAACCGTTTCGGCAAGGGGCTGATCCGCCCCTTCGGCACGAACCATCCGCTCACGGACACGACGATCGATCTCGTACGACGCAACATCGCCGACGTGCGGCGCCGTTACGACGAGGTGCGGCACGACATCAAGTCGTCGCCGTCGCTGCTCTCCCGTTTCGAGCAGTGCGGCATCGTCCCGCGCAGCGAGATGACACGCATCGGCGGCGTGGGCCCCGCCGCACGCGCGTCGGGCGTCGGCCGCGACCTCCGCTCGTCGCACCCGTGGGGCGTCTACGGCGGAGAGATCCTCCACGAACCCTTCGTCAAACAGCAGGGCGACGTCATGGCACGGCTCATGATGCGCTGCCGCGAGACGCTCCAATCGGCCGACTACGTCCTGCGGCTGCTCGACGCCTGCGATCCGGCGACGCCGCTCCCCTCGCCCGACTACGCGCCGGCCGCAAGGCCCGATGCGCTGGCCTTCGGGCTGGTCGAAGGCTGGCGCGGCGAAATCTGCCACGTGGCGCTGACCGACGCGCAGGGCGCCCTGCGCGGCTACAAGATCAAGGATCCGAGCCTCCACAACTGGCTGGCGCTGGCGCTGGCCGTGCGCGGCGAGGGCATCTCGGATTTCCCGATCTGCAACAAGAGTTTCAACCTCTCCTACTGCGGACACGACCTGTAAAGAACACACTTATGATCCTTCCCAAATTCATCGTCCGGCGCAGCCACGGACGGCAATATATCCCCGATCTGGATGCGGTCTGTCTGACCGAAAAGTTCCGCGGCCGCCCCGAACTGACCGAGCCGTCCGACGACGAACAGCGTGCGGCGTTGGCACGCGCCGCGGCGATCTGCCCCACGCAGGCGATCGCCGCAGCCCCCTTCACGCTCGATCTGGGGCGCTGCCTGTTCTGCGGCGAGTGCGCCCGCATCGCCCCCCGCGCGATCCGTTTCACGAACGACTACCGCATCGGATCGCCCACGCGCGAAGGGCTCCGCCTCGCACCGGGCATGGATCGGGTGCCCTTCGATCCCGCCGCCGTACGCGAGCAGATCGTGACGACCTTCGGCCGTGCGCTCAAACTGCGGCAGGTGTCGGCCGGCGGCGACGCATCGGTCGAAATGGAGCTCAACGCCACGGGCAACGTCAACTTCGACTTCGGCCGCTACGGCGTCGAATTCACCGCTTCGCCCCGCCATGCCGACGGCGTGGTCCTCACCGGCCCCGTAACGGCGAACATGACCGAAGCGCTCGACATCTGCTACGACGCCGTGGCCGAGCCCAAGTTACTGATCGTCTGCGGTTCGGAAGCCTGTTCGGGCGGCCTCTACGCCGCAAGCCGCGCCGTCGACCGCTCGTTCTTCGAGCGGCGGCACGTCGATCTGTGGCTGCCCGGCGCTCCGACCCACCCGATGACCTTCATCGACGGCATACGCACCCTGCTCCGCAAAAAACAACGCTGACATGACCTCGCTATCCGCACTTTTCCGCTCGTTTTTCAAGATCGGACTCTTCACCTTCGGCGGCGGCTACGCCATGATCCCGCTCATCGAAGCGGAGATCATCAACCGCCGGGGCTGGCTGGCCCGCGACGAATTCATGGAGCTGCTGACGCTCGCGCAGTCGTCGCCCGGCCCCATCGCCATCAACACGTCGGTCTTCATCGGCTACAAGACACGCGGCGTCGCGGGAGCGGCCGCCGCCGTATGCGGCGCCGTGCTTCCGTCGTTCATCTGCATTCTGGTCATTGCGATCTTTTTCGCCCAGGTGCGCCACAATGTCGTCGTCGACGCTGCCTTCAAGGGGATGCGACCGGCCGTCGTGGCGCTGATCGTCGTGCCGACGATCTCGCTGGCGCGCGGGATGCATCCGGCGCTAATCGTCGTGGCGGTCGCCACGGCGCTGGCCGTCTGGTGGTTCGGACTCTCGCCGATCTGGCTGATCGCAGCCGGTGCGGCGGCGGGCATTCTGTGGACGGTGAAACTCGGAAAGGAGGTGCGGCGATGATCTACCTGCAACTTTTCGTCAGCTATCTGAAAATCGGATTCTTCGGTTTCGGCGGAGGTTACGCGATGCTCTCGCTCATCCAGAACGAGGTGGTCGTACAGCACGCGTGGATGAGCAACGCCGAATTCGCCGACATCGTGGCCGTCTCGCAGATGACGCCCGGCCCCATTGCCATCAACTCGGCGACCTACGTCGGCTACACCGTCGGCTGCCAGGCCGGCACGGGATGCTGGTGCGGTATTCTGGGCTCGGTGATCGCCACCTTCGCGGTCTGTCTGCCTTCGCTGACGGTCATGCTGCTGCTGACACGCTTCTTTCTGAAACTCAAAGGGAACCGATATATCGAAGGGGCGATGGCAGGCATGAAACCCGTCGTCATCGGCATGATCGCCGCGGCGGCGCTGCTGCTGATCTTCCCCAAGACGGACGAGGGGGCGAGTTTCATCGACGGATGGAGCTGGCTGCTCTTCGGCATCTGTTTCGCGGGATCGGTGCGCAAACTGAACCCGATCCTGCTGATCCTCTTCTCGGCCGTGGCGGGCATTGCGATCTACTACGTCCCGACCGTCGTCTGACGCACTACATGGCCACCAGCATTCCGCCGGCCAGCAGCAGGAAGAGGAAGGCCACCAGAAACAGCAGCCCGAGCACGCCGAACAGCGTCCCGATGCACCCCAGTCCCCGATCCGTTCCGACGGGTAGCGGGTCCGAGATCAGTGCGAGGAGCAATCCGACAAGCGGAGTGAGGAGCAGGCTGGCCAGAAAGGCCCAGCCGAAACCGATGCGGCGCTTGCTGCCGACGATGCCGACCAGCACCGAAAGGAAACAGCCCGACATCAGGCCGAAAAAGAGCGCGAACAGAGACATATCCGATTCGATTAACGGGTGAAACGATAGTAAATTCCCAGAGGCAGCTGTTTCGAGAAGGGGTCTTCGAAATAAAGCTCGCCGTACTGCTCGTCGGCCGGCGTGCCGAACGCCTGCCGCACGGCCGTACGGGCCAGCATCGCCGAAAGTCCCATCGAATAGAGGTTGAGCACCACGAAGGCCCCCGCATCGGGCGAGAGCAGCTGCGCGCAGCAGGCGAGCATCTGGCCGATATGTTCTTCGAGGATCCACTTCTCGCCGTCCGTGCCGCGCCCGTAGGCCGGAGGATCGAGCACGATCGCGTCGTAACGGCTGCCGCGCCGCACCTCGCGCCGCACGAACTTCATGGCGTCCTCCACAATCCAGCGCACGCCGTCCAACCCGCTCAGCTCCATGTTCTCACGCGCCCACATCACCACCTGCCGCACCGAATCGACGTGCGTCGTCTCGGCACCGGCGGCGCGTGCGGCCAGCGTCGCTCCGCCCGTGTAGGCGAAGAGGTTCAACAGGCGCGGCCGCCCTCCTTTCCCGGCCAACGCACGGCAGCGGTCGTAGATGAAATTCCAGTTGGCCGCCTGCTCGGGGAAGATACCCACGTGTTTGAACGAGGTCAGCCCCATGCGCATACGCAGGTGCATCCCCGCATGGTCGTAGCCCACCGTCCAGCGGTCGGGCGTCTGCGGTTTGAGCCGCCACACGCCCCGTTCGTCGCTGCGGGCGTCGCGCAGGAAGGCTGCGTCGGCGCGCCGGCGCCACTCCTCCTCCGTGAGCGAGCGGTGCCAGATCGCCTGCGGTTCGGGACGGCGCGTGACGTAACGGCCGAAGCGTTCGAGCTTCTCGAAATCGCCGGAATCGAGCAGTTCGTAGTCCGAAAGGACGGGGGAAAGCGAAATATTCATGCTATTTTTCATCGATCAAACTCATTTCGCAGCGTGCGCAGTCGAACGCCAGCCGGTAGCGCTTCGCGCCGCGCACCAGAAAGAGATCGCCGCCGAGGCGCGAACCTTCCAGCAGGCATTCGCCGATCTCGCGACGGATGCAATAGGCCGAACGCATCACCCGCCGGCCCGCCGTCGAGGCTTCGAGGTCGAGCCCCCGCTCGATGCGCGTCACCCCGTGGTCGCGGTAGAAACGTTCCGCAAGCCGGTTGGTAACATTCCCTTCGGCCGAAAGCACCGCAGCAGGATAGGGCGCACACGGGTCTTCGGCAAGAATCCGGTGTTCGGGAACCCGTGCGACGCGCAGCCGGCGCAACTCCGCCAGCGCTTCGCGCCGCAACGCCCCGGCCAGCGAAAGAGGAACGAACCACTCGGCACCTGTCACCTCCACCCGCTGTACGTCGAACGGCGTATCGCCGCTGCGGGCGGCCTGCGTCCGCAACCCGTCGGCCATCTTCGCGGGATCGCCCGCAGGCTCGAACACGCCCTCGCGCGAAGCCTCCGCCGACAGCCCCTCGCAATCCGTATACCGAAACGTCACCCGGTCGGACGCAACCGTCACGCAGGCCTCCGCAGGAATGACGCGCCGCATACGGCTGCGCTCCAATTGCAGGCGGAACCGGCTGTCCAGATTGCGATAGACCGCCGCACCGGGGCGGATCGACGCAGGCATCCGGTTGGGCGCGATGCGGCGCCCTTCGACCGAATTGACGTTCGTGCCGTCGGCACCGATGCAGATACCGTCGCCCGCAGCGAGCGCGGCGTCGCGGTCGAGCGTAAAGCCTCGGACATCGCACGCGGCCACCCGCCCTACGAACTCGCCCACCGACTTGGGCGTGTCGAACGACGCGACACCCGCCGACCGCCCCATAAGGAAATACTCCGATTCGCCGCGCGTGAAACTCTTCGCCGGATCGGGGGTGAAATCGAGCCGCGTCTCCCCCACCGACGCACGGCGGCAGTCGCCGCGCGAAGCGATCGCCTCGTCGAGCCGGCGGCGGTAGTAGGCCACCACGTTGCGGATATAGCCTTCGTCTTTGAGCCGTCCTTCGATCTTGAACGAGGTGACGCCCGCGTCGATCAACGCCCCCAGCCGATCGGCCAGATTGAGATCGCGCACCGAGAGCAGGTGCTTGCCGCGCAGGATCCGCCTTCCGGCGGCGTCTTCCAGATCGTAGCTCAGACGGCACGGCTGGCTGCATTCGCCCCGATTGCCGCTGCGCGCCGACATCGACCGCGACAGATAACACTGACCGCTGTACCCCACGCAGATCGCACCGTGGACGAAACACTCGACCTCGGCTGTCGTGGCGCGGCAGATCGCACGGATCTCGTCGAGCGACAGCGCCCGTTCCAGAATCACGCGTGCGAAACCCGCACTCCCCAGAAACGCCGCCTCGGCAGGCGTGCGGATCGCCGTCTGCGTCGAGGCGTGCAGTTCGACGGGCAGCGACATGCGCCGCAGCGCCATGTCCTGCACGATGAGCGCATCGACACCCGCCGCGACGAGTTCGCGGGCCTGCCGTTCGGCGGCCGCGAGTTCGTCGTCGTAAAGCAGCGTATTGAGCGTGGCGTGCACCCGCACGCCGTAGAGATGCGCATACTCCGCCGCACGGCGGATGTCGTCGACCGAATTGGCGGCCGCATGGCGCGCACCGAACCGCGCGCCGCCGATGTAGATCGTATCGGCGCCGGCGTCGACGGCCGCAACCGCCGAGGCATAGTCCCGCGCTGGGGCCAGCAGTTCGAGTCGTTTCATATCCGTTTCTGCGGACAAAGATACGAATAAGTGAGGGCAGAAGCAAGCGCCGGCTTGATTATGCCGAACGGGAGTATCTAAGGCGTCAGCCAAAGATAACGAAAAAAGCGCCGGTACGGTATACGCATCGCCGCTTTTCGCCCGCAACCGCCGCCCGTGCGGAACCGGAGCCGCGCCGCAGGGTAAAAAAAGAGGAGCCCCCTTGCTCGGCTCCCCGGAAACAACACACACATGACACCTGTCCGCTGGCTAACGAACGCAAGGGAGATGACAGTAGAAATTCTGGTCGATGACCGCACGCAGCAACTCGTCGCCCGAGACATCCGTATCGCCCGCAAAATCCATCATCACGACGCCCGTACAACCGGGATGCGCTTTGAGATAGTCGCAGGTGGCGGGATTGAGCGTCCGTGCGTTCGTCTTCGGAGTCGTCACGACGGCCGTCGCCAAGCTCGTGAAGTTGAAGAGCCACTCCGACTCCGCCTTTCCACGCGCTTTGTCCAGATAGGCGATGATCGCATTCTTCTTGTTGTCGATACCGGTCGTACCTCCGTACTTATCCTGAATGAAGAGTTTTGCGGAAGCCGAACCGTTGACGATCGACGAAATTTGATCGGTCACATCGTCCTGCCACGAGGCGATCTTCCCGCCGACGAGCGCACCGTCGTAATCGCTGCGGGTGAGCACGAGTATCTTGCCGCACAGTTCGCCCAGCGTCAGATCGGGCCGGAAATCGACGAAACGGTCGCGGTAGGCGCTCGACGAATTGAGGTAGTCGCCCATGCGCGAACGGAACGTCGCATCGTTGCCCGCATCGCCCTGCCGCTGCATCTGGACGATGCAGCCCTCCGAAGGACAGGCCGCCAAGTAACGATCCATCGCCGCGATGGCCTCATCGAACGTCACGCCGGTCGATGTCCCGTGATAGATCATCAGATCGTCGGTACCCGTCGGACGCAGGTCGAAGCACCGCACGCCGGCGTTCAACTGCGCTCCCAAACTGAGGCTCTGACATTTCGACCAAAGGTTGAGCGTCGAGGTCGCCGCATCGTGCGTGCCGGGAATCGACAGCGCCGAAAGCAGCGCATCGTCGGGCAGATAGCTCATCCACGAAGCATAGAGCTTCCTGCGTGCGGCGTCGTTCATAGCCGGCAGCGCACCCAGCTCGATCGCATAGCGTTTGCCGCCCACGAGCGGCTCGGCGCAACTCCGCCCTGCAACGCCGGCGGCCGTCACCACGTCGACCCGCAGTCCGACGAAAGAGCTCTGCGACAGCACGACGGCAATCGCACGGCAACTCTCGCCCGCGGCGAGTTTCACGCCCGGTGTTCCGTCGGACTGCAACATCCGCACGGCCACGACATTCGATCCACCGTCGACCCTGCCGAGACGGTCGGCTCCGAGATCGTAGACGAACGTCCCCGCCAGTTTCTCGCCTGCCTGCGTCGAACGCACCACGATCTGCCGCACCTCGGTCGCCTCGGACGCCGCGAATGAGATGTCGAGCAACGTCACGACCGGCCGGAAATGCAACGTCACGACCGAAGACTCGGGCGAGATTCCCTCTTCGGCAGAAGCCAGATAGAGCAGCGCCGGATCGAGGAGGCCGTCGCGGCACTCCTGCACCGAAGGGAGCGACGCCTTCACGGTACCGTCTCCCGATATTTCAAGATCGGGAGCGTCCGCAGGCGAAAAGGCGTAGAAATCGTGCAGACCTTCGCCCCACTGCTGCGAATCCCCCGAGCCGAACGAGGCCGAAACGGAAAATTCGTCGGGACACGTCAGCACATAGCGCCTCACGGAGGGCGTAGCCTGCGCACAAGCGACCGACACGGCGTCGCCGTCGCACCAATAGACCGGCACCTTTCCGTCGGCGGGATCGCCCGGTACAGCGCGCGTGGCATCGTCGCACCTCCCTTCGAAACGAATCGCCCGACCGGCGTCGGCACTGAAATCGACATCGACCGCATCACGGGAACATCCCGTGGACGCGATCGCCAACCCGAACAAAGAAAAAGCAACTATTCCGTATCTCATATCAATCCCAATCGCTGAGGTCAGGGGCTCCGCCGTCGTCGAAACCGTCGGAGACGAATTCATCTTCATCGTCGAAATAGGACGCGGCGAAACCGCGTTCCGCCGCCACGGCCAGATTCGTCAGGCAGGGCGGCACGTAACAATCGAGCGGACGGCGGGGAAGGGAATCGCAACCGTCATTGAGTATGGGTTTCATCATAAAATAATCAATCCGGGGAGGGCGTCGGCCGACGCCCTCCCCGGATTTCGACACTATTTGTTTTCGTAGGAGAAGCAGATGTTTTTGATATAGACCATACGGCCCTTAGTGTCGGACTGACCTAAAAGTCCTCCACCATCGAGTTTGAATCCCATATGAGCCGCCGATCCGTCCTTGTTGGGTTCCATGAACTGATCGATTCCGGCAATCGTCTCGGCAGGGATTACGACCTCGTAACTCCTCCAATACGCCGCATCCTCCGGATAACCGCCGTTCTCCTTGGCCTCCTTGGCCGTCATCAATGCGGGCTCAGCGTCGACACTTGCCAATGCGACGAATCCGCCGTCTCCGGTGTCCCCATTCGTCCGCGTGCTGCAATGGTTGAAGCCGATAATAATCGGACACGGATTCTTATCCTTGCCGCTGAACACGACATGGGCATCGAACGTCACGGCGATATCTCCCTGCGTATACCCCTTCAACACGGTCGAGCTGGGCATATAGAATGCAGACTGCGCGTACAGCCAGGAAGTACCCAGGCTCCATCTATTGCTCGTATTGTCCAGAACGATCATCCGCTCCTTGTCCGCTGCATCCTTAATCGATGCATGGAACCCGAAACATTCGCCTCGCTTATCAAACATGATACCCACTCCGTGCGCATAATCTCCGGCAGGAGCGAAAGCCTCGGTAAGCTGCACGTCGACGGGCGTCCAGTCGTTCTCGAGTTGCAGGCTGACTGCGCGGAAATGTCCGGCCTCGAACTCCATGTCGCTGTCGCTCGTCAGAACGAGCGTCTGCGTGATCCGTTCGGCCTCTCCGGTATGGATATCCGTACCCGTACCTCTCAGCGTGACCAGAATCCGGTCGTTCGCATTGCCGTCGGTGTTCGCTTTCAACGTGAAGGGCTTCACGACCACCAACGCATACTGATCGTCGTTGGCCTCGCCCGATTCGTCCTTGTAAGACTTCTGCGGCGTCAACGGAGCATCCAGATCGACGATCACCTTCCGGCTCGACGCCGAAGCGACGTAACCCTTGCGGAAATTCACCTTCGTCTCGCCGATGACATTCTCCGGGAAAAGGATCTCCATGTCCGTGATCCGGATGTCGTCGAAGGCCGGCTCGGCCGACTCTTTCACATAGAAGCGCAGCGAAGTGAGCAGATGCTCGAAGGTAACCGGCGGCCGGCCCACGAGAAGCGACGATCCGGTAGTCTCGGCACGCATCAGGTTGTAGATTCCCTCGAAGACATCCTTCTGCACATAGCCGTCGCCCTCTCGGGTACCGATCGTATAGGTCACTTCATCGCCGCTGACACCCGACGTACCGGCATAAGGCCACGGATACATCAACACATAGTTCTGATCGTCGTATCCCATCTCGCTCAAATCGTACTCCGTCCGAAGCGAAAAGGCGGTTTTCGCACCGGCCGATTCCGCCACGAAAGGATCGCCGATGAGCGTATAGTCATAATCAGGAGCCGAAGCTGCGGGCGCATACCACACCATCACCTGCTCCGAACCGTCCCACGTATACGTCAACGCCGTATGATCCAGCGACACGCGCGTACCCTCAGTCGTTGCATCGAACGAATAGACATTCATCGGCAGCGCAGCGTCGTCCTGCGTGCCGTCTTGCTGACAGGAGGCTAAACCCGAAACGGCCGCCGCCAGTAAAGCGAAAAAAGATCTTTTCATTATCGTAATTTTTAAATTCGATTTTTTCTTGCTGTTCCCGTGCGGAAAAATCAATTGCCCCATTCGGAATCTTCTTCTCCGGGAGTGATCTCCCCCTCGCCCGACGAGGCGAACCCCTCTTCGACTTTCACGTCAAAAACTATTGCCCGAGGCACCACGTAAGCCTCTTTTTCCGATTGATAGTAGTTCATAGTTCT
>ENA-UERG01001826-UERG01001826.1-human-gut-metagenome-genome-assembly--contig:-NODE-1826-length-16528-cov-18.254635_pt1 | contig 16528 bp, 21 predicted proteins | sample MGYA00242954_ERZ507954 | MGnify/ENA primary metagenome ERZ507954 (study PRJEB26167, sample SAMN06115478) | human gut metagenome | host: Homo sapiens | place: China:Sichuan | collected 2015-01-21... | reverse complement strand
CATACTATCAAAGAACTCTTTGGCTGGCAACGTAAAGCTGCTTAGCCATTATCTCAAATTTTAACGAACTATTGACTTATATCACCCAATAGCTATATACCGACATGCCTATAGCCCCATAAGTGAATAAGTCCATACAGTCATAAATCAATACGTATATAACAACATAGATATGCAATAGCATAAGTATATAGGTATATACATATATAGATACATATAGCTATCGTGACATACGTCAATAGGTATAAATTCTAATCCCAGCATCCCTGCTGACACCCGAAATCCGGGGCTGCCTTACAGTCCCGGTTCCTATGGTAGAAAAGAGTTAGGAGGGTTACGCCTCCTTCTCCTCCTTCTTCTTGTATTCATACTTTGCAATGGTCGTTGCGATGAACTTGATAGCGACCTTCTGGTTTCCCTGCTTGTCGGTGTAAGGCTCTGCCTTGATGAAGCCCTCTACCTGGACGGTCTTTCCTTTCTTAAGGAGTTCCTTGGTCTCGTCATCGTTCTTTCTGATGATCTTCTCGACGTTGAAGATTGCTGAAGGAGTCTTCTCCTCACCTTCCTTCTTCTGTGCGTTAATGAAGATACCGAAGCGTACCAAGTCGGCCTTTTCGAAGTTAACAACATCTGCGTCCTTGCAGAGATTACCTACCAATGAAAAACTGTTATTTGCGTTCATAACTTTAATTTTTTAAATGTTAATACTTATTTTACGTGCTAAAAACAGCTGGCAAGGAGAAGGTGAGTAGCGGCCAAGGGATGACCGATATTTTTTCAAACTTTTTGGATCAAGGAGCAACTGCACCCCAAAAAGTTTGAAAAAATATCGAGTCAATGATGGAATCGTGCCCTTGCCATCACCGCTTGCGCTAAATTTGCAAAGTAAAATGAGTGTTGACATAACAGAAAAATAACGAGAACGCAAGGAAAGACAATATTATAAGGTAGGTAATCACTCCATGGACGCTAACCAAGAGAGGAAATCGAAAAGCCCGGCCTGGTACGGCTGAGCATCCATAAAACCATCACACAGGAACAGGAAGGTGAGGAATAGGCTCCATAACCTTGATATAAAACGAGAAGAGTCAGAAAGAATGATATCGAGACCTACCTATTGAGAAAGATCGAAAGGAAAGACCATTCAGATAGAGAAGCCAGGATAGGATAACCGACAAGTTGCGAGAACAGAAGCCTACATCAGCCATCAATCGCCGACATAACCATAACAAGAAATACAGGAAGGAAGAGGAGAAGGAGAAGCGGTACCTACATATAATATATACTACCATAAGAATCTGGAGACATCTCAGCCCCGGTATCATCAGTACGTAGAAAGAAGGATGCTGTATATAATCCAGGCGAGCATTCGCCTACCTCTCTCCCACAGCCACTTCTGCAGGGTAGTGCAACGCCCTGGAGAGGTGGTTCCGCAGTTCCCCTTTTTCCGGTATCGAGTCCCTGAACATCGGCACTGGAAAAGGGGGAAGCTCCGGAAGGGTCTAATGAAACGTTAGGTATAAGGAAAGTGCTATATATGCAATATGTGGCATAATGGTATAAACTTTGCCTCTATGAGGAACGCCATAAAGCACCCATCGGAGATACCTCTTAGCAGGTGAAGCAGAACGGTTCGCCTGTTGGCTGCGACCGGAGAGGGAGCAGCCCGAGAGCCACAAAAAAGAAATAGGTTCCCTTTTCGCAAAGGAAACCTACCGGCGTTGAACTTTCATTTATGTTTCAATTTCCTCCTTTATTTTATTGTAAACAGCATCATAGAGCATATCGAGACTACCTAAAGTCACATCCAAGGACGTAAGGTCTTGCCAGTCTTCATCTTCACCATCCTGCCCTTTTGCCATATAGAACAAGGAGTCATTCTCCAGCTTGATGTTCATCACCTCAACTTCTTCAACCTCGCATCCATTTTGCATACGGACAATATAAGCAGAACGGCAAATCTCCTCATCATTCTTGTCCTTACCTAAATCCAGGCTGCCTTTACCTGTCTCAGTCATCAAGTCCTTGATGCTCTGCAATATTTCATTATGAAGTTGGATTTTCTTCTGAGTGAAATCTATCATAGCTGGCATTTTACCATCCTTTGGTATATAGGTCTCATTTATTACCTCAATACCCTCACCACACATATAGTAACAGGTATCAGGGTTCAAGTCTAGATTTTCCTCACCAAACATGTAATCATCCAACTTTTCAACGTTTTCATGCTTCCAATCAGCAGGACAATTATCAATAATTCTCACCTGCGAGTTAGAGTAATCCAATATAACTAGTTTCATATATTTACTTTTTAAGGAGAGGTGGTTAACCTCTCCGTTACCTTTTATTCAACCTTTTTGTACTCACGAAAGGAAATGTAGTCATCATTCAATTCGTGTTCCTCGTTCCAATCTTCAATTTCTTCAAGAGAGATAGAGCTGCACTTCAACAATTTAGCAACATATTGTAAAGCTTCGGCTTCTGTTTTAAAGTCCTCAAACTCATCATTGCCATCAATAGAAGAGTGAACGGCAAAACGACATGGAAAATATTTTCCTTCATCATCGTTTGTAGCAAAAATTTCTTCATCCTCCTCTTCCACCATATAGTACACTTTCATATTTTCATAGTGACCTTCAAGAAGATGTCTGAAATCCGTTGCCCCCCAAGCTTCCTCCGCTTCAATATACAAGATTCCATCAACTAGTTCATAGGACTGAATGAATCCCCTAATATAACTTGTACCTAACTCAATTCCAAGAGCCAAGATGATATTACCTTCCCACTCTACAGATGCCCCTTTATCCATAACTGGACGTTTTTTATCCAAGAACGCCTTGCAAAGGTCAATTAACTCCTGAAGGTCTATAGAATTACCTTCAATACGATAACTTGTATGTGCCCAATTAGCCATATTATTAAAGTTTGAGGAGAGGTGGTTAGCCTCTCCGGTACCTATTAATCAATTATCTCATATCCATTGAAGTAGACGTAATTTTTTTCATCATCTTCATGTTTTTCGCTCCATTCATCAACCTCTTCCATAGTTAAGGATGAAACTTTCAAACGCTTAGCAAAGTATTTCAAGGCTTGTTCCTCCGTGTCGAAACATTCCAAATCCATTTTGTCATCAACACAAGAATGAAGAATACAAGGATAACTGAAATACTTGTGTTCTCTATCGTTTGTAAGAAAACGTTCATTTTCTTTATCTTCTACTATATAGTATACTTTCATACCCTCGTAGTGATTTTCAAGGAACTTGCGGAAATCCGTCGTTCCTCCTTCCACCTCATCAGCAACGATAGAGAGAATCCCTTCCTCAAACTCGCAAGTCTGGATGAAACCTCTGATGTAAAAATCTTTGGTATTGCCCCCTAAAGCCCATACAATATTGCCTTCCCATTCTTTATCTGCAAGCTCATCAAATGACTTTTTCTCACCTTTTTTAAACTTGTAGAAAAGGTCGTATATTTCCTGAAGGTCTTTCATATTACCTTCAATTTTGTACTCTGTGCTTGCCCAATTTGTCTTTATCCAATTAAAAAATCCCATAACTATATGTATTTTGAAGTTCAACATTCTGTTAATTCACACACTCTCGGATATATCGGGTATCCAGATTCCTGTCTAGCCTTTTAATGATTTCTCATTTCCTTCGATCCGAGATTTTTTTTAGAGATACATCGGTCTAAGCGAGTTCCTCTGAGCCTTTTTACGTGCAATATGGGATGGCGGTGTACTGAGGACAGTAAGCCAAGGAATTTGGCACAAAGTTTTCTGGAAAGCCCAAATCTGTGATTTGCGGAAGGCTTCCGGAAAAGTTTGTGTCAAATAGCGGCTCTGCCCGGTCCTTGGTATCTGTCTGCGCCGCCATAACTTTGCAAAGTAAAAAGTTAGAGGGACTTACATAGAAACGCAGTCAATAAAAACCGAGGTCGAAGAAGAAATGAGGATAACCTTTAGGTATAATAAAAGCTATGCCTTGGCATAGCTATAGAGTAATATAGTTATATAATGCCATAACTATATATGTGCGTATAGGCATAGGTATATACATATATAAGAGCATAGGTATGCAATTCAATAAGTAAATAGATATAACGTGACATAATCAGATACCCATCGGAGATACCTCTTGCCCCGGTGAAGCTGAATGGTTCAGCCGGATGTTGCGACCGACGAGGGAGCAACAGAAAAATAACTAATATGTTACCCTGTTCGATTTTAACGTTCTTCCGCAGGCTGCCTCGACTTTTGTGCAGATTCCGCACAAAAAAGCCCCCGATGCGTCACGCACCAGAGGCTTCAAACTCTTTTGTATTTCTGCGCCACAAGGCTATGGCGACTTTTGTCTTATGGGGAATGATAAGCCCCAGCCTCATTTTATATTCTGTCTGCAGCAGCACGTATGCGGTTTGAAACCTCGCATAGTGCTCCACGGAGCATAGTCTTCTCTTCTTCGGTGAAACCTCCCACTCCACCATTTCCATCGATGCCATCGAGTTTGTGATAAAGCCATGATGCTGACTTGCCGAAATATGTATGTGCTATCTCTCGCCACGAAATTAGCATCTGAATATCCTGGATGCGCTGCCTTACTGCACTATCCTTGTTCTGTTTAACTGTTGTTACTGCTATTTCCATAATCTTATGTTTTTATGCCCTCCCCAAAGGGAGAGCTGTTGTTAATACTTGGTGTAATACTCAGGCGGCTCAATCATCTCATCGAAAAGTTGTTGAGCATACCATAATAACTGCGGGTTGCCCCTGGGGAAAGACTTTTTATAATTTCTGATAGCTGCTATCAGCTCTTCCTCTTTGTCACTTACTAGAATTTTCTTCATATCATTATTCTTTTAAGACACTGCAAAGATACTACCAATTTTCGTATTTTCAAAATCACTACTACGAAAAAATGTATTATTAAGTAAGATTTAACATTTGGGAACAAAAAAGCTCCTTGTAAATCCGCTTTAATATTGCTCATACAGGCGTTGAGTCGTTGGTATGTTTTCTCTCCAGCGGACTTGACTCCATTACTCTTCTTTCCACATTAATAAAGGCTGTTCGTCTGTAACGACATTAGCCAAAGCAAGCAATTCTGTTTCCGACTTAGGAACAAACACTTTATTAAAAAGAAATACAACTCTAATTGTACCAGGAACAAAAGAGATTGGATTTTCAAAAGCATTACGTAATGCCTTCATCATCCACTCTTGTGTGATTACCTTTCCGTTGACGTGGTAATATGGCTCTAGTCTCCAGCAATCAGCTAGTTCCTCAAAGCAATCAATCAACACTTTGTGTTTTTTCAACACAGCTATATTAAACCAACACCATCGGAAAGAATTGTCCTTGTTTCTGTATTTACACCTTTTGAAAAAAGGAATAAATTTGCCGTTTGCCAATTTAACGGCAATCACTCCGTCCACAATAACCTTTTCATTCATAATCTCGTCTGTTTAATTATCAAACACTTCAAAAGAAGCACATTCTTTTTCACCACAGTCCTCATAGACTCCACTATCGTATTGGTCTCTAGCGATGTTTTCTGCCTCTTCCTTACTTTCAGCTTTGATGTTGATGTTGTAAACAGTTCTCACAACGATTTCTACTTGAAATTCCTTCATGATTAAATCTCCTATCTTTAAATGTTAATTATTTCTTCTTTATGCATACCTTCTCTGTAAACTGGCTTTTATCTAGCTGTTCTGAAGCAATGCAATCAGTTTGTTTTTGTTGTATTCGCTAACCTTATTTAAGCAAGTCATATCTTTTGTATCGATATACTTCAACAATCCCTTTGCAGTCTTCTTGAACTCATCATCCAAATGAGGGTGATGAAAGCCTAGAATATCATTTATAACAGATATCAAACTCATATTGCCCACTGCCAAAGCATATTTTCCGTATTGGTATGGGTATTTGTGGCAACTGTCCAAGAAACGCACGATAACATATTTCTTCAATGCAATATTTTCCTTTTTCATACTTTCTTTGTCTTTATTATAGAGGAGACTTACGTCTCCCCTGATTTACGCCTTAAGCTAATAAACACTCACATTTGATGTAGCAAGCGGCTTGTCTGTAAAACCAAGTTCCTTGCAATAAACGTTCACGTTAACCCTTGCTCCGGTTCCAAAGAATCTTCTGAGGTTTCCGTTTTCCAAGTCCTTACGAATTTTGCGATTTATCGCTTGTTTCAATCCTCTTTCTGTGGAGAATGAAATTTCACTATGGAAATTTAAAATTGTCCATGACTCTCCGTTACAATCGTAATAAAGATTACCTACCATAACTATATGTATTTAAAAGTTCAACATTCTGTTATTTCACACAATCTCGGACATATCGGGTATCCAGATTCCTGTCTAGCCTTTTTTATGATTTCTCATTTCCTTCGATCCGAGATTTTTTTTAGAGATACATCGGTCTAAGCGAGTTCCTCTGAGCCTTTTTACGTGCAATATGGGATGGCGGTGTACTGAGGACAGTAAGCCAAGGAATTTGGCACAAAGTTTTCTGGAAAGCCCAAATCTGTGATTTGCGGAAGGCTTCCGGAAAAGTTTGTGTCAAATAGCGGCTCTGCCCGGTCCTTGGTATCTGTCTGCGCCGCCATAACTTTGCAAAGTAAAAAGTTAGAGGGACTTACATAGAAACGCAGTCAACAAAAAACGAGGTCGAAGAAGAAATGAGGATAACCTTTAGGTATAAAAAGAGCTATGCCCTGGCATATCTATAGAGTAACGTAGTTATATAATTGCATAGCTATATACGTATATATAGTCATAAATATATAGGTATATACTTATATCACCCAATAGCTATATACCGACATACCTATAGCCCCATAAGTGAATAAGTACATATAATCATAAATCAATACGTATATAAGAACATAGATATGCAATAGCATAAGTAAATAGATATATAGTGACATTATTAGATACCTATCGGAGATACCTCTTGCTCCGGTGAAGCTGAATGGTTCAGCCGGATGTTGCGACCGATGATGGAGCAACAGAAAAAGAGGGAATACATTTACTCCCTCTCATTAGTTATAATATTAAAATCTTTCATAAACGAAACCAAGTTCCGCTTTATTCTTGGACACAGCGAACACTAAATCCGTAAGCCCGACCCCATAGGGCGTTGTAATCAACTCCAATTCCATTAGCATACTTTGCAATCGAAAATGCTCGACCGTAAGAGGTAGAGTTTATGAAAGAAGTCCAAGAAATGTAATAATATCTAATTGCCATACTGCCGTACTGTGCATCACGTCTGCCGTTTATAGGAAACCAATTGCCTTCATAGATCCACCCCTTATTTAAATCATCCCAAGGTAATCTAGATTCGGAAAATGTTTCCAATTCATTGCTGTTAGCCAATCTCCATCCTTTTGGACTTGGATCAAAGAGTGATTTGCCGGCTGCGTCGGTAATGTCGTTCCACTTCTTGGAAGTATAATTATTAGGCGAAGCCCAATCGTAAGGGGAAGAATCACCGTAAGTATAGAACACCGCAGGAGTCTGCATTGCTTTGGCAAAAGTAACCTTACCGGAAGTAATGGTAGTCTTCCCTACAGAATTACCATTGATATCATATCTATCGATATCCCCTGTAAATGGATCTTTTCGTCCGAACTGATAGTAAAGACCATAGGTCTTGACACCATCTGAAGGAGTAGCCGACATAGCACCAAGATTTCTGTCCATGAATCCACCAACAAGCTGCGGTTCTTCAGTAATCCAAAGATGCCAGCTCCAGAGATAAGCATCATCACTAGCTCCCTTCTTCTTCACACCGACAACAACATTTCCTTTCTTACCACCGACGGCCTTAATATAAAGCGGCTGATTACCCTTACCCTCATAAGTATCACCAGAAATAATCTCCCCATTAGCATTACAGAAGTTGATGGCACGAGCGTTGATATCCTGCCAGATAACCTTAGCTACCCATTCAGATTTCTTATCGAGCACATTAGCGGCATCCCCTACATCCGGATTAGACCAGAAGATATTGATGTTGTTGGCAACATCGATCTTGCCTACATTAGCACCGGTTGGGTCCAGGATGAGACAGTTGGAAGTAGGTGGAATAAGAGAAATCCGTTTTCCGTTTTTATCCTGTCCAGCTCCTAAAGAAAAGTCAAAGGTAAAATCATACCGCTTACCCATCTGCCAGTCGGTATCGATAGCAATATACGCCCAGTCATTATACATTACCTTTTCACCATATTTTGCCTTAATGAGCAAAGCAAAGTAAGTACCATCAATAGCCTTATCCTTTGGCTGCATCTTCTGTGGGATGAGCATGAAAGGCACATTGGAAACATCAAGAGAAGACCGTTCCGGTCCTAACGTAACAGGAGTACTCCAAGTGATTTCATAATCCGCCTTATCCTCAGTTGTTATCCAGGAAGCATCATTCCCATCCCCATCGCAGGAAGGAAATGTGAAAGTGCCCTTATTTTTGATGTTGCCGAGTTTTACTCCGGAAACCTCTATTGAATAATTAGTATTCTCGTTCTTGGCAGCAACGGTTATCTCAGAAAGAGCATGTTTGAAAGTAACGTCCATCCCATCAGCACCATTGCCTTTCAAGCTACCTTTGGCATACGCATAGATAAAATCCTTCTGTTCTGCAGCAGAGGCACAAGGAGAGAAGTTTGTGAACTTCTGGGAAGAACTTGTAATCTCGTAAGAACCAGAAGCACCAGGAACATCCGGTGCATAGGCATAGAAATACAAGTCCCCCTTGTTGGGCCAGAAGAAGTTACCATCATCGGTACTCCATTCTCCGGCAGCCTTGGTGTAAGTTACATTCTCCATATAGTTAGCCAAGCCATTCTGAAAGGCCGTAACCTTAAAAGAACCAAACTTAGCCAAGTCTGTCTCTACGGCACGAGAGGAAGAAGAACCTGTTATGTGAGGATGAAGACGTATGGAGTTATCAGAAAGCCCCCCCATAACCGTCCGCTCCTCTGAGCAGGAAGAGGCAACCATTAAAGTTGCCACTCCTGCAAGAAAAAGAAAACGAAGCTTTTTCATTTCAAGTATATTTATTAATAATTTACAACTGTTCTCCCACTCCGCAGGAGACTTTTAAAATCTTATAGAAATCACGGAGATAGAAGCTGCACAGACAAGGAACAGCATCATGTACCGAAGAAGAGAAAGAGATAAAGAGACGGAACGTTCTTTCACCAATAGAGAAATCCGTCATCGGGTTCTCGATAGAAGGAACCGTCTTGAAGTAAACACAGCTGAAGAGCTTTCTGAATTTCTCCATGTCGGCATCTCCTGGATAATCCTTTGGAGAGAAGGTCTGCCCTTCCTTCAATCCCTTTCTTCTTATCAGTCCGACAATATTCCGGAGAATAGAACAAGCCTTCTCAACATCAGCTTTCTGATAGCCCAGGTCGCTGATTTCATCCGGCGTATAACCAAAAATTACATTATTCATCATTACAAATTTTAATCATCAATAATTAGTTACTCCTGCACAGAAGAGGGTTGAATATCCTCAATACTCTTCCTCCACCACAGATAAAGCCTGTTTTTGAGGAAAGCTTTCAGAAGAATGATGACTATCACAAAGGCAATAGTCATAACAGCCCATGTAGTCTTCGGATTCCCCTGCTGTATTCCCAATACAAAAAGAGATACAAATATAACGGCAAGACCATAAAGTGATAAAGAAACACTAAAGAGAATGATCCACATTCTTCGCTCAACCTGCATCAGTAAGGATGTAACCCTGGATTTTTTACCTTCCTTGCTGGAAATAATCCTCATCCTGCCCTTGTTGACAGTCTTCTGCTTTGCGTAAAGAAATGTCTGAAAGGCAAACATAAGACAGGACAGGAAACAGATTACAGTACCGGCAGCAGTGTGCACGGTATCCAGCTTGATGAAGTTCTGAGGCAGGAAACATAGGCAAATGCAGGGCATTGCTATGAAAGCATAGAGTAGCATTTCAGAAAAATGTTCGAGTTGCTTTACCAAGCAATCGATATACTCATTGGTGTATATTGTAGTTTCATTATTCATAATCATATCATTTTAATCGTTATTGTATTTGGCAGTGAAAGGATTCTTGCCTTCCAGCAGCAGATTAAGGCATTCCCTTGCCTTGTCATTGACAACAATAAGAGGAAGCTTGGCAATCTCTTCCTGTACCATTTGCGCTGCCTGGAATTTGGTTATACCATGTAACTTGGAAATGCAGAATATCATATCCCTCAGTCTGGCCTTGTTTATTTCTTCAATAAGAACAGACTGCTTAACATCACCCATCTTCAAGTTTCCGTGATTATCTTTGGCGACGATAATCTTAATGGAATCAGAAAGGCAATCATAGTAGAACAAAAGATATTCCCCGAAGTGATATATGGTATTACCATTTTTATCTCTGAAACAACCAACATACTTGTTGTTTGGAAGGATTTGCTTGATAATCGAGTTTTCCTTCACAAGCGTGAGTTCTTTCTTTAGCTTATCAATTCTCTCATTCCTGGTAAAGATTTCCTGTTGGAGATTCTTGCAGACACTTGTGAGTATAGGATCAGAGTTCTTGACGATATCTTTGATCTCCTCAGACAGTCTCTTGGTGCGAATCGATAGGAGATATACCAGAACTGCCATAGAAAGAGCTATTATAACCACGTAAGAAGCAACAACCGAAAAGGACTGCGAGATATCAGCAAGGCCCAACAGCCATTTTCCAAGATACCAAGAAAGAGCGATACAAGAAAGTTGAAGCAAAACGAAAGCCAGGAAATGACCTGCAAGGGTATTAGCCGGCCAGAACAGCTGCTCAGTTTTCTTCTGCAAGTCATCCAGATCCCTGGTATATATATCGACCTGTTTACGCATAAAAGATATATTCTCTATGTAATAGGTAAATATCAGACCTACAAGAGAAACGGCAGCTAAGCCAAAACAGCATTTGACGATAGTCATACTGGCATATTCCGGCAGTCCCCATAATCCATTACTTAACCATGTAATGAACGCAAAAAAGAATACCAGAAAAAGACAAATGATCAGACTGCCAGCAAGAGAGTAAGAAAAGCCTTTGATGAAGTCCGTTCTATTCATAATACATATATATTAATTGTTATCGTTATTGTTTTAATTAAATTTCATAAGAACCTGAGTGAATCTGTTCTTCTCCTTGTCAAAGCCTGTAGAGACAAATGTCTTGGGTTTCGAATTGAATGACTCCAGGGCATAGTCAAGGAGATCAAAATCCATTGTGTCATAGAATCGAACACAGTAAGTTGCAGTACCGAGCAGTTTATCTATGGTAAACTGCAGAGAGTCGAATCCTGAAGCAACAAGAATATTCCGTATCACTTTAGAATATGCCATAGAGTCTCCGGTATATATTCTCTTGCCCGATTTCTCCAGTTTATCAACTTCTTCTCTGGTAATGGGAACACCATCGCTATCAATGCTGTGAGATTGAGTTCTGGTTTCAATGAAAGCCCCGGAAAGTACACACTCTTCTGCTATTCTCCTGGCCTCTTCCCTATCTCCGGCAAGAACATATACGTTTGTCTCCCGAAAGACCGGAACCGTGAATAATAAATGCTTCTTTTTCATGTTTATTGCTTATTAGTATAACATCAAATATATGCGTCTAACTTCCCAAGACCTCCTTAAGATTGTATTGTAAAGGAGTCAAATTAACCTTACCCATGAAGTATGTAAGGGAATATTCGCCCTTTTTCATCCACTGCGGTAACACCTTCCCTTCCTCTACCTTGGAAGTGATGAAGTCCGCCAAACAGGAAGTGACTACCTCCTTCATTTCATCAAAGGAAGAAGCAGAGAACAGAACCTTGCCAAGTTCCTTGTTATCTACCATCCCACGAAATCCATAACCATTGCGGTCAACGGTAACTACTATCTTATGCATATCAATTTAAATTAAAGGAGCGGATGGAAATCAAGTCCACCCAGCTCCAGAGAGTTATATGAAAGAATGAACCAACTAAGTCAATCTAAGCATCCTCAACTTCAATCACCTTGAAAAAGCGAGAAGCCTTTTTCTCTTTTTTATTGCGAAATGTCACATTATCAATAGGAAGCACGACATAATCTTCATCTTGAATGAAGATTGGTTTCATGGTCTCGGAAGCACAATATTCATAATCAAACATAGAATCACCTTCGTCACCATATATAATATCATGCAATATATCCCTATCAGAAAGAGTCTTGTTATAATTAGGCCAGCTTCTCATTTCTTCAATTACACATTTAACAGGAGAATCAAAACCTAGAAGCCATTCATCTTCCATAACAACAACCCAGTCTTTGTAAATCTTGTCAAGATCCAAATTAGGAAGGAGGATAGGGTCACCAGGACCAGGAATGCAAGGAAAGACGGCATCAATCGTTGCACCCATATATTTGACATCATCGCAGGAATAATATCTATTATCAACACTGATACAGTCATAAAACTGCATTGGTAAAAGCTTAACCTTAATCATATTTATAGAATCTTATATTGTTATCTAAAAGTTTTTTATTATGAAACTAATTTTATGTTCTTCTGGTCGAATTTCCCGAAAAAGAAAGATAGTCAATTATCTCGGGAGCTTTCCATACATTGCGGTCTGTCCCAAGAATTTCGGAGTTCCTTACCAACACCTTCTTCAATCTGTACCACTCTGAGAAGAGTTTCTTGGTACCGGCATCAACACTTCTGCATTTGGAGTACATGAGAGGTATCAGTTCCACTCCATCCATAACATATTTGATGCAAGCCTTGGAAACGTCGGAACTGTTAAGCAGACAGAAACGAAACGTAAACCGAGGATTATTCCTTGCAAGAAGCCAGAAGACGTGCAGCTTCAAAAAACACATGTAGGCTCCAGATACTTGAATGGATCCATGTCCCAAAAAGGATAATCCATCAGGTCTGAAAGGCATCGCAACCAAGGCATAGTCGTACAAGTACTTCAAATCATATAGCCTGGTTTTATTGTCTTGAACCGTCTTTTTAAACTGGGAGAAGAAGTTGTTGTTGTTCTGACTCCATCTGTCCAGGAAAACTTTCAAGGCTTCCATTTTAACGTTGCACATAGGCTTACATCTTGACAGGAACATCTACCCCTTGCCAGTCGTCCACATCTGGTTTCATTCCGGAAGCATTGATGGCGTTAGGAACCGGAAGTTCCTTCAGTACAATCTCAACATTATATGGGTCTGCAGCATTCAAAATCTGTTCCGTGACATCGTAGTCAAAGGAAAACTTCTCTCCGTTGCAAAGAGTCGTATAAATGGTGAGAATATTCTTCACGGAAGTATTATCTACCCTTCCGAAGCAGGTCATAGAGCCATTGATGGTTGCCTTGTCGGTGTCTAGGCTGACAGCAAAAGGAATCATAACAGCTTCCGTGCTCTTTTTCCCACTCCATGCAAATATTCCGGAAGAGAGTCCGGAAATGGAAGCAGCAATGCCCGAAGCAACCTTTGTAGGATTCAACACCTTATTAATTATTATATGATAAGTGCAGTATTCCTTTTTGGGAGCAAACGATCTATGTGTTTCCGTTTTCTCATCACCAGGAGAATCGACGTAGATTTTCTCATCAGATCTGTCGATGAAAAGATATTCCGGCTCAGAAAGGAAACGCTGGTTACCAACCTTCTTACTTACAGGAAGCTCAGAAACTCTTAAACCCAACTTGTCTATGACCGTTGCCTCGCACGTTGTTATAAGGAGAGAGTCACGGCTATTAGCATTCTTCACGACGATGTTACGTATGTCAGAGTTGAATGTTATTGCATCATACCCCACTCTGGCAGAAATATTACATCTACCCTTCTCGTTACCGGCAAATTCCCTTTTGAGAACATTCTTGCCCGGGGTGTCCGGAAAGAGATAGAGAAACATAGAAGCTGGACTTTCCTCATAGACTTCTTCCCAAGTAAAGTAAACGATAAGTTCGTTGGGATGATTGTGGTCATAGCAAAGCTTGTCCTGCTCACAGGAAGAGAGAACCCAGCAAAGCAAAGCAGAGAAAACGGCAAGGGAAGTAATACGTCTTGCCCACACAAATTTATGATATGTTGTCATTGCATTCAGAGTTTGTTGATGTTGTTTTTTCCAAGAAGGCAGGAAAAGGAAATCTCCAGTTTGATGGGACCGAAATAATTCCTTTGTCGGGTGTATTGCCATACATAGTGGCTTCTGTCCTGTATGTAGGACTTGTATCTACCACCTCTGTATCCCAGACCAATACCTAGATCCAGGTTGAGTCTTTTGTCAACAGGAAAGGAATATCCATATTCAATACCTGCAGCATACGTTAAATCAGACATCTGCCCTTTCTTACCTCTAGGATTATAGTCATACATATAGCCTTGCGTGAAGACCCCGACGTGGTGACCGGAGAGAGGATTGATTTTCGATGCATATCCAAGATACTTACGTAGTTCGATTTCGCCGCCGTAGGATCTCCATTTACGGTAGTTAGACTTGGTATAGGTACTTGTCTTCCACCATGTGTACCAGTAAGTAGCTCCCAAGGAGTAACCATTACCCAGATATCTTTCGATTCCAATATTGGGAACAATCATCGCATCGTGGACAATATTTGTTTTGAGAATTGTCCGAGGAAACTTAACTTCCTTGATAAGGCAACAGGAATCCTTGCTGACCTTTATATCATAAAAATCCGTTTGCGCATATCCTGCATTACCCAGGCTAATGGCAGCACAGAATGCTAGTAAATACTTTTTCACCTTCTTAAATATCATTTATATTATACTCAACTTTCGGAAGTCCTTTTCTTCCACTAAAATGTTATTTCTTAATCTTTTCAGAAACTTAATCGTCATGATGTTCACACTAACGTTTTCGTGCATTTTAATGCCTTCGATGTCACGCAAAACTGGTCTGCCATTGGTACTGCCAAAGATAAAGCATTCCTTACTCTTCCAACGCACCATATCAAAACGCTGAAAATGGGATTTGCCAATCTTATGTGAGGCTATCGTACTTCTGCGGATGCCACCTCTCTTAGGGTTGGCAACGTGCAATGCCCTTGTATGACGAGGAACACAACGACACTGAAAGAAAGTTCTCAACCTCTTTGCGTGTACGTTCTTGGCAATACAAAACGCATCGGCTGCATGGGTCTTGGTAATACCATTCTCTATGCGTGTGAGCTTGGTTACATAACCATAGGTCAGGTGAACCTTTCCAAACTCCAACCTCGCTCGCTCATAGACAGCCCAACGCATGATGTTCATAACCGCAGCATCACGTAAGGAACTCCCACGCTTGATTTTCAAAGTAAACTCGCCACGATGGTAAGCCTTATGGCAGGTCTCGCAAAGCGTTACGAGGTTACTTGGAGAATTGCCACCTGTCTTTCTGCTTTCCAAGTGGTGAACATTCAGAATAGGGTCTTTGCTCTTGCCCTTGCAATGAACACACCTATGCCCATCCCTTGCAAAAACATATTCCCTCACGTTCCAAAACCCCATCTGCTCACCTTGCTGGTACTCCTCACCCTTGATGTCGGGACTCTTGATTTTCTGAACGTCGAACTGGGCAACCTCGATTGTTGTCTTCGTGATTGGAAGCAACTTATGAGCCAAACGGATAACCTTCAAATGGCTTTCAACCTTTTGCTCAACACTGGGTGCTAGCCAATCATCTTTCTTCTTTCGGTTATCAAAACGAATCTTGCGATAACGTGTCTTGCGGTTTCGTCTTGTCCGTCTCTGCTCCCTGCGAGTAGAAAGTAAGTTCACAACATCATTTCTTAACTCGACCTGCGCTGCAAGCAGCTCCTTCTTCTCAGAACCAGCCGAAACGCCAATATGCTTTGAGCCAGCATCAACGCCAAGGCTCACTTCCTGCGTGTAGGTGGTGCTCTCATAATCCAACTGAACGGTAAACGGAACACGGCTGACAACATGAGCCTTGCCGTGACGAAGAAAATAACCTATCCTCCCTCCACGCTCGCTTGGCATTAATGCCTTACCATCCTTGCTCCTTATGTAAATCATAAAAACAATTTAAATTAATAAATAAATCTCACCTCGAAAGGTGGTTGTGCGCCCATCGTCAATGTTATAGGATGGTTTCTTGTCCGCAGCACCGCAGCTTTCGCCACTTTTAACCACGAACCGCAGAGGTCAGGACTTGGACGGACATCCTGACGTGCCTATGCATTCATCCCTAACGTAGCTCCCTGACTCCATTCGGGGCTGAGACTAATCCGCTCCGGACGATTGAATGGATAATCGCTATAACCTAATCAAAGGCTTCCGAAACTTGAATATTATACTTTGCGATTATATTTCTATATACCACTGCAAAAGTACATAAAAAAACAGTAAGAGCCAAATAAATCAGTTAAAACCTTTTATTTTAACACTTACACCACGTTTTTTACACCAAAATGCTTCTATTTTCAACTCTAAAGCATTTCACTTTGTCATTATTAAAAGCTATATAAGAAAAAAACAAAATATAGAAAATGACA
>ENA-UERG01001825-UERG01001825.1-human-gut-metagenome-genome-assembly--contig:-NODE-1825-length-16531-cov-3.682326_pt1 | contig 16531 bp, 16 predicted proteins | sample MGYA00242954_ERZ507954 | MGnify/ENA primary metagenome ERZ507954 (study PRJEB26167, sample SAMN06115478) | human gut metagenome | host: Homo sapiens | place: China:Sichuan | collected 2015-01-21... | reverse complement strand
AGACGAGTATTCGCTCCATCGCTTGCATTTTCCGTCTTCAACCGGAAGCGCCCCATCCGATCCGGCGCACCGGCCGTCCGCGCCTTTCCGACACTACAAACGACGACGTTCGCGCTCCGGACAAGCGGACGATACCCCGCGGCTCACGATTTTCCACGTATCACACGACCGGCATCGCGACCTCCCGCCGAATCGACGCCGGACGGAGAAATCGCAGACGGATTGTCCCACACGTAACATCGGCACTCATGAAGGATAAACACTATCTCTACCGCGTGGCGGTCACCTGCTATGTAGACTCGCTGTTTTACGAAACCGGCAACGCGCGCAGATGCCACGACCGATGCCATTCGCTCATTACGCAAACTCTTTGCGGAATCGGAAAGAGCACATGCCGCAACTATCTGCGCTACGACCGTTCGGAACTCCTCGCGGAGGTACGGATACCGCCGGCTCTCAAAGAACTCCTGCATCTGTACGTCCTGCTGGTCACGAAATGTCCGCAGACGCAGACGGCAGCTCTTCTGCAAGAACTCCGCCGGCTGCTGGAAATCGCACTCCGTCATGCGGGCCGGCAGGGATCGGAACTCACCGCCGATTCGCTGATCGAATGGCTTCACAAGGAACCGAAGGATCCCTTCCCGCAGAAATAAGGCTCCGGCCTCCGATCCGCGGCACAGAACCGCAGCCGGCGGCATCCGATCCGTCCCGTCGCCCGGCCGCTCACACGAAAGCGAAGACCGCATAACCGCAAAAAAATAAGACCCGTTGCCGGGTCTTATTTTTCTGTCTTACGCCGAACGTCAGGCGCCGAAGTTGTCGTAAAGGATATTTTCGGGCGGCACGCCCAGGTCGTCGAGCATCTTGACTACCGATGCCGACATCATTGGAGGCCCGCACATCAGGTAGATGCAGTCCTCCGGTGCCTGGTGATTTTTCAGATAGTTCTCATAGAGCACGTTGTGCACGAACCCGGGCGTATACTTCACCCCTGCCGCATCGGCTTCGGGATCGGGACGGTCGAGCGCCAAATGGAACGAGAAGTTGGGGAAATCCTTCTCGATCTCGTGGAACTCCTTCAAATAAGGAGCCTCTTTCAACGCACGGGCGCCGTACCAGAACGACACGGGACGTTTCGTCTTCTCGGTCTTGAACAGGTGCATGATGTGGCTGCGCATCGGCGCCATACCGGCACCGCCGCCGATGAAGACCAGCTCCTGCGTATCGGGCAGGTTGTCCGGCAGGAAGAACTCGCCGTAGGGGCCCGAAATCGTCACCTTGTCGCCCGGTTTGCGCGAGAAGATGTACGACGAGCAGATACCCGGGTTGACCTTCATGAATCCGCCGTTCACGCGGTCGAACGGCGGCGTGGCGATACGGATGTTGAGCATGATGATGTTTCCTTCGGCCGGGTGGTTGGCCATCGAATAGGCGCGGAACGTAGGTTCGGGGTTGGTCGTCACCAGATCCCACATCTTGAACTTGTCCCAGTCGGCGCGGAACTGCGGGTCGACGTCCATGTCGGAGAACTTGATCGCATCGTACTTCGGGATGTCGATCTGGATGTAGCCGCCCGAACGGAAATTGAGGTTTTCACCCTCGGGCAGTTTCACGACGAACTCCTTGATAAAGGTCGAAATGTTGCGGTTCGAGATCACCTCGCACTCCCACTTCTTGACGCCGAGCACGGCTTCGGGAACGTGGATTTTCAGGTTCTCCTTCACCTTGACCTGACACCCCAGACGCCAATGATCCTTGGCCATTTTACGCGAAATGAAGCCCGTTTCGGTCGGCAGGATGTCGCCGCCGCCTTCGAGCACCTGGCATTTGCACATGCCGCACGAACCGCCGCCGCCGCAGGCCGAAGGCAGGAACACCTTGTTGTTGGCGAGCGTTACGAGCAGCGTCGAGCCGGTCTCGGTGGTCAGCACCTTCTCGCCGTCGTTGATGTCGATCGTCACGTCGCCCGACGACGTGAGCTTCGCCTTCGCATAGAGAAGCAGCCCCACCAGAACGAGCGTCACCGCCAGAAAGGCTACGATCGCGACTATAATCGTTAATGTCATCTTACTTAATCTTTAACAGTTACAACTTGATGCCGCTGAAAATCATGAAGGCGATACCCATCAGACCCGTGATGATAAAGGCGATGCCGGGCCCTTTGAGTGCGGCGGGGATGTGCGAATAAGCGGTCTTTTCGCGAATGGCGGCCATCATGACGATGGCGAGCCACCAGCCCATGCCCGAACCCAGACCGTAGACGATCGACTGCCATACGTTGCCGATCGCACCGGCGTCGACCTTCTGCTGCATGAAGAGCGAACCGCCCATGATGGCGCAGTTCACGGCGATCAGCGGCAGAAAGATACCCAACTGATTGTAGAGCGTCGGCGAGAACTTCTCGACGGCCATTTCCACTAATTGCGTGAACGATGCGATCGTGGCGATGAAGACGATGAAGGACAAGAAGCTCAGGTCGATCCCTTCGACCAGCGCGTTGGCTTTGAGGACGTACTCGTTGAGAAGATAGTTCAGCGGAACGGTCATCACCATCACGAAGGTAACGGCGGCACCCAGTCCCAATGCGGTCTTGACGCTCTTCGATACGGCGATGTAGGAACACATGCCGAAGAAGAACGCGAAGACCATGTTGTCGATGAAGATCGACCGGATAAAAAGATTCAGAGTTTCCATACGCTACCTGCTACTTTTCCTGTAAATCCTTGTTGTAAGAGCGGTGAATCCAGATGATGCACCCCACGATGATGAGGGCCATGGGCGGGAAGAGCATCAGGCCCATGTTCGAGTAGGCGCCGCCGTTTGCGATGTACCAGCTTTCGGGAACGATGCGGAATCCCAGCAGCGAACCCGATCCCAGCAACTCGCGGAAGAAGGCGACCGTCACCAGAATCATACCGTAGCCCAGACCGTTGCCGATACCGTCGAGGAACGACGGCCAGGGCTTGTTGCCCAGTGCGAAAGCCTCGACGCGGCCCATGATGATACAGTTGGTGATAATCAGGCCGACGTAGACCGACAGCTGTTTGGATACTTCGTAGACATACGCTTTGAGTACCTGATCGACGAGGATCACCAGCGCGGCGATCACCACCAGCTGGACGATGATGCGGATACGCGCCGGAATACCCTTGCGCAGCAGCGACATCACCAGATTCGAGAATGCCGTCACGACCGTCACCGAAAGCGCCATGACGATGGCGGGTTTCAACTGGACGGTAACCGCCAGCGCCGAGCAGATACCGAGGATCTGTACGATCACCGGATTGTTCTTGCCGAACGGGCCGGTCAGGTACTTCATGTTCTTAGCCGAAAACAGAGGCTCTTTTTCCTTATTACTCATTGCTTTCTACTTTTTGATCGTTAGACTCCTCCGCACCGGCTGCCGAAGCGGCGGTCCGTGCCTTCTCGAAGAAGGGAAGATATTCGCTCAGGTTGTCGCGCAACATGGCTGTCACGCCGTCCGAAGTTTTGGTACCGCCGGTCACGGCGTCCACCTCGTGGGCCGGATCTTTGGCGCCGCCTTTACGCAGGGTGATCGAGACGAAATCGCCCTTCTCGAAGAGCGTCTTGCCCTTGTAGAGCGCCTGATGCGCCGGCGTGGCGATCTCGGCCCCCAGGCCCGGCGTTTCGCTCTTGTGGGCCATCACGATGCCCGACACGGTATTCATATCCTTTTCGAGCGCGATATAGCCCCAGATGTCGTCCCACAGCCCCTTACCGATGAGCGGGATGATCACGCGGCCGTCGGTGGCCTCGAAGAGGATCAGCGTCTTCCGTTCGTAATCGGCTCGCAGGTCCTTGTTCGTCTTCATCATGTCGAAGACCTCCTCGGCGGGCTTTTCCGTCTTGTTGCCGGCCGCGTCGACCACATAGGCCTTGACCATCGCGTCGAAGTCGCCGTCCGGAACGCCCAGCGATTGCAGGATATTGTTCTTCTTCTCGCCCAATTCGTTTGCGTACTGGCGTTTCTGCAACGACAAGGCAGCCAGCGACAGCAGAACGGCGACGATGACGACCATCACGGTCGAGTAGAGGATGATATAGGCGTTGGAGTTCTTGTCCGAGAACAGCCCGCCCTTCTTCGCGCCTGCATCTCCGGCACCTGCCTCGACGATCTCTTCGAACTCCGAAGCCGGTGCGCCGCAAACGGGACATTTGGCCGGTGCGGCATCGCCTTCGTGAATATAGCCGCAGACTTTACATTTGAATTTCTTGGTTGCCATAATTCACTCCCTATTTTGCAAGTTTGACACGGTTCTTACGACGCGCGATGTTCCGCTCGACCACGAAGTAGTCCACCAGCGGCGCCAGCGCGTTCATGAAGAGGATCGAAAGCATCATTCCCTCGGGATAAGCAGGGTTCACCACACGGATCATCACGGCCAGCGCACCCGTCATCAGGCCGACGATGTACTTGCCGGCGTTGGTCTGTGCCGAAGTGACGGGATCGGTGGCCATGAAGACGGCACCGAAGGCGAAACCTCCCACGATCAGGTGCTGCCATGCGGGAATCTCGCAGTAAGCGTTGGCGCCCACCGCATTGAAGAGCAGGCCCATGAGCCAGCCGCCTGCGAAGACCGAGAGCATCGTGCGCCACGAAGCGATACCCGTGAAGAGCAGGATCGCAGCGCCGATGAGAATCGCCAGCGTCGAGGTCTCGCCCACGCAGCCCGGGATGAAGCCGAGGAAGGCGTCCAGATTCGAATAGCTCATCGCACCCGTCGTCGAGAGCTGTTCGAGCGCCGTAGCCCCCGACACGCTGTCGACGGCGAACCACACCTTTTCACCCGACATCTGCGGGGTGTAGGCGAAGAAGACGAAGGCGCGCGCCAGCAGCGCGGGGTTGAATACGTTCATGCCCGTACCGCCGAAGACCTCCTTGCCGAAGACCACGGCGAAGGCCGTACCCAGCGCGATCATCCACAGCGGCGTCCCCACGGGCATCACCATCGGGATCAACAGACCCGAAACGAGGAAGCCCTCGTTGACTTCGTGGCCGCGCGCCTGCGCGAAAGCGAACTCGATGCCCAGACCCACGACGTACGACACGACGATCATCGGCAGCACTTGCAGGAATCCGAACCAGAAAGCCGCCCAGCCCGTCATGCCCACCTGATAACCCGTGTTGTACATGCCGAACAGCAGGGCCGGAAGCAACGCGACGACCACGACGATCATCGTGCGCTTCATGTCGTTGCAGTCACGGATGTGCGCACCCTTCTGCGTCGTGGTGTTCGGTACGAAAAGGAACGTCTCGAACGCATCGAAGGTCGATGCGAGGAACGAGAGTTTGCCGCCTTCGGAGAAGGTCGGCTTCAACTTGTCTACTAAATTTCTTAATCCGCTCATCGTTAAGCCTCCTTGATCATTAAGTTAATACCGTCGCGGATGATCTGCTGCATCTCGGTCTTCGACGGATCGACGAACTCGCAGAGCGCGAAATCCTCCTCCACGACCTCGTAGATACCGAGGTTCTCCATCTTCTCGATATCGCCCGCGAGCGTCGCTTTGAGCAGGTGCATCGGATAGATGTCCATCGGCAGGTACTGCTCGTAGAGGCCCGTCACGACGAACGGACGCTCGCCGCCGTTGAGATTGGTGTCGAGGTTGTAACGCTTCTTGGGGCAGAGCCACGAGAAATAGGCGCGCGACACGGAGAATTTGTTGCAGCGGGGCATCGCCCAACCCAGCAACTCGTACTTGTCGCCCTCGGGAATCAGCGTCAACTGATGCGCATAGTACCCGATATGGCCGTCGAGCGAGGTCTTGACGCCCGTAAGCACATTGCCCGAAATGTAGCGGATGCTCTCCCCTTCGGCCTGCGGTTTGATGTTCCCGCCGACGATCGAACGGATCGAGGCGCCGTCGATGATGCGGCAGTACTGCGGTTGGGCCACTTCCGAACCGGTCACGGCGATCACCTTCGAGCGATCGACCTTGCCCGTCGAGAAGAAACGGCCGATCGTGGCCAGATCCTGCACGTTGACCGTCCAGACCACCTCGCCCTTGTTCACGGGATCGATGTGGTGGATCTGCACGCCGACGTTGCCCGCGGGATGTTTGCCGGCAAAGGCGTGCAACTCGACGCCTTCGAGCGTAGCGGCTTCGCCTTCGGCACCCGCACGGAACGAAACGTGCACTTTGCCTGCCGTGAGTTTCTTCAATACCTCCACGCCCCGCTGCAAGGCGGCCTTTTCGCCCGCGAGCGCGAAGTTGTAGTCCGGCGCCAGCGGCGCCGAGTCGAATGCCGAAACGAAAATCGCTTTGGGCGCATCGTCGGGATCGGCGATAATACCGTAGGGGCGCTGAATAATCATCGTCCACAGGCCGGCCTTCAACAAAAGTCCAACGATCTGGTCGCGGGTCGCACTCGATAGATCGGGAATCGCAAACTCCTCGTATTGCTGTTCGGCATCGGGCTTGACGGTCACGGAGAGCACCTTGCGCTTCTCGCCGCGATTGACCGCCTCGACCGTTCCGCTCACGGGAGAGGTGAACAGCACGCGCTCGTTGTACTTGTTGAAGAACAACGGAGTACCCGCCTTCACCTGATCTCCTGCTTTCACCAGCAACTTCGGAGTTACACCTTCAAAATCGAGCGGCGAAACGGCATACGTGTCGGCCAACGGGGCGTTGACCACCACGGAGGCCGCCTGACCTTCGAGTTTGATGTCGAGACCTTTGTTCAGTTTAATGATTTTCGACATGTGTAAAAGTGTTTGATTAGTGTGATAATTATGAAAAGTTTCTGTTAGTTTTATAACATTGATTTTCCGTGCGCGAAGATTTTTTCAAATATTTTTCGGCCGTCCCGAAAAAACCGGAAAACAGCCCGAAAATTCCTACCTTTGCACCGATGGAAACACCGTTCGTCAATATCCACACCCACCGTCCGACCGGACACGGCATCGAACCCGCGAGCGTCGGGATACATCCGTGGGAGGCTGCCGAAGGCGATCTTGCGACCGTGCGGGAGCATGTCGGCCCGGCACAGATCGTCGGCGAGATCGGTCTCGACTACCTGCGTCCCGACCGCGAGGCGCAACTGCGGATTTTCGAAGGGCAGCTGCGACTGGCCGAGGCGGCCGGAAAACCCGTCGTACTGCACTGCGTGAAGGCATTCGAGGAGACGATGCGGCTGCTCAAACAGTTCCGCCTGCGGGCCGTCATCTTCCACGGGTTCATCGGTTCGCCCGAACAGGCCGCACGCGCCGTCGCCGCAGGCTACTACCTCTCCTTCGGTCCCCGCTCGCTGCGTTCGCCGCGCACCGTACGGGCACTCGGGAGCATCCCGACGCAGCGGCTTTTCCTCGAAACCGACGACGCTCCCGCGACGATCGAGTCGGTCTACGCAACAGCGGCCCGACTGCTGGGAATGCCGCTCGACCGGCTCAAAGAGACGATTTACAACAACTACCTGCATATTTTCTCCTGAGCGATGGAACGATGGACGGAACGAACCCGGCTGCTGCTGGGCGACGAAAAACTCGGACGGTTGCGCAGTGCGCACGTACTGGTGGTGGGACTGGGCGGCGTGGGGGCCTACGCCGCCGAGATGATCGTACGCGCCGGTGCGGGCCGTCTCACGATCGCCGACGCCGACCGTGTGGCCGAAACCAATATCAACCGGCAGCTGGTCGCACTGCATTCGACGGTCGGACGCCCCAAGGCCGAAGTTCTCGCCGAGCGGCTGCGCGACATCAACCCCGATTTGCAGCTCACCGTCATCGAGAAATACATCAGGGACGAAGAGACCGACCGGCTGCTCGACGCCGCGCCCTACGATTATGCGGTGGATGCGATCGACACCCTCTCGCCGAAGCTGGCACTCATCAAGGGCTGCCTCGACCGCGGCATACCGATCCCACGCGCATGGAGATCGCCGACATCGGCCGCACGCACCACTGCCCGCTGGCGCACATGCTGCGCAAACGTCTGCACAAACTCGGCATCCGCACCGGATTCCGCGCCGTCTTCTCGGCCGAACCTGCACGCGAAGGGGCGATGATCCTCTGCGAGGAGCAGAACAAGAAATCGAACGTGGGAACGATCTCCTACCTGCCCGCGCTCTTCGGCATCGGCTGCGCATCGGTCGTGGTACGCGACCTGCTGGGCGAAATGGAGGATTCCGGCAAACGGGAAAGCAACGATTAAACCGTTAAAGATATGAAACCGAAGATTGTTTTTCTGGACGAATATTCGCTCGCGGGGCGCGACCTCTCGGCCGTGAAGGCGCTGGGCGACTACACCGGTTACGACATGACTGCGCCCGACGAAGTGGCCGTGCGTTGCGCCGACGCCGAAATCGTCGTCACCAACAAGGTGCAGCTCGACGCTGCAACGATTGCGCAACTGCCGCACCTGCGGCTGATCTGCGTAGCCGCGACGGGCGTGAACAACATCGATCTCGACGCCGCGGCCGAACACGGCGTCGAAGTACGCAATGCCGCAGGCTACTCGACGCATTCGGTGGCCGAAACGACGCTCGGCGCGGCGATCGCCCTGCTGCGCGAATCGGTCTACTACGACGAATTTTTCAAGAGCGGCCGTTACGCCCGCTCGCCGCGCCTGTTCTGTTTCGACCGTCCGATCCGGCAGCTGCACGGGCGCCGTTGGGGTGTCATCGGGCTGGGTGCGATCGGCCGTGAAGTGGCGCGGCTGGCTGCGGCTTTCGGCTGCGAGGTGAGCTACCACTCCACGTCGGGCGTCGCACGCGAGGAGGCCTACCCCGCCCTTCCGCTCGACGAACTGCTCGCATGGGCCGACGTGGTGTCGATCCACTGTCCGCTCAACGCTCACACGCGGGGGTTGATCGGCGCCGAGCAGCTCCGCCGGATGAAACCATCGGCCCTGCTCGTCAACGTCGCGCGCGGCGGCATCGTCGACGAAGCCGCGCTGGCCGAAGCGCTCGACGACGGCTGGATCGCCGGCGCCGCGCTCGACGTATTCTCGTCGGAGCCGGTCAAGGCCGACAACCCGCTGCTCGCCCTGCGCGACCCCTACCGTCTGCTCGCTTCGCCCCACAACGCATGGGCCACGGGCGAAGCGATCGACACGCTCGTGCGCTGCGTCGCCCGCAACATCGAAGCATACCTGAAAAAATAACCCTTTCAACAACAGACGGGAAGCGTCCGGATGGCAAATCGATCCGGACGCTTCCCGTTGCTGGATCATCCTCCGCCTATTTGCAGGCCTTCAACCCGCGGATCACGGCTGCCGAAAATCCGGCCTGTTCCATTTCGTTCAGACCGCGGACAGTGATCCCTCCCGGCGTGGTCACGCGGTCGATCTCGGTTTCGGGATGTTCGCCCCGCTGCAACAGCAGTTCGGCCGCACCGCGGAGCGTCGCGGCGACGATATGCGTCGCCTGCCCTGCCGGGCAACCCAGTTCCACTCCTCCTTCGACCGACGCCCGCACATAGCGCAGAGCGAAGGCGATTCCGCACGAGGCGAGGATCATTCCGGTCTCCAACATCGGCTCGTCGACGAGCATCGCCTCGCCCAGTTCGCGGAAGATTCCCAACACCCGCTCCGTACAAGCCTCGTCCGCACCCCGTGCAGCGACGAAGGTCATGCTCTGCCGCACGGCGATCGCCGTGTTGGGAATCACGCGGAACAACGCCGGTCGCACCGCGCTGTCGGCCGTCATCCACTCGGCGAGCTGCGCCAGCGAAACACCGGCCGCCACCGAAACCACCGACTGCCGGTCGGGATCGATCTCCCGTCGGATTTCACGGATCAACGCTTCGGTAAGCCACGGCTTGACGGCCAGCATTACGACCGCGGCATCCCGCACGGCCGCAGCGTTGTCGGTCGTCGTCCGCACACCCGGGCACTGTGTGCGCAAACGTTCGAGCGTCGTCTCAGTACGTGCCGTACAAACGATCTCTTCGGCCTGGAACTTTCCGCTGCGAACCAACCCGCAGGCAATGGCGCTGCCCATGTTGCCTGCGCCCAAAATAGCGATCTTCATTTTCAATTCGTTTTAAAAAACAACAGCTCTTCGAAACAAAGATAGTGCAAGCCGAGAGCAAAAGCAAACTTGTTTGCATTTTGCCGAGGCGAAGCCTATCTAAGCGGAGGCTTGTCCCCGCAAAGATGCAAGGCGAACGTAGAACCAAATTTATTAGCAGGTTGCGTAAATTCCGAGGAGTACCAGACGAACTTTCGGTCGGAAGGAACTGCGATGAAGGGTATCGGGACTTGCAGCCTAACATCACGCAAATGAAAAAGGGCCCGCTCCGGACGAGCAGGCCCTCATATCCTCCGTGGAAGACGGCTATTTCAGCTCGACGAGCGCCTTGCCCGTCATCTCGACAGGCTGTTCGAGCCCCATGAGTTTGAGCACCGTAGGAGCTACGTCGGCCAGCACGCCGTCGTGTACGGTCTTCACGCGGTCCGATACCACGACGATGGGCACCGGATTGAGCGAGTGCGCCGTGTTGGGCGTACCGTCGGCATTGATCGCGTTGTCGGCATTGCCGTGGTCGGCGATCTGCACGACCTCGTAGCCGTTGCGCTTGGCGGCTTCGACCACCTCTCCCACGCACTCGTCGACAGCCTTCACGGCCTTGACGATCGCGTCGTAGACACCCGTATGCCCCACCATGTCGCCGTTGGCGAAGTTCAGGCAGATGAAATCGTATTTCTGCGAATCGAGCGCCTCGACCAGCTTGTCCTTCACCTCGTAGGCGCTCATCTCGGGTTGAAGGTCGTAGGTCGCCACCTTGGGCGAAGCGACCAGAATGCGGTCTTCGCCGGCGAATTTCTCCTCGCGGCCGCCGTTGAGGAAGAAGGTCACGTGCGCATACTTCTCCGTCTCGGCGATGCGCAGCTGCGAGAGGCCCAGCGACGAGACGTACTCGCCGATCGTATTCTGCACGTTCTCCTTGTCGAACAGGATGTGCAACCCCTGGAATTTGGCATCGTAAGGGGTCATGCAGCAGTAATAGAGCGGCAGCGTGTGCATCCCTTCGGCGGGCATGTCCTCCTGCGTGAGCACGACGGTCAGCTCCTTGGCGCGGTCGTTGCGGTAGTTGAAGAAGATCACCATGTCGCCGGGACGGATCGTCCCGACGGCTTTCCCCTCGGCGTCGACACGCACGATCGGCTTGACGAACTCGTCGGTCACGTCGGCGTCGTAGGACTTCTGCATGGCGGCGACCATGTCCGTCGCCGGCTCGCCGACACCGTTCACGAGTTGATCGTAGGCCACCTTCACACGCTCCCAGCGCTTGTCGCGATCCATCGCATAGTAACGGCCGATGATCGACGCGACGACGCCCGTCGACTGCGCCGTATGGCGCTCCAACGCCTCGATGAAACCCTTGCCGCTGTGCGGGTCGGTGTCGCGGCCGTCCATGAAGCAGTGCACATAGGTATGCTCGATGCCGTAGGTCTTGGCTATGTCGCAGAGTTTGTAGAGGTGGTCGATCGACGAGTGCACGCCGCCGTCCGACACGAGGCCCATGAAGTGCACGTTCACGCCCTTCGCCTTGGCGTACTCGAAAGCCGCCTTCACCTCCGCGTTCTCCATGATCGAACCGTCCTTGCAGGCGCGGTTGATCTTCACCAAATCCTGATAGACCACGCGGCCCGCACCGATATTGAGGTGTCCCACCTCGGAGTTGCCCATCTGCCCGTCGGGCAACCCCACGTTCTCGCCGTCGGTATGCAGCTGCGCATGAGGATACTTTTCGGTCATCGCCGAAATATATGCGGGATGGACGGTCGAAATGACGTCACCCTTGGATCGGTTGCCGATGCCCCAACCGTCCAGAATCATAAGCAATACTTTCTGTTTCATTGTTTTATCTTAGTTTATTTCAATTCATCCATAATCAGTTCGACGGCCTTGTCGATCGCCGCCTGCAACTTGTCGGGATTCTTGCCCCCGGCCGTTGCGAAGAAGGGCTGACCGCCGCCGCCGCCGTTCATCTCCCTGGCCGCTTCGCGGATCACCTTGCCGGCGTTGACGCCCTTGGCGACCACGTCGTCGCCGAGCATGATCGTCAGGCTCGGTTTCCCCTCCTGACAGGTACCGACGACCATGACCAGATTGTGCACGCGCGCACGCAGGTTATAGGCCAGATCCTTGATGAAAGCCGGCATCCGCTCGGACTGCTTGGCCATGAGAATCACGCCGTTCTGCTCGGGTAGACTCTTCACGAGACGGTCGGCCCACTCGCGGACCTGCTCCTGACGCATCGCCTCGACCTCCTTCGAAAGGGCGTCGTTGCTCTCGACGATCTTCTTGATCGCCTGCACGACCTGCGTGTTGTTCAGGAATTCGGCGACATTCTGCAACGTATCCTCCGCAGCATAGAGCACCTTCTCGGCGCCTTCGCCCGTCACGGCCTCGATGCGCCGCACGCCGGCCGAAACGGCGCTCTCGCTCACGATCTTGAAAAATCCGATCGTACCCGTAGCACAGGTGTGCGTACCGCCGCACAACTCCACCGAATCGCCGAAACGCACCATGCGCACGCGGTCGCCGTACTTCTCGCCGAAGAGCATGATCGCCCCCTCGGCCTGTGCCTCGGCCAACGTCGCATCGCGCCGCTCCACGAGCGGATGGTTGGCACGTATCTCACGGTTGACCAGACGCTCCACCTCGCGCAGCTCCGCGGGCGTCACCTTCCGGAAGTGCGAAAAGTCGAAACGCAGGTAGTCGGGTGTCACGAACGAACCCTTCTGCTCGACATGCGTGCCCAGCACCTTGCGCAGCGCAGCGTCGAGCAGGTGCGTGGCCGTATGGTTGTTGGCCGCAGCCTGCCGCTTGGCGGGATCTACCACCGCCGTGAAATCGGCGGCGGGATTCTCCGGCAGTTTGTCGACGATATGGATAATCAGACCGTTCTCCTTGTCGGTGGCCACCACGTCGATCTTTTCGTCGGCATTCTCGATGAAGCCCACGTCGCCGATCTGACCGCCCGAATTGCCGTAGAAGGGCGTCCGGTCGAAGACCAACTGGTAGGTCGTCCGGTTCTTGGCCGAGACGCGACGGTAGCGCGCGATGCGCACCGGCGCGGTCAGCGTATCGTAACCGACGAACTCGCTCTGCGCGAGCGGGAACAACTCCTGCCAGTCGTCGGTAGCCACCGCGGCGGCGTTGCGCGAACGCTCCTTCTGCGCCTGCAACTCCGTCTCGAAAGCACTCAGGTCGACCTCCACGTCCTGCTCGCGGGCGATCAACTCCGTCAGGTCGATCGGGAAACCGTAGGTATCATAGAGCACGAAGGCGTCGTGCCCCGAAATCTTGCTCCCGCCCTGTTTCTTGACCTCGGCGATCACGCCGTCGAGCAGTGTGATACCCGTGGCCAGCGTCCGCAGGAACGAACTCTCCTCCTCCTCGATCACACGCTCGATGAGCGTCTGCTGCGCCCGCAGTTCGGGGAACTGGTCGCCCATCTGTGCCACCAGCCCCGCCACCAGCTTGCAGATGAAGGGCTCGGTGAAACCTAAATAAGTGTAGCCGTAGCGCACGGCGCGGCGCAGGATGCGGCGGATGACATACCCCGCCTTGACATTCGACGGCAGCTGGCCGTCGGCGATCGAGAAGGCGATGGCGCGCAGATGGTCGGCCACCACGCGCATGGCCACGTCGCACTTGGCGTCCGCCCCGTAGCTCTTGCCCGACAGCGCGGCCAGACGGCCGATCGTGGGCTGGAACACATCGGTATCGTAGTTCGACTTCTTGCCCTGCATAATCATGCACAGACGCTCGAAGCCCATACCCGTATCGACGTTCTTCGCCGGCAGCGGTTCGAGCGTGCCGTTGGCCTTGCGGTTGAACTGCATGAAGACGAGGTTCCATATCTCGATCACCTGAGGATGGCCCGTGTTGACCATTTCGCGCCCCGGACGAGCAGCGATCTCCGCCTCGTCGCGCAGGTCGAAATGAATCTCCGAACAGGGGCCGCAGGGACCCGTCTCGCCCATCTCCCAGAAATTGTCGTGCTTGTTGCCGCGGATGATGTGATCCGCCGGCAGGAACCGCGCCCACACGTCGTAGGCCTCCGAATCGAAGGGCACGCCGTCCTCCTCCGATCCCTCGAAGACGGTGGCGTACATCCGCTCGGCAGGCAGTTTGTAGACCTCGGTCAGCAGCTCCCACGCCCATTCGATCGCCTCCCGCTTGAAGTAATCGCCGTAGGACCAGTTGCCCAGCATCTCGAACATGGTGTGGTGGTAGGTGTCGTGCCCCACCTCTTCCAGATCGTTGTGCTTGCCCGATACGCGCAGGCATTTCTGTGTGTCGGCCGCCCGCGGATACTTGCGCGGAGCGTTGCCCAGAAAGATGTCCTTGAACTGGTTCATGCCCGCATTGGTGAACATCAGCGTAGGATCGCCCTTGACTACCATCGGGGCCGAGGGAACGATCTCATGTCCCTTGCTCCGGAAAAAGTCCAGAAAGGCCTGGCGAATTTCATTCGATTCCATATATACTGTTTTATCCGATTCCTGCGTTTGCTTTTATCAGGTTGCAAAATTACACAATTTAACCTAAATTTGCGCGTTCCCGCTGAGTTTTTTCAGGCATGGCAAAAAAAGAACACCGATTCAATCCGCAGACCCTTACCTACGAAGTTATCACGGCTCCGTTCCGGCTGCGTACCTACCGCCTGCTGCGCAAAATACTCATCGGATTCATCCTCATCTCGGTGGCCAACGTCCTCTTTTCCTATTTCTTCTATACGCCGAAGATGTACCGCATCAACCGTGCGAACCGCGAGCTGGTGATGAAGTACCGCATCATGCAGGACCGGTTGAAGGCCTCCGAACGCAAGATCGCCGAGATCCGCCACCGCGACCAGTCGGTCTACCGCGCGCTCTTCTCGACCGACACGCTCTCGCTCGACGGCATCTACACGGAATACCCCAGCGAAAAGTACCGCCCCATGGCCGACGACAGCTACTCGTCGCTGATGATCGGCACATGGAAGCAGATGGATGCGCTGGCACGGCAGCTCTACTTGGAGTCCGTCTCGTTCGACCAGTTGCAGATCCTGGCCAAGAACAAGGAGAAACTCTCCTCGGCGATCCCTGCCACGTGGCCGATCGACCGCAACAAGCTGCGCAACGGTATCGGCGCCTTCGGCATGCGCCGCCACCCGATCTACGGCCGCTACATCATGCACAAGGGGATCGACCTGGCGTGCAACGTGGGCGACGCCGTCTACGCCACGGGCGACGGCGTGGTCCGCGAGACCGTTCTCAGCCGCGCACGCACGGGTTACGGAACCCAGATTCTGCTCGACCACGGATTCGGCTACAAGACCCGCTACGCCCACCTGAGCAAGATACTCGTGCAGAAAGGCGACTCGGTAAAGCGCGGGCAGCTCATAGGCGAACTCGGCAACACGGGCGTATCCACCTCGCCCCACCTCCATTACGAAGTGATATACATGCGCTCGCACGTGAACCCCATCAACTACTTCGACAAGAACATGTCGGCCGAAGCCTACAAGAGCCTCATGGGACAGATTCAGGACGAGAATTACGAAGCAGATTAAAACGAGAAACGGAATGGACAACGCACACAATACCGAAAAACGTCGCACACGCAATCAGAAAGCCGTAAGGTTTTTCGTTCGGCTGTTCGCCTGGGGCGGTGCGGCCATACTCTACTACGTTCTGTTCTCGTTCTTCTTCGACACGCCCTACGAACACCGCATGCGCCATTCGACCGACAAGCTGCGCGCCGAATACGACGTTCTGGCCGCAAGATACGATTCGCTGGAGATGGTGCTCGACAACATAACCGACCGCGACAGGAGCGTGTTCCGCATACTGTTCGAATCGGATCCGTACGACTTGGACACCGAACAGAGCGAAGAACGCGTGGCCCTGCACGAAATCGCCGAGCTGGAGGATTCGTACCTGAAGATCAAGCTCCTGGGCGACAGTCTGGGCGAGAAAAGCAACGCCATACCCTCGATACAGCCCGTGCTGAACAAACAGCTCACGCTGCTTACGGCGGGTTACGGTACCATACTCAACCCCTTCTACCGAACGCTCAAATCGCACCAAGGGGTGGACTACACCGTAGCCGAGGGATCGAGCATATTCGCCACGGCCGACGGCGTGGTGAAGGAGATCTCGGACAAGAACTCCACGCTGGGCAAGACCGTCGTCATCGACCACGGGAACGGCTACCGCACATCGTACGGCCACCTGATGAGCGTACTGGTGCGCCCCGGGCAGAGGGTGCAGCGCGGCGACGTGATAGCCCTGTCGGGCAACTCGGGACTCTCGCTCGCACCGCACCTCCACTACGAAGTGCGTTACAACGGACTCCGCGTCGATCCCGTGCACTATTTCTTTATGGAGCTCACGCCCGACGAATACCAGCGCATAATCCGCATAGCGCAATCGGGAATGCAGTCGTTCGACTGACGCGCGGCGAAGCATTATCGTCGCGATTCAGCGCCGCCGATTTGATCGAATGCCTTTATTTCGCTAACTTCGTGGCAAAATAGAATCCGTACGTCCGTAATTTATCGTTCGC
>ENA-UERG01001815-UERG01001815.1-human-gut-metagenome-genome-assembly--contig:-NODE-1815-length-16600-cov-5.583974_pt1 | contig 16600 bp, 16 predicted proteins | sample MGYA00242954_ERZ507954 | MGnify/ENA primary metagenome ERZ507954 (study PRJEB26167, sample SAMN06115478) | human gut metagenome | host: Homo sapiens | place: China:Sichuan | collected 2015-01-21... | reverse complement strand
GGCGAGGGACTGCGAGGGGAAGGCGGGCTTGTTGGGGGCGTCGGGGAATCCCTGCATCTCGATGGCGACGCCGTCATAGTCCTCGTAGCTGCGGCCGCCCTTGTTCTTGGGCGAGCCGGCCAGCCAGTTGCCGGTGTAAATCTGAACGCCGGGCTGGTCGGAGCTGACGCGGAGCGTACGGCCCGATCTGTCGGACTTCAGCACCACGGCATCCTCTATCATCTTGCCCGGCTCCCAGCCGCGGATCACCCAGCAGTGGTCGTAGCCCTTGCCTATGTGCAGCGGCTCGTAGTCGGCCTTCAGGTCCCGGCCTATCTTCTTGAATACCTTGAAGTCCATCGGCGTGCCGTCCACGGGAGCGAATTCGCCGGTGGGAATCTGGGTGTCGTCGGTGGGGAGGAACGTATCAGCCTCTATCAGCATCTCCTGCTCGCCCACGAAACCGGCATCGGCGCCGTCCAGGTTCCAGTATGCGTGGTTGGTCATGTTGATGACGGTGTCGCGGTCGGATGTGGCGTGGAACTTAAGCGTCAGCACGTTGTCCTTGCTCCAGGTGTATGTGGCGGTGAGGTCCAGGTTGCCGGGATAATTCTCCTCGCCGTCCTTGGCATGGTACGAGAACTCGATGCCGTCGGGCAGTTCGCGGGCCTGCCATATCTGATTCTGGAATCCTTCGGGACCGCCGTGCAGAGCGTTGGGGCCGTTGTTGATGGCCAGCTGATACAGCGTGCCGTCAACCTCGAGGTGTCCCTTGGCGATACGGTTGGCGTAACGGCCGGGGCACTTGCCCAGACAGGGACCGTCGGCGATGTAGTCGGCCGGGTCGGCGTAAGCCAGTGCAACCTCGCCGATCTTGCCGTCCTTGTCAGGCACGGCTACGCCGGCGATGCCGGCGCCAAGGGTGGAAATCTCCACCCAGGCTCCGGATTCGTTCTCAAGCCTATATACCGTTATCTCTCCTTTGGCCGAGGGATACTTCTTGCTTGTTATCTTCATTGCCGTGGAATATTACTCTACCTTGCGGGCGCCGTCGCTGATGACCACGTCGTAGATCTTGGGTTCGTGACCGTAAGCCTCGTTGAAGCGCTTCTTGGCCTCCTTGATGAAGTTGTCGTGCAGCGCGTTGGGCACCAGGTTGATGGTGCAGCCGCCGAAGCCGCCGCCCATGATGCGCGAACCGGTCACGCCCATTTCCTTGGCAACGTCGTTGAGGAAGTCGAGTTCCTCGCAGCTTACCTCATAGTCCTTGGAGAGACCTGCGTGAGTCTCGTACATCTTCTTGCCGACAGTCTCGTAGTCGCCCTTCTCCAGAGCGTCGCAGACAGCAAGGACACGGTCTTTCTCCTCGATCACGAACTTGGCGCGGAAATAGTCCTCGGCCGTGATCTCGCTCTTGACGCCGTTCAGGTCCTCCATGGTGGCGTCACGCAGGGTCTCGAGGCCCAGCTGCTTGGCCACGCGCTCGCAGCTTTCGCGACGCTTGTTGTAGGGAGAATCCTTAAGCTCGTGCTTCACGCGCGAGTCAACCAGCACCAGCTGATACTCCTTGGGATTGAAGGGGAAATATTCATACTCCATCGAGCGGCAGTCCAGGCGCATCAGGTTGCCCTCGCGGCCGAATACGCTGGCGAACTGGTCCATGATGCCGCAGTTCACGCCGCAGTAGTTGTGCTCGGTGCTCTGACCGATGCGGGCCAGGTCGAACTTGCTGATGGAATTGTCGTTGAACATGTCGTTCAGGGCGAAAGCGAAGCAGCTTTCCAGAGCGGCCGACGAACTGAGGCCTGCGCCCAGAGGCACGTTGCCTGCGAACACGGCGTCGAAGCACTCGACGCGACCGCCGCGCTTCAGCACCTCGCGGGCCACGCCGAACACGTAGCGTGCCCAGCTCTCCTTCGGAGCGTCCTCCTCCTTGAGGCCGAACTCGGTGTACTCGTCCAGGTCCATGGAATATACGCGGCACTTCTCCAGTCCGTTGGGACGAAGCTCGGCCATGATGCCCTTGTCGATGGCGCCCGGGAACACGAAGCCGCCGTTATAGTCGGTGTGCTCGCCGATCAGATTGATACGTCCTGCGGATGCGTACACTGTGCCTTCTACGCCAAAGCGATCCTGGAACGCCTTGGAAATCTTTTCTTTCATTTCCTCCATGGGATTAGTCTTTTAATGTTATGATGTTAGTTAGTAATTATACTGTTTATTTCACTGGGATTGTGATGGATGCAGGCTTCAGCCCCTTGGCCGTGACCTTGAGGGTGACGCTGCCGGGCTTGTCGCCGCTCTGCACTATTGCCGTGGCCGCGCCGCTGAACAGGTCCATTTCCGGGAGGTGGAACAAGCGGAGCGACGTCGGGTCACCGTTGGCCGTGGCGCGGAACTTGCCGTCGCCCGTCACCTTGAACTTAACTGTGCGCTCGTCGGTGGGTACCTCCACGCCGTTCCTGTCCACCACCTTGACGGTGATGTACGCCAGGTCCTCGCCGTTGGCGTCAAGACTTGTGCGGTTGGACGAGAGGACTATGCGGTCGGCCTTGCCGGCGGTGCGTACGGTCTGCTCGCCGGTCTTGTTGCCGTTCCTGTCGTAAGCCACCACCTTCACCTCGCCCGGTTCGTAGACGGTCTCGTTCCACATCAGGCGGTAACGGTGCATATTGGAGGAATCGTTCTTCTCCCTCATGCCCTGGCTCTTGCCGTTGATGAACAGCTCGGCCTTGGGCGAATCGGTATAGACGAACACCGGCGTGACCTGACCTTCGCGACCCGGCCATGTCCAGTGAGGCAGGATGTGGAGCGTCTTGTCCTTCTCGTTCCACTTGGAGCGGTATAGCCAGAAGCGGTCCTTGGGAAGCGACGCGAGGTCGAAGATGCCGAAGTATGAGCTGTGCGATGGCCACGCGTCGGTGTCGTAGGGGGAGGGCTCGCCGAGATAGTCGAAGCCGGTCCACACGAACTGCCCCATGTCGTTGGGTATGGTGTCGGCGGCGGCCATGTCGTCGTCGGGGATGTTGCTCCACGAGCAATATTCCACGTCGTATCCGTTGCTCTGGTTGCCCGGACGGGTCACGTCGTACGCTTTCTTGACAGGGAAGTAATACTTGCCGCGCGAGGAAACCGTGGAGGTCGTCTCGCTGCCGAGTATGAAGTTCTGTGGTAGTTTGGGGAGAGCCTGCTGATATTTGTGCACGCGGTAGTTGAAGCCTGGGATGTCGAGGGCTGCGGCGAAGCCGTTGTTGACCACGGCGTCAACCTGGTCCATGCCGCAGGTGACGGGGCGTGTCGGGTCCTCGCGGTGCACGATGTCCTGCAGGAACATCAGTTCCTTCAGCCCGTCGGGAGCCCACTGGCTGGGAACCTCGTTGCCGATGCTCCACATCACTAGGGCCGGGCTGTTGCGGTAGGCGTGCACCATGTTGACCACGTCACGCTCGGCCCATTCGTTGAAGATGGTGCCGTAGCCGTTGGCGCTCTTGGGACGGAAGCCCCAGTCGTCGAAAGGCTCGATCATGAGCATCAGGCCCATTTCGTCGCAAAGCTCCACCAGCTCAGGGGCCGGCATATTGTGCGACGTGCGCACCGCATTGGCGCCCATGTCCTTAAGAAGTTCTAACTGATGGCGCAGGGCCGACTTGTTGATGGCCGCACCGAGTGGGCCGAGGTCGTGATGGTTGTTCACGCCCTTGAACTGAATCTTCTCGCCGTTCAGGAAGAAACCCTCGCCGTTGCGTGCCTCGATGCTGCGGATGCCGAAGCGGGTGGTGTAGGTGTCCTGCACCTTACCGTCGACGCTCACCTTGGTCTCGGCTGTGTAGAGGGCCGGGTTCTCAGGGCTCCAGAGCGAAGGGCGGTTCACCACGAAGTTCTGTGTCGGGGTGGCGCCGGGATAGATCTTGTATGTGTGGGTGTCGGATGCCACTTCATTGCCCTCCTGATTGCGGAGGATGGTGGCGAGTGTCACTTCCTGCCCCTTGGTCACGCCTTCGATGTCGTATTTGATGCGTACGGTGGCGTAATCCTTGCTTACGTATGGAGTGGTGAGGTATGTGCCCCATACGGGGATATGCACTTTCGAGGTCTCGATAAGATGGACGTTGCGGTACAGACCGGCGCCGGGATACCAGCGCGAGCTGCGTGGCATGTTCTCGAGGCTGACTTCCACTACGTTGTCGCCAGGCACGGCCACGCCGTCCAGGTTGGCGGTGAATGTATTGTAGCCGTATGGCCAGTAAGCCACCTGACGGCCGTTGACCTTGACCTTCGCATGGCTCATGGCGCCGTCAAACTTCAGTGTCAGCGATTTGCCGGCGGTGTCGGGGATGTTTACGACGGTCCTGTACCAGCCTTTGCCCACGTAGGGGAGACCTCCGGTGCGGCCTGTCTTCCAGGTCTCCTCGGTTTCGCCGTTCTGCTCCACGGCCACTTTCTGGAGGTCGTATTTGCGGTCGAAGGGTCCGTAGATGGCCCAGTCGTGAGGCACGGTGACGTGCTGCCAGGTCGTAGAGTCTTTGGAAAATTCCCAGTCGGTGATTCGGATGGAATTGCGGAGAGAAGAATTGTCGACGCCTGAGGCCGATGCCGAAACGGCGGTGCCAAGAATGCCCAAAAGGGCGGCGCCAAGCTTTAATATGAAGTTAAGATGCATTTGTCAGATTCTCGGGTTATAAGTATCGGGGCGCCCGCACGACCGAATACACTTAAGATTCAGCAGGGAATGGCGCGCCGCCATGAGTTTCGATACAAATTTAATACCGATTCCCTTAAAATGCAATAGCTATAACATTTTTTATGAGCCATGATGCCTCTCTGAAACAAACTTTGACGAAAACGGTCTCATTTATGACGAAAACGGCGTAGCCGGGGAGGAATAAAAAAGGCGTTCCGGTGACTGGAACGCCTTTCTGAGTCAATCGGGTTGTGAATAAACCTCAGTATCTTGTGCCAAGTCGTGTCTTGACTTGTCCGTATTTTCAGAATGTGTAGTACAGACCGATGTCGAGGTGGTTGGAGTCGAAGTTGACGCCGCCGTATTCCTCTTGACCGCCATCTTTGGCGTTATCATTGGCACCGTGATATCCGAGGAATCCGAGGTGCGATACGATCGAGAAGTGGTCGGTGATGTTGATGGCGATACCGGGCTTGAAACCGATCTCGTATGTAACGGCAGTCTTGGTCTTGTTTAGGTCCTCATAGGTGGTGGAACCGATGCCGAATCCTACGGAACCATCAATGAACAGAGCGATCAGGTCGTTGCTGGTGCGGAAATATGTGAAACGGGCGTAGGGGTTGATGGTGAACAGATTAAGGTTGGTATCGGAGAGATTCGATGCTTTGTAATTAGTGTTAAGGTATGTGTAACCGATGGTACCGCCGACACCCCATTTGTCGTTGAAGCTGTAACCAAGCTCCGGCATAAGGGTGAATTCGTTGGTAGATTTTACATTTCCGGATTTGTGCATGAAGCCTACGGTTCCGCCGAGATAGAAATCTCCGGCCTGGGCTGTGCTGCAGATGGCGGCTATGGCCAGCATCACTGTTGTAATAATCTTCTTCATAAAGTATGTGTGTTTGTTATGGTCCCTGAGACAGGGACTTTGGGTTATTTACTCAGTTTATTATCTCGTGTCTGATACTTAAACAACACCAATGGTTAAATATTGTTTACTAACATTGCGATATGTGCATAAAGTTGGACCAATCGGCGCCTAAAGTACCGAAAGGTCCAATAATAGGCTATCGGAATTGGTTGACTTCGGGGAGGTACTCGAAGCCTGCGTCGGCGAGGGTGCGGGTCAGCTCTGCTTTGTCGAAGCCTTCGGCGGCGCAGAGCTCGTCGAGGCCGGGGTATTGGTCGCGCAGCCTGGTGTTGAATGGGTCCATGGGAATCGGGGTTTAAGATGAGGGAAGTTGGAGCGAAGCTCCAAAACGGAACGGCTCCGCGAGGGCAGGAGAGGGAGAGAGAGGGGCGGGGCGGAAGTGGGGGTGGTGGGCGAGGAGCTCGCGGCGGAGAAGGGAGCGGTCGAGGTGGAGGTAGATCTCGGTGGTGGCGATGGATTCGTGGCCGAGCAGTTCCTGGATGACGCGGAGGTTGGCGCCGCCTTCAAGGAGATGGGTGGCGAATGAATGGCGCAAGGTGTGGGGCGAGACGCGGTGCGTGATGCCGGCGTCTTTGGCCAGGTCGCGGATTATGTAGAACACCATGACCCGGGACATGGCGCCGCCCCGGCGGTTCAGAAAGAGGATGTCGGAGGCGTCGGGCTTTATCGGGCCGTGAATGCGCTGCTCAAGGTAGCTTTCTATCAGCGTGACGGCCACGGGCGAGAGTGGCACGAGGCGCTGCTTGCTCCCCTTGCCCTCGACAATGACGCATTGGTCGGGGAGCGAAAGACGCGACAGCCGCAGTCCGGTCAGCTCGGAGACGCGCAGCCCGCTGCCGTACAGCACCTCGATGATGGTGCGGTTGCGCAGAGCCTCGTCCTTCGACGTATCTATGGCAGCAATCATGGCGTCTATCTCCGCGAGGCTGAGCACGTCGGGGAGCTTGCGGCCAAGTCTGGGCATTTCAAGCACTTCGGAGGGGTCGGCCTGGATGATGCCACGTATGCGGCAATATCTGAAGAAACCGCGAATGCCTGAAATGAAACGGGACAGCGAGGAGGGGGCGAGGCCCATATCGACTAATCCGGCAATCAGCTGATGCAGATGTTCCTGAGTGATGTCGCCGAGTTCAAGTCCCTGCGCCCGGGCGAATGAGAGGAGATGGTCGATGTCGATGCCGTAGGCTGCGGCGGTGTTGGCCGACAGACCGCGCTCCAAAACGAGCGAACGGAGATATGCCTGTTTCGGATCTGTCATTAGCCGATTGAGACGGGATAGTTTATCTTCTGCATTCCGTCGCGGTTTATGACCAGGACGTTGCGGGGGCCGGTGAACATGACGCCTTGCGGCAGGGCCTCGAACAGCCGGTCGGCCCATCCGTCGGGGGCGTCGCGCAGGGCCACGCCGTGACCGGATAAGGACAGCGCCTGTTTGAGCGTGTCGAGAGGGATGAAGTCACCGAGCGAGCAAATCATGTCGCAGTCAATGGCCCGTTTGGGAGTGCTGACTATTCTGGTGTGCGAGCCGAGCGCGCGGACGGCAGCCTGATAGGCGGGATGGGCGCCGTTCTGCAGGAATATGGATGCGGGATTAAGCATGGCGGCGAGACGCAGCAGCATCCGCGCCTCGCGCCGCAGCCGGCCGATATGCGGACCCGCCAGGGCGTGGTCGATGTCGGCATAACCATAGTATGCCACGTGGCCGGGACGTATCACCCGCGTCACAAGCTGATAGCCAAAGGGAGAATGCACGCCATACCCGTGAGAATGGCGCCATCGCTGAAATGCGGTGGAGGCTCCCTTATTTTGTGACATCCTCCGTGTCCTGTTTGGTCTTGGGTTTATGAGTCAGATACCATGTCCAGGCTCCGAGTGCCAGGAAGCAGAGTACGTATATCAGCACTACGCCAGTGACGGCCAGAGTGTTGGTCACTTTCAGCGACTTGGGGTCGAACTTGAACACAATATCGTGCTGCCCGGCGGGGATGCGCAGCGCGCGAAGCACGTAGTCCACGCGGCCAATCTCGGCGGGTTTGCCGTCGATGGTGGCCTCCCAGCCCCACGGGAAGTAAATCTCGCTGAACACGGCCACGCCTCCTGTGCCGGTATTGGCCTTGTAGGTCAGGCGGTCGGGAGCGTACGAGGTCTCGTAGATGGTATCGCCGGGATTGACGGCCAGTGCTTTGCCCAGTGTCTTCTCGAACTTCCTGTCGGCCACCGCGGCGACCTTGGTGGGGAGCGAGTCGAGCGCCGACATTTCCTGATCGGGAGTGTCCACATACGTCACGTTCTCCACGAACCAGGCGTTGCCGTTGGCCTCGGGATTGAGCTGATACTCGTTGCCCGACATGATGTACTTGGCGTTGAGCATGTTGAGCACTTCGGGATTGTTCCTGGTTATCTGACGGTCGATCAGGTCGTTGTAACGGGTCAGTTTCGCTGCGTGGTAGCCGCCGATGGTCTTGTGGAAATAGCTGGAGCGCGCCGAGCTGAAGCCGGCCACGTCGAGCACGCGGTAGTTGGTGGTGTCCTTCAGAATCTGACGGTCGGCGTCGGTCATCCGGAATACGGCGGTGTTGTCCTGCGGGTCGGTGAAGTTGTCGGAGTTGACGTAACGCAGGTTGACCGAGAACAGGTCGATCAGCGTGAGCGCCGCGATGGAACATGCCAATGTGGTGCCGTTCAGCACCTTGCCCTTTAGGTAAAGGAACATGATGGCGCTGCCTATGACGATGAATATGAGCGAGCGCCAGCAGTCGGCCTGCACTAATGACAGGCGCGTCTGGCGTATGGCGTCTATCACATTATAGTATGCGGGATTGGCGAACGCGCCGGCTTCCTGCAGCTGTGCTATCTCGGTCTGACTGAACGGCTCGCCGAATATCGAGGGGGAAATAGCGCCTATGAGGCACACTAAGGCGCCGAGTCCCAGGACCGAATAGCTTACCCACGGATTGTCGCGGAACGCTTTCGGGTCGTCTATCATCTTCTTGACGCACAGCACCGCTAAGAACGGCACGGTGAATTCCACGATGACAAGGATGCTGGACACGGCCCGGAACTTGTTGTAGCCGGGGAAGCTGTCGATCATGAAATTGGTGAATGCCGGGAAGTTGTGTCCCCATGAGAGGAGGATGGCGAAGATTGAGACGGCGAACAGAGCCCATTTCATCGGGCCTTCGACCATGAACAGCGCGATGATGGCCAACAGCAGTACGAATGCACCCACATACACAGGGCCGTTGGTCATGGGCTGGTCGCCGAAATACTGCGGGAACTGGTCGAGGAACTGGAATTCCTCGGGCGAGATGTTAAGGCTGTTGGCCTTCTTGGTCTGTGCCAGTGACTTAAGCTGGGTCTCGCCGGCCACCGGCTGGATGGTGGCTCCACCCTTGACGTTGGGGATAAGTAGCGACCATGTCTCGTCGATGCCGTAGCTCCAGGCCGTGATGGCGTCGCGATTCATGCCGGACGAGGCCTGTGGCTGGCCGGGCTGTGTCAGCTCGGTGGCGCGGCCGCGCACCGTCTGCTTGGAATATTCGTATGTGTTGTACAGGTTTGCCGAATTGGCCGCCAATGCCAGCGAGCCTGCGCCTACAACGCAGGCGGTGGCGATAAGCCAGGACTTGACCGTCTTCTGCCTGATGGCCGTGCAGAGCCATGCTATCATCATGGCCACGATGACGAACATGAAGTAATAGGACATCTGCGGGTGGTTGCTTTGCAGCTGCAACGCCCCGAACAGCGCGGCCAGCGCGGTGCCCGGCAGGTATTTGCCCCTGTAGCACAGAGCGATGCCGCCGATGCACGGCGGTATGTAGGCCAGTGTCAGGTATTTCCATATATGGCCCGCGCCTATGAGGATGATGAAATACGTTGAGAACCCCCATGCGATGGCGCCGAACAGCGCGTTGCTCCAGCGCACCTTGAAGCACAGCAGCATGATGAAGAAGCCCAACATCATGCCGAACAGCAGATTGGCCGGAGCCGGGAGCCACAGCATATAGGCTTTCCCTATGAATTCAAGAGTCCTGCTGGCGGGATATGAGGGCGCGATCTGGAAGTTGGGCATGCCGCCGAACAGCGAATTGGTCCAGCGGGTCACGTTTCCGGTCTCGGCGGCGTAGGCCTTGCCTTCCTGGCCGTTGGCGATGCCCTGCATCACGTCGTGCTGCTGCAGCACCTTGCCCTCAAAAGCCTCGGGGCTGAAGAACAGCAGCGACACTACGAGGAGTGCAAGTACGGAGAGAAGGGGGTATAGGTATTTCTTTTTCATTCTTCGTCTACGTCGATACGGATCTGACGGTTAAGGCTTTGTTCCAGGCTGATGAGCGTTTCGGTCTCGGTGACGCCGGGGATGTGCTGAATCTGGTCGTTGAGCAGCTGCATCAGGTGCTGGTTGTCGTAGGCATACACCTTGATCAGCATGGAGTACGGGCCGGTGGTGAAGTGACATTCCACCACCTCGGGAATCTCCTCGAGCTGGTGTGCGGCCTCACGGTAGAGCGAGCCTTTCTCCAGTTTTACGCCCACGTATGTGCAGGTGTTGTAGCCCAACTTGTGGGGATTGACGATATAGCCGGAACCCACAATGACATTCATGTCCATGAGCCGCTGCATGCGCTGATGGATGGCCGCGCGCGACACGCCGCACTGTTCGGCGATGTCCTTGGAGGCCATGCGGGCGTTGCTCATCACGATGTTCAGTATCTTTTTGTCAAGCTTGTCTAATCTTTCCATGTGAAACCCTGGGTCTTAATTTTAATCTTAATCTAAATATAGTTTTATATGGAAAATGTCAATATCGGGAGCAAAAATGTTGCATATTGGCATATTTCGTGACAAAATTACAATTATTTTTTCAAATTGCCAACAAAAATTAAGAAAATAGGGTAGAAAATAAGTGGAATGTGAGCAAAACGCCATCAGGCGATGCGCGATTTTGCGAATCGGGCGGTGATGCCGGCGGTCAGTGCGCCGATCAGCATGACGGGCACGAGGGTTGCGAGCAGGTCGAGAGGCTTGACCAATACGGGATATGCCGACATGATGGTTGACGTGCCGTCGCCGATCTTGATGAGGCCGAAGTGCTGCTGCAACAGGCACAGAACCAGACCGAGCACGATGCCGGCAAGTCCGCCGGTGGCCGATACCATAAAGCTCTCCCATGCGAATACGCTTCCGATGCGGCGGCGCGACATCCCCATGGCCGACAGGGTGGCCAGCGAGTCTTCCTTCTCCAGCACCAGCATCGACAGGGTGGAGATGATGTTGAAGCTGGCTATCAGCAGTATCAGGCCGAGCAGCAGGAACGACACCCACTTCTCGATTTCGATCATGCGGAAGTTCATTTCCTGCTGGCGCAGGCGGTCCTTGACCGTGAACTGCGGGCCGAGCTCCGAGGCGAGCCGTTGCGCCACGTCGGCCGGATCGGCGCCGGGCGTCACGCCCACGTGCAGCGACGAGGCCTCGGTATCGTACTGGAACAGACGCCGTGCCGTGGGGAGGTCGACCATGATGCGGTTCTCGTCATAATCGTTCTGCATGGCGCGGAACATGCCGGACACATACAGCGAGTCGGTGATGAAGCTGGTCAGCGGATTGGTCATGTTTACCTTCCCCTTGCGCTTGGGTGCGAATATAAGGAGATTGTCTTCGGGCAGCGCGCCGATCTGCCGCGCCACGCCGACGCTGATGACGGATTCGGGCAGGCCGCGGTCCAGACCGCCCTTTAGGTATTTCCCTTCCTTGGGGTCAATCAGCTCTGCGATGCTGGTGGTGCGGGCGTAATCGGCGGGATTTATGCCCATGAGATAGACAGGCATCTCACGGCCCTGCAGCAATACAAGGGCATTGTCGGCCAGCGTAGGGGTTGCTACGGCCACGCCCCGGACTTTGGAGGCTTTTGAGGCCACGGCCTCGGCGTCGGCGAACACCTTGCCCTGCGCCGGCTCGACCAGCACGTCGGGAGCCAGCGTGTCGAGGCGCTCGCCTATGGACTGATGGAAGCCGTTGAACACCGACAGCACGCACACGATGGCCGCCGTGGCCACGGCCATTCCGGCTACGGACACAGCAGCAATCGCGCCAACCGCTGAATGCGATTTGCGCGACCTCAGATAGCGGCCGGCCAACATGGCCGGTAGGTTCATTTTCATTTCAGGTCAAGCAGACGGTCGATGTTCTCGGCATAGTCCAGAGAATCGTCGAGGAAGAACTGCAGGTCGGGACACTTGCGCAGCGTCTCCTTGACCTGCTGCGCCAGGTCGTAACGCACGGTCTTGGTCTGTCGCTTGATGTTCTCCAGAATCTCCTTGCTCTTTTCGGGCGGGAAGATGCTGAGGTAAACTTTGGCGATACTCAGGTCGGGCGAAACGCGCACGGTGCTGACCGATACCAGAGTGTTGCCCATCTTGGCTGTCTGTTGACGGAATATCTCGCCCAGCTCCTTCTGGAGCATACGGGCTATCTTGGCTTGTCTTTTTCCTTCCATGGGGTCTAAATAATGGGATTGTTAAAATTGGAGAGATTCATTTTTAGAACGTGTCAAAAGGCATTATAGTTTGCGGATGATTGAAAGACCGTCGCGCAGGGGGATGATGACGCACTCCACGCGCGGGTCGCGGGCCACGAAGTCGTTGAAACGGCGTATGCCGCAGGTCTGGGCGTCTCGGTCGTAGGCCGGGTCGATGACGTGGCCGTCCCACAGGGTGTTGTCGGCTATGATGTAGCCTCCGGGGCGGATCAGCGGGAACAGAGTGTCGTAATATTCGAGGTATTGCCTCTTGTCGGCGTCCATGAAAGCCAGGTCGAACTGTCCGGGCGCGAATCGGCGCATCACCTCCAGGGCGTCGCCGATGTGGAGGGTGATTTTGCCGGCTATCTCCTGCGGGGCGTCGGCGAGGCTCTGGCGAATGAAGTCCTCGAGTTCATCGTCGGCCTCGATGGTGTGCAGCGTGGAGCCGTCCGGCATCCCCTCGGCGATGCACAGGGCGGAATAGCCCGAGAAGGTGCCGAGTTCCAGCGCCGACATGGGACGGATCATTCCCACCAGCATCTTGAGCAGACGTCCCTGCAGGGGGCCGGAGCACATACGACCGTTGAGCAGGCGCAGGTTGGTGCGCCGGTTCAGAGTCCGCAGCCAGTCGGGTTCGGTCGAGGAGTGCAGCTCCAGGTATGAGTCAAGGTCCAGATTCATGCGTGTCAGAAGGGAATGCCGTCGTCGAGATTCAGCAGATATTCCACGGCCAGTTTGTATCCGAACGTGTCGCAGCCGGCTATGACGGCCTTGGCCGCGCGGGCGGTCACGGAATTGTGGCGGAATTCCTCGCGGGCATGGATGTTGGAGATGTGAACTTCCACTACGGGCACGGGTACGGCCGCGATGGCGTCGGCAATGGCCAGCGAATAGTGTGCGTAGGCGCCGGGATTGATTACGATGCCGTCGCAGTTCCGGTCATAACCGAACTGATGTATCAGGTCGATTATGGCGCCTTCCGAATTGGACTGGAAGTCCATTATCGAGACGTTGGGGAATGACTCTCGCACGTCTTTGATAATGTCGGGCAGCGTCCGGGTGCCGTATATATGGGGGCTGCGTTTGCCTAACAGATTGAGGTTCGGGCCGTTTATAATGACTATCATGGCTGTGTGGAATATGGAATTATAATGAAAAAAGAGCAACAGGCAGTACAAGACTGACGCTGTTGCTCTTCCTCTCTCCTCGGCGGTGCGTACGGGACTTGAACCCGTGACCCCATGCGTGACAGGCATGTATTCTAACCAAGCTGAACTAACGCACCATTTACTCTTTTCAGAGGCTCGCGGGCTTTGTTTCCCGTTTGCGAGTGCAAAGTTATAGCAAAAAATCGGAACCACCAAATATTTCATCAAAAAAATAATCAAAAAATTTCAAGAAAATGCCCAAACGACTGAGATATAACGAAATAAAATTTCAAGAAAAATTGCGGATTTTTTGAGGGATTCAGACGGACGCCGGAATTGGGTCTCCGGCATTAATGTAAATTAACATATCGGTGCAAATAATAGGCAGTAACTCCCGGTAACTTTGCATCAAATTAATAGATAAGGAAGCGATATGGAAACAATGACAGGATACTGCAACGCCTACGGGATGGAGCGCGCTATGGCCGAGGGGCGCTACAGAGTGACGGAAAACCGGACTGGAATGCGTGTGGGCACCAGCGAGCGGGTGCGCCGCGTGGTGGTGTCGTCGGGCACGGGCCGGCCGATGAAATACGGCGACAAGATATTCGTGCGTCTGGAGTTTCCGTATGGCTACGGGTCGGGCATCAGCTTCTGCAGCCGGACGCTGGCGGACATGACGGAGGTGATAGGGGAGATACGCCGGCGCACGCGCCATATCCGCGGGCTGTGCAAGATGTGTGTGCGCAACGCCACGGAGGGCTGGGCCATAGAGCGGCCGCTGAAGCTTTACGATTCGGAATCGAGGTTCGCGCCGGCGCAGGGACAGACACAGGGACAGGCACCGGCACCGGCACCGGCGGCTTATGCCGCGCCTCGCATTCTAATGCCGTGGGATACGCACTGACGCGGGCTTTCGCTGAAGCTCAAGGCGGGGACAAAAGGGTAGACGCGGGAGAATTGGAGCTGCGCTCCAGAACGGAACGGCTCCGCGAGGGAGAAGGGCGAAAACGGAAGCGGCCTGAGGCGGATGAAACGGCCTGAGGCGGATGAAACGGCCTGAGGCGGATGAAACGGCCGGCTTAGGGATTGAACAGGTCCTTGTTGTAGAAGTCGAGGATGGAATTGGCGGAGTCGAGGGCGGTTTTGGCGGCGACGGAGTCGGGCTGGATCTCGAGGGCCTTGAGGAAGTCGTTGATGGCCAGGGCGCGGGCGCCACGGCCGAAATGCTTGAGGCCGCGCGTCACGTAGGCATCGGCGCTGTCGGGATTGGCGGCGATGAAGTCGGAAATGACGGCGATGGCGCGGTCGGCGTCCATCAGCTTTATCCGGTCGCGAAGTGTGGAGATTGAATCCATAAATCAGAGGGATTAAGGGTTAAGTTGGAGCTGCGCTCCAAAACGGAACGGCTCCGCGAGGGAGGCTAAAGGGTGATTTTGGTGGAGTGGACGGGCGCGCCGATGAAAAGGGAGGCGAGGGGGTCGAACTTGTCGGTGGCTTCGGTGGTGAGGAAGCGCGTGGCGGCTCCGGTTTTGGAGCAGCGGCATTCTATCTCGGGGTGGCGGCGTAGGTAGTCCTTGAGGCTGTCGGCCACTATCTGGCCCTGCGGCACGATGCGCACGTGTTCGGGGGCGTATTTGCGTATCTTGGGGAGCAGGATGGGATAATGGGTGCAGCCTAAGAGCAGGGTGTCGATCAGGGGGTCGGCCTCCATGATATCGTCTATGTATTTCCTGACGAAATAGTCGGCGCCGTCCGACTGGGCCTCTCCGGCCTCGACGATGGGCACCCACATGGGGCAGGCGCGTTCGGTGAGGGTGATGTCGGGGTGAATCTTGTTTATCTCAAGGGTGTAGGAGTGGGAATTGACGGTGCCGGGGGTGGCGAGCAGGCCGACATGGCGGGTGTGGGTCATGGCGCCGACATCCTCGACGGTGGGGCGGATCACGCCGAGCACGCGGCGGTCGGGCCAGCGTTCGGGGAGGACGTTCTGCTGGATGGTGCGCAGGGCTTTGGCCGAGGCGGTGTTGCAGGCCAGGATCACGAGGGGGCAGCCTTGTGAGAAAAGAAACTCCACGGCCTGGCGGGTGAAGTCGTAGACGATGTCGAAGCTGCGCGTGCCGTAAGGGGCGCGCGCGTTGTCGCCGAGGTAGATGTAGTCGTAGTCCGGCAGGGTGTTGAGGATCTGCTTCAGGATGGTGCGGCCGCCGTAGCCGGAATCAAAAACGCCAATCATAGGGGTGGGGGTTAGGGTAAGGGAGGAGGTAGGAGGGAGGTTGGAGCTGCGCTCCAAAACGGAACGGCTCCGCGAGGGAGGAGGGAGGAGCAGAGCTCCTGACGGAAACGGCTCCGCGACACGGGGACGGCTCCGCGAGGAGGCAGGATAACAAAAATGCGGGACTAGTCCCGCCTTTTTGTTATCTTTAAAACTTAGGGCCTCTGGTTGAGCCTGAGGGCCGGTTGAGGCGGGGCTGTTACTTCAGGCCGAGCTTGGCTTTCACGGCAGCGGTGATGTCCTCGACGGGGGCTGCGTGGTAGTAGGTCATCTGGGGTGCGAGGTCCTGGATCAGGGAGTAGTTGCCCTCCTTGCCGACTGCTTCGATGGCGGTGCGGATCTTCTGCACGATGGGGCTCATCAGCTCCTGCTGCATCTTGGCGAGATCCTGCTGGGCGCTCTGCTCGAAGGCGGCCATCTTCTGCTGATAGTCGTTGAGTTCGCGGGTCTTGCGGTCCTTGATGGCCTGAAGCTCGTCGGGTTTCATGGCCTGGTATTCGTCGTAGAGACGTTTCATCTCCTCGCCGAGTTTCTGATACTCGGTCTCGTATTTCTTGGAAGCGTCTGCAAGTTTGGTCTCGGCCTGAGAACGCTCGGGCATAACCTGTACAATCGAGGCCACGTCGACAAGTCCGATCTTGATGGTCTGGGCCTTGGCTCCTACAAACGGGATGGCCAGTGCAATGGCCAGCGTCAGAATGATTTTCTTGAACATTATGATTTAATTTATTTTAGTTTCAATTTCAGCTCATATACAGAGCGCGACCGCAAAGATACGCAAATTATTTGGAATAGCCAAGTTTTGCGAGCACGTCGTTGCTGACGTCGATGCGGGGCGATGCGAATACGATGCTCTGGGAGCTTGCGCGGTCAAAGATGGTCTGGTATCCTTTTTCCTCGGCCACGGCCTTGACGGCGGCCTGCACATCGGCGTCATCCTGCGCAGCCTTCTTGTCGGTGACCTTGACGTTCTTCAGCACCTGCGGATAGATCTTCAGCGGTGCGGCCAGTTCGCTCATCGGCTTCTTCTTGGCCAGCATGACCTCCATCATCTTCAGGCTCGTCAGGA
>ENA-UERG01001808-UERG01001808.1-human-gut-metagenome-genome-assembly--contig:-NODE-1808-length-16698-cov-12.925275_pt1 | contig 16698 bp, 15 predicted proteins | sample MGYA00242954_ERZ507954 | MGnify/ENA primary metagenome ERZ507954 (study PRJEB26167, sample SAMN06115478) | human gut metagenome | host: Homo sapiens | place: China:Sichuan | collected 2015-01-21... | reverse complement strand
CGCCTTTCCATCGGACTCGAACACGTTGACGACATCATCGCCGCTCTCGACGACGCACTGATACTGATCTGATAGGTTATGGGCTCCGGGATGGCGTTCGCGTCACATTGGGCCTGCGTACCTGCATGGAGTTTTATGATGGAATTTCAATTCAACGGCAGAATGGAATCGGTGGCGGAAGGCAGGCACTCGACGCTCCCGATGCCAAAATGGTTCTGATCGAGGAACTCCGGCAGATCGGGAAAACGGTGATCGCGGCCGGCGGCCTTGCGGGGTTCGGACGATCCAATGCAATGCGTCTGCGAAAAGCCGGTAAAAACCTTTACCTTGCGGGAGATCTGGTTTCCGGGATATCCGCCGCCTTGCCGCCCGCGTCGCCCCGGGTCGGAATCGCTGCCGCAATTCAGGCCGACACGATCGTTGCATTACTGCCTGGGCTGGAAATCTGAGAATTATGAAAATGGAGGCTTAGCCGATGAGTGAAGATGAAAAAAAATGCAGCCTGAGCTGCTCGGAGTGCGCAGTTCGCAACTGCTACCGGCGTGAAAAGCAATATCCGGCCTTCTGCCTGACCGAGGAATACAAAGATGCCGTGGAACTCACGCGCAGATTGTATGAAAGCGACGGCATTGACGGGCGTCTCGCCCGGGCCGCCGCCGAAATCGAAGGCGAATATTACGGTCGTCTGACCCGGCTGGAGGAAACGATCCGCTTTGCGATGAAGCTCGGCGTGAAGAAGCTCGGCATTGCAAGCTGCATCGGCCTGCTGGACGAAGCATCGATCTACGCCAAGATCGTACGGACAGCCGGAATCGAAACGAAGACTGTCATCTGCAAGGTCGGTGCGATCGATAAAACGGAAATCGGCCTGCCGGACCAATTGAAAGTCTGCCCCGGCTGCAACGAATCCTGCTGCAATCCGGCGCTTCAGGCCCAGGTGCTCAACGATTGGGGAGCGGATTTGAATGTACTGGTCGGCCTGTGTGTCGGGCACGACGCGATTTTCACCCGCCACAGCAAGGCGCCGGCAGTGACGTTCATCGTCAAGGACCGGGTACTGGGCCACAATCCGGCAGCGGCGATCTACACCTCAAAATTCTACTACAAACGGGTTCTGAACGAAAAAACGTTCCCGGAACCGAAAACGCCTTCCAGGCAGAAAAACTGACCGGAAGGCGAAGCGGAGAAAACGGGCGATGTCAGGAGGCGGCTTCGCCCCGTTTCTTTCTCATTTTCCGGATTCTCTCCGCGACACGCACCATGCCGTTTCTGGTAAACGGTCTGGCTGGGGCGCATTCGGCGGTTCATTGCATCATGACCGGCAGTGCAGAACGCCATGCAACGTCCGCAAAGCGTCGCACCGTAGGTCGCCTCGGCATGTTCGCTGATGCGGATGCGGGCGTCGCGCCTGTTCCAGAGATCGTCGTAATGTCCCATCCGGCTCTGCGCCTCTTCAACCGGTACATCGACATTCGGATTGAACACTGCCCCGGGCCAGACTTCCGTGCTGAGTCCGCGCACCATGTGCGTGCATTTGACCGGATCGCATTCCGCATAGCGACAAGTGCGGCTGCCGAGCCTGCAAACATGCGGCGGATTCAGTGAAAGAGCATGCGCCGGACAGTTACGGATGCACTCCAGACACAGGTATACCATGCGCATCCACGACCAAACGTATCTTGGTGCTGAGCTCCCTCTTGTTTTCGCCATGTCCTGTTTCCCGCCTCGAGCTCCGCTTCCATGCAGATGATCCTTGATATGACCGGCGTTAATCATTAACAACTTAAATTCAAAATTATCAATCTGTTCTTCCAATAGCCGCCCCGGACTCCTCTGGCGTGCCAACGACAAAAACAGCAGTAAGGATTTTCCAATCTCCATAACTTGGCGGCAAATCACGCCAGGGTGCCCCTGTCTGCGAAATCCCAAACACAGCATTGATGAATTATCGATTATCGCGCGTAATGAGCTGATACAGGTAAAAACCTTTGGCGATCCCGTCAATCCGGAAGGCCAGTCAATCTGCCGCCAGAAACTCGGAATGTTCGAGATCGATGCCGCGCTTCAGAATATAGCCGGTCACGCCGACGTTGTCCTTCGGCGTCTTCCAACTCAGGAACAGGCTGTTTTCTTCGGCCTCAGCCTTGACGGAGGCCTTTTCCGGCGCGGTCATATCCCTGACGGTGGAAGTCTTGCTCGATTTCAGGATTTTTTCGTTGTCGAGCTGAATTTCGCAGTTCGCCATTTTGCCGGAGTTGTCCACGCCGGTCCCCCTGGGGAATGTCGCCTTGCACTTGCCGTCCACGACCGGAACGGCAAGGCCGGTCACCTTCTCCGGCGGCGTGGTGTCTTCTCCGGGAGCAACGGGAACAGAGGTTGCCGTGCCAAGGTCTTTCCAGGAGTCGTCCGGGTAGATGTAAATCGCCCGTCCAGGTCCATACTCACTGCTGCAGCAGCCTCCGTTGTCGGCGGCCCCCCCTAACTGCAGGAAAGAAACCTGGAAGCAGAAGGAAGTTCCAGCATATTTTCTGTTTTCTTCATTGCATTCAGCAATACCGGCATCAATAATCTCGCCGATGGTTTCGGCAGTATATCCCATGAACCGTCTTCAATAATGGCTTGATTGCTTCCGTAATGGACGATATAGGCAGAATTGATCTGATTGGGATCCGCTGTTTTTCCGTTCGGCAGCATGGCGGAAACGGTTCTGGTTACCGGATCATAAGTAATCGAAGCAATTTCCGGAAGCGACTCATGCAGGGCAAGCGAATCAGGAACATTTAAAGTCGTCCAAGCCTCATAATCTCCCGGACCGTCTGTTTCGACTTCAACCCGGAGAGCTCAAACCTCTGGTCTGTTGTACGTGGGCAACGATAACTTCGGTTGAAGTCGCTTTGATGATCGGCAGCAGAGCTTCGGCTTTTTTAACCGCCTCGGAATGGATGGCGGTTTGCAGACTGACTGTTTTGCGATGTCCGCTGAGCTGGTAGCGAGAGAAGTAGATTTTGCCCGGCCCTCTGGTGAAGATCGAGCCGACATCCAAGCATAAAAATTGATCGGTCATGGAGTTACTCTTTCATTTCGGTATCGTTCACTGCCGAAGAGAAATCTTCCGGGAATAAAAAATGCCCCGGCGGTACTTTGCAGCACTTGCGGAGGCATTTTCAGGACAAAAAAAATGGTGCGCTCACGGGGACTCGAACCCAGGACCCAGTGATTAAGAGTCACTTGCTCTACCAACTGAGCTATGAGCGCATCATGTTATATAATATGCTCCGGAATTTATTTTTTTCAAGCAGAAAATTGAAAAAAAATCCCGTTTTATTCCTCAAGCTCCGGTCAACGCGGCGTAAATCCGCGGCCGCAGGCGGTTCAGGAACTCCGCGTCGCGCGGATAATCGGTCATGCTGAACGCCTCGCCGCGCCCTTCCCGAAGGAAAGCCAGCGTCCGCTCCCGGCCGATCTTCTTCTCAAGCAGCCGCAATGCGCGGAGATCCTGCAGCCCGTCCGCGAACACCTCGTGGCGGATCGAGTCGAGCGGTTCGCCGTTCTCCCCCGGATACACGATGAACGGGTCTCCGGCCGGAAACGCCCCGCCGGCATCGGTGCAGGCGAACGGGTCGATGAACCGCCGCGAATACTGCGAATAGTAGAAGTTGAACCCCCACTGCAGGAAACCGGCCAGATCGTAAACGTAGCAGAGCGTCCCCATGATCCGGTTCCGCGCCGACGGCATCGCAATCATCCGGTTCGGAACCAGGTGCTGCTGTCCGCAGCAGTAGTAGCTCCACAACCCGGCGACGTTGCCGACGAAGGGCTCGATGTGGTTGTTCGCCGGGACCGGGTGCTTCACAAGGCCGCGTTCGTAAAAATCGTAGTCGGAAAGCGCCTCGATGGTCGGGAGTCCCTCCAGCAGCGGTGTCACAAGCTCCACGGCCCGCCTGTAGCTGTCGAGATGCTCCATTGACGGCTCGTCGGAGACGGAGAAGAAGCACATCTCCCCTGCCCCGTTCCCGCGCAGGAACGCGAGCAGCCCCGGCATCAGCGCCTTCAGGAACTCCGCATAGGACGGGTCCTCCGAGCTGACATGCCAGCCGAAACGCTTCACTTCACTGCCGTCCGGCAGCGTGCAGACGATCTTCGGCGTGAAACGCGCCCCCCACTGCGTGAACAGATGGCTCATGCCGAAGCGGCGGAAACCAAGCCGTTTCCCCATCTCGAGAAAGCGCCCGAGCCGATCGAAATTGAAGGTGTAACCGCCGGTTGCCGGATCGTAGCCGATCTCCAGCAGCTGGCAGGTCGGCCGTTCGGCGCCGACTTCGGTGTCAAGCGGCGGCGTCCAGAGCGGCGTGTAAAGCGCGTTGATTCCGTGACGAACCGCATTCCGGGCGAAAGCTTCGACGATCTCCCAGTGTTTTTCGCTCCAGCTTTCCACGCCGTAATACGCGGCGAGGCAGTCGGAATGGAACCACTCGTAGCGGATCAGTTCCTGCGGCGGCAGCGTGACAGCGACCGTCTGAAGCGTGAACGCGCACCGGGCGCACAGCTCTTCCCCCTGCCTGGAGAAAAACGAAAAGCCGAGTTCATATTCGCCCGGCACGCAATCCTCCGGCACCGGAACCGTCACCCAGAGTACGCGCGGCTGGCGCGGAAGAATCCGGAAGCTGTCGCCGTCCTCGAGACGGTTCAGGAGATCCGGGTAGAGCCCCGGCGCCGTCCGCAGAAAATACGGTTCCTCATTGTCCGCGGCAAGGCGGACCGGAACCGAATCGACCGTCCGTATCCGGGCGTTGAGCGCTCCGTCGAGCACAACCCGGTACCAGCCCGGCTCCCCGGTCAGGACGATCTGGAAGGAGTACACTTCCCCCTTCGCCGCGACATCCCGTTCGATGACCGGAAACACCGGAGAACCGGCATCGTCAAAAATCTTCTCAAGCGAGGTCGTTACCTTGCACTGCATCGTCTGTCCTCCCGAATTGGTTGTCTCAATATAGACGCAAATCGCGGGATAGCCAATGGACAAGGAAAGATTTTCTATGGATTTTTCGGCATCGGCGCCTCTTCCGGCACTTTTTCCGCATCCGGCTTCACGATGATCACCCGTTCGGGCTCCGTCTCGCGGCGCAGGTGTCTGTGCAGCGGCGAAAAGCCGCCCTTCGACCAGATGACGACCGCAGCCATGCAGCAGAGCTGAAATCCCCCCCAGACTGCGAGAATGGTCAGGAAAGTCGTCGCCGTCCGCACCCAGTTCACGCCGTAGCGGCGGCCGAAATAGAAGCGGATCGCGCTCCAGACCGCTGCCAGCATCGCCAGGTCGAATACGCCGAGCGCCAGCGCCTGGTGCCGTTCGACGAGCATATGGACCAGCGCCGAATCCTGCAGGCCGAACAGCCAGGAGACCAGGCCGACGATCTCAAGCGGCAGATAGGCCAGAAACAGAAGGAACCAGGTAGCAAACCCCTCCGGCCGGTTCGCGCCGAGCTCGTAGGTCTGCCGGAAGCTCGCGATCATCGCGATCACGATCAGCAGCGCCAGAATTCCGGCGCAGAGGTCGAAGCGGCGGTTCACCCGCTGGAGCCGCTCGCGCCCGCGGCTGCTCGCCGAAGCGCGGTACTTCGTCTTTTTAACTGCCGTGCTCATCACCGCCTCCTTCCGTTGTCGCGCATGCCGATCTGTTTGACCAGGAGATAGGTCACATAGCCGATCACGACCATGACCAGCACGAGCGCGCTGTACGCATGCGGCCACCAGATGCCTTCGGTCATCATCGTGAACTCCGACATGCCGCCGAGCCCGGTGATGACCGTCAGCGGCATGAACACCACGTTGATGATCGCCAGATATTTCATGATCCCGGCGAGGTTGTTGCTGACCACCGACACGCGCGCGTCGGACATGCCGGTCAGAATCCCCGCATAAATGCCGGCGAGGTTGTCGCACTGCTTGTTTTCGACGGTGATGTCGTCGAGAAAATCGATCTCCTCCTCGTTGAAGCCGATCTTGTTCGCATCGTTCCGCAGCTTGATGAGCAGCAGCTGGTTCGCGCTCGTGGCGCTCTCGTAGTAGGTCAGGCTCTTCAACAGCGAAAACATGTTCACGAGCGACTTGTTCGTCACTGCGAACTCGATCTTGTTCTCGATTTCATCCGAGATGTTGCGGATGATCCGCAGATGTTGCAGAAAGTGATGGGTCGAATGATGCAGCAGCCGCAGCAGCACCCCCTGGATCGTGTTTCCGCGCAGCGGCATGCGGCCGTGCTCGAAAAGCGGCATCGGCTCGGCCTGCAGCACGATGATGCGGTCCTTGAACAGAAACGCCCCGATCGACGACACCTTGAAGGCCATCGTCCGGTCGACCTGAAAATTGCGCGGCCGTTTCAGAATGACCGCAATGTGATTGTGCTCGTACTCCACACGCGAAATCTCATCCTCGTCGAGCGAAGAGATGAGCGTGTGCTCGTCGATTCCGCACTGATCGACGAGATAGCGCTTCTCCTCCTCGGTCGGAGCGCTGTAAACCTGAATGATGCCGAGTTGTCCCTCCGGGCAGCTCTGCACGCGGCCGTCCACCAGATCGTAACATCTGAACATGGGCAATCCATCCTGTCTTTGAAGGTTTCAACATTGCCGGAAGCGACTTCCGGAAACCTGATCCGTCGAACCCGAATTTGCAGGCGTGAAACCGCGCATGGACCGCCTCCGTCCCCGCCGGAAGCGGAACGGAATCGGTGGGGCGTTCTTTGCCGGAAAGCGTCAGCGGGAAAACACGAAAGAAAGAGCGCCCGGCACGGCTTCACGCCATCGGGGTCCAGGATCCTCGCTGATCTTACTCTTTTTCCGTTTTTCTTTCATATTTCCTGACTGCTGTTGTGTGAAAAGGCCTCCGCGCGACCGCGGGGCTCCGCATAACCGATATTTAAATATACCGCGCCGGACCGGCTTTGTCAACCGGAACCCGCCGGGGAATCCGGAAAACCGCGAAAAATTCCGCATTTTTCCACTTTGCAGTATTGACAATGGAAGGTATTTACGGTATAATTCCTCTTAACATGTTAATCGGATTCAACCATCCGGAAAGGAATCTACGGTCACCATGAACGGCAGAAAGGCAAGCTGCAGCATCCGGGACCTGGCGCGTTACGTGGGGCTCTCGACCTGCACGGTATCGAAGGTGCTGAACAACCGCAGCGACTTCAAAATTCAGGAGGAGACCCGGCAGCGGGTCCTCGAGGCGGCGCGTACGCTCAATTACGTGCCCAACGTCAACGCGCAGCGGCTGTTCCAGAAGAAGTCCGGCATCATCGGGCTCCTGATCCCGTCGCAGACCGACGGAGACAACGCCTTCGCCGACAATCACTTCGTGAATATGCTGGCCGGACTTGAGCGGCCGCTGCTCGAAAGCGGCTACAACCTCCTGCTCCAATTCAACGACCCCGAACTTAAAAAGGAGAGCCGTTATCTGAATCTGTTCCGGGCGGGCAGCCTCGACGGGCTGCTGATCTGGGGCGCGCACCGCTCCGACCGCTGCTACGAGGAGCTGATCGCCTACGGCGCGCCGCACCTCTTCATCACGAGCTTTCCGCACCGGGACAGCGACGAGGCGATCAGCTTCGTCACCGCCGACTACCGGGAGAATTCGGAACAAATGACGCGCGACCTGATCGCCGACGGCGCCCGGAGCATCCTCTATCTCGCCGGCCCCGAGGAGAATTCGGTCGTCGAGCTCATGACCGCCGGCATCGAGGCGGGAATCCGCGGCACGGCCGCAACGCTCTTCACGACCCACGGACTCTTTTCGCAGAACGACACCTACAGGCAGGTGCTGCGGCAGGCCGCCTCGCGTGAATTCGATTCGATCATCTCCGCCAGCGCGCTGATGGCGATCGGCGCGTCCCATGCGCTCAGAGAGCTGGGGATGGCTCCGGAGTCAAAACGCTGGGTTCTGCTCGATTCCGCCTCACGCACGGAGGTCCTGCCTTATCCGCACCGCCGCGCGCTGATGAACGACCAAAGAATCGGCAGCGAAGCGATCAGCGGCCTCATCGACCTGATCGAAGGACGCTGCGCCAGAGTCAGGAAGACCGTGCCTATCTCCATTTGCTGATCAATTCTTCCGGCAGCCCCGAAAGTACCATGAATGCACCGGAAATCCCATTGCTTTCCGTGATGAAGGACACTATAATTATAGAAGCCGAAACGAAATAATCCAGCAGTTCAAGGAGCAGAAGAAGCATATGATCAGGACTTTTCTCGCAGCCGGAGCGGCCGTGTTCACGCTGGCCGCGGCAGCCGCGGCGGATATTCCGCCGTTCAATCCGCCGCCGGAGCCGATCGCCCCGGCCGGCACGACGATCGGGCCGGACGAGGTCCGCTTCACCCCGCCCGGCGGCCCGGAGATCGACAGCGGCCGCTTCGCCGCCGTCCGTTCGCTGAACGGAGAATGGCTCTGCTCGGGGCTTGAACGCTCCGCCACGCCGTTTCCGGCCGGAACCGATGCCGGCAAAGGCTGCGAGAAGCCCGGCTTCGACGATTCGAAGTGGGACAAAATCGCCGTTCCGCTCAACTGGTACCGGAAATACCCGAAGATCTATAAAGAGGACGAGCCCTATGTAAAAGGCTGGTACCGCAAAACCATCGACCTCACCGCTGCCGAACTCAGGAACAAGGCGGTCCTGCTGCGGTTCGGAACCGTCGGCTACGAAGCGACGCTCTGGGTCAACGGCGAAAAGGCCGGCAGCCACCACGGCGACTTCGTTCCGTGGGAGATCGACATCACCCGGTTCCTGAAGCCCGGAAAAAACCTTCTCGCCCTGCAGGTTTTCTCCGACTTCGGGCCGGCCCGGAGCAAAATCCGGCTCGGCGCCCGCACCTACGGTTCCCAGTGGAGCGTCAGCAACATCAAGGGCGGCATCTGGCAGGATGTCGATCTTGTCTTCACGACGCCGGTCCGCATCGAGCGGCTGCTGGTCACCCCGCATCTCGCCGGCGACACGGTCGAGCTTGATTACCGGATCGAAAATCCGGCCGACAGGCCGGTCGACGTCGCAATCGGCGCCGCGGTCACCACCGCGCTGAAGACCGGGCCGAACAAGCTCAATGCCGCCGCCGCGCCCGAAACGCTCCGGCTCAGGCCCGGCAGGAACGCCGGCAGCATCTCCGTCAGGCTGAAGGACCCGGTCAGATGGGAGCCCGGCAACCCGTTCCTCTACTATGCGACCCTCTATCTGCTGCAGGACGGCAGACCGCTCACGGCCCGTTCGGAGCGGTTCGGCTTCCGCGACTTCACGATCCGGAACGGCAAATTCCATCTGAACGGCAGGCGCATCTACCTTTTCGGTGAAAATCTCCGCTCGGTCAATTTCGGCGGCCTCGGCGACGAAGAAGCGAACCGGAAGCACCTCATCGACAAGCTGCAGGGTTTCAAGAGCCTCGGATACAACATCATCCGCAACGCCCACATGCCGGCGCTGCCGGAACTTTACCGGTATGCCGACGAAATCGGCCTCATGATCTACGACGAGTGGGGCTGGTGCTTCACGAATTTCATCGACGAACCCGAATTCTCGAAACGCAATCCGGTTGAACTCGAAGAGTGGCTCGTGCGCGACTACAACCATCCGTCGGTCGTCCTGTGGTCGTGCGGCAACGAGGTCGTGCACCGCGACAACCCGTCCGTGCAGCGGCAGCTCGACCGGCAGGTCGAACTCGTCCGCGCCTTCGACAAGCAGAAGCGGCCGGCCGGGTCGTTCTCCGGCTCCGCCAGCTGGACCAGCTACGGGCGCGACCCGAGGACGACCGACTTCCTCGATCTGCACAGCTACATCGGCAACGGCGGCAGCCCGTGGACCATCTGGAACCGGAACTTCGATACGATGTACAACGGCTCGCTCCGGGATTACAAGATCGACGGCAGCCGGCTCCCGATGCCGTACATCATCTGGGAGTGCGTCGGCTTCTCCTGGGGCGGCATGACCGACCGGAGCTTCCGGCCGAACGACATGAAACAGTATGCGAAATACGCCGCCAAACCGACCAGCTGGGGCGAGCCGAACGGAATCGGCTACTCCGGCACGATCGGCCTGGCCAAAGCGCTGCAGCCCGGTTCAATGGATTACGCCAAGGAGGTTTACGGCAAACGGCTGCTCGAACTCATGCGCCAGGATGAGCGGATCGACGGCTTCGCGCCGTGGTTCCACGGCTACCGGCTCAAGGCCGCGACCCTCTGGAATCAGCCGGTTCTGGTCGGCCTGCGCGATGAGCAGTCGATCATGCCGCGCGGGCTCTTTTCCGGCCGCGAGAACGACTTCACGCTCTACATCGCCGACAGCACGGACCGGCCGGTGCCGGCCGGAACGGCCGAACTGACCTGCGTCACCGCCGACGGGCGGGAGCTTCCGGCCGGAACCTTCCCGACGCCGGCCGCAGAACCGTTCAGGGTCGCGACCGCGCCGGTCCGCTTCCGGGTGCCGGACGGCGTCCGCGGCGACGCTCAGCTCCGTCTCGTGCTGAAAGTGAACGGCAGAGAGATCAGCCGGAACTTCTACGACTGTTTCGTGCAGGACCCGGCGATCCTGACGGCTCCGGTCAGGACCGCCAAACGGGTCGTCGTCCTCGACACGGGCAGCCGCGAAGACGCCGGCCGGACCGGGGCGGTCCTGAAACAGCTGGGAATCCCCTTCGCAATCGTCCCCGGCAGCGCGTCACCCGGCAAGGCGGATGTCGCAATCATCCCGGCGGCGGAAGAAAACGCCGAACCGATGAAAATCGACCGCAAGGCCCTCTTCGACTGGGTGCGGCAGGGCGGAACGCTGCTCGTGCTGGAACAAAGCTACATCACCGGCCCTGCCGTCAACGATATGGCCGTCCTGACGAGCGGCAACACGTTCGTCGACCTCGTCCACCCGGCCCATCCGGTATTCAAAGGGCTCTCTCAGAAGAATTTCGACACCTGGAGCGGGGCGAAGGACGGCTTCGTGATCTCGGGCGGCATCGCGCCGTTCTCGGTCAATGCGCTGGCCGTCAAGGGGCCGATGCTCGGCGGACGCAGCATCGAGACCGCGATCCTCGAAGCGGCCGTCGGCAAGGGCGCCATCTTCTGGACGCAGCTCAACGCGACCGCGCTCTGGGGCAAGGAGAGCTCGGCATCGACCTACCTGCGCAACGTGCTCGAATACGTGCTCGGAACCGGACGTTTCGACAAAATCGAGCCGCTCGCGGCCAATCAGGACGGCAGTTTTCCGGCAGTCGAAAAGAACCTCGTTCCGCTCGACCTGACCGGACATGCGAACCGCAGCTTCACCGACGAAGCCGACAACGACGGCAAGGGCGGCTGGACCGATCAGGGCAGCAACGACTTCCGCAACATGCCGCTCGGCCGGCAGAAGGCCGCCGGCGTGCTGTTCGAAATCATCGATCCGGCGAAGAACGGCGGCAAAAGCTGCATCGTCCTCCGCGGCACCGAACGCCCGAATTTCCCGGACGCGGCGCGCGGCATCCCGGTCAACGGCAGATTCAGCCGCCTCTTCTTCCTGCACACCGCCGCATGGGACGGCGCCGAAGCGGGCCGCTACCGCATGCACTATGCGGACGGAAGCACCGTCGACTATCCGCTGATTCCGGGCGTCAACATCGGAGACTGGTGGAACTGCGGCTATCTCTCCAACGCGATGCCGGGCATTCTGCGCCCGAATCTGTCGAAGGAGGTCGGCACTTATGTCGCCGCGTGGGAAAACCCGTTTCCGGAGAAGGAGATCAAAACGATGGACTTCCTCTCCGCCTCCTGTCCCGACGCGAACACGATCAACTTCGACCCGAGCAAAACGCCGGTGCCGGTTCTCATCGCCGCAACCGGGGAGAGAGCGAATCCCGCGCCGCTCGCGATCGACACGGCGGCGAAGCCGGGCGTCTGGAGCAAAGGCGGCAATACGGTCAAAGGCGCTCCCCTGCCGGTACAGTCGGATAAAACGGCCGTGCTTCCCGACGGTTCGACCGGCCGGGTGCGGGAAATCACCTTCCCGAAGGCATCCGGGCAGGAGGCTCCCTACACCTTCGTGAAATTCGATCCCTCCCCGTGGGACGGCCGCGAATATCATTACCTGACCTTCTGGCTCAAAACGCCGACGGCGGGCGCGCTCGACCTCGCCGTGGCCGAAAAGGATTGGGAAAGCGCGCTCCGCAAGTCGGTCACGGTCGGCGGCGACGGGCCGGAGTGGCGGAAAATCCGCATTCCGCTCCCGCAGATGGGCCTCGACAAGATGAAGGGCAGACAGCTGCGCGGCGAATTCTTCCTTTACAACGGCAGCAACCGCCGCTTCCGGTATCCGCGCCCGGCGATCACATTCCAGATCACCGGCATCGAACTGGAATAACCGCTCCGCACAGTTCCGGGCCGCCCGTCTCCCGCGGGCGGCTTTTTTTATCAGTCCCGGAATTTGCAAAATCGGCGACACCATGCTAGATTACTTCCATACCATATGGAGGAACCTGTCGATATGAAAAAACAGATTTGCCTGAGTTTATTGTGCGCAGCCGCGCTGGCGGCAATTCCGGCCGTCGCCGGAGAAGCGGCTCCGGCCGAACAGCCGAAAGCCGAAACCGTCCCGGCCGAAGTGCTGAAAAAGACCACGCACGGCCGCAGCATGCTGGCCCGGGAGGAGAGCGACCCCGAAGCGGGCCGGTTCACCCGCGCGCTTTCGGCCTGCATCCGCTACTACACCGGCAGCAATAAGTAAGGAATCCGGATCATGAACAAGCAGACGAATCAGCCGGCGGAGAAGAAGAAAAATCCGCTTTCCGCCATTATCATTGTCCTTGTCGTCCTCGCCGTGCTCGGGGCGGCCGCCATGATCGGCATGAGAATTCCGGACACGATGGAGCTCGAACGGAAGATGGACGTCGCCGCGGCATCGATCAATGCGGACGGCGTCACCGCGCTCGCGGCCGCGATCGAACAGCATCCGCAGGCCGCGAACCTCGCCGACGCCAGACGGCTCGCCGACGAGATGATCAAGGTCGCCATCGACGAAGCGACCGCCGCGACCGACTACCGCACGCTCGAAGCCTTCACCGCCGCGCTGAAGGAGAACACTGCCTGGAAGCCGTATGCGACCGAAGAAAACCAGAAGAAGCTTGCCGACGCATGGGCCGAAACGCTCCGGCGCATGCAGAAGGATCAGGACCAGCTCAATGAGCTCAAAGCCGTCGCCGCCCGGATCGTGAATGCTCCGGCTCTCGTGCCTGCCGACATCGGCGCCGTGGCCGACTTCAGACTCCCGGTCGGGCTCGCCGGTTCCGAGGAAACCCGGATCGCCGCGGTCTATGCCGCCGCGATCGCCCTGAAGGCGCAGGATCTCGCGGATTCCACGCTCGCCCTGGCGGCCGACAAGGAGAAGGTCCGGGCCGGCACCGAAGAGCCGTGCGAAGAGTGCGGCAGGCAGGGTACGGTCCCGTGCCAGAGCTGCGTCCGCAATCCCGGCAAATGCCCGTCCTGCAACGGTACCGGAGTCATGAAAGCCACGAAGCTCGTCGGCAAGAAGTTCGAATCGGTCGATCAGCCCTGCACGCGCTGCGACGGTTCCGGCCAGTGCGCGGCCTGCAAAGGCACCGGCAAGCGGGAATGCTTCTACTGCAAGGGAACGACGAAACGGGTCAACACCCAGCTCGCGGTCCGGAGCATGAAGGAGAACCTCAAACAGCTCATCGCCGACATCGACCGGCAGGGAGCGGAGCTTGAGCGCCTGAAAGCCGCCGCCGCGCGCTGACGGAAACACAACAGCCATGCCGTTGGAATGCGTACAGATCCCGCCGGGAACCATCCTGGCCGGTTACCGTGTCGAGTCCGAGCTCGGCCGGGGCAACAACGGCGTGGTCTACCTGGCCGAGCAGCAGTCGCTCGGCCGCCAGGTCGCCTTCAAAATCCTGCTGCCGGAGCTGGCGGCCGAGCCCGGTTATGTGGAGAGCTTCCTGCGGGAAGCCCGGCTTGCCGCGCGGCTCGACCACCCGTATATCGTTCAGGCCTACGACGCCGGAGCGACGCCGGAGGGATATTACTATTTTGCAATGGAGCTCGTGATCGGGCCGTCGCTTGAGGATGTGCGCCGCAATTCGCCGGAGCTGCTGACCTTCGAACTCATCTTCCGGCTTTCGATCGAACTGGCCGAGGCGCTTGATTACGCATGGACCGTCCACAAGATGACCCACGGCGACATCAAGCCCGGCAATCTGCTGATCTCCGAGGAGACCGGCGAGCTGAAACTGACCGACCTCGGGCTGGCCCGGGTCAGCGGCAGCAACACCGGCGACGACATCATGGCGACGCCGCTTTACGCGGCCCCCGAAGTAATCCGGGGCGAAACCGCCGACGTCGGTGTCAGGAGCGACCTTTACAGCTTCGGCATCATGCTGTACGAGCTGCTCTGCGGTTCTCCGCCGTTCGTCGGCAGTCCGCAGAAGGTTCTTGAACAACACCTTTTCAGCCTCCCCCGGCCGCTGGCGGAGCGCAATCCGGACCTTGATCCGGCGCTGGTCGCCTTCGTCGAAAAACTGATCGACAAGAATCCGGCCAACCGGCCGGGGAGCTGGCTTGAAGTGCGCGACTTTCTCGCCACGCTGCTGGAGGGGCTGCAGAACCGGCCGCCGGTCACCCTGCGGGAACTTGAGCCGCCGGAGTTCCGGCGCAAACGGCACCGGCGCGTTTTTCTTTTCTGGGTCGGCGGAATCCTTCTGGCGGCCGGCCTTGCGGCCGCGGTCCTGCTGGCGCTCCGCATGATGCGGTTCGAGCCGACTCCGCTGGAACTTCCGCCGGAACCGGCGGCAACGGAGTTGCCGCCGCAGGAAGAAGCGGAGAAAGAGAGGGTGCCGGAACTGGCGGTCCGTTTCTCTTCTCCGGCGGCGACACCGCCGGAGAGCAGACCGGCCGCTCCGATTCCGGAATCCCAGACCGGATCCGTGCCCGTCCCGGCGGCCGTCGCCGCCCCGAAACCGGCTCCGCCGGCCGAGGCCTCCCCTGCGCCGGAAAAAAACGATATCGTGCGGACGGCCGTCTCCACGGCGGAACCGCGCATCCCCCGGGCCCGGCGGCAGCGCGGCTTCCTGAGCTTCGACCCGCCGGTCAACGAGCCTGTCCTGCAGCAGCGGAGCCGGCACACGGTCAAACTGCTGTCAAACTTCGGCAACCGCCTGAACGACGAGTGGACCAGAGAGGCGGAGGCGGTCATCACGGAAAGCTACCGGCTGATGATGCAGCTTGAAACACGCGGACTCCTCACAAAAGAGATCGACCGGATCGACCTGCTCCCGAGCGGACAGGGAGGCTCCTCCTGGGTTTCGAACGGTCCTTCCGGCGGCGTGCTCCGCATCGCTCCGGACGTGCCGCCGCTCCGGATCGCAAGGGAGCTCGGCCGCGGAATCTTCGAAGCCAACCGCCGCAGGTACGACCTGCCGAACGGCCTGCGCCGGGAATTCGGCGACGCTTTCCAGTACTTCGTGCAGCAGCGGCTCTACGGCAAAGCGGAGGCGCAGCCGCAAAACCGGGTTCTCCGTCACTGCAACCACTCCCTGGCCACCTTCGTCCTGATGTTCAAGGATCTGAAGATGCTTCGGCAGCTCCGCAGCCGCCGGTAGGAGGAGCCGGGCGGCCGGAGCGACTTCACAAGCCCGCCGTCAAGCCGGCGGGCTCCCGGTTTTCCAGCCTCGGCCCGGGCTGCTCCCGGAGAACTTTTTCCGCATCCGGGGAGCGCACACATCTGCCGCAGCTCCCCGGGCTCCCCTCCCCTGCCCGGGAAAGAGATCAGACCAGCGCAGAAGCGTTTTCGAGGATTTTCACCCCGGCCGCGCAAGCCGGGCAATCGCACCACTTGGCCCCCTGCTCCTTGATTTCGCGTGCGTGCGCCGCCATGGCTTCGGCGCGCTCCGCTCCGAAAATCTGCGCACCGAGCTCCGATTCGAAGAAAGGAATCGTCTGGTCAAGCGTGCAGACATCCTCCCTGATTTCCTGCAGCAGTGCCGCTGCCGCCGCTTTTTCCGCATCGGTGCCGAGCGCATTCAGGTAATTCTGTCCGGCGGCCTTGAGCTCCTGACAGCAGGAAGGGGCGGCAATCATCTCTTTTACGGTCCGGGTGAGTTCAGTCTTGTTCATTTTCCATCTCCTGTCAATTGTCTGGGATATTAACCGGGAGCACGGCAATGCACCGTCCCGGAAATTTCCACGTTTCATTTCTTCCGGCTCATCTCCGCGCCGCGCACGTTATCCAGCACCCGTTCCAGATACTCCTCCAGCCGCGTAATCTCTTCGACGGTAAACCCCTGATACGTCAATTCAGTCATCCGGTCGGTCACCGCCCGATATTCCTTCTCCAGAGAACGCGCCTTCGGGGTCAGGGCAATCAGATGCTTCCGGCGGTCATTGGAGTCCGGCGTCCGCCGGATCAGCTGTTTCTGTTCCATGCGGTCGAGCATACTGGTCAGCGTGGTATTGGCCAGACCGGTCCCCGTCGCCAGCTCCTGAATGGAGATGAAGTCGTGATTCCACAAGACATACAGAATACGCCCCTGCGGACCGTTGAACTCGTGAATGCCCTGATCAAACAGCATTTTGTCCAGCAAACGGCCAAGATGCTGTTTGATCAGGGTGATCTGCATGCCTATTTTTCTATCCGCCATATGCGTCCCCGGCTTGATTCACTGATATGCTCTCCCATAT
>ENA-UERG01001806-UERG01001806.1-human-gut-metagenome-genome-assembly--contig:-NODE-1806-length-16709-cov-9.173761_pt1 | contig 16709 bp, 20 predicted proteins | sample MGYA00242954_ERZ507954 | MGnify/ENA primary metagenome ERZ507954 (study PRJEB26167, sample SAMN06115478) | human gut metagenome | host: Homo sapiens | place: China:Sichuan | collected 2015-01-21... | reverse complement strand
TCCGGAAGCTGGCTCGCCGCCAGTTCAGAAAAGAGCATTGGGGGCGGAGTACCTTTTTCAAGGATCCACCGGCAAGCAAGGATCGGCCGCAGAACATAGAAATATTTCTTTGCTTTGACCATGTCCCTCTTTAGGTAATCGCGGTAGTTTCCACTTGCCATCTGAAGGTAATGCCACAGGCCACTTTTGGAAGAGAAGTAATGCTGCATGACAGGCTTGAACTGGTCGGCGAATGGGGTGGTCTTGTAGATCACGGGAGAGGAAAACCACTCGAAAACAGTTGGATTCGATTTGTGGAGCAGCTTCAGTGCCTTATCCACATCCCAGCCGTTGATGTCCAGGACATCGTTGATTGGCAGTTCGATCACATCACGCGGACGATTCAGCTTGAGATAGCTTTCTTTATCGCGGACATAGATAAACCGCACATCGTAATCACTATCCGGGGAGGCAAAGCCCCAGGCCCTGCTGCCGGATTCCACCGCCAGCAGGATACGGCAGTTCTCCCTCTGTTCAATTTTGTGAAGTTTTTCCAGAATCAATGCTTCCACAGGAAACACCGCCTTTCGCTTAATCTGCTGCCTTAAAGTTATAGATGGGTCGGATACGCTCTACGATCTCCGCCGTAGGTCCAATCTGGGCGACGATCTCATCCATGCTCTTATACGCCATAGGAGATTTGTCCAGCGTATCAGGCACCGTTTCCATGCCACAGCCGATATCAACGCCGACCATGCCAGGAACGATCTTGTCCCGAATCGTCATGGTGGTACCAATTGTACAGCCCTTGCCCGCGTGAACATCGGGCATAATGCGGATCTTGCAGTCCGCGAATTCCTTTTGATCACAAACCGACTGGATCTGAGCGTGAGCTGCATTCTCCAGTACGGGGGTATAGCATAAAGCGGTATTATATAACCCTTCTACCTTTACCATAGCGATTTCCTTTCTTCTTACTTTCTATTTTACGGATAAGCTCCTTTAATTGCAACAGCTCTCATGGTTACATTTCGGCAACTCATGAAAAATCGAATTCAAAAGCAGGCATCGTATGTAGCCGAATAAATCAATCAATAACAGAAAAATGAGGGCTTTCACAACATGTGTGAAAGCCCTCAACAATTCAACGATACAGCATTCGTGCAGGGGGTGTCAATCCGGTCTTGCACATTCGTGCCACATTTCATTGTAATGACTAGTTTTTTGAAAGATAAATTGTATCTTTCCTGCATTGATTTCTTGTCCATCCTATGCTATCTTATAGGTACAGAAAGGGTGAGTCCAATGAACAGCTAACCCCTCTCAACTCAAGAAAGCGAGGTTAAATTGATGTTAGATACTAAGAACGAAAGATGAGCCTTGACTGCTCTTGTTGGTAGTCAAGGCTCATCTTTTTTGTGTAAATCGCTAGTCCCGAAAGGGGCTTTTTTTGTTTACTGGTAATTTGATGATCGCCTGTATTCAAGGTGCAAATTAGGACAGTTCACATTGTCCGTTCTTTTGGACACCGCCAGATCTATGATAATTACAATAGAACGAAAGAAGGAGCAATTACCGTGGAATACATTGTCATGGACATGGAATGGAATCAAGCGCTTACCTATTCTGGGATGGTCAAAGATCCGGTTTTCTTGACGGGTGAGATTATCCAGATCGGAGCAATCAAGCTGAATCAGGCTCTTGAAGTGCTAGACTCCTTCAATGAGCGGATTGCACCTCAGTACTATACAGAGCTTCACCCCAAGGTAGCGGAGATCACTAAACTTTCCAATCGGGATTTACAAAAAGGGAAAGGGTTCCATACGGTGTTTAATTCTTTCTGCGATTGGTGTGGCGATGACTTTGTGTTCCTGGTCTGGGGGACGGAAGATCTTCGTATTTTGCGAAAGAATATGGATCTCCATAATATTGATACCAGCTTTATGCCCCCGTGTTTCAATCTACAGAACATCTTTGTGGATCAAGTTACACACGATACAAAGCAATACGCATTGGCCAATGCATTGGCGATCGTCGGCGAGGTTCCATTTGATTCCCACGATGCCCTAAATGACGCAAGGAGCGCAGCGCTTCTCTGCACACATTTAGGCCTCATAAGGGGACTGAACGAGTACAAGGAGACCGTAGAGAATAGAAATGGCATCGTTGAGAGTTACGAGTTTGAAGAGCCCTATGCCGATATTGGCGATGCTCTGAGCGATGACTACGTTGTATCCTTCGAGTGTCCACATTGCGGCGAGATCGTCTGGGGAGAAAACTGGATCCGAAAGACGGGTACAAATCTCCTGTCTCTATCACAGTGCAGCGATGGACAAGAATACCTTATTAGCCTCAAATTCCGACCGATTGCAGAGAATAAGGTTGTTGTGAAGCGGCTGGTCTATGCTCTGACGGATGAACTGCGAACGGACTATCAGCAGTGTATGGAGCAGGCTGCTGCATGGAGCAAATATGTGATCCCCGCATACTCGTTTTGACTGTGAGGAAATAACCATGTTGAAGCTTTTCGATACCGTTACCTTGAAAAATGATGATCCCGAAACTGGGGTCAAAGCAGGGACTGAAGGAACCATTGTCGATGTACTCGGTAACGGCAAAGCATTTACCGTTGAATTCTTTGATGAAGATGGGAATACAATAGAGGCATCCCTTTATACAGAGTACACTCCAGCGCAATTACAAAAGGTCGAAACAGCCCTGACTCTAACATAGCAGATTTAATCTGTGCAAGACGCGCTCAATGGCGTTTAGAGCGCAGGATTCCATAAAATGCAAAAATGCAAAAAGCTATATAGAGGACTGGACATGCGCATTTTGACCTGTTATAATAATATAATACATCCGGGTATAGCGAAGTTGGTATCGCGCCTGGTTTGGGACCAGGAGACCGTGCGTTCGAGTCGCACTACTCGGACCAACGAAAAAAGGGACTCTGAAATTGCTGATTTCAGAGTCCCTTTTCCTTGTTCAATGTCTACTGTGATGTTGGATCTAAATCCGTCGAATTCGACGGGTTTAGGCAGTTAGCCAGATTCGATTCATAATCACCACGCACTACCGCACTCGGTGAGTGAACGACATTAACCTGCACATTGACACTTGCGTTCATAAAAACGCCGATCTTTTCAGCCGCGCCTCGCTTCATTTGTTCTGTCACATGCGTGTAAGTGTCCAGCGTGAATGCGGCACTATAGTGGCCGAGCATGCCAGCGACCGTTTTTGCATCTACGCCGCTCTGAATTGCTAAGGTCGAAAATGTATGTCTCAAATCATGAAAGCGAACGCTTTCATCCACTCCGGCAGCGGCGAGCATTTGTTTGTGTAAATGTCGAAGAGAGTCCGGACTCCAGTAACCATTAGTTCTTGGACACCAAAACATGAGGGGACTATCCGGATGCTTGTTGTGCTCATCTATGAGCAAAGCAACAGTATTCTCCGGAAGAGCTATTGTTCGAATCGAATTCTCAGTCTTCGGTACAGAAATGCACAACTCTCCCCCAGAACGAGTGAGCTGCTTGTTAACCGTCAGCATTCGTGTTTCCGGATTCAAGTCGGCCCACTCCAGGCCAAGTAATTCTCCCCGTCGAAGCCCACTTGTCAATTCCAAATAGAAAAGCGCATAGACCCCAAGTCGCTTTGCCTCATTCAGATATGCACCTATCTTGTCCTGCGGCAGGACGTGCATTTCTTTCTTTTCACGCTTTGGAGTTTTGCAGTTATCGCAAGGGTTGAAGGGAATAATCCGCTCCTTAACTGCCTGTTTCAGAGCGCCGCTCAATACCGCATGAATGTGCTTCACGGTGCTTGCAGACAATGGCTCATATTTCCGATTTCCATGGTTGTCTAAGCGGCCATGTGTGTGCAGATCATTGTAGAATCGTTGGATCTGAATCGAGCTGAGTTTTGAAAGCTGGATATGGCCCAAAACCGGGATGATGTGGTTCTCGATCATGCTCCTATAACCATCTGCTGAGCTAGGGCGAAGATTTGGCTTTGTGTAGGAATCAAACCAAAGCCGAATCCATGTAGAAAGGGGCTGTGAATCATATCCTTTGCCCTTGCGATAATAAGGCCCTGTATCCTGTTGGATGGCTCGTGCTAGCTTCGCTGCGCATTCTTTTCGTGTCTTAGCAAAAACGCCCTTCTGAATACGCTTTCCCGTCAGAATATCGTAGCCGGCAGTATATCGACCTTCCCAACAGCCGGGGTATCTCTCTCGAATGCTGCCTTCGCCATTCGCTCTTTGCCTACCAGCCATAATGATCTCTCTTTTCCATTTGCGTCTGAGCATCAAGCCACGAGAGAAATTTTCCTTTGTCAATATAGACCCTTTGACCACTTACCGTATGGGGAAAGCCATCGCTCTTTAGAAGTCTATATGCAACCGTAAGACTGCATCCGAGGGTCTTTGCAACGAGCGGCATCGTCATCACATCCGGAAGATCTTCTTTGCGCCGGATTCGCGGCATCTTACTATCGTCCATCCTTGTCACTCCGTATAGAAGAGAGAGTCCTTCTCTTCTGTTTGCACATTTAGCCAGGTAAGGAATTTGTCTTTCGGCACGAAGATACGACTTCCAACTTTGAAGGCAGGAAAGTCGATGCGCTTCACAAGCTCATAGACCTGAGACAGCCCGAGGCCGAGAAAATTGGACACCTCTTGAACATTGAGGATAAGGGGGAGCTCATCGGAACTCTTATACTGGCAACTTTTCATTTTGCATTCCTCCTGTGAAGTAATCTATATCAATACTTACGAGGAGGTTTGGTAACCAACAACAGGTTCGTACAAATTATCAGCAATAGAAAGCAGAAACTGCATTTTATTTGTGGCGAATTTGCCGCAATTAAACGACAGTTGCGTTGGGACGTTATGAGATTAGCTAAAAAAGAAGCACTTACGGATCAATACCGTAAGTGCCTCTCTATGGGTTTTCAAATTACTGGATGGCGTCTTTGAAAGCCTTTCCAGGTTTGAATGTAGGCGACTTGGAAGCAGGAATCTCAATCTGCTCACCCGTGGCAGGATTCTTGCCAGTACGAGCAGCACGTTCTTTGACCTCAAAAGAGCCGAAGCCCACCAGCTGCACCTTGTTGCCAGCCTTCAGAGTGTTCTCAGTAGTTGTGATAAATGCTGCGAGAGCAGTCTCACAATCCTTATTGGAAAGGCCACTCGTTTCAGCCATTGCAGCAATCAATTCAGTCTTATTCATGTTTTTCCCCTTCTTTGATTATGTATCTTTGGCGCTTTGTTATTATAACGAGTGTGAGATGGAATGGCAATACTTTCTTGATCCATTGCCGGCGTATACTCGTTGCTGAATGCATAAGTGCTGGCCCTTGCAAAGGTCGGCCCGTTATGCTAAAGTAACATATGTAACATACACACGGAGGAACGATGCTATGCTCAGTCAGGAAAAGCAAAAGAAATTAGCGTATGTCGCACGCAGATACTATCTGGAAAATCAGCGGCAGAGCGATATTGCAAAGGAATTAGGGGTTTCCAGGCCCTTAGTCAGCCGGATGCTTTCTGAAGCGCGTGAACTTGGTGTGGTGGAAATTACGATCCATGAGCCGGGGGCGCGGGCGGAGCGCCTGATGGAGCGGCTACATTTGTACAGCGCCATTCAAAACGGCGTTTTAATAGAAGATGGGAAAGATGAGGACGAAACCAATCGCGCGCTTTCTCAGGGAGCGGTCGAACTGCTTCAGAATATAGGAACTCAACGGCTTGGAGTTGGCTGGGGCTATTTGATCGGACAGCTCGTGACATGGTTGGAGACAAATCCTCAGCAAGACAGCTCCATCACAGATATTTGCCCGCTGGTTGGCAATGCCAATATCCCTGCTCGGAATTACCAATCCAATGAAAATGTCCGCTTGATGGCACAACAGTTTGGCGCAGCTTCGCACTTTCTCTACCTGCCTGCATTGCCGGACAACCAAGAGGAGAAACGCCTGCTCTGCTCAACGGAGGTCTATCACCAGATCGAACAGCAGTGGGAACAGATTGATACCGCCCTCGTCAATATCGGCAATTATCCGTCCAGCCCTGACTTTGCTTCACTCGTTCGCTATGGCGACTTGCTCCAGAAGCAGCACGCCTGCGGCCGGATGCTCATTTACTATTTCAACGAGGACGGGACGGTCATCCAGTCGGATCAGGATTTTGCCATTCAAATCCCGCTTGATCTTCTGCGGAAATGCCCGAACATCATCGGAGTCTGTTCGGCAAATACCAGTGAGAAGGCCCTGTGCGGTGCCCTGCGGTCCAATGTGCTGACGCATATTGTCGCCCGGTCTTCTCTTGTGCAGGCATTATTCGACAAATAAGTTACATATGTTACGCTCGGAATATGATTTATTCCGAGCGTCATTGTTGTTCTGACAAATTGCACATTTTTAATAGGTTGTATTCGGTATATATGGTGAAATTCTGTCTCTGCTATTGACATCTGTTACGCTCTACATTATCATAAATTCACAAATGTAACACAAGGGCGATGGAAGGAGGTGAAGCGAAATGACGAAAACAGAATTTGCAGCACGGCTGCAGCAGGCTTGCGCGTCGGTGACGGCTGCAGAGCAGGAACTGACGGAAATTGACTCCAAGTTTGGAGATGCCGACCACGGCTTGACCATGACCAAGATCGCCGGTGCGATCTCCGGTGCGGTAGCCGAATCCGACGGCGGCATTCAGTCCATGCTGGATGATGCGGCTATGGCTGTTATGGTGTTGAATGGAGGCAGCGCCGTTCCCCTGTGGAATACTTGGCTGGATGGAATGCAGGAAAATGCCCCCGACGGAGACGAGATCGACACCGCAGGACTTCAGGCAATTTTTGCTCGGGCTCTTGAGGCGCTGAATGAGATGTCGGGTGCCCAAGTGGGCGACAAGACCATGATGGATGCCCTGATCCCCGCCAGCGAGGCAATCGCGGCATACACAGGAAATGACGAGCAGGAGTTGTTTGCCGCAGCAGCTGAGGCAGCGACTCGAGGTGCCGAAGCCAGTAAACAGTTCGTGTCCAAGTTTGGACGGGCGAAAAGCTATGGCACACAGACCATTGGAACGCCGGACGCGGGCGCAACTTCAATGGCGTATTTTTTCCGCGGGCTGGCGCAGTTCTGAGTACAAACAACTGATCTGAAATGAGAGGTATTTTACATGAACATGAAGAAGTTTATCAATGCCCCCGAAACGATTACCGATGAGGAACTGGTTGGCCTGGGTCTGGCCTACCCCGACATTCTTGATGTGGACGGTCATCTGGTCATCAGCAAGGATCTGGCCGACGCCGACCGTGTGACGATCGTGACCTATGGCGGCTCCGGCCACGAACCCGCTCAGGCTGGCTTTGTGGGCAAAGGTATGCTGGATGTCCAGGCTGTCGGCGATATCTTCGCTGCCCCCAACGGCAAGCTGGTGTTTGACGCCATGAAGCTGGCGGATAAGGGGCACGGCGTGCTGCTGCTGACCTTAAACTATGCCGGTGACCAGCTGGCTGGCAAGCAGGCGATGAAGCTGGCTCAGAAGGCTGGCCTGAATGTCCGTCAGGTAGTTACCGGCGAGGAAATCCAGTACGATCCCAACGGCGAGGATAACAAGCGCGGTCTGGCCGGTGCGGTGGCTCTCTACCACATTGCCGCAGCCGCAGCCCGAGAAGGAAAGAGCCTGGATGAGGTGGCTGACCTTGCTCAGCGCTATGCCGACAACATGGCGTCCATCACCGTTAAGTCCACCGATGCCACGCACCCCCAGAACGGAATGTCCTTCGGTGATCTGGGCGAGACAGATCTGATGGAGATCGGTGCCGGTCAGCATGGCGAGGGTGGCGGCATCCGAGTGCCTATGTCGTCCTCTAAGGAGACGGTGGCCCTGGTGGCTGAGGCTCTGTGCAAAAATCTGGAGTTGAAGGCTGGCGATAAGGCTTTCGTTATGATCAACGGCTGCGGCGCAACTACCATGATGGAGATGCTGGTGCTGTTCAAAGATACTGTGGAATTCTTGAAAGCCAAGGACATTGAGGTCGTCGGGAGCATGGTCGGTGAGATCCTCACCGTGCAGGAAGCCGGCGGTTTCCAGATGAATATTGCCAAGTGGGATGAGGAGTTCACCCGCCTTTGGAATACACCCTGCCACACGCCCGCGTTCAGCAAGGAGTAAGCCATGGCCGATAATGTTGGAAATAAGGCAGCACACGATTATCATTTGGATGTGCCTGCTGTACAGGAGGGCTTCTATGTAAAAGGCGCCTCCAACTGTGACTGGGGAATGAAAAACCGTATGGCGCGGCTGTTTGATCCCAAGTCAGGCAACACGGTCATGCTGGCCTTTGATCACGGCTACATAATGGGTCCTACGGCGGGGCTTGAGCGTATCGACCTTGTCATCCCGCCCCTGATCCCTCATGTCAATGTGCTGATGGGGACTAAGGGCATGATCCGCTCCTGCATCTCTCCCTCCGCGCAGGTAGCCAAGTGCGTCCGAGTGACCTACGATACGACTGTTCTGTTCGACGATATGTCCAACGGCGGTGGAATCGCCTGCGATATTGAGAACGCCCTCCGGATGAATGCCGACTGCATGGCGGTTCAAACCTTTATTGGCACTCCCGGCGAGTCCCGTTCGCTGGAGTTGCTGTGCCGCACCGCTGATGCCGGTACCCGCTACGGCATTCCCACCTTGGGAGTGGTGGCCGTAGGCAAACAGATGGAGCGGACGGAGAAGTTCTTCCAGTTGGCCACCCGCGTGCTGGCGGAAAACGGGGCTAACGTGGTCAAGAGCTACTTCTGCGAGGGCTTTGAGCGGGTAGCCGCTGCCTGCCCGGTGCCCATCGTCATTGCCGGCGGCAAGAAGCTGCCGGAGTTGGATGCACTGGAGATGGCCTATCAGGCCATTGATCAGGGAGCTCACGGCGTAGACATGGGCCGGAATATCTTCCAGTCCGACTGTCCCGCGGGTATGGCTCAGGCCATTGGCAAAGTTGTCCATGAGGGCTATACCGCCAAACAGGCCTATGAGGTCTATCAGGAAGTTAAAAATCAGAACGCATAGGCAAATAAAATAGAAGAGGGCCCTTCAAAAGAAGGGCCCTCCCGGAAACTGCGGAATACGTCGATGTGATCTCATCGTGCGAGGATAAGATCACCGCCTTCGTGCAGCAATTTGATTATATACTACATTTGAATAAATTGCAATGCGAAGGATTTATTTTAAAGAAAAGAGGGATCCTTCCATGACTGCAAAGAAATACTTTCCCATCGCTTTATTTATCGGCCTACAGGCCGCTGTCCTCCAGGCTATTGACCAGGCCATCTGCGCCGGTATCGTTCCCCTTTTCGCCGGCGGCGGATGGATCTCTTTCCAGGCTTGGGCCGTGTACTTCATGGGCGGCTGCACCGTTAAGAACGGTGTCCGCGCCATGATTGGCTATGTGATCGGCATGGTAGCTTCCATCGCCATTATCTTCTGTGGCGGCCAGTTGGGGGCGCTGGGCTTTTGGGCCATGCCCCTGGTGCTGCTGGTACTGGTTCCTATCATCCTGTATCTCGATATTGCCCCAGAGATGATCAATTTTGTTCCTGCCGTGTTCGTCGGCGCGGGTGTGTTTTTCGGTATCATGAGCTATATCCCCGGTGCTACCTTCGGCAATGCCTTCATCAGCGAGGGGATCTATGCCCTGATCGGTCTGGTCTTTGGCTGGCTGACGATCACTTTCCGGGGCTGGTATGAGGCCAAGTACGTCAATAAGTAATATAGCAGGTATGTCCTGCAAATAAAAGGAGGAGACTCGTTATGTCCGCTACCTATATGCACATCGGTATTCCTATCACGAACCGCAAGCCCAACATGACTTACAATGAAGGTGCAAAGTTCTGGGTTAGCAATGTTGACGACTATGACTATAAGATCGAGTACCTGAAGTTTGAGGAGGGCACACCTTTCCCTGAGGAGATCCACCGCAACCCGCATGTTGCCTATAAGGTGGACGACCTGGAGAAGTACATTGCCGATGCCGACAGCGTCATCTGCGGCCCGATGGCAGCCAATGACAAGGGCGATCGGCTGGCATTTGTCTGGAAAGATGGCGCCATTCTGGAACTCTACCAGGAGGCTTGAGTTTCAAAGCCACAAAAAAGTAAATGCAAAAAGACGAGCAGCAATCTGCTCGTCTTTTTTCTTGCGGTTGTTCTGCTGAACTATACAAGGTCTGTCCTGATGGGCTGGCTCTATGTATACCAAAAAGCATACTTTTTGGCTGATGGCATTTTTGGTCGATCGAAATCAAATATGTGTTTCAAAATGCCATAAACAAATTAGTGAGATATTTCAAAAAACAATGGACATTATGGTGCAATTCTTCTCCATAAAACGTCGCCCTTTTCCGATGCTCGCATTACAATCGCATTAATGCTTTTAGAACAGTATAGCAAACTATTCGCAGAGAGTGATCAGGGGGATTTTCGTACCATCGGTGGAGCAAAATACTGTCTTTCGGCTAAAATTACTTTTCGTATACTGCGAATTACCGCATATACAATTGCCTGTCGCTGATGAAGGGTGATAAGGTTGTCGAGCTGGCGAATAAACGCCCCGATTTGTTTTTGCTCTGCAACATCTTTAGGTACAGAAAGGTCTATGTCAAAGAAATCTTCAGCAGAAATATTGAGCAGGCCGTGATTTCTTGCGCCCTCGGCAGCTCTCTCGGCTACACCCTTATGCCACCTATCTGTATCGAAGAAAACGGTCAGAAAATCCGAGTCAACCTGCTGCTCTTTTTTCGGAGAAAAAACGATGTAGAGCGTTGATAATACGCCTTTTTCATATAGATCAAGCCTTTTGACCGCGCCGAATGGATAGCCGTCAGAGGTACTTTTGTTGTAGGCAAATTCGCCATTCAGCACCAAGTAATAATTGCTCACATCTCGGCTTGCAACACGGTTGTTAAAGTATGTGATTTGGTCAACCAAACCATATTGTGCCGAGATTGTTAATGGTAGCGTAGATTCGTTGTTTGTATTCTTGCGAACTACTCTGTCAACGAGTTCACCCAACTTACGCTGTTCCCAAGAATATGCTGATTACAGCCTTTCACGCACCATCATCAGGGCATAACCCAGCAGATTTTGCCCCCGCCATTTTGCCCGGTCAAGTCTGCTTGGATCACGCATGGATAAACCAATGCCCCAAATCCGATCATTTACAGCACACTCAGCAAGAAATGCATTTCCAGTATCTTTCAGTCTCTCCCTTAGATCAGGGTTCTGCGTAAACTTTGCGAAAAGCCCCTCATAGACGACAATTTGTCGAATACCGTTCCATAGGCTCTCATCATAGCCGGATACAAGCCGTCCAAGAGCCTTTATCTCGGCAGCATTATCCGTAGCAAGAATCTGTGTGGCAACCTTTTCATCGCCAAAGGAAAGTGCCTTGCGGTACATCATATACTGCTCCATTGAGGAAAAGATGATACCATTGTGCGTAAATGTGGAAGGATACCAGTTGCTAAGGTATCCATTCTCTTCGTTATTGTTGTGAAAACAGATAACAGTCATCACACTTCTCCTACTTTTTTTACTGCCAAATCAAGTTCCAAGTCATGGAGCCCAGCGTAGGCTTTTTTCAAAAAGGACACAGGAATCTTCTTGACCAGTTCCGCACTAGACAAGCCGTAAAACCACTGATAATAGGCGTAAAACTCTCCAATCCAAGCTGGCATAAACCCGCCCATCGCCTTTCCTTCTTTAAGACAATAGCTTTCTGTTTCGGTGAAATAAGTCCAAAGCTCCTTCGCATCCATTGTATTGACATACGCTTTTGCCTCGTCAATACTCTTTCTCGTTTTGCTTGCCATATAGGTGTTAATGAACTCCTCAGTATCTTTGTCGGGATACTGCTGTGCAACAAGGTCAAAGAGCTTGCCCTGGTTTTCTACAACATCGTCTAAGTATGCCTCTGCATACGCTCGCACTATCATCACCTCTCAAATAAAGTGCTGAACACCTTTGTGACCTTGTTTGCGTCGGAATCAACAAGTTCACGCATATTGTTTCTTGCAGACACATCTCTCTGGTTGTATCTGTCGTTAAACTCTGCATAAGGGACAACAAGTAGCTCGTCGCTTTTTTCTCTCAGATTCGCATAGGCTGCTTTGGATTTGATGCAGTACTGGAGACCTAACCCGCCCAACGAGAGCAGCTCTTCAAGAATATCAATATCGATATTGTCCCGAACAAATTCTTTCGCAATATAGAAGTAAGAAGCGTTAGCTCTCCAGCCACGAATGACATCGTAATCGCTTGTGTCAATGCCATACTTCTCGATGAACTTCTCTGCGAGCATACGATATCGTTTGGAATCAGCTGCCTCCCTATGCTTCATCAGTTCTGCAAGCCACGCCAGGACATCCCGCTGCTGGAAATCTAAGATTCTTAGTCCGTCGGTATCAAGTTCGTACTTATGGACCCATCCGTTTGTATTATTAGGTCGGCAGACCGCCCATTCTTTTGCAAGTTCAATACTCTCGGTTAGATAAAAGCCTTTGCCATAGTCGTGCTTTTCATCCCCGCCACCGTATTGGGGAACTACGAGCTTATTGGGAGTACCGTGGTATAGAGTTATGATTCCCATTTCCTCGTTCCTCCATAAACGAACATCTTCTCAAGCATGGATTTCTTGATATTTTGGAGCTTTTCCAACTCACGCTGATGAAGGGTGATAAGGTTGTCAAGATGGCGAAAGAACTCTGCAATTTTGATTTGCTCATCTCTTGATGGAAACCTCATTAGATAATTAAGCATCTCATCAAGTTTCAAAACTCTGTTTCGACCAGCTCCTCCCGGTGAAGCAAGCCATAAATGATGACGAAATTTTTCGTCTACAATTACATAGCGGAAAAACTCCGGAACCATCCCTTCAGCAAATGAAAACTGCGGAAATCTATGCGAAACCAGCTTCCCTGCATCATTTTTATCCGTAATTGCAACGGCGTGTTCCCACCCAAAAGTAATATTTACAATAAAATTTCCGGCTGCAACTCGATGCATTTGAGCTGTTTCGAGTTCCTGTCCCTTGGCTACATAGCTATGAAATGTTCCTTTTGCGTGACTTCTTATGCCGAGTCTATAATAGCCATCGTGAGGCGTGGGGACAGGATCTTCGTATTTGCTTGTAATTTCTCCAAACTTACGCTGTTCCCAAGAGAATGTATAAAAAGGGGGTGTCAGTTGGACAATCAGAGAAATATCCGGAGGTGAATGCAAAAATGGCTGTCGTTGATGAAGGGTGATAAGGTTGTCAAGCTGGCTCAAGAAAGCACCTATTTGCTGCTGCTCAGCGTATTGAGGAACCATAACGGTCTTTGCTAACAGTTCATCTTTAGTAATGCCTTTAATCGATGTTCCTTGTACTGCATTCAACTCGGATTGCAGCTTTTTATAGCAAGCATATACCGTGAAAAGTGGCTCTGCATTGAGCTTGCTCAGCGATAGAAAATCTTGGCTGGTAGCATAGGAATACGGCATAAATGCGAGCTTTCCAACACCTACACGGGTAATAATTGCTATTGAGTTTTTAGGTACAAGTTGAGTTGCAGAATTGTTTAATCCATACTGAGTTATACGTTTCCTCGGTACAACGCCGAACAACCTTCCATCAACTACATCAGAGGACTGTATCCACGGAATATCACCATCCCAATATGCCTCATTTAATGTCGAAGGAGTACCGCCACCATAGGTCTTTTCAGCTAATTCCGATACCTTACGCTGTTCCCAAGCGTCCGAGAAACCTTTGAAGCGAATTGCGGGAGCATCTGGTTTTTTCGTCATTCTGCACTACCTCCCAGCAATTTCTTCAACTCACCAAGTCCCAGCATATCAAACTCGTTACCCTCAAGGTCGTCGATCATTCCCGAAAGGGTAGCTTCGGTTTCGCTGATCTGCTGTTCGACCTCAAAGAAAGTTGTCGCATACTTGTTCTGTAGGGCTTGAATTTTGCTTACCAAACTGTCGATTACGGTATCAGGCAGCTTGTGAATGCTCTCAATAAGAGGAGCGATCCACTTCTTTTTAAGCAAATCCAAAGCCTGTTCGTCACTCAGGTTTTCAATCGTATCCTTTGTTTTTGCCTGCAACGCAACACTCTTTGCCTTGATTTGTGCTTTGATTTCTTTCTCGCTCTTGACCAAAGACTCAACCTTTTCTAAGAGTGTACAGAGCGCAACGCTTTCAGGAGAACGGTCTTTCTTCAGTTCTTTGATCTTTTTGGATACTTCTTTCGGAACGAAAGCATCGCCTTCATCGGTGAGAACATCGTTGCAGCTCTCTTTATCCTCCTCTGTCATTTCATCAAGGATGGACTCATATTCAGACGGGATTTCCGCCAAACGGCTTTCCAAACCGTGGAGCTCATCCGTTTCTGCGGAGAGCAAAGTCACCTGTACCAAGTCAAACGGGATTATGTGACCTACCCAGCCTTCTTGCACCTCCTGATCTTTGCCATCCTTTTTCTTGATGACAAGGTTCGGATCGACTTCCTTTGTCGCAGAAAAGCCCTCGGTCTGCAAGACCTCAAGATCAATAGAAATTCCAGTCCAATCGTCGTCAAGGAGTTGGAACGCCGCATATTTGTCGATAAGCGGAATATCCTTCAGACGCTCAAAAATATCAGCGCTCAGAACGGTTTCAGCCTTAGAGATTTCAATGCTTTCCATCCGGTCGATAAGTTCTTCTTTCAGGAACGCCGGGAAAGTAGAAAAGGCGGCATTAAAAGCATCCTCAAATCCGACCACATCGGGGTGGCTCTTGATGGCGCTCTTAATGTCATCGACAGACACATTCACATAGGGGATGCCACTCTCTGTAAACAGAGCCTTTTTCAGTGCCGGGAACGCCGTCCAAAATTCGCCCAGCTCTTCAATTTCTGCCGTCGGGATACCGCCAAACATAGACGCATAGACATCCCAATGCTCGGCTGCTTCAGATGAGTCCACATAGCGAGGAATGTTCAGGTTATAATCATTGCTGCGAATTTCTTCACGACTGACAACTCGTGAAAACTTCGGGACGCTTTCACGCTTGATAAAGGTGTCTGCTATGCGTTTAATGTCAGACGCACGGAGCTTGTTATTTTTACCCTCTTTGATAAATCCCTTGGATGCGTCGATGATAAGAACATCGGTGTTCTCACGCTTTTGGCGCAGCACCATAATAATGGTGGGGATCCCTGTCCCGAAGAAGATATTTGCAGGCAACCCGATAATGGCGTCGATATGGTTATTCTCGATCAGGTTTTTTCTGATTTCACCTTCCTCACCGCCACGGAACAGTACGCCGTGGGGAAGAACAATTGTCATAATGCCGTCCGGTTTGATATGGAACAGGTCGTGAAGTAGGAAAGCATAGTCGGCTTTTCCTTTGGGAGCAAGTCCAAAACGAGCATAACGAGGATCTCCCTCTTTATTAGACGGATCCCAAGCCTGCGAATACGGCGGATTGGATACGACCGCATCCACATAGAGAGGGTTATAGGTATTGACCGGATCATTTTCATCAAAGTACGGCCAATCCTCCTCGAGAGTATCGCCGTTACGAGTGATAATGTTAGCGGGATCAATGCCTCTCATAACCAAATTCATTCGGGTCAGGTTATAAGTATTCTCTTTCAACTCCTGAGCGTAATACTGAATATTGTTGTCGTCGCTCATATACTTCGCAACGCTTTGACCAATATTGATAAGCAGTGAGCCCGAACCGCTTGTCGGGTCGTAGATTTTGATTTCACTTTTACCCTTCAAATGACTCGCAACGATCTCGGACATCAGAAGCGATACCTCGTGCGGGGTGTAGAACTCGCCAGCTTTCTTTCCAGCATTTGCTGCAAAGTTACTGATAAGATATTCGTAGATGAAACCGAGAACATCGTAGTCCTGCTTGCCATCCATAGGAATGTCTTTTATCAGCGTCAGCAGCCCACTAATTGCTTTCGTTTGTGAACCGGAGCTATCGCCAAGTTTGGAAAGGCCTGTTTGCAGGGTATCAAATACTTTTTCAAATACCCTTTTATGCGAATTAGAAATTAGTCGGCTAAATGCAGAAAGAGCATCACGGACATTTGAAACATCAAAGTCCTTACCCATCGTGAGCCAAGTGGAGAAAAGATCCTTATAGGCAATAAAGTAGCCTATGTTTTTTTGGATCCATTCAACTGTTTCGGCATCTTCCTCCGATACGGTTTTCAGGAGTTCATTATCATAGTCGTTCTCCTTCAAGAACTTAACTTCCTTATCGGAAAGATACTTGTAAAAAATAAAGCCTAGTATGTAATCCTTATATTCATTTGCTTCAATTTTGGAACGCATTTGATTTGCGGAAGCCCATATTTTCTGAGCAAGTTGTTGCTTATTCATTCTGTGACCCCATCCTTTTTCTTTTTCTAAGGGCAACGTACTACCCCCCTATTATGATACACACAACTAGTGTCCCATAAAACGGACTTACTTTTCGTCAGAAACAAACTCCATAATATCGTCAGTTGTACAATTCAAAGCGGAGCAGATTTTTCCCAACACTTCAGTGCTGACATTTTCATCACGACTAAGCTTATTCATTGCGTATTTTGTGAGCCCTGCAGCTTCCTGCAAATCTCTTTTCTTCATATCTCGATCAAGCAGAATGTGCCAAAGTTTTTTATAGCTTACAGCCAT
>ENA-UERG01001802-UERG01001802.1-human-gut-metagenome-genome-assembly--contig:-NODE-1802-length-16720-cov-4.651325_pt1 | contig 16720 bp, 15 predicted proteins | sample MGYA00242954_ERZ507954 | MGnify/ENA primary metagenome ERZ507954 (study PRJEB26167, sample SAMN06115478) | human gut metagenome | host: Homo sapiens | place: China:Sichuan | collected 2015-01-21... | reverse complement strand
ATGGCAAAATCCTGAGCAACTTTTTGTTGCTCAGGTACTTAAAAAAAATATTTTATAATAGTGTTGCGGAATTAAGGTTCTCTACATTTGCAACAATCTAAAAGGAATACGATCAATGATAAAGCCAATGTCTCCTATTTATATAAATGTAAAAGGGCGGTTGCTTGACCTCGCTACTCCGCAAGTAATGGGGATTCTGAATGTAACTCCCGATTCTTTTTATTCCGGTAGCCGGATGCAGACTGAAGAAGAAATAGCCGCCCGTGCCCGGCAGATTCTGGATGAGGGCGCTTCTATTATTGATATAGGCGCTTATTCTTCGCGTTCGAATGCCGAACATATCTCTGCCGAAGAAGAGATGCGCCGACTTCGTACCGGGTTGGAAATCCTGAACCGGAATCATCCGGAGGCTATCATTTCCGTAGATACATTTCGGGCGGAGGTGGCAGAACGCTGTGTGAAGGAATACGGAGTTGCTATTATCAATGATATAGCAGCCGGTGAGATGGATGACAGGATGTTTGCAACAGTAGCCGAATTGGGAGTACCTTATATTATGATGCATATGCAGGGAACTCCGCAAAGTATGCAGAAAGAACCTCATTATGAGAATCTGATAAAGGAAGTTTTCTTGTATTTTGCCCGTAAAGTGCAGCAACTTCGTGATTTGGGAGTGAAGGATATCATCCTCGATCCGGGATTCGGGTTCGGTAAGACACTGGAGCATAATTATGAACTGATGGCACATCTGGAGGAGTTCCACATCTTTGAACTTCCGGTACTAGTGGGAGTTTCCCGCAAATCTATGATTTATAAACTGTTAGGAGGAACTCCGCAAGACTCATTGAACGGGACAACCATATTGGATACTGTGGCGTTAATGAAAGGAGCGCATATTTTGCGTGTACATGATGTGCGTGAAGCTGTGGAAACAGTTCGGATCGTTGAAAAAATAAAAAAGGAGAGCCATGTTTTTTGATATTGGAATAAAAGATTTTATAGATGTCCTGCTGGTCGCATTTCTGTTGTATTACACGTACAAACTGATGAAAGCTTCCGGTTCCATTAAGGTTTTTACCGGTATTCTTGTTTTTATCTTGATTTGGCTGGTGGTGACCCAGGTGTTGGAGATGAAACTGCTTGGCTCTATCTTTGACACGTTGATGAGTGTCGGTGTGATAGCTTTGATTGTTCTTTTTCAGGATGAGATACGTCGCTTCTTGTTGACTTTAGGCTCTCATCGCCATGTCAGTGCATTGTCACGGTTGTTTAACGGCTCGAAGAAGGAATCGTTGAAGCATGATGATATTATGCCTGTTGTAATGGCTTGTCTGAGTATGGGCAAACAAAAAGTCGGCGCATTGATTGTGATTGAGCATAATACTCCTTTAGATGAGATAGTCCGTACAGGGGAGGTGATTGATGCGGCAATCAACCAACGGCTGATTGAAAATATCTTCTTCAAGAATAGTCCATTGCATGACGGGGCGATGGTTATCAGTAAAAAGCGTATTGAAGCGGCGGGATGTATTCTGCCGGTTTCCCATGATTTGAATATTCCGAAAGAACTTGGTTTGCGTCACCGTGCGGCTATGGGAATCTCCCAGCAATCGGATGCCCATGCTATCATTGTTTCCGAAGAGACCGGAGCTATCTCCGTAGCTTATCGCGGACAGTTCTATCTTCGCTTGAATGCGGAGGAACTGGAAAGTCTGTTGACGAAAGAAAATTGAATTTGATTGCTAGTAGGCTGCTAGTAGGCTATTTTTGCTTTATTTCCACCCCTTTTTGAATGATAATTATGCCTTTTCTTTTAGGTGAATCGCCTACCTTTGCCGTATACTATTAAAATTCTATTTTTGAATAAACCATGAAAAACAGATTAATTGCTTTACTGGTACTTTTTACAGTTACTTTTTTCGTTAGTAGTGCACAGGCACAAACTACTGCTCGTAAGTTTGAGGCAGGCAAGAACACTTTTCTGCTGGACGGAAAACCATTTGTAGTGAAGGCTGCCGAGTTGCATTATACCCGTATCCCGCAAGCTTATTGGGAACACCGTATAGAGATGTGCAAAGCGTTGGGAATGAATACGATTTGTATTTATATTTTCTGGAATATCCATGAACAGGAAGAAGGTAAATTTGACTTTACCGGGCAGAATGACATTGCTGCTTTCTGTCGTGCGGCACAGAAACATGGTATGTATGTCATTGTCCGTCCCGGTCCGTATGTCTGTGCGGAATGGGAGATGGGAGGGCTTCCCTGGTGGTTGCTGAAGAAGAGGGATATAGCTTTGCGTACACTCGATCCTTATTATATGGAACGGGTCGGTGTCTTTATGAAAGAAGTGGGCAAGCAGCTGGCTCCGTTGCAGGTAAATAAAGGTGGAAATATCATAATGGTTCAGGTAGAGAATGAATATGGTTCTTATGGAATCAACAAACCATATGTATCTGCCGTCCGTGATTTAGTGCGTGAGTCTGGCTTTACCGATGTGCCTTTGTTCCAATGTGACTGGAGCAGTAACTTCAAGAATAATGCACTCGACGATTTGATCTGGACTGTGAATTTCGGTACGGGAGCCAATATCGACCAGCAATTTAAGAAATTGAAAGAGCTTCGCCCCGAAACTCCGTTGATGTGTAGTGAATTTTGGAGCGGATGGTTCGACCATTGGGGACGGAAACATGAGACACGTCCTGCGAAAGATATGGTGCAGGGCATTAAGGATATGCTCGACCGGAACATCTCTTTCAGTCTGTATATGACTCACGGAGGAACGACTTTCGGACATTGGGGAGGTGCGAACAACCCGGCTTATTCCGCCATGTGCAGCTCATACGATTATGATGCTCCTATCAGTGAGGCGGGATGGACTACTGAGAAGTATTTCTTGCTTCGTGATTTATTGAAGAACTATCTTCCTGCAGGTGCTGCATTGCCGGAAGTTCCTGCCGCTCTGCCCGTAATAGAGATTCCTGAGTTCCATTTTACGAAAGTGGCTCCGCTCTTCTCTAATTTGCCGGAGGCGAAACATTCAACAGATATCCAACCGATGGAACAGTTTAATCAGGGATGGGGAACGATTCTGTATCGTACGACCTTGCCGGAGGCTGTTGCTGTCGGTACGGTCCTCAAGATTACGGAGGTACATGACTGGGCGCAGGTTTATGCCGATGGTAAGCTGTTGGCGCGTCTGGATCGTCGTAAGGGAGAGTTCACAACAACGCTGCCTATATTAAAGAAAGGTACGCAACTGGATATTCTCATAGAAGCGATGGGGCGTGTCAACTTTGACAAATCCATCCACGACCGCAAAGGAATCACTGAAAAGGTGGAACTTATTTCAGGAAATAAGATAAAGGAATTAAAAAACTGGACAGTGTATAACTTCCTGGTAGATTATTCCTTTATTAAAGATAAGAAATATAATGAAACCAAACAGTTGCCAACTATGCCAGCCTATTATAAAGGTACTTTTAAACTGGACAAAGTAGGAGATACTTTCCTGGATATGAGTACATGGGGAAAAGGTATGGTTTGGGTGAACGGTCATGCGATGGGACGTTTTTGGAAAATTGGTCCGCAACAAACACTCTTTATGCCGGGTTGCTGGCTGAAAAAAGGAGAGAATGAGATTCTCGTCCTTGATTTGAAAGGTCCTGCCAAAGCTTCTATCAAGGGTTTGAAGAAGCCAATTCTCGATGTGCTTCGTGAAAAAGCACCCGAAACACACCGTAAGGATGGCGAGAAGCTGAAACTTACAGGTGAGAAAGCAGTATACGAAGGAGCTTTCACTCCAGGTAACGGCTGGCAGGAAGTACGATTTGATACTCCGGTGAAAGGACGCTATTTCTGTCTGGAAGCACTTTCTCCGCAAGCGAATGATAATATCGCAGCGGTGGCGGAGTTTGATGTATTGGGAGCCGACGGTAAACCTGTGTCCCGCGAGCACTGGAAGATCCGTTATGCCGACAGTGAGGAAACACGTAGCGGTAACCGTACGGCCGACAAAATATTCGACCTGCAGGAGTCGACTTTCTGGATGACAGTAGACAATGTTGCCTATCCTCATCATTTAGTGATCGACTTGAGTAAAGTGGAAACGGTAACCGGTTTCCGCTATCTGCCCCGTGCCGAAAAGAACTATCCGGGTATGATTCGTGAATATCGTGTATATGTAAGACCTGTGGATTTCAACTATTAGAGAATATCAAATGAATATGAAGAAATATATCACCCTCTTGGCACTCCTTTTTATAGGAGTGCTGACCGGCTACAGCCAGCAATCCGCTTATCTGTTTGTTTATTTTACAGGCAATCGTATGAGTGAAGAAGCCGTCCGGATGGCTGTCAGCCTTGACGGATACAATTATAAAGCCTTGAACGGGAATCAGCCGGTACTTGATTCCCGTGTGATTAGTTCAACAGGTGGAGTACGTGATCCTCACATCCTTCGTTCTGAAGATGGAAAGACTTTCTATATGGTCGTTACCGATATGGTATGTGGAAACGGATGGGATTCTAACCGTGCCATGGTGTTGTTGAAATCGAAGGACTTGGTTCACTGGACTTCTAATGTTGTAAACATCCAAAAGAAGTATCCCAATCAAGAGAATCTGAAACGGGTATGGGCACCGCAGACGGTTTATGATAAAGAAGCCGGGAAATATATGATATATTGGTCAATGAAACATGGCAACGGTGCGGATATCATTTATTATGCGTATGCCAACAAGGATTTTACGGATATAGAAGGTGAACCGAAACCTCTGTTTCTACCGGCAAACGGAAAGTCATGTATCGACGGGGATATTATTTATAAAAACGGACTTTACCATCTGTTCTATAAAACGGAAGGCAATGGAAATGGAATCAAAAAGGCGACCACTCCTTCTTTGACTTCCGGACAGTGGAAGGAATCGGATGATTATAAACAACAGACCAAAGAAGCCGTAGAAGGTTCGGGTATTTTCCCTTTGATAGGGACGGACAAATATATCCTGATGTACGATGTATATATGAAAGGTAAATACCAGTTTACGGAAAGTATCGACCTCGAAAACTTTAAAGTAATAGACCATGCTGTGAGTATGGACTTCCATCCGCGTCACGGTACTGTGATACCCATTACCGGAAAAGAGCTGAAACGCTTGTTCAAAGCGTATGGTAAGCCGGAAGGTCTTTAAGCTTCGGTAGGTTGATAATCTTAATGAAATGTATATACCATGAGAAAATTATTCCTGTTTTTAGTTGTCTTGTTTTTGTCGTTTCAGCAAGTCACTTTAGCTGCAATCAAAGAAATGACGAGTACCCCCGATTCGGTTTATCTCTTTTCCTTCGCTACTTCCGGAGACGACGGACGTAGCGGGCTTCGTTTTGCCTGGAGCATGGATAAGGAAAACTGGTTTGAAGTCGGCCGGAACTACGGATATCTCCGGTGTGATTATAGCCGTTGGGGATCACAGAAGAAAATGCTCGACCCTTATTTGAAACAGTCGCCCGCTGGCGAATGGGTTTGTACCTGGAAATTGAATGATCGTGATGGATACGGTCAGGCCACTTCTAAAGACTTGATAAACTGGACCAGCCAGAAATATCCCCGTACTACTTCCGATTTTGACGGAACAAGAGTGAAAGCCGTAGTTGCCGGAGAGGAGCAGAAAGGAACTATCAACCGGGTAGCGTGGACTTTGGTAGATGGATTAAATAAGAATTATGGCTGGAATCAATATCGGAACTCATTGCATGAAGAACGTCCGGTGCAGGATGGAGAACGTTTTGCCGGTTTGAAGCCTGTAAAAGCAACGGTCACCGTACAGCCCGAACGTGCCAAAGCCATCAGCGATGTCTTGTTGGGTGCTTTCTTTGAAGATATTAATTATTCGGCAGACGGAGGACTCTATGCAGAGCTGATCCAGAACCGTGACTTCGAATACGACCCTTCAGACAGGGAAGGGGATAAGAACTGGAATAGTACTCATTCCTGGACATTGAAAGGAGATAAAACCACTTTCGTTATTAACACTACCGATCCTATTCATGCCAATAATCCGCACTATGCCGTATTGAATGTAGAACGACCGGGAGCCGCGTTAGAAAATACAGGCTTTGATGGTATCGCGCTGAATGTCGGAGAGAAATATGATTTTTCCATATTTGCGAGGGTTCCGCAGGGTAAATCAAATAAATTGCAGGTTCGTCTGGTAGATGGAAAAGGAAATGTGTGTGGAGAAACTTCTCTAACAGTGTCTTCCCGCCAATGGAAAACGTATAAAGCAGTGATTGCGGCCAAAGCAACCGCAGATACTCGCCTCGAAATCATTCCGCAATCTGCTGGAGAATTGAATCTGGATATGGTTTCCCTGTTTCCGCAGCATACATTTAAAGGACGCAAGAACGGACTCCGCAAGGATCTGGCTCAAGTGTTAGCTGACATTCATCCCCGTTTCATCCGTTTTCCCGGTGGCTGTGTGGCTCATGGTGATGGTCTGAAGAATATCTATCAATGGAAAAACACGGTCGGACCGTTAGAAGCAAGAAAGGCGCAACGTAACCTTTGGGGCTATCATCAAAGCATGGGACTGGGATATTTTGAATATTTCCAATTCTGCGAAGATATTGGCGCAGAACCGCTTCCTGTATTGGCTGCCGGTGTCCCTTGCCAGAATTCTGCCTGTCACGGCAACTTGGGAGGAGGGCAGCAAGGCGGCATTCCGATGAGCGAAATGGGAGCTTACATTCAGGATATTCTTGATCTGATAGAATGGGCAAACGGTGATGCGAAGAAGACAAAGTGGGGAAAGGTGCGCGCTGAAGCAGGCCATCCGAAACCTTTCAATCTGAAATATATCGGCATCGGCAACGAGGACCTTATCACCGATATCTTCAAAGAACGCTTCACGATGATATTCAATGCCATCAAAGAAAAATATCCGGAAATGATAGTTGTAGGTACGGTAGGACCGTTCAATGAGGGCACGGATTATGTGGAAGGATGGAAGCTGGCGGACAAACTAGGTGTTCCGATGGTGGACGAACATTATTATCAGTCTCCGGGATGGTTCCTGCATAATCAGGACTTCTACGACAAGTATGACCGTAGCAAGAAAACAAAAGTATATCTCGGAGAATATGCCACTCACATACCGGGACGGAAAGCAAATATTGAAACAGCTTTGACGGAAGCTCTTTATCTGGCCTCTTTGGAACGGAATGGGGATGTAGTACACATGACTTCCTATGCTCCTCTTCTCGCCAAAGAAAGACATACCCAATGGAATCCGGATTTGATTTACTTCAATAATCGGGAAGTGAAGCCTACTACCGGTTATTATGTTCAGAAGCTTTACGGACAGAATGCCGGAAACGAATATTTGCCGTCCAAAATTGTTTTAGACAATAAAGACGATAAGGTGAGGAAGCGTTTTGCTTCTTCCATTGTTCGTGATTCGGTAAGCGGGGACGTGATTGTGAAACTGGTGAATCTGCTTCCGGTGGAGGTAAATACGAATGTGGATCTCTCCGGAATCGGTGCGGTACAACCTTCTGCGAAGAGAACCGTATTGACCGGTAAGCCGACGGATACTCCGTTACCTGTTGAAGACAGAATACAAATTGCAGAGAAGTTTGATTGCAATCTGCCCGCCTATTCTTTTACGGTGATCCGGATACAGAAGGCGAATTAATGGAAAGTAAACTGGCATATCTCTAATACCATAGTAATGATTATGAAGAAACTGATAGGAACAGTATTGGCAAGTTTCTGCCTGACCTCTCTGATGGCGCAAGATATAGTGATGGACGGACCGGATGGGAAATTACAATTAGCGGTATTTGCTTCTTCGGAGGCGAATCCTGTTTATTCTATTGTTTATAATGGAAAGACAATGCTGGAGAAATCTCCTCTGGGAATGACCACCAATATTGGTGACTTTACAAAGGGGATGAAACTGACAGGACATTCCGTTACTCCGATTGATACCATTTATGGTCAGAACCGTATCAAGACATTACAAATACACTATCGGGCGAACGAGTTGATTTGTAATTTTGAAAATCCCAAAGGACAGAAAATGAATGTGACCTTCCGTATTGGCAACAATGACGTAGCGTTTCGATATAGTTTGCCTCGCCAGAATGGAAAAGGAAGTGTGACGGTGACTGCCGAAGAAACCGGTTTCCGTTTACCACAGCAGACTACTACCTTCTTATGTCCGCAAAGCGATGCCATGATAGGTTGGAAACGAACAAAACCCAGTTACGAGGAAGAATATAAAGCGGATGCGCCTATGAGTGAGCGTTCGCAATACGGACATGGCTACACATTCCCTTGCCTGTTCCGTATCGGAACTGATGGTTGGGTATTGATCAGTGAGACGGGAGTAGACAGCCGTTATTGCGGTTCACATTTGAGTGACGTGACTGAAGGTAATTTATATACAATAGCTTTCCCGATGGCGGAAGAAAATAATGGTAACGGAACTTCTGCTCCGGCGTTTGCCCTTCCCGGTGCCACTCCTTGGCGTACCATAACTGTTGGCGAGACCTTGAAACCGATTGTGGAAACGACTGTCACTTGGGATGTGGTACATCCTCTTTATGAAACGAAGCATGATTATCGTTTCGGACGCGGCACATGGAGTTGGATTCTCTGGCAGGATGACAGTATCAACTACAACGATCAGGTCCGCTATATAGATTTTGCTTCCGCAATGGGTTATGAATATGTATTGATTGACAATTGGTGGGATACAAGAATCGGTCGTGACCGCATGAAATCTCTAGTGGAATATGCGCGGAGCAAAGGAGTGGAAATCTTCTTGTGGTATAGCTCTTCCGGCTATTGGAATGATATTGAGCAGGGACCAGTGAATCACATGGACAATGCCATTATCCGCAAACGTGAAATGAAATGGTTGCAGAGTCTTGGAGTGAAAGGAATCAAAGTTGATTTCTTTGGTGGAGACAAACAAGAGACGATGCGTCTGTATGAAGATATCTTGAGTGATGCTGACGATCATGGTTTGATGGTAATCTTCCACGGCTGTACCATCCCTCGCGGATGGGAACGTATGTACCCCAACTATGTAGGCAGCGAGGCTGCGCTCGCATCCGAGAATATGGTTTTCAACCAGCACTTTTGTGATGAGGAAGCTTTCAATACTTGCCTGCATCCGTTTATTCGCAATACGGTAGGTTGCATGGAATTCGGCGGTTGTTTTCTGAACAAACGGCTGAACCGCAACAATGACGGAGGAACTATCCGCCGTACTACTGATATATTTCAATTAGCCACTACGGTACTGTTCCAGAATCCGGTACAGAACTTTGCGCTTGCCCCTAACAACTTGAAAGATGTTTCTCCTGTTTGTATGGACTATATGAAAGCGGTTCCTACCACATGGGATGAGACACGTTTCATTGACGGGTATCCGGGAAAATATGTAGTCTTGGCACGTCGTCACGGTGACACTTGGTATCTGGCGGCTGTGAATGCCGGAAAAGAAACACTAAAGTTGAAATTGGATTTGGAAATGTTTGCCGGAAAAACCGTCTCTCTGTATAAGGATGATAAAAAAGGAGAACCTCAACTTGTACCGTTGAAAGTAAAAGAGAATGGTAAAGTGCAGCTGGAAATCCTTCCACAGGGAGGTGTTGTATTGGTGAATTGAATCGTTACGGGATCATAAGGGAAATGATTCTCCGACAAAAGTTTGGTAGAATCAATATTTATAGCGTAATTTGTGTAGCATAAAAAGTGCTACAATAATTACGCTATAAATAATTGCTTGAATATGAGTGATGTAAATAATCCTTTTTTGATTTATGCCTATGCTGGTCCTAAGTATTTCTGTGATCGGATAGAAGAAACGGAACATTTGATATCCGCTTTACGGAATGGAAGAAATGTGACCTTAATGAGTCCTCGCCGTATGGGTAAGACCGGATTAATACAGAACGTTTTTCATCAGATACGACGGGATTATCCGGAGGCAGCCTGTTTTTACATGGATATTTTTTCCACGACATGTCTGGATGATTTTATCATTCAGTTCGGGCAGACTGTGATTGGTAAATTAGATAATTTATCGCAGAAGACGTTGGCGGCAATCAGTGGCTTTTTTAAAAATTGTCGTTTAGTGTTTTTCCCCGATGTCTTAACGGGAGTGCCACAAGCGACTCTTGATTTTCAACCTTCCCAGGCACAAGCGACATTAAAGGAGATTTTTGATTATCTGGAACATTCGGGAAAGGAATGTTATATCGCTATTGATGAGTTTCAGCAGATCACTGAATATCCGGAAAAAGGGGTAGAAGGCTTGTTGCGCTCTTACATTCAATTTTTACCTCATGTACATTTTATTTTTTCAGGAAGTAAACAACATCTGATGGCAGAAATGTTCGGTTCAGCGAAACGTCCTTTTTACCGGAGTACGGAAAAAATGAATCTGACATCCATCCCTTTAGAAGATTATTCTCTTTTTGCCATACGTTGGATGCAGGCCGGAGGAAAAGATTTGAGTGATGAATTTTTTCAGATGATTTATCAACGTTTTAATGGGCATACATGGTATATACAGTATGTGCTGAACCGACTTTATGAACAAAAGGAGTCTGTCTTAAATGAAACCATCTTTGAGAAATGTTTGATGGATATAGTTCGCTCTGAGATGGATGAATATCAGCGTTTATATGGTATGCTGACCGAGAACCAGTCTACTTTGTTGCGTGCTATCGCTCGGGAACGATTTGTTGCAGCTATTAATAGCTCTATATTTATTAAGAAGTATGGATTGAAGGGTCCGAGTAGTATTAATGCGGCTCTTAAGTTTCTGGTTAATAAAGAATATGTGTTTAAGGCAGAAGAGGGATATTGTGTATACGACCGTTTTATGGAGTTGTGGTTACAGACATTACCTTACGCCGGTATACTAAAATAATCATTTCGAGGAAATATCCTTCACCCGCTAACGCCGATGGATAGGGCGTCGTGAAGGGGGAAGGATATTGGCGGTTATGATTATATTTTAAGATTACAAAGATGATTGTTCTCAATCGTTTAACACCCTTCACTTTGTCTACGCGAGGAAATCGTTTATCTTTATGTTGTGCATACTTAAATATCATCCCATTATGATTTACTCCATAGGATTACAGAACTTTGAGAGTCTGATAAATGACGGTTATATGTATGTAGACAAGACAGCGTTAGTCTATCAAATGGCTACTACCGGACGTTATTATTTTCTTAGCCGTCCCCGACGTTTTGGGAAGAGCTTGCTTCTTTCTATGCTGGAAGCTTATCTGAGCGGTAAAAAGGAACTTTTCAAGGGACTTGCCATCGAGAAGTTGGAACATAAAATGGGAAGAACATCCTATTCTTCATCTTGACTTGAATACTGCCAAATATGATGCGATGGATAGTTTGAATCATGTTCTTGATGACAGTCTCAAAAAATGGGAAGAAATATACGGCACCTTTCCTACAGAGGTGACTTTTGCTTTACGCTTAAAGGGAATCGTAAAACGTGCTTACGAAAAGACTAGTCATCGTGTAGTTATTCTTGTGGATGAATACGATAAGCCTATGCTGCAAGCTATTGGTAACGAGGTGTTACAGACAGAATATCGTAGCACGCTGAAAGCTTTCTACTCTGTACTCAAAACACAAGACCGCTATATCAAACTTGCTTTCTTGACAGGTGTGACGAAATTCGGCAAGGTGAGTGTGTTCAATGATTTGAATAACTTGAATGATATCTCTATGGACGACCGCTACATCAATATTTGCGGTATCACAGATAGAGAACTTCACGAATACTTTGATAATGATGTGGCACTGTTAGGTGAAAGAAATGGGTGACAAAGGAGGAATGTTACACCAAACTGAAGGAACAGTACGATGGTTATCATTTTGACTGCAAAACCGAAGGACTTTATAATCCTTTCAGCATCCTCAATACTTTAGCTAAAATGAAGTTTGCCAATTATTGGTTTGAAATAGGCACACCTTCATTCCTTGTTTATCTGATGAAGAATTCGAATTACCAGTTGGACAAGTTAACCGAAGAGCAAGTTTCCGGTGACTTTTTGAATAGCATTGATTCCATGTCACGCAATCCTATTCCTGTCATTTATCAGAGCGGATATCTCACGATAAAGGGGTATAATGAAGAATTTGATATCTACCGGTTGGGCTTTCCCAACAAAGAGGTGGAAAGTGGTTTCATTAAATATCTGATACCTTTTTACACACCGGAAGAAGAAAAGACGGGATTTTTCATCACTAACTTTATCATGGATATACGTCGTGGTGCTCCTGAAAGCTTTATGCAGCGAATGTAATCCATGTTTGCCGATACTGACTACAAGATAACGGGGAAGATGGAACTTTATTTTCAAAATGCGATGTATCTGGTGTTTAAAATGTTAGTCTTTTATACCGACGTAAAACTTACCACTATTAATGGACGTATAGATATTGTGTTGAAAACCAATGACTATATTTACGTGATGGTAGTGCCGACGACGCTTTACGTCAGATAGAGGAGAAGGGTTATGCTTTGCCTTTTGCCAAAGATCCCCGCAAATTATATAAGATAGGTGTTGACTTCTCTTCCGAGACACGTGGCATTAAGGAGTGGAAAATAATCCCTGATGCTGATGCATAGCGCATTATGAAAAGTATAGTTGGTCATTGAAATATGCAATAATGGATAGGTGGAAAGTGGAGTAATGTCGTATTATTATATAGTGGCAATGAGATTCATTTGCGAAAAGATAGCCTTATAAAAGCTTTTCATACGAATAATGGTCTTTTTGTATCCCTTTTTGACGTAAAATTGGACTCTATTTATCTAAGTATGGAGTACCTTTGTAGACGAAAAACCTAAAATAATATCATGAATTTGAATAGACATTACTTACTACCGTTGCTGATAGCAATGTTGTTGATCCCTGCACAGGATCTATCTGCGAAAAAGAAAAAACAAGTAAAAGAACCGACCGACCGCGAACTGTGGGCGGGAGTATTATATCGAATGGCTGAACCCGTGCTTAGTAATATGAGTGAGGGCAAGTTGCAACAGAACATGCTGGTAGAGTTAAGTCCGACATGGGATGGACGGAATAAGAAAGTCACTTATATGGAGTGCTTCGGGCGTTTAATGGCAGGATTGGCACCTTGGATTTCATTACCGGATGATGATACAGTGGAGGGAGCTCAGCGTAAACAGTTGCGCGAATGGGCGTTAAAGAGTTATGCGCAGGCTGTAAGTCCGGAAAGTCCCGATTATCTGTTGTGGAGAAAAGAGGGGCAGACGTTGGTGGATGCAGCCTATATTGCAGAAAGTTTCATAAGAGGATATGATACCTTGTGGGTTCCGCTGGACAGTGTGACAAAACAACGTTATATTACCGAATTTACACAACTTCGCCGAGTAGACCCTCCTTACACTAACTGGTTGTTATTCTCTGCCACAGTGGAATCTTTCCTGTGTAAGGCTGGTGCACCGAGTGATACTTATCGCATTGCTTCGGCTCTACGTAAAGTGGAAGAATGGTATGTGGGAGATGGCTGGTATTCGGACGGTCCGGATTTTGCTTTTGACTATTATAATAGTTTCGTTTTGCACCCTATGTATATAGAACCGTTGGAAATCATGACAAATGCCGGTAAGAACAAAGTCTGGAATATGCCGGATTGCGATTATAATCGTGCAGTCAAACGGATGCAACGCTTTGGAATAATTCTGGAACGGTTTATTTCTCCGGAAGGTACGCTCCCAATATTCGGGCGTTCTATCACGTACCGTACAGGAACTTTACAACCTTTAGCATTACTGGCATGGAGAGGGTGGCTCCCTAAAGAATTACCAAATGGACAAGTACGTGCAGCTATGACGGCAGTTATCAAACGAATGTTCAGTGATAATCATAATTTCAATGAAAAAGGATTCCTGACTTTAGGATTCAATGGTAAGCAGCCGAATATATCAGATTGGTACACGAATAATGGCAGCTTATATATGGCTTCACTCGCATTCCTCCCATTGGGACTTCCGGCAGAACATCCATTTTGGACTTCACCTGCCGAGGATTGGACAAGTAAGAAAGCCTGGGAGGGGAAAGATTTCCCGAAAGATCATGCTGTTCATTAAGATGGACTAACTAATAAAGATTTATATATGACTAGACTATTATTATTTATTGTAGTTTGTCTTGGCTTGCTGCCGATGCCGATACAAGCTCAGAAAAACGCTGCATTTATCCCTGGAGAAGTTTGGAAAGATACGGACGGGAATCCGATCAATGCCCATGGTGGTGGACTTCTATATCATAACGGCACTTACTATTGGTATGGCGAATACAAGAAAGGGAAAACCATTTTGCCTGACTGGGCTACGTGGGAGTGTTATCGTACGGATGTGACCGGAGTAGGTTGTTACTCTTCTAAAGACTTGCTGAATTGGAAATTTGAGGGTATTGTACTTCCGGCAGTTAAAGACGATCCGAATCATGACCTGCATCCCTCCAAAGTATTGGAACGTCCGAAAGTGGTTTATAATAAGAAAACGGGCAAATTTGTAATGTGGGCCCATGTGGAAAGTGCTGATTACAGTAAGGCTTGTGCCGGAGTGGCAGTTTCCGATTCTCCTGTCGGTCCGTTCGTTTATCAGGGAAGTTTTCGTCCGAACAATGCGATGAGCCGCGATCAGACTGTTTTTGTGGATGATGATGGACGTGCTTATCAGTTTTATTCTTCAGAAAATAATGAAACGATGTATATCAGCCTTCTGACTGATGATTATCTGAAACCGAGCGGAAGTTTTACACGCAATTTCGTAAAAGAATCGAGAGAGGCTCCGGCAGTATTTAAATATAATGGTAAATATTATATGTTGAGTTCCGGTTGTACTGGCTGGGATCCTAATATAGCCGAGATCGCAGTAGCCGATTCTATTATGGGAACATGGAAGACAATCGGAAATCCTTGTACGGGACCGGATGCGGATAAAACGTTTTATGCCCAGAGTACTTATGTCCAGCCTGTTGTCGGAAAGAAGAATGCATATATTGCCATGTTCGACCGTTGGAAGAAGAAGGATTTGGAAGATTCCCGTTATGTATGGCTGCCTGTGTTGGTAAAAGATGGGAAAATAACTATCCCTTGGCATGAAAAATGGAACCTTTCTATCTTTGACAAATAAAAAATAAATATGAAACGGATACTGCTACTACTTTGCGGAATAATGCTCGTTCCCGTTATTGCCTGTTCCCAGCATTTGGTTGAAGTGGGAAAGGGGTATAGCTGTACTTCGGTCAATACGACGGTCTTTCGGAATAATTCGCTGGTTACACACGGTGATGAACAATATATCAGTTATTACGATAACGATGGCTATCTGGTACTTGGAAAGCGGAAACTGGATTCGGAACAATGGACATTACATCGCACCCAATATCAGGGAAATGTGAAGGATGCTCATAATATAATTAGTATGATGATAGATGGAGAAGGATACATGCACGTATCTTTTGACCATCACGGACATCCATTGAATTACTGCCGGAGCATTGCTCCCGGTTCTTTGGAACTGGGGGATAAAATGCCCATGACCGGAGTTGACGAAGGAAATGTCACCTATCCGGAGTTCTATCCTTTATCCGGAGGAGATTTATTGTTTGTTTACCGCTCCGGTTCTTCGGGTCGTGGAAATCTGGTAATGAACCGTTATTCGCTGAAAGAACATAAATGGACTCGTGTGCAGGATATACTGATCGACGGAGAAAATAAACGGAATGCCTATTGGCAGTTATATGTTGATGAGAAAGGGACGATTCATCTTTCATGGGTATGGCGCGAGACCTGGCATGTGGAAACAAACCATGATATTTGTTATGCCCGTTCTTTTGATAATGGGGTAACTTGGTATAAGACGAGTGGAGAACGATATGAACTCCCGATCAAATTGTCCAATGCGGAGTATGCCTGTCGTTTACCTCAAAACTGTGAGTTGATTAATCAGACGAGCATGAGTGCTGATGCAGGAGGAAATCCGTATATAGCTACTTATTGGCGGGAACCCGATAGTGATGTTCCTCAATACCGCATCGTCTGGAATGACGGGAAGATGTGGCATCAACGGCAGATAACCGATCGCCAGACACCTTTTACCTTGAAGGGTGGAGGTACGAAAATGATCCCTATTGCCCGTCCGCGTATTGTGGTAGAAGGTGGAGAAGTCTTTTATATTTTCCGTGACGAAGAACGGGGAAGCCGTGTGTCGATGGCACATGCGACTGATGTGGGTACGAGTAAGTGGACGATAACGGATCTGACGGATTTTTCGGTGGATGCCTGGGAACCCTCTCATGATACGGAACTTTGGAAAAAGCAGCGGAAACTGCATCTCTTTGTACAACACACCCGTCAGGGAGACGGTGAACGCACAGCGGAAATTGAGCCTCAAATGATATATGTATTGGAAACGAATATGGATACAAATAAATAAAGATATGAAGAAACTATATGCAACTCTTTTTTCTGCACTCTTTCTAGGCGGTGCAATCTGTGCAAGTTGTACGGATAAGAAGGATGCTTCTGCTGAAGAAGTGATAAACACTATTCATAAAGTGAATAATTATTGGCAGACGAATCATCCGGAACACGGACGTTCTTTTTGGGATAATGCCGCCTATCACACCGGAAAGA
>ENA-UERG01001801-UERG01001801.1-human-gut-metagenome-genome-assembly--contig:-NODE-1801-length-16724-cov-75.868925_pt1 | contig 16724 bp, 12 predicted proteins | sample MGYA00242954_ERZ507954 | MGnify/ENA primary metagenome ERZ507954 (study PRJEB26167, sample SAMN06115478) | human gut metagenome | host: Homo sapiens | place: China:Sichuan | collected 2015-01-21... | reverse complement strand
AAACCCCGAAGTCCTATTTTACGGGGCTTCGGGGAGGATTTTTATGCTCTTTTGTGTTTTACCGGACAGCAATAAAAGCTAACAAATGTGGCAAAAGCGAGTCTACAAGAACTGCTTGTCGACTATGAGGACTTCCTTCGTGTGCGAGGGTTGGAGCAATGGCAACCTGACGACGCACGTCTTGCGCAAACAAAACGTGCCTGCGCTGCTCATAATGATAGTGAATACTATCGGAAGGCGATGCCGGAGCGGTCTGCCGAGACAATAGCCAACATCGCCATCACGCTTATTCACCAAACCGATTGGCTACTGAACAAGCTGATAGAGAAGCTGGAGATACAGTTTGTGGAGAATGGTGGCGTTAAGGAACAAATGACGAAAGCCAGAAAGGAATATAGAGGGTACTAAGGTGCTCTTAGCCTCTTTAGGGATAGGCCAAACTAAGCCTTCTTAAGCCTCTCTAAGAAATAAGCAGAGCTAAGCCTTCTTAGGCCTTTCTAAGCCAAGGCGTAGAGAGGCTTAGAAAGGCTTAGTTCGGCTTAAACGCTGACATAAAATCGGCTTAAACGCCGCCAGAAAATTCTACTTCGTGCGCTTGATTACAAAGTCGAGGTAAGCCTGGAGGGCTTCCTTCACTGCCGGCTGCTTCACGCGCTCATCGATGAAGCACTGAGCCTGGGCGTGGAACTCCCACATACGGCGCTCAGCATACTCGATACCGCCTTTTTCCTTGGTATAGGCAACCAATTTTGCGATTTCATCGCTGCTCACGGTGCGTGCTTTCACCTTAAGAGCAAGGTCGCACATCGACTCATCACCACCATTATTCACAGCATAGATGACGGGGAGCGTGAGCTTTCCTTCAGCCATGTCATTGCCCGTAGGCTTGCCTATCTCGGGCGAGTCGTAATAGTCGAAGATGTCGTCGCGTATCTGGAAGGTGATGCCGAGGTTCTGTCCGAAAAGCTTTGCAGCCTCCACGTCCTCCTCTGAAGCGCCCGAAGAGAGCGCACCGATGCCTGCGCACGCCTCGAAGAGAGCCGCTGTCTTCTGCTTTATCACGTCGTAGTAGACATCCTCCGAGATGTCCTTGCGTCCGATGTTGGAGAGTTGGAGTATCTCGCCGTCGGAGAGCGTGCGTCCGAGCTCAGCCAAGTAGGTCACAATCTGCTCAGAATGAGTGCGGGCGACGCAAAGCAGGGCGGTAGAAAGGATGTAATCGCCCACGAGCACCGCCACCTTATTATCGTAAGTAGCGTTGACAGATGCCTGACCGCGGCGTTCCTCGCTCTCGTCCACCACATCGTCGTGCACGAGCGAAGCCGTGTGAAGCAGCTCGAGACCGACGGCAGCGTTCTGCGTAGAAAGGTTTATCTGTCCGAAGTTTTTCGCCATGAGCAGTATGAGCATAGGGCGCATACGCTTGCCTGCACGCTTGCGGATGTGCTCGAGCGCAGAACCGAGCAACCCGTCCTCGTGCGAGAGCGACTGGTTGAAAAGACTGATGAAATCGGCGAGTTCCGCCTCTACCGGGTGTTTTATGATTGACAGATAATCCATTGTATTATAATATTTCGTACAAAGTTACGGAATTTGCCGTTATTAGTGACATTTTTTTTGTAATTTTACAACTAATATTAGTTAATGAGTTGACGAGTGACGAGTTGACAAGGAGACAAGTTGACGAGGAAATATCTCACCACCTCACCATAACACCATAACACCATAACACCATAACACCATAACACCACCTCAACATAACACCATCACATCTATGAACAAACTTTTCCTGCTTGACGCATACGCGCTCATCTATCGTGCCTACTATGCGTTTATAAAGAACCCACGTATCAACTCGAAGGGCATGAACACCTCAGCCGTTATGGGCTTCGTGAACACTCTCAACGAGATACTCACCAAGGAGCAGCCCACGCACATCGGTGTGGCGTTCGACCACGGCAAGACATTCCGCGACGAGGCATTCCCTGCGTACAAGGCGCAGCGCGAAGCCACGCCCGAGGACATACGCGCCTCTGTACCTATCATCAAGGACATCATCACGGCGATGCACATCCCTGTGCTGCAAGTGGACGGCTTCGAGGCAGACGATGTCATCGGCACGCTTGCCACGAAGGCTGGCGAAGCCGGTGTGCAGACCTATATGCTCACGCCCGACAAAGACTACGGTCAGCTGGTGCGCGACAATGTCTTCATCTTCCGCCCACGTCACGGTGGAGGCTACGAGACAATGGGACCGAAGGAGGTGTGCGAGAAGTACGAGCTCCACTCCCCTACTCAAGTGATAGACCTCTTGGCACTGATGGGCGACTCCGCCGACAACTTCCCCGGATGCCCCGGCGTGGGTCCGAAGACTGCCACCAAGCTCATCGCCGAGTTTGGCAGCATCGACTCCATACTCGAGAACTCTGCAAAGATAAAGGGCAAATTGCGCGAGAAGGTGGAGGGAGCCGTCGACGATATACGCATGTCGAAGTTCCTTGCCACCATCCGCACCGACGTTCCTATCGACCTCGACCTCGACGCTCTGAAGCTTCAGGAGCCCGACACGGCACGCCTCTCCGAAATCTTCACCGAACTGGAGTTTAAGAGTCTGTTGGACAAATTCGTAAAGAAGCCTCAACAACCGCAAAAAACTGTTAATTTACAACTCGATTTATTTGCCGAAAATCCGACCGAGGATGCAGTTGGTTCAGAATTTTCAAGCTATGAGGGGTCAAAAACCGCTCCTTGCGAGTACCAACTCGTTGAAACAGAAGAAGATGCGCTGAAAATTTACGAAAAATTTAGTTCATCCAAAATTCTCGTTTTAGAAACGAAGACCACCTCAACGAACGCTATTGACGCAAAATTGGTGGGTTTGAGCTTCGCAATAGAGGAAGGAAAGGTGGTTCAAGTCACAATCCCTAACGAACGTGAAAAAGCGGAAAGAATTGTAAACATCTTCAAACCACTGTACGAAAGTAGCGAGATTCTGAAAATCGGTCAGAACCTAAAGTACGACATGGAGGTGCTGATGAACTACGGAGTGCGCCTCGCCGCACCTATGTTCGACACCATGCTCGCCCACTATGTGTTGCAGCCAGAACAGAAGCACAACACGGAAACCATCGCCGAGACACTACACCAATACAACGTGCTGAAGCCACGACTGAAGGAGACTGGTGTCGAGGATCTGTTCTACAACATCGAGATGCCACTTGTGCCGGTGCTCGCCGAGATGGAGATGACTGGCGTGCGCCTCGACACCGACGCCCTCGCCGAGACATCGAAGGTGCTCACCGAGCGTATGCACCAAATAGAGCAGAACATATACGGGCTCGCCGGACACGAGTTCAACATCGCCTCGCCGAAGCAGGTGGGCGAGGTGCTGTTCGGCGAGATGAAGATTGTGGAGAAGCCGAAGAAGACCAAGACCGGACAGTACGTCACATCCGAAGAGGTGCTGCAGCAGTTGCGCTCAAAGGCTCCCATCGTCGACCATATCCTCGAGCACCGCGGACTGAAGAAGCTGCTCGGCACATACGTCGACGCGCTGCCCAAGCTCATAAACCCACGCACCGGACACATACACACCACGTTCAACCAAGCCGTCACGGCAACGGGTCGCCTCTCCTCCTCCAACCCCAATCTGCAGAACATTCCCGTGCGTGGCGAGGACGGCAAGGAGATACGCAAGTGCTTCATACCAGAGCCAGGGCAGCTGTTCTTCTCAGCCGACTACTCGCAGATTGAGTTGCGCGTGATGGCGCATCTCTCGGGCGACGAGAACATGATTGAGGCGTTCCGCGAGGGCTACGACATACACGCTGCCACCGCAGCACGCATATATAAAGAGGACATAAACAGCGTGTCGCGCGACCAGCGCACAAAGGCGAAACGCGCCAACTTCGGCATCATCTACGGCATCACCGTCTTCGGTCTCGCCGAGCGACTCGACATCTCGCGCGACGAGGCGAAGCAGCTCATAGAGGGCTACTTCAACACTTTCCACGGTGTACACGCCTACATGGAGAAGGCGAAGGAGACGGCACGCGAACACGGCTATGCCGAGACGTTCTTCCACCGCCGCCGCTACCTGCCTGACATCACATCGCACAACGCCACCGTGCGCAACTTCGCCGAGCGCAACGCCATCAATGCGCCGATACAAGGCTCGGCTGCCGACATCATAAAGATTGCGATGGTGCGCATCTACGAACGCTTCAAGCGCGAGGGAATACGCTCAAAGATGATTCTGCAGGTGCACGACGAACTCAACTTCTCCGTCCTGCCGGAGGAGAAGGAGCGTGTAGAAAAGATTGTTATCGAAGAGATGCAGAACGCCTATCCGCTGCACGTGCCGCTCGTGGCTGACTCGGGTTGGGGCGAGAACTGGCTCGAAGCGCATTAAGGCGAGCAGTTGCAGGAGGGTATGGCATCCCTGCCATACCCACGCACCCCAACATAACCTCTTATGGTTAGAGCGGTTGGTGCGGTTCTTGCGCGGTGCCTTCCAGGGGGTGCAGCAGTCTCTGCTGCACCAACAAAGTAAACGATGCATTTCTGCGCGGTTGGTGCACTTCCAGGGGGTGCAGCAGTCTCTGCTGCACCAACAAAGTAAATGGTGCATTTCTGCACGGTTGGTGCAGTTCTGCTCGGTTGGTGCACTTGAGACAAGTGCACCCCCTAAAAAAAATCCCAACAGAGACGAACCTCCGTTGGGATTTTCATTTATATGTGTTTTCAGATATTTACTTAACAAGTACCTTCTTAGATGTGCCGTCGCTCATCTTAACAACGTTGATGCCCTTCTGAGGAGCAGAGAGCTTCTTGCCGTCGAGAGAGTAGTACTGCTTCTCATAAGCCTTGCCTGAAGCATCTACACCAAGGATAGCAGTCTCACCATTCGGGGTTCTTACTATAACCTGAACACAGAGGGCATAAGGAAAAGCTGAAGCATCTGAATATTGATACCAACCTTGTTTCTCACCAAATGTTCCAAACACAAGGAAAGGAGCATTTCCGCTATTTGGATCTGGGAATTCCTCATCGTCACCAAACTTACCAACTAAGAACGGAGCAGCTGCAAGATTCTCATCATTATTTGTATCTTGAACATACATAAAACCATAACGCAAAGCTGTTGTTTTATCTGAAAGTTCAAATGGTGCATCAAAATATGTTTCATTCCAGTTTGCTGTCAGCTGCTGATCATTAACTACACAAAGTTCATAATCGCCTTCACTCAACAGCTTTTCAGCAGCCAAAAGATCCTCCTGTTTTCCACTTTCAGGCATACCCCAAACATATACACCAACAGGAGTTTCTTTAGTATTTTCACCCAAAGAACCCAAGAGAAGATAACGGATACCAATAACATTATAACCATACCAACTTTCGTCAAGCATCAGCTGAGAAGCAGCACTTGCAGCATCAGGCACCTGTGGCCATCCAATATTTCCAACAGGAGTTGCAGAACAAGGGAAGCCCAGCAACTGATCACCATCCTTTAACTTCTTCATACCGTTAGCCTTTGGCGCAGCTACCTGCTCAAACTTATTAAAACGGCTATCTACATTTGCCTCACCTGCAACAGTAAGGTCCAACTTCTGTGCCGAAGCACCAGTTGCGAGCAGCAACATAGCTGCCATAGAGAGTAAAGATTTCTTCATAGTCATTTATTTTTTAATTTATCTACCGCAAAAGTACAAAATTAATTGTAAATCGCTAATGTTTTGCAAGAATATTTTAAAAAATTCAATCAACTTGGCTATTTATACTATTAATTTGCAAGAAAACCACGATTGGCGTGCCTTATGTGCAAGACTTTCTGTAACTTTGCAATCACGAAATAATACATTATTAATAATATATATATGGCAATTCATCCTCTTTGGACCGACGACTACTGGCTGCTCATCATGCAGCTCTACCAGAAGAGTCCGGCAGGCGTTAAGTCGGAGTACTCGCGTTCGGTGGTGGAGTTGGCACTCGAACTGCACATACCGCCAAAGACTCTGCAGGAGCAGATGGAGACACTGAAAGAGCGCACCACTCCCTCGCTGCAACGCCTATGGGACACGTACGCCGACAACCCACGCCGCTTGTCGCGCGATGTGAAGCGCCTCAGACAGATGACGGGCTTCGGTTTCGATAAGACCTTCTACAACGGCATGGAACTGACACAGCCCTTCGAACACGACTATCTGCCCGTAGCACCCACGGAGAAGCTAACGCCGGTGATGCTCACCATTATCCTCTGCCTCTACTTCCAACTAATGACCAACACCATGGTCAGCGAGACACCCGAGGTGCAGGACACGGCACACCTCATGGGGCTGAAGCCCGAAGAGGTGGTAGAGGTGCTGAAGATATACCAAACGTTCGACCCCATACTAAAGCGCGAACCACTACCCCACTCGCCACTCAACGACGAGGCGCAACGCCTATGGCAGAAGTATAGCAACGAGGCACCCGAGGTGCTGACAACAACAGCGGAGAGGCTAAAGGAGTACTTCAATGGCTGCGAAGGGTGCGAAGGCTGCGTCTAAGCCGAACTAAGCCTTTCTAAGCCTCTTTACGCCTTGGCTTAGAAAGACCTAAAAAGGCTTAGCTCGGCTTACTACCCCAAGGCTTAGAAAGGCCTAAAAAGGCTTAGCTCGGCTTACCACCCCAAGGCTTAGAAAGGCCTAAAAAGGCTTAGCTCGGCTTACCACCCCAAGGCTTAGAAAGGCTTAAAGAGGCTTAGCTCGGCTTACTTCCCCAAGGCTTAGAAAGGCCTAAAAAGGCTTAGCTCGGCTTACTACCCCAAGGCTTAGAAAAAAAAAAGAAAAACGATGAAACTAATACAAACCCAGGAACAAAAGCTGCAGCAGGTGCAGCGTCTGTCGCAACAACAGATGCTGCAGGTACACATGCTCGAGATGCCGCTCACCGAACTCGAAGAGAACGTGAACGCGGAGCTCGATGACAACCCTGCCCTCGTGAAAGCCGACGAAGAAATCTTCGACAACGACAGCACGGAAAGCTCCACATACACACCCTCTGCCGACCACGACAGCAGCGATATCGACGACGAGAAGAGCGAGGCTGACGACTTCGCCGCACATACGGAGCGCGAGGAACGCGAGTCGGCACTGAACAACGCACTCGACCGCATGACGGGCTCCGACGAGGATATGCCGACAGCTGCCTACACCGGAGCATCCGGTGCCGACTCCGCCGACTACGAGGAGATGGTGTACGGCGACACACGCTCGTTCTACGACAAACTGAAGGAGCAGATGGGCGAGATAGACCTCTCCAAAACCGACGAGCAGATAATGGAATACGTCATCGGCTCGCTCGATAGCGACGGACTGCTGCGCAAGGACAGCCAGTCGATATGCGACGAGCTGACCATCTACCATGGCATCTACTGCGAGGTGAGCGACATCGACCGCATCATCGGCATACTGCAGACCTTCGACCCGGCAGGCATCGGCGCTCACTCGCTGCAGGAGTGTCTGCTGCTACAGATAGAACGCCGCCCCGACGACCAGCTGAAACCGCTTATGAGAGCCGTCATCAGCGAACACTTCGACGAGTTCACGAAGAAACACTTCGACAAGATCGGCTCGCTGCTCGCTATCGATGAGTACACCAACAAGCGCGTCTGCGACGAACTGCGCCGACTGAACCCCAAGCCAGGGGCATCGCTCGGCGAGACAGAAGGCAGAAACGTGCAACAGATAACGCCCGACTTCATCGTCGACACCGACGACAACGGCAACATCTCGTTCTATATTAATAATGGTAACATACCCGAGCTGCGCGTCTCGTCGTCGTTCAGCGAACTCATGGAGACCTATCGCAACAACAAGGACACCATGTCGCGACGCGAAAAGGAGGCTCTGCTCTACGCCAAACAGAAGGTGGAACGTGCTATGGGCTACATCGAAGCCATAAAGCAACGCTACCGCACGCTCACACTCACCATGCAAGCCATCATCGACTGGCAGCGCAAGTTCTTCCAGGACGGCGACGAGGCTGACCTCAAGCCGATGATTCTGAAGAATATAGCCGACCGCACGGGACTCGACATAAGCACCATCTCGCGCGTGAGCAACGTGAAGTACGCACAGACCAACTGGGGCACATTCCCCCTGCGCTTCTTCTTCAGCGACGGCTACACCACCGACGACGGCGAAGAGATGTCTACACGCAAGATAAAGCTCGCACTGAAGGACCTCGTGAGCAAAGAGAACAAGACAAAACCACTCAGCGACGACGCCCTCAGAGCGGCACTCGCAAAACTCGGCTACCCTATCGCACGACGCACCGTAGCGAAGTATCGCGAACAGTTGGGCATACCCGTAGCAAGGCTTAGGAAGAATTAAACAATGAAAGAAAAGAACATAATACTCGTAGCCCGCGTTCTAAGCGCGGTGTTCACCCCGTTCTATCTATCGTTTGTCGGTATGACGGTACTCTTCACGTTCAGCTATCTCAGCCAGATGCCGTGGGGGTACAAGCTCAGTGTGCTCGCAATGGTGTACTTCTTCACCATCCTCATGCCCACCCTGCTCATCAAGCTCTACCGCAACTACCACGGCTGGACACTCATACAGCTCAGCCGTAAGGAGCGCCGCGTGGTGCCCTACCTGCTCTCCATCGTGAGCTACTACGCCTGCTTCTACGTGATGCGCCTGTACAACATACCCCACTTCATGGGCAACATACTCATGGCGGCACTCGTGATACAGATAGTATGCTCGCTCATCAACGTGTGGTGGAAGGTGTCTACACACACCGCAGCCATCGGGGGCGTGGTTGGCGCACTGCTCGCCTTCTCGTTCATCTTCATGTTCAACCCCATCTCGTGGCTATGTCTCACCCTCGTGCTCGCCGGACTCGTCGGCACCAGCCGCATCATACTGCGCCAGCACACCCTCTCGCAGGTGATTGCCGGCTTCGGCGTAGGCGTGGTTATCGCCTTTGCTGTGATATTGGGGCTGTAGCCCCTCCCAACCCTCCCCGTCGGGGAGGGCTTAGTTAGCAACTCAAGAGGGCTTAGTTAGCAAAGGCTTAAAAAGGCCTAAAGAGGCTTAGTTCGGCTTAGAAAAAGATAATAACAATAAAAAAAACAACAATAATATGACTCCATTAGTTAGCATCATCATGGGCAGCACATCCGACCTGCCCGTTATGGAAAAGGCATGCAAGTTCTTGAACGACATGCAGGTACCGTTTGAGGTGAACGCCCTCTCTGCTCACCGCACACCGGACGCAGTAGAAAAATTCGCTAAAGGCGCTAAGGCGCGTGGCGTTAAGGTAATCATCGCTGCAGCAGGCATGGCAGCAGCTCTGCCAGGCGTTATCGCAGCAAGCACCACCCTGCCCGTCATCGGCGTGCCTATCAAGGGTATGCTCGACGGACTCGACGCTATGCTCTCCATCATACAGATGCCCCCAGGCATTCCCGTTGCGACAGTAGGCGTGAACGGAGCCATGAACGCTGCCATACTCGCTTGCGAGATGATTGCGCTCTGCGACGACAGCATCGCCGAGAAAATGGCACAGTACAAGGCTGGCTTGGGCGAGAAGATAGAAAAGGCGAACAAGGAGCTCGCCGAAGTGAAGTATGAATACAAGTGTTGAGGTGGTGTGATGTTGAGATGGTGAGATTTCCATGTTGAGGTGGTGAGATTTCCATGTTGAGGTGGTGATGTGGTGAGATGGTGACAATAGTACATCTCTCAACACCTCAACACCTCAACACCTCACCATCACAACATCTCTCAACACCTCAACACCTCACCATTACAACATCTCTCACCACCTCAACATCACAACACCTCAACACCACAACAACATCACAAATCATGATTGATCTCTTCAACTACCGCCGCCGCTCCACCTCACCCGTGCAAGTAGGCGACATACAGATAGGTGGCGATGCCCCTATACGCGTGCAGTCGATGACCACCACCAACACCAACGACACGGAGGCGTGCGTGGCTCAGGCTGAGCGCATCATCAAAGCAGGCGGCGAACTCGTCAGACTCACTACGCAGGGTCGCAGAGAGGCTGAGAACCTGCAGAACATCAACGCACAACTACGTGCCGACGGCTATCAGACACCGCTCGTAGCCGACGTACACTTCAACGCCAACGTGGCTGACGTGGCTGCGCTGTACGCCGAGAAGGTGCGCGTGAACCCAGGCAACTACGTCGACCCTGCGCGTGTGTTCAAGAAGATTGAGTACACCGACGCAGAGTATGCCGACGAACTGAAGAAGCTGGAGGACCGCTTCGTGCCCTTCCTCAACATCTGCCGCGAACACCACACCGCGGTGCGCATCGGCGTGAACCACGGTTCGCTCTCCGACCGCATCATGTCGCGCTACGGCGACACGCCGGAAGGCATCGTCGAGAGCTGCATGGAGTTTCTGCGCATCTGCAAGAAGGAGCAGTTCGACAACGTAGTGATAAGCATCAAGGCATCGAACACCGTCATCATGGTGCGCACCGTGCGCCTGCTCATCAGCGAGATGGACCAGGCAGACATGCACTATCCGCTGCACCTCGGCGTGACCGAGGCTGGCGAGGGCGAGGACGGACGCATCAAGAGTGCGGTGGGCATCGGCGCACTGCTTGCCGACGGCATCGGCGACACCATCCGCGTGAGTCTGAGCGAAGAACCGGAGGCGGAGATACCCGTCGCACGCCACCTCGTCGACTATATCACGAAGCGCGCCGGACACACCCTCGTGCCAGGAACCGAGGCGAAAGACTTCTCGTGGGTGCGCCCCGAGCGCCGCCCTACACGCGCTGCTGGCGGCATCGGCGGCTCGAACACACCCGTCGTGATAGCTTCTTTTGGACAGAACGACGACGCAGAGAACGTTGAGTTCAACCCCGATATGACACCCGACTACATCTACTGCGGTGCCAGTCTGCCCAAGAACCGCCGCGACGGACAGAAATACATCGTCGACTTCAACGCCTACACCGGCGAACCAAACACCTACCCTATCTTCCCGTACAACGCCACGCCGTTCGTGGGCGGAGTAAAGGCAGAGGTGAAGTTCCTCGTGCTGCAGCTCGGTGCGCCGTCGGAGGAGTACATGGCTTGCCTGAAGGCTCACCCGGAGGTGGTCGTAGTGGCTGTGTCCAACCAGCAGAACCGCCTCGGCGAGCAGCGTGCGCTGGCTCACGAGCTGTGGTCGAACGGCTTGTTCAACCCCGTTGTGTTCGCCCAGATGTACGGTCATAGCAGCGCGGAGAAGGCAGACCTGCAGCTTGAGGCAGCTTCCGATATGGGTGCGCTGATGATCGACGGCTTGACAGACGGCTTGTGGCTGATGAACAACGGCGACATCGCCGTGCGCGACATCACCGACACCGCCTTCGCCATACTGCAGGCGGCTCGTCTGCGCACCTCGAAGACGGAGTACATCTCCTGCCCGGGTTGCGGCAGAACGCTCTACGACCTGCGTTCCACCATCGCCAAGATAAAGGCGGCTACGGCACACATGAAGGGTCTGAAGATAGGCATCATGGGCTGCATTGTGAACGGACCGGGCGAGATGGCAGATGCCGACTACGGATACGTAGGTGCCGGACCGGGCAAGATATCGCTCTACAAGCAGAAGATGTGCGTGGAGAAGGCGATACCGGAGAGTGAGGCTGTGGAGCATCTGCTGCGGTTTATCGAAGAGGACAGGAAGAAACACTAACAAGAAAGTGGGTCAAAACAGATGTCTACGTACTACGTTTAGCATCTGCGCCGACCGATGCGGACGTCTGCGCCGACCGATACGGACGTCTGCGCCGACCGATGCGGATGTCTGCGTCGACCGATGCGGATGTCTGCGTCGACCGATGCAGATGGCAGAAATTACATTAATATAAAACAATAGACAATGAGCTTAACAGGCATTGCACGATATGCATTCGCACCCCGACAGCATAAGCTGGAACAACATTTCACCGAACCAGAGGCACTGCAGCACCGTGTGTTGCAGCACCTTCTGCGTACGGCTGCCAACACCGAGTATGGCAGAAATCATCTTTTCGCTACGACAAAGGGGTACGACGACTTCGTGCGCAACGTGCCGGTGAACACGTACGAGGAACTGAAGGCTGACATCGACCGTATGCGCCACGGCGAGGCTGACGTGCTGTGGCCCGGAAAGGTGAAGTGGTACGCCAAGTCGTCGGGCACTACGAACGACAAGAGCAAGTTCATACCCGTATCGGCTGAGGGACTGAAGAACATCCACTACAAGGGTGGCACCGACGTGGTGGCACTCTACTTGCAGAACAACCCGAAGAGCCGCATGTTCGACGGCAAGGGACTGATTTTAGGCGGTTCGCACGCGCCCAACTACAACGTGGCAGGCTCGCTCGTGGGCGACCTCAGCGCCATTCTCATCGAGAACATCAACCCACTCGTGAACCTCGTGCGTGTGCCTAAAAAGCAGACCGCGCTGCTCAGCGACTTCGAGGTGAAGCGCGACCGCATCGCCCACGAGTGTCTGAACAAGAACGTGACGAACATATCGGGCGTGCCCTCGTGGATGCTCAGCGTGCTGGTGCGCGTGCTCGAGCTGTCGGGCAAGGAGCGCCTCGACGAGGTGTGGCCCAACCTTGAGGTGTTCTTCCACGGCGGCATAGCGTTCACACCCTACCGCTCACAGTACGAGCACATCATAAAGAGCGACCGTATGCACTACATGGAGACGTACAACGCCTCGGAGGGCTTCTTCGGCATACAGAACGACCCTGCGGACAAGTCGATGCTGCTGATGCTCGACTACGACGTGTTCTACGAGTTCCTGCCGATGGACGAGTTCGACTCGGAGCACCCGAACATCGTACCGCTTGAGGGCGTGGAGGTAGGCAAGAACTACGCCATGCTCATCAGCACCTCGTGCGGACTGTGGCGCTACATGATTGGCGACACGGTGAAGTTCACATCGGTGCGCCCATACAAGTTCGTCATCACGGGCAGAACGAAGTACTTCATCAACGCCTTCGGCGAGGAACTCATACAGGACAACGCCGAGAAGGGACTCGCCTATGCCTGTCAGCAGACCGGTGCCGAGGTGAAGGAGTACACGGCTGCTCCGGTGTTCATGGATGCCAACGCCAAATGTCGCCACCAGTGGCTCATAGAGTTCGCCAAGGAGCCGGAGAACATCAACGAGTTCGCCGACATACTCGACCATCAACTGCAGGCTATCAACTCCGACTACGAGGCGAAGCGCTTCCACGACATCACGCTGCAGCCGTTAGAGATTGTCGTAGCACGCAAAGGACAGTTCGACGACTGGCTGCGCTCGAAGGGCAAGCTCGGCGGACAGCACAAGATACCACGCCTCTCTAACAACCGCAAGACCATTGAGGAAATAATGGGGGTGAAGTGATGTTGTTGTGGTGAGGTGGTGAGATTTGATGTTGAGATGGTGAGGTGGTGAGATGGTGACATTTGTGTTGCCGTTCTCAGGGGGTGCACTTGTCTCAAGTGCACCGATCTTTACCACTTGCCAGAGCAAGAACTACACCGACCAATCTGACATTTGTGTTGCTGAAAAACTAATAAAAAACAAGAAGTTAAGCCAAATGCTGAAACTAAGAAACATACTATATATAATAGGTGTAATCGTGCTGCTCTCGTCGTGCGCCCGCATGGGTCGCCCCGACGGTGGCTGGTACGACGAGACACCGCCGCACGTGATAGCCTCAACGCCTGCCGACCGCAGCACTGACGTGTCGGCGAAGAAGGTGAACATCTACTTCGACGAGTTCATAAAGTTAGAGAACGCGTCGGAGAAGGTGGTCGTGTCGCCTCCGCAGCTCGAGCAGGCAGAGATAAAGGCTACGGGCAAGAAGATAAGCGTGCTGCTTAAAGACTCGTTGAAACCCAACACCACGTACACCATCGACTTCTCCGACGCCATCAAGGACAACAACGAGGGCAACCCTATGGGCAACTACACCTACAGTTTCTCAACGGGCAACCATATCGACACGCTCGAAGTGGCTGGCACGGTGCTCGCGGCACAGAACCTGGAGCCAGTGAAGGGCATACTCGTGGGCTTGTACGCTGAGTTTGCCGACTCGTGTTTCCAGAAGCAGCCCATGCTGCGCGTGGCGCGTGCCGACTCACGCGGACACTTCGTCATAAAGGGTGTGGCACCGGGCGCATACCGCATCTACGCCCTCAACGACCAGGACGGCGACTACCGCTTCTCGCAGAAGAGCGAGCAGATAGCCTTCTCGCACGACACCATACGCCCATCGTTCTGCGACGCCATGCGCCAGGACACGCTGTGGCTCGACTCGCTGCATATCAAGGACATAAAGCGCACGGGATACACACGTTTCACACCCGACGACCTCGTGCTCAGAGCCTTCGAGCACGTGCAGACCGACCGCTTCTTCCTGAAAGCGGAGCGTCAGCAACCCAACAGCTTCTCGCTGTTCTTCAGCTACGGATCGGACCGACTGCCCGAACTGACACCGCTCAACTTCGACGCTACCGACCAACTGCTCATCGAACCGTCGGCACGACGCGACACCATCACCTACTGGCTGCGCGACACTACGCTCGTGAACCAGGACACGCTGAACGTGGCGATGACCTACCTGATGACCGACACGCTCGGCAATCTCGTGCCACAGACCGACACGCTGCAGATACTCTCCAAGCAACCCTACGAGAAACGCCTAAAGGAAGCACAGAAGAGCTTCGAGGAGTGGAAGAAAAAGGAGGAGAAGAAGCGCAAGCGTGGCGAGCCTTACGACTCGATAATGCCACCGAAGGAACTCAACTTCAAGCTGCAGCTCGACTCGAAACTCGACCCCGACCGCAACATACGCTTCGAGTTCGACACGCCACTCGCCTCTGCCGACACATCGAAGATACACCTCTACGCCAAGCACGACACGCTGTGGTACGAGGCACCGCTGCGCTTCGAGCCTATAAAGACGAAGATGTGGGGCGACAGCATAGCCACCGAGGAGTCGAAACGCATATATACGCTGCGTGCCGAGTGGCGCCCCGACATAGAGTACAGCTTAGAAATCGACTCGCTCGCCTTCACCGATATCTACGGCGTGGCATCAGCCAAACTGAAGAAGGGTTTCAAGGTGGGTTCGCTCGACGACTACAGTAGCGTGGTGCTGAACATTCAGCAGCTGAAGGGCAAGAACATCTGCGTCGAACTGCTCAGCCGCGAAGACAAGGCGGTGAAAAGCGTACAGACCACCAACGGCTATGCCACGTTCTACTACATCAAGCCCGGCACCTACTACGCCCGTCTCTTCGTCGACCGCAACAACAACGGCGTGTGGGACACGGGCGACTACAACACCGGCCTGCAACCCGAAGAGGTGTTCTACTATCCGTACAACATAGAATGTAAAGCGAAGTGGGACATGAATCTGAACTGGGACATCACGGCAAAGCCTCTCGACCAGCAGAAGCCCAACGAGATAAAGAAACAAAAGGGCGAACAGCAACGCAAGATACAGCAGCGCAACATCGAGAGAGCACGCAAACTGGGCGTGGCGTACCCGTTCTGATGAGGGGGTGTTCAAAAGTCAATTAAATAAATTACTGAACTTTCGCAAGTTCAGAGAATTCAGTAGTTAAAGGAGTTAAGAAGTTCTTGCAAGCAAGCGGCAAAGCCGAGCGAAGCCAAATGCTTTTAATGCTGTAAATCAAGCAAAACAACTAATGGCTTAACTCCTTAGCGACCGAAGGGTGCGAGAACTCCTTAACTTCTTAACTACTTTCGCTTGCGAAACTTGAATAAATTACACTAAAATAAACAATAATATGAAAACCAAACACTTCCTCCTCGTCGTAGCCCTGCTATTGGCAGGTCTGCAGACCACAACGGCACAGTGCAAGTACCGCAACACGGCAGTCAAACCAGGCGAGTTCCTCTCATACAACCTCTACTTCAACTGGCAGTTTGTATGGGTGAAGGCAGGCACAGCGTCGATGTCGGTGGTGAAGAGCAACTACAAGGGACAACCAGCCCTGCGCATGGCACTCATCACACGCACATCGGAGACACTCGACAAGATGTTCGTCATGCGCGACACCCTACTCTGCTACAACACGCTCGACCTCGAACCGCTCTACTACCGCAAGGGAGCACGCGAGGGCAAGCGCTACACCGTAGACGAGGCATTCTACGCGTACCATAACAACCATCAGCACGTAAAGCTGCACCGACAGAAGAACAGCGGCGAACATGTGTGGAAGGAGTTCAACCGCACAGCCTGTGCCTACGACATGATGAGCATCTTCCTGCGCGCACGCTCGTTCAAGCCCGAACACTGGAAGAAAGGCAACCGCATCAACATACCTATCACCGACGGTGCGAAAATCATCAACGCCACACTCGAATACAAAGGCAAAACAACCGTCAAGGGCGACAACGGAGTGAAGTATCGCTGTCTGCAACTCTCGTACATAGAGAAGGACGAAAATAAGAATAAAGAAAAAGAGATTGTACGCTTCTACGTCACCGACGACGCTCACCACATACCCGTCCGACTCGATATGTTCCTAAAACTCGGCGTGGCAAAGGCATTCCTGTCGGGCACAAAGGGAGTTAAATAATGACATATTATAGGAGGCTAACCGTAGGAGGGAGGTGTGTCAAAACTCCCTTATTCTAAAAAAATCACAAAGCCCTGACTTTCACAAGCCAGGGCTTTGC